>VFQP010002342.1_pt1 | contig 21507 bp, 24 predicted proteins | sample 3512351 | NCBI WGS metagenome assembly VFQP01 (sample SAMN10412372, study PRJNA504923) | tailings metagenome | isolation source: Relicate 1 Philex TSF1 revegetated site | place: Philippines: Tuba, Benguet | collected 2017-08-29
CCCCTGACCACACACCCCACCCCACAACCGGCAGTCGCCTCCAGGCGGTCCGCGGCCAGCAGCGCTCGCAGCATCCACTTGCGCCCATCGCCTCCTCGCGCCGACGCAAGGGCGCTGATAAAAGAAAGAACAGACGCCCCCCCCCCCCATCACGTGCGCCCGCCCATGGACTGCCGCTGCAGCTCGGCCGGCACCACAAACAGGTTGACGGCGCCGCCGCCCTGCGTGTCCTTGGACGCGCGCCTGCCCTGCGGCACCTGCACCTGCACGTGCGCCGCGCCGGCGGCGCCCTGAAGCGACGTCGGCACGCCCACCGCCGCGCCCACCCGCTGCGCCGCCTGGTGCGGCGGCGGCTGCTTGGCCTCGGCGACCAGCACGCGGTGCAGCTGGTTGATCACGTCCAGGTCGGCGGCCGTGTCGAGCGACGCCGGCGAGGACGTCAACATGTCGAGCAGCATGGCCTCGGTGGCGCGCAGGTCCACGGCGCTGGCGCCGGCCGTGCTGCCCAGCATCGGCACGCCGTCCTCCTCCTCCTCCTCCTCCTGCTCAAACTGGCCGGGGCGCGGCGCGGGAGCCACCGCCGACGAGGCGGCGGCGGCGCTGCCGCTGCTGCCGCCGGGCGCCTCCTCGAGCGCGTGCAGTCGGGCGGTGGCCTGGTTGACGCCCTGCAGCGCCTCGTGCACCTGCGCCTCCAGCTCGGCGAACCGCTGCTGCTGCTGCTGGGCGTGCTGTGCGGCGGCGGCGCCGCTGCTTCCCGTGCTGCTGGCGCCCGCGCTGCCGTCCACAGCGCCGGCCGCCTTGGCGCGCGGCGGCGGCGGCGGTGCGCGCGGCACCAGGTTGGCCGGCGAGGCGTAGCTGCCGCTGGATGCCTGCTGCTGCTGTTGCTGCTGCTGCAGGGGGGCGGCCTGGTGGCTCTGGCGCGCGTTGCCGCCCTGCGCGATGGCGGCGCGGGCGGCGCGGAGCGCCCTGCCCTCGACGGGCGGGCCTCCGCCGGGCAGGCCCGGGTTGAGGCGCGGGACAAAGGTGCAGCCGGCGAGCGCCTGCGCCTCGGCGTCGCGCCTGGCGGCCTCGAGCTTGGCCCTGAGCGCCTCGGCCGTGTGGTGCAGCACGTCGTGCGCGGCCAGCTCGGCGGGGCGCAGGCGGGCGGCCAGGTCGCGGCTGCGCTTGTTGATGGTCGGGTGGAACGAGTGCGAGGGCACCTGCTTGGTGCTGGGCGACGGCACCAGGTAGGCGCGCGGCTTGCGGCGCTGGCGCAGCGCCTCCTCCATGAGCGCCGAGAAGAGCGGCAGGTCGACCAGCGGCGCGGGGGGCAGCGCGGCCAGGCGGCCGGCCTCGTCCTCCTCGTCGTCGCCCTGGCCGCCGGGCGAGCTCGAGCCCTGGCCGGGCTCGGGCAGCAGAGGGATGCCGCTGGCCTGGGCGTGGATGGCCGCGGCGCTCTCCACGTCCTCTCGCACCTGCTTGAGCAAGCGGGCGCACGGGCAACGACGATTCGTCGGTGCAGAGCGGCACGCCTAGCAGCGAGGGCGAGCGTGGCCACGAGGGGTTGTGTGGCGCGCGCGGCGACGGCGCACCTCGTTGTCGAGGTTGTCCATGTGCGCGGTGGGGCGGCGCACCAGCGCCACCAGGTCCAGCAGCCCGGCGCCCTCCACGTCCAGGTACTCGAAGATCTGGCCGAAGCGCTTGGCGCGCAGCTTGTCGAACAGGCGCTGGCTCACCGCTGCGCGTGCAACGTGGCGTGTGTGCAACAACGGCGCCGTGAGCCACTTGCCGCCACGGCGCAACCTCGCGGCCCCTCAGGCGCGCCCAAGCGGCACAGGGAAGCAGCACGCTCGCGCGCTCACCTGTGGAGTGCGGCTTGGACGCGGCGGCGCGCTCGGCCTCCTTCTCGGCCTGCAGCGCGGCGTCGCGCTGCTTCTGCGCCTCGAGGCCCTGCTCGTACAGGTACTCGCCGATGGGCCGGCCCGAGGGGTTGCGCGCCACGGCGGCGGCCGTCGCAGCGGCGTGCCCGCGCGGGCCGCGGCCCACCTCGGGCTGGTACAGCAGGTGGCCCGTGGCGGGGTCCACGTTGCCGTGCAGCACGGCGCGCTTCTCCTCCAGCTTGGCCTTGGTCTGCGGGCAGCAACACGACCCCGGGCAACGACGCAAACTGTGCCTCCCCTCGTTGCGCAAGCGCGAGGCCGCTGAACACGCCGCCTGAGCCAGTAGCCCCACGGAGCGCAGCAAGCACACGCTCCGCATGCACTCCCGCCCGCACCTTTTCCATGCTCAGGTACAGGCGGTCCACCACGTGCACGGGCGAGCCGTCGGCGGTGCTGCCGCCGCCGGCGCCGGGCCCCAGGCGCGAGGTGGCGCGGATGCCGAGCGCCTCGAGCGAGCGGCCCAGCGCCACCTCGGCGGCGTGGCTCTTGTTGATGCTCGGCTTGAAGGTGGCCTCCTCGGGCAGCCACGCCTGCGTGCGCGTGAGCAGCGGCAACGCACAGGCACGCTGCAATGTGCAGGAGCACGCTTGCCCACGAGCCAGGGATGCCGTCCGCCTGTGGACGCGTCTGGTTGAGTGCAAATGTCGCTGTGCCTGGTGACGCACCTGCAGCGTCTCCATCTTTTGCTGGCGGCGCATGGCGTCGGCAAAGAGCTGCTCGTGCGCGCTCAGGTTGAGCGCCTGCTGCGCCATGGTGCGGTCGGCCATCAGGGCGGCGCTCTGCTTGTTGATGCGCGGGCGGAACGTGCACTCCTTGAGCTGCGAAGTCACACGGCGGCGCAAACCACCAGGCCACAGAGGTGTTGGGCTGCCGGCACCAGCCACCCGCGAGCGTGCACCCGCCTGCGCACACTGTCGCACCCCATCCATGCCACAGCCACAGCCTGCACACAGTCCCATCCCATCCCATCCCAACAATGCGCTGCCCCGCACCTCGTGGAGCTCCTTGGCGGCCTTCATCTCGCGGATGCGGTCCAGCATCTTGCTGCGCTTGTTGGCGCTGAGGCGCTGCCAGGCCGGCTGCGCGTCCAGGTCGTCGCCCGCCCACAGCGCCGCCGCCAGGCGCGTGATCTCGGGCATGAAGGTGGCGCCCTCGAGCTCCTTGGCCAGCTTCTCAGCGCGCTGGGCCTCGGCCTGCGCGCCACATGGCGCGCACCACATGTGTGACACCACGCGCCGTGGCGTCAAGCAAACCGCTGCTGCGGCACGGGGGCGAAGGCCATGTGGAGGAGCGTCGGGCGTGGCGCCTCACCCTGGCCTTGCGCTGCGCGGCCACCTCGAGCCCCTCGGCGTACAGCATCTCCCCGTAGTTGTCAAACTGGCCGCTGGTGCGCTCGCGCATCATCTCCTGGCTGATCCAGCTCATGGAGCTGCGCTGCTGCACGCGGCTGGCCTCCACGTCGTGCGCGGCGGCGCGGCGGCGCGCCTCCTGCTTGTGCCGCAGGTCCTGCGCCAGCTGGTACAGGCGGCTGTGCACCCTGCGCGCATCAGCAGGGGGTTGGCGGCGGTTGGGAGGACTGCTGATATCGCCAGCGCTGCTCAAGGGTCTCCCTCAGGAGCTGATGAGCGGCTGCCGCGCCACTGCACTGCTCAGCTGGCACGGGGCGCACCTGGGGCTTCCCTCGGCGGACTGCGACTTGCGGTGCCCGCGCTCCGACGCCAAAACGCTGACGGAGGAGGCGCGGCTGTGGTGCGCCCGGCTGGACAGCGACACCGTGTTGGCGTTGTTGGCGTTGGTGCCGCCGGCGTGGTTGCCGCTGCCCGCGGGCGCGTTGAGCGAGGCGCTGACCGAGAGCAGGCGGCCGCCGGCGTCGTCCACGGGCATGAGCTTGGCGCTGAGCTGCTTGTAGAGCTTGTCGTTCATGCCGTCCGCGAACGAGAGCTTCTGCGCCACGCTGCTGCTGACGCTCTGCTGCGGCGGCGGCGCGCCGGGGGCGGCGTCGGCGGGCTCCTCCAGGCAGCGCTGCATCTGCGCGCAGCGGCAGAGAGTTGACGGTCATGATCACAAGGTGCTGCGCCTGCCGAATGCCGCCGTGTGGCCTGCTGGTGTGCGGACCGGTCCCGGATGTCCCGCAGGCGCCGCACCTTGGCGACGGCCCCAGCCGCGTCCTGCTCAGCGGCAGCGCGCGCCGGCGACTTGGCCAGGTTCGCCTTGCGCAGGTTGTCCATGATGTGCTCCGCCAGGGGCCCGACGACCGAGGTGGGGATGCCGTGCGACTCGCAAAAGGCGCGAGCGGCGTCGAGCGCCGAGTCGCCCTGGCGCAGCTCGATCTTGTCGCTGCGGCCCCCGCCAATGTCCACCGTCGTGATCAGCAGCACGGGCCTCTCTGCGCGCGCGTGCACCACGACCAAGCCTTGGCATGCCGGTCCACATCGCGCGCACGGCAACATGTAGCGTGCCGTGGAGGGCAACATTCCTCCCCCAACCCGGCCAAAGCGCCGCACCGCGCAGCCGCCCCAGAATCCTCACCTGCCTCGGCGCCCATCGTGTGGAGGCCGGCGCTGCCTTCGGAATTCCTGCAGCCGTCGTCCACAGTTGAAGAGAAAGCGTCGCGGGGCATGTCCGCCATTGGGGCACGCCAAGACGCTAGCAGCACCAGAACCAGTGATGTGTGCTCTGCGGTGCTCGCGTGCTCCTCGCTTGGGCGTGCTGCTCGCTCGTGCAGAAGAGAGCGCACGCCACGAAGCTCGAGAGCCACAGCGACGCTGGAGCCCCCGCAGCCTCCCTGCACGACTGCGCATGCTGCTCTGTGCTCTGGCGCATCAGGCTGCGTATGGGGGCGCCTGGGCGCTCTGCCACACAGTCGCTTCGCCAGTGTGTGTGCGACCAGGGGCAGCTCCAGGCGCTGCTGGCCAACTCTGGCGACCACTACATGCTCACCTTGACGATGCAGCGTTGGTCGTGGGCTGGCTGCGTGCTCGCGCCCGCTCTCAGCGGCGCCCTCCTGCTGCGTCGCGACTCGGCACTCCTGCCCACTCCTCCTCACGGGCTGGCGACGATCAGAATGTGCCGCCAATGAGTGCAGCCGTGTGGGGTGCTGCTGCTGCTGCCGCTGCTGCGCTTCGCGTTCGGCGAGGCCACGCGCAAGCCCTTGAAAGCTCATCGAGCGAGGAAGCACCACGCCTCGCACAGCCAGCAGGGCAGCAGCGCGGCCCACACAAACATGTAGGAGGTGGGCCAGCTGCAGCACACGAGCGCTCTCCACCCCCCGCCGCCGGCGTTGCCCGACGTGGCCGCGCGGGCCACCCACGTGTCATCCGCAGCCAGCGGCACGCCCGCAGCCGTCGCAGCCACCCAGGCCAGCGTGGGCGGCGAAGTGGCCGCCAGAGCCAGCGCCTGCAGGAGCCGCCGCGGGTCCCAAACGCGTCGTCTCTCCGCCGGGTCCGCAGGCCGATGTGCCGCCGACAGCGCCACGGGAACGCTGAGCGCGGCCGCCACGGCGTAGGCCAGGGCCCAGTTGACGTTGGCCATGCTGGCTAGCAGCACGGTGGAGGAGCACAGCACCACCACGCGCACCGCCGCCGCCTGCTGCGCCGCCCGCCACCTGGCACCGCTGACCTGTGGGCCCGAGGCGCGCGGCTGCCCAGCCACGGCTGCCTGCCCCGCGTCGGCAGCAGCTCCAGAGCCGCCGAGCGCCGGCGACGCGTCCGACCCGCCAAACAGGCTGGCGGCCTCCCACCCCAAGGTGACCGCCGCCACGGCGACGCTGGCCACCAGGGCCAGCATCTCCACACCGCTCAGCCCGCGCACGTGCTCCTGCATGGCCGACGGCAACCACCGCGCGGCCCACCGCACGCCGGCCGCCAGCTGCAGCGCCGGGCCGCCCGCTGCAAGCTCAGGCCCGCACCCCTCTGCGGCCGCGGCGGACGCGTGCGCCTGGCACAGCGCGCACTGCGGGCACAGCACCGACCTCAGCAAGGCCCCCGCCACCACGCACGCCAGCACGCCGCCGACGCCAACCACCAGGGCTCGCGGCCACAGCCCCGGGAGAGGCCCCAGGCTGCTGCTCCCGCGCTGCTCCGTCTCGCCCACGCCGGCGTCGGCGCTGCCGGTTGCTTCCTCCAGGTCCCGCAGCACCTCCCGCTGCTTGGACGCCTGCGCCGCAACCGCCACAGCCTGTTTTGCCCTGGGGCGCCGACGGACAGGGCCTTGCGTGGGCCCCTGTCGCTGTGTTGCTGCGCCACACCTTGAGCAGCAGCACTGCGATGAGCGCCACCAGGGGCGCCACGTACGCCTCTACCGCCACGAAGCGGTCGGCGGCGGTGAGCACGTAGAGGAAGAAGGAGTGGTGGAAGCGCTCGTCCAGGTTGTTGAGGCTCCGGAGCACCAGCTGCGCGCGTGTAAGAGCGTGGTGGGTACGCGCGCGAGGCGTCTGGGCAGGCACACGTCGCGCTATTGGTGGCGGAGAGCAGCGGTGATGTGGGGCCCGCCTCCTCACCTCCCCGTACTGAGCCAGGCCCTGCGCGGTGAGCTGCACGCTTGCGGGCAGCGCCGGAGGGGCCGAGCCAGGGACGGGGTCAGGAGGCGCGCGCAGCACCTGGCCGGTGCGAGCGTCCTGTGTGCGCAACCGGCAGCACGACCAAGGTAGCGTCCCAAGGAGGCTGGCAAGAGCGGGAGACCTCGTCGCTGCACGTGGACGTGAGCACTGGTGCCGACGTGACCTTTGGCTCACCCGTGCCGTGAGGCGGGTGGTGCCGGCGTCCACCATGTGCTCCTTGAGCGCGGCGTGCGGGCCCGAGGGCAGTCCCAGGGCTTGCGCGCGCATGAACTCGAGCATGACGGACAGCTTGTCCGCGTGCAGCTGCACCTCTGGCGGCAGCGGGCGCGCCTGCGGGCGCAACAACCCCCGCACGCCGGCCACGCTCAGAGCGAGAGGTCGGGGCGCACGCTCCCGAGCGCTCAGCGCGCGCTGGCTCCTGAGAGAGGCTCACCAGCAGGCCCGCTGCCTGGAGCTGCCGCAGCGCCCGCAGCACGGCCGCGCTGCCGGGCGGCGGCTGCATGGCCACGCCGGGGATCCAGGGCAGCAGCTGCTTGAGCGTCAGGTACGTGTCCATCTTTGGCAGCTGCCCGTCAAAGCCCTCTAGCAGCACGCGCGCCGAGGTGACGTCGGCGCGGTCGGCCTCGAGCACCAGGGCCTGCTGCGGGACGCCCAGCGGCCGGCCGGCGGCGGCGCCCGGGGAGCCCAGGAGCGCGGCGGGCTCGCCGTCGCCGCCCTGCTCGCAGGGTGGACGGGTGCGCGGACAGAGGCGCAGGCGTGGCGCTCATCGCGGTCGCAAGCCAAGGCCCACGTCCTTGGCAGCCACTACTCGCTCCCGACGCTGCGCACCAGGTGCACGGCGGCCCAGTGGCTGAGGCTGGCTGTGGCGCCGCACCGCGCGTCGGGCACCACCCACACCACGTCCCGCGACAGCCACGGCACCGTGCGCAGGTGGTGCATGAGCGCCTGCGCGCCCGCCAGCAGCAGCAGGCTGCCCTGGGCTGGCGCGTCCCAGTATGGCGACACGCCGCCCTCGTCGGCGCCGCCTGCAGTGGGCAGAGCGTGCAGCGCACCGCGTGGCGAATGGCGGCATCGCTGTGGAGCAGGAGGGAGATGCTCGCCCAGACGCCGCCCGCCCGTGCGCACCGCGTGTGAGCGCGACGGGCGTGACGACCATGAGCGACTCTGTGCCGTCCGTCTGCGCCGCCCTCACCACGCCGTGCACATGCACGCAGCCCGTGGGCGCGCGCCGCCGCCACAGCGCGCTGACATTGCGCCGGGCGGCCTCCGCCGGGGGCTGTGCGCGCGGCTGCTCGCCGGCGTGGTGGTGCATGCGGGTCTGGTGCACTCGCAGGCCGATGGCCTGCATGTGCTGCGCCACCACGTCCGCCAGGGGGGACGGCGGGTGCGCCTGGTGGTGGTGCAGGTGCGCGGCCTGCGCCAGCTGCATGCCCGGCGCGATTGACGCGGCCCTGCGCAACCGTGTGAGGCATCCTCAATGCAGTGCTGCCTCTCCTCCAGCAGTGATCCTCTGCTGATCCAGGCCTGGTGCGTGCGACGCACGTGAAGGTGGCCGCCGCGCCGCCGACCAGCAGCGCCTTTTCGTCGAACTTGGCCTTCCTGTCCGCCAGCGGCAGCAGCAGCAGCCCAGCAAGGCCGGCCAGCGTGAGCAGCACGCACAGCCGGTCCGCCTTGGCCACCACCACGCGCAGCAGCCTGCTGAGCGGCTTCTCCCGCGGCTGCTGCTTCTTCGTGTTCTTCTTCTCTGGCCCAGCATCCTGCTCCAGCATGGTGCACGCTGGCGCAGCAGCGCTGATGCTGCGCCATGATTGATCGCGCAAGCCCCCTGCCCGCGTGGCGTCAGGCGATCAGCAGTGCCTGCCTCAGCATTGCCTTGATTCCCTTGTGCCCAAGCGTCTGCTGCACTCCACATCTGCCTCAGCGATCCTGAAAGCAAGTGCCCCAAGACAGCGAGCAGCCAGAGCCTCTGCGCGCCCTGCGCGCGCGTTCTCCGGCCATGGACTACGAGGCGGAGCAGCAACAGGAGCTCGAGGCGCTGGAGGCGATCTTTGCCGACGACCTGGTCGAGTACAAGGGCTCGACGCCGTCCGCTTGGGCGAGCAACCCGCCAGTCGGCCAGGTGTTCATCATGCGCATCCTGCCGGTGGAGGAGGGCGAGGAGGTCGACGGCACGAGCACGGAGGAGCTCGAGATGGAGCTCCTGTTCGCGCACACGGCGCACTACCCCGAGGAGCCGCCGTGCCTCTACTTGGACAGTGTGCGGGGCCTCACGGACTCGGAGATCGCGCGGTGCCTCGCGCACCTGCAGCAGCAGGCCCAGGAGAACCTGGGCATGGCCATGATTTACACGCTCGTCACGGCGGCCAAGGAATGGCTCCGAAGTGAGGGCGGCGGCGCGGTGGCCGACAGGCGCAGAGAAGCAGTTGCTGTGGCTGGTGCAGCAGCACCGCTGTGGGGTCAGCTTGGTGGGCCGTGATCACCTGCTGGGGTCGCCATCACCACCGCGGCGCGGGCATGCCCGCGTGCCTCGCAGATCGGGCGGCGCAGTCAGCGGAGGAGGACCCGGCCGTGGCGGCCAAGCGCGCAGCAGCGGAGGAGGAGGCGCGGCGGCAAGCGGCGCGCGCCCACGGCACGGCAGTCACGGTGCAGAGCTTCATGCAGTGGAAGGCCAAGCACGACGCCCAGGTGGCCTTGGTGCGTGGCTGGCGGCTGGCGGTCCTGCAGCACCCGTGGTGGCGGTCGTCTGGCAGCAGCAGCACCAATGGAGGGCATGTGGGGACATTGGTTCAGCCCTGGGAGCAGGGAGCTCTCCTGGACCTGCGCACGCTGGCTGCCATGGCCCTTGACGAGGCCAGTGGCGCAGAACCAGCCTGATGCTGCAGCCGTTGGGCCAGCAGGAGCTTGGGCGTGCAGGATTGGCACACGTGACGTGCGTGCCATTGACGCAGGAAAAGGCCAAGTTGTTAGAGACGGTCAAGGACGACGACAAGGCCAAGCGCATCACCGGCAAGGCCTGGTTCATGCAGGACCGCTCAGAGGTGGCCACCGAGGTGCGAGCCACACTGGGAGGAGGGGTTGTCCAGGCACCCGCGCTGGGCTGCGTGATCACGTGATCCGCACGAGCGTCGTCACCCCTCTGATGCGCAGGCGGGTGCGCTCTCAGAGGACGACGAGGAGGACTTTGAGGAGCTCGAAGAGGCCACGCCAGGGCCAGAGGACGAGGAGGACGAGGACGAGGAGGAGGACGAGGACTTTGAGCTGGACGACGACGAGGACGATGACGAGGAGGAGTTCCTGGATGAGCTGCATGCGGCAAAAGGAGGTGCCTGACGTGCCCTCCTGCAAGCTTCTCCACCGCTGCTCCTGGCGCATGCAGTTTGACCTCGGAGTCAGGTCAGGGAGCAAAGCGTCGCGACTGCGCTCAGCAGGAAAGTCCCACAGCACGCTCCGCTCCCAGCCAATCGCAGCACAGTCCTCCTCGCTGCTTCTCGCGCCCCGCTTCGGCGCCATCATGCAGACCGGCGTGCTGCAGCGGCAGCAGGCGAGCCAGGGCCTCCAGAGGGCGGCACAGCAGCAGCGGGGCCTCCGCAGCGCCGTGATGGTCCGCGCTGCAGCGGCGCCGTGAGTGTGTGCCGCTGGGGGCAGGAGGGGCACGACCTGCAGAGGTCGCCGACGGCCACCCCAGAGCCCAAGAGCGAGCAGCTCGCTGCATTGGCGTCGTCGGGGACGCGTGCACGGCTCGCGGCGCCCGCAGCTCGGCTCGGCAGTGCTCTTCAACGTGCCCGAGCACGACATCCTGCACGACGCGCAATGTGTGGGGGGCGTGTGCGCGCAGGGCGAGCCCGGGCGTCGAGTCCATCGGCGGCGTGCGCCCCGAGGTCGTCGAGGCCATCTCAAAGGCCACCAAGAACACGCTCAACGACACGGCGCTCAGCGTCGGGCAGCGCAAGAAGGTGATGATCCCCAGGGTTGGCCGCCCTGGGCCGAGCTCGCAGAGCAGCAGCAGGCCTCCACCACCAGCTCATCATCCACCTCAGGGGGTGCGCCGCTATGCACGCGCAGGGCAAGGTGCGCGACACGTACGACCTGGGCGACAAGGTGGTGATTGTGACGACGGACCGCCAGTCGGCGTTTGACCGGCACCTGGCCTCCATCCCCTTCAAGGGGCAGGTGCTCAACCAGACGGCCGCCTGGTGGTTCAAGAACACGACGCACATCGTCAAGAACGCCGTCATCAGCGTGCCCGACCCCAACGCCACCATCATGAAGAAGTGCGCCGTCTTCCCCGTCGAGTTTGTGTGCCGAGGCTTCCTCACAGGTGCGCAGTGGCGTGGTCGTGGTGGCGCCGGGGTGCCCGGAGCTGGGGAGAGGTCGGCGTGCCACACGTTGTCACGCAACCAAAACGCACGCGCGCGCCCTGCCGCAGGTTCCACCGACACGTCGCTGTGGACGCACTACAAGAACGGCGCGCGGTCCTACTGCGGCAACAGCTTCCCCGACGGCATGCGCAAGAACGACCGCCTGCGCACCAACGTCATCACGCCCACCACCAAGGTGTGGGGGGGGGAGGGGCGCGTGGTGCAGAAGCTGGCCGGCACTCCACCAGTGCGCACACAGCTTGCGACGGCGGCGCGAGTCACGTGTGTGCCGCCTGCACCCGCACCCGCAGGCCGAGAACCACGACGTTCCCATCAGCCCCCAGGAGATTGTGGCTCAGGGGCTCATGAGCCAGGCCGAGTGGGACAAGGTCAGCGCGGCGGCGCTGGCGCTCTTTGCGTTTGGCCAGGAGCAGGCGGCCAAGCGGGGGCTGCTGCTGGTGGACACCAAGTACGAGTTTGGCAAGGACGACAAGGGCGACGTCTTCCTCATCGACGAGGTGCACATACATGTGTCTGGGGGAGGACGCGCGTTTTGGTGGGCGGGGCCGCAGCGGCCCAGCTGGGAGCCGGCGAGAGCTCCGGCCAGGGCGTCAGTTGTTGCTGCTCGCCCTGTGGCACACCGGTCCCGCGCCGCGCGCACGCGCAGATCCACACGCCCGACAGCAGCCGGTACTGGCTGGCCGACTCGTACGAGGCGCGGCACGCGGCGGGCCAGGAGCCCGAGATGATTGACAAGGAGTTCTTGCGCCTGTGGTTCCGCCAGCGCTGCGACCCGTACAAGGACGCCGTGCTGCCAGAGGCGCCGCACGAGCTCGTGTGCGAGCTCAGCAAGCGGTGAGCACCGAGCGAGAGTCTTGTGACGTGCACGTGGCCGGCAGTTCGCTCTAGAGGACAGTGGGTGAAGTGAAACCTCTCGTGTGCATTGCCTGCAGGTACGTGTACCTGTACGAGAAGATCACCGGCGAGGCCTTCCAGGTGCCCGACCTCAGCACGCCCGTCAACCAGCGCATCGACGCCGCCGTCCGCGAGGCTCTGGGCCTGTGAATTTGATGCAGTGCCTCCCTCGGAGCTGGTGTTTGGCTTGCCCGCCTTCTGCGCGCCTCGCTTTAATTCGGCTGTGGCGCGGCGGCACGAGCGGTCAACATTCCAGCACGGAGTCGCCGCACCTCGCGGCGCGGGGGAACGGCAGCGCGAATCGTGTTCAGCAGTGGCCGCACGCAGATTTTCCCTCAAATCGGGCGCACGCGCGTAGTAGGTGGCTCGTTGTCGCTGCTGCAGCGCGGCCCGCCGGCAGCCCCGCTTCGCTCACTGATCAAGGAGCGCAGGGCGAGAAGCGAGCCGCGAAGCGATTCGCACACAGAGCAACGCAGCGCAACGATCGTCAATATTGAGCCACACGCAACAAGATGGCACCCGAAGCAGTCGCGCACACAGACTCCGCGCCTTCGCGCTTTCACCCCGGCGAGCTCCAGCTGCAAGTGCGTGCGGGGGCCAAGCAGCAGGCGCTGCAGCTGCCGCAGCAGGCACTGCCCAGGCCCGTGGTGCTTCCTGAGGTGAAGAAGAGAGGGAGGGGGCGCATCGCCTGCACGCGCGTGCAGGAGCGCCTGGGCACGCGTGAGCTCGTGATCCGCTCTGGCTTTGAGCGTGGGCTCACCAAGACCATCCGCGGTGACCACGTCACGTGCGTGTGGGACCACCAGTGTGGGGCAGTTGCTCACACCGGAGGCCAGGTTTCCGTGCCCTGGGCCGCTCACCCTGCCCTTCCCCCCAAACGTCGTCGCAGGCTGCTCGCAGCGCAGCCGCTCTTCTACGTCGCGTTCGCGGACGCCGACGCGCGCGTGTGGGCCTCTGTGCTGATGGGCCCGCCCGGCTTCATCAACGTGTCGGACGCCCGCACCGTCACCATCAGCCCGCTGCGCATCGTCCACGGCGGTGAGCGGAGTTTGCTCCTCAAGTGCCCCCCGCCCCGCGGACGACCACAACCGCCACAACTGCAAGCCCCCCACGTGCCCACCTGCATGCCCCGCAGACCCGCTGGCCGGCAGCCTGGCGGTCGGCAAGCTGCTGGGCGGCGCCGGGCACGAGGCGCACACGCGCCGCCGGTGCCGCGTCAACACCAGGGTGGCCGCCTTCCAGCCCCCCGACGCCCACACCGGCGCGCCGGGCAGCCTGGAGCTGGCCGTCGTCCTGAGCTTCGGGGGCTGCCCAAAGGTGCCGCGACGGAACGGCCGCTTGCTGCCGGCGCGCAAACGCATGCGTGTGCGGGCCCCCAGCCCACCGTTCTTCCTTTCCCTCCCTCTTCGCCACGCCCATCTGTGTGCCGCAGCACATCCAGTCACGGACGCTCGAGTTCGATTGGGACAGGTGGCAGCAGGTGGGCTCCCCCGCGCCGCACGCCGCCGTGGAGCAAGGCCAGGAGCGCCTGGGCGCCGCGCAGTGTGCGCTGGTCGGGCGCAGCGACACCATGTTCCTCGCATCGGGCTTTGAGGGCCCCGTGCCAGAGGGCACCCCTGACGACTCGGTCGGCTACGACGTGTCGCACCGCGGAGGGCCCCAGGGCTTTGTGCACGTGGAGACGGACGACGGCCCAGGCACTGTGCTCAAGTGGGCCGACTACTGTGAGTGGTGGTGGTGCTGCGCCAGGCGTGTAGCTCCGGTGCGCTCATGGGGTGTGCGCTCATGTCCGGTGCGCTCATGGGGTGTGCGCTCATGGGGACCTCTGGCTGCGCACGCGGCGCTGCACCCCGCAGCCGGCAACAACCTCTTCACGTCGCTGGGCAACCTGGCGCTCAACCCGCGGGCGGGCCTGCTGTTCGTCGACCACGACGCCGGCGACACGCTGCAGCTCACGGGAGAGGTGGCCATCCTCTACGACGACCGCAGCCTGCCGGGCGCGCAGCGCGTCATCGCCTTCCACGTGCACGCCTGGGTGCACGTGAGTCAAGTAGATGGCCATCACTCGCGCGCGCCCTTTGTGTCCCCCTTGGCACGCGCATCGCCACCGGCCTGCCTGCGCTCGCCCCCCAAAACTTGCGCTGGGCGCAGGTGCCGGGCGCGCTGCCGCTGCGCCAGGTCGGCGCCCTCGACCCTTCACCATACAACGTGGCCGTCGAGAACCAGCAGTGCTGCGACAAGCAGCAGCAGCACGCCGGCCAGGGCCGCGCCGCCGCCGCGCTCGTGACGTGCGTGGGCGTGCGCGACGAGGCCGAGGGCGTCAAGACGTTCGAGTTCACCGTGCCCCACACCCACCCGGCGCAAAAACACCTCTACGCGGCGCGCCAACACGCAACCTTTGTGTTCCCCCCCGACCACTTCCCTGGCGGCGGCGGCACTTCGGGGGCCCCGGTGCAGCGCAGCTGGACGGTGTCTTGCCACCCCGACCACACCGAGCACAAGCGCACCTTTACCGTGGCGATCAAGAAGGCGGGCCTCGTCTCCTCGTGGATGCACGACCACGTGCGCCCCGGCCAGGCGCTGCGCCTCCAGGGTTTTGCCGGCGAGGGGCCCTTCGTCGTCGCGCCGGCGACGTCGACCAGCGGCGGCGGCGACGGCGGCGCTCCCCGGGCGGGCGAGGCGGGCGGCGTGCTGCTGCTGGCGGGCGGCATCGGCGTCACGCCGCTCTGCCCCATCTTGCAGGACCTGGTCAACGAGGTCCGCCGGCAACCTCGGGCAGCCCTGCCCCGGCGCGTGGCCGTGGTGTACGCGGTGCGGCGCGCGGCGCAGGCGGCGCTGGCCGGGGAGCTGCACAAGCTGGCCGAGGCGGCGCGCGACGTGGGCGTGGACGTGCGCCTGGTGCTGGCCCTCACGGGCGGTGAGGGCGGCAGCGCGCCACCAGCGAGTGTTGCGTTGCCTCAGGTCGGGCCGCGCTGGACGGTCGTGTCGGGCAGGCCGTCCGTCGCCCTGCTGCGGCAGCACGTGGTGGAGCCGATGATGGGGGCCGGGGAGGCACAGCTGGCGGGGTGGAGGGCGTACGTGTGCGGGCCGGCAGGCATGGTGGCCGACGCCGACGGTGTCTTCGCGGCGCTGGGCGTCCCGCCGGAGAACCGCCACAGCGACGCGTTCAACTTTTGATGTTGATCCCTTTGCCTGCGCGTGCTGATGCGCTGCTCCACGCTGCTCTTGGAGCGGTGTCGTGCACGCTGCCGTGCCGTGCGGGCCCTCCGTCATGGGCAAGTTGGAACCCCGCATCGGCTCAAGCAGAAGAGAAGGGGTTGAGCGCTGGATCGGCTCCAGTGCGCGCCTGGGGTCAGGCGCGCCCTGTGGCTCGTTCTCGGAAGGAGAGCGTGATGATCATCGGCATCTCGCCAGGGCGCCACGCAGGCAAGTGGGCGGACGAGCGCAGACGCGTAGCACGCATCGCAACCTTTCGAGCATCTCGTTACGTCGTGGGGCGCGAAGCATGCCCATCGGACACGGATGCCCATCCGTGTCGCACGTACATCTGGCTGCGCAGGACTCTAGCGTGCAGAACAGCGGCGATGCAGTGAAGTGGAGCTGCAACGTCCATCTCAGCGTCCCTGGGGCCCACGCACGCCGAATCGGGCTGGGCGACCCACCCGCATCAGGCTGGCGGAGATGCAGCGCGAAAAGTGCAGCGAGCCACTCCCCATCAACAGCTTGCCGCCGATGCCCGAGGACAGCTGCCCAGCGCCTGAGGCAACCATACATCTGGGGCCCTGGCAGCGGCAGCGGCAGCTGCTCAACGTGCGCCCCGCCCTCCCTCAACATGCGCATCCGCCGCCATGGGGCACACACCCCGGCAGCACGCTGGCTGATCACTGCGGCATCGCACACCACGTCTGGGACACGGGCCCGGGCTTGTTCTCCCTCACGTCGGCGTCCGAGGAGGAGCAGCTCTCAGGGCGCCACGCTCTCGGCGCGCCCCAGCCGTCCAGCGGCCCCCTGGCGCCTGCCGCGCACAACCCCATGGCCGAGCGCGCCGCCAGCCTGCCCACGCCCCCAGCCAGCAGCACGCTCTCGGGCCTCCTGCCGCACCTCAAGGCCAGCATCTCCATGCCGCGCAACAGCGGCGACGCCCACCCCTCGCCGGCCTCCGACGCAGCAGGCCACGCCGGCCGCGACGCCGCCGCGCCCCACCACGCCGAGCCCCACCAGCCGCTCCGCGCGGCGCGCCACTCCTCCTCATTCAGGCACCGCGCCGGCGGGGACGCCGGCGGAGCGCCGGAGCTGGCACCCCTGTCCGGGGGCGCCGGCACCTCCACAGCAGGCCTGCTGCTGCCCGAGCTCAGCAGCTCGCTGGCGGCCCTCGCCGGCGCGGCTGCCGCCATGGGCACCTGGCAACCCCCGGCGGGGACCCCCCAAACGGCAGGCCCGCCGGGCAGGCCTGCCGCCAGGCGGTCGGCCACCACGCTGGACGCCGCCACGGCGCCCGAGCGCCCGCCGCGCCACCTGGCCCGGATCCACAGCATGCCCTGGCGGGCGCGAGACCCTCAGAACGCCGCCGCCGTGCCGCACTTTCCTCTGTCGCCCCCAGCTCCCCGCGCGCCCTCTCAGCAGCCGCGCGCCCTCCATGTGGGCCTGGACGGTGGCGGCGGCGGCGGCGGCGCTGGCCCCACGGGTGTCCCGCTGACCTGCAGCGACAGCGCGCTGGTGGCGGCGGCCCAGGCGGTGCTTTTGCGGCACGGCAGCTCCCTGGACGCGGACTGTGCGCACGCGCCGCACCTGGCCGACACGGACGACGACGAGCACTTTAGCTTCACGCTGCGGCTGCGGCGCTCCAGCTGGGGGCACCTGCTCTCGCAGGTGGCCGGCGACGGGCCGTGCGCGGGCGCGGGCGACGAGGGGCGCAGCGACCGGCTGTCGCACCACGCCAGCAACCTGAGCGCCGGCACCAGCCTGGGCAGCAGCGCGCTGCACCTGGGCGCGCCAGGGAGCACCCTGGTCATGAGCCCGCCGCGGCAGGGCCAGCGCGGCGGCGGCTGGAGCCACGCCATGGCCGCCGCGCTGCTGCAGCTGCCGGCGAGCGGCGCGGCGGGCGCACGGGACCTGGTGGCGCGGCGCTGCAACTCCCAACTGCTGCTCGGCCAGAGCGCCGCCGTGCTCAGGCGCATGAGCACGGGCATCCCTGCCGCCGCCGCCGCCGCCGGCGCGGGGGGCCACGCCTCGTGCGGACCCGGCAGCCACGATGAGGCGGTGCCTGCCAGTGGTGGCCGCCACGAGCAGCGTGCCACCCTCACCCCGCCGCCCAGCCCGTCCGCTCGCCTGGCCACGCACGCAGCAGCCCTGATCCCCATGGAGGAGAGCGGGCCGCGCGGCGCCAGGCCGATGGCGCGCTCGCGCTCGCTGTGCCAGCCCCGGGCGGGCCGCCTGACGGGCCTGCGCGGCACCATGGCCACGGTGGCCAGCGCCACGCAGGCGGCGGCGCAGGCGGCCAGCGCCGCGCACGCCTCGCCCAAGCTGCAGCGCGTGCTGGAGCGCAGCGTGCGCTACACGGGCCGGCGCTCCTCGGACCTGCTGGGGCCAGGGGCGGACGCCCACGCGCTGGGACCAGGGCCTCACCAGGGCCACCTGCCTCAGGGCGGCGGCAGCCTGCGGAGCGGGGGCTCCCTCCAGCAGCATGACCTGCTGGCGCACCTCAAGCACGCCGCGGCGCTCAGCCTCAGGAGCACGCGGCAGGCAGAGGCGTTGGTGGCTGAGGAGGCGGTGGAGGAGGAGGGGGAGGGGGAGGGGGGGGGGGAGCGGGGGGGGGGGGTGGCGGGCGACGTCGCCAAAGGGCTGGCGGGGCCGGGCACGTGGCCGGGCGCCGGCGTGCCCCTGGCGCCGCCCGCGCTGGCCCTGCCAGCCACGCCGCGGCGCGCGGCGGTGGTGGGGCCGGCGGACCTGCCGCCGTGCGAGGGGCCGTGCTCGTGCGGCACGCCGTGCGGCACGCCCACCCGGCGGCGTGAGGAGGCCGTCGGCGCGCGGCTGCTTGCCAGGCAGCAACACGGCATCCCCAGCAGTGGCTCGGGGGCGAGTGATGACCACGAGCAGCATGGCGAGGGAGAGGAAGAGGTGGGTGCTCTTTAGAGCGTGCTGGCGCACAACTCGACCAAGCGCCCGCGGAAGCAGGAACAGCGCCTCTCAGGGAGTGGTGGTGGTGGTGGTGGGTCGACGAGCTCCTGGATGAGCACTTCGGTTTCTTTGGGGGGTTTTCGTGGGGGGGGGTCCTCCACGGGTCTAGCAGGGTTTTGGTATCGGAAAAGCTGAACAGACCACGCGCGTGACCACCTGTGTGGATGGCCCGTGGGGTCTTGGCGGGACTCCAGACCAGCATTGTCAACCTTTCGTTCCTCCGCCCTCCCCCTTTTTCATCATGACGCGCTACCCCTGCGCGCACGCCATGCACGTGTGCCGCGCCCGCGCACAATCTTCTTCCCCCAACAACTAGACATTCCTCCCCGCCCGCGGGTACTGTTCAGCTGGCCTAGTGGGGCACATTGGCCCGCGCACCACAGCAATCAGCAATCATGTAAACCGTGTCCAATCTGTTTGTGGACGGCACCCCAACAACCCCACATGGACAAACATGCTTTTCCATACGCCTCTGGCCCCACGGGCGGCCTGGCACCCCTGGGTGGTGACCCTGTCTCAGTTTGTGTGGGGGAAAGGATTGTACATCGGGCCCTTCGAAGCCCCTGCACGAAGCCTGGACACTTGCTCACGATTTTCTTTTCCGTCGCCACGTGCCTGGCTGTGTGGGACCCGCCTTCCGGTACAGAGTCACAGACTGTGGCACACCACACCTGCCCACGCACACGAGCGTGCCGAGTGCCCACACCTAAGCACACAACGCCAACGCCTGGCCAGCAGCATGAGCGCCCGCTCCCTAAGCCTGCTGGCCAGCGGGCCCTCCTGAAGCAACAACAACACTCGGAGCGGGACGGGGGCAGCACGCCTGCTCCTCCCAAGGAACGCGCTGTCCGGGTGGCTCCTCCTCCTCCTCCTCTTCTCTGAATCGGTTGTATGTGGTCCGCAGCAGCCGCCAGCCGCTGCCCGCCTCGCTCAACAACAGCTGCACGAGTGATGATTGTCCAGGGGTCTTCTTGAGTTGAGTGCTGCGTCTGTGCGTTGCACCTCGCCTCGTGCGTCGTAAATGCCGCTCGTCAGGGTCGCCAGGGTTGCTGGTGTATGACGTGCCGCGTCGTTGACACTCTCGCTGCACTTTGTGCATGGATGCTCGGTGCTTGGACGCGCGGTGCAAGGCAGGCTGAGAGGCAGCGGAGGGGACGAAGCAAGTGAAGCAAGCGCATGGCGGCGCGTGGTGGTCGTGTCTTGAGGTGGGCCGGGCCGTCAGTTGATGTGAGCGATGCAGTAGACGAACTGCGACGGCAGCAAGGGGGCACATTGACGCGGGCAGGTTCGGGGAAAGGCGGACTCCTGCCTTTCCTCAGCTCCTGCACCTCCTGCTCCTCTGAAACTGGAACGGCGAGCAGCAACACGGCCCGCACCTGGCCAAAGTCCAAGGTGATCCTGCCCTGGCGCTGCGGGTCAAAGGCGCTGAACGTGCGCACGCACGACTGCAGGAAGAGGCACCTGCACAGCCAGGCGCGCGCGCAACGCAGCGCGTGAGGCCGCCAGGCCGCACCCGCAGGCAAGCGGGGCGAGGCCCGGCACACACACAAGAACTGCACGTGGGCGCCGTCTCACAGGCGGATGAACTCGTCCAGGGACAGGTTCTTGCTGTTGTCCGGGTCGTGCTTGGAGATCATGGCGGCCAGCACTGGCGGGTCCAGGTTGAAGCCTGCAGCACGACACGATCAAGTCAACAGTTTAGCTCAATAGACGGAGCACCCATGCGGCGTGACGTGCAGCACGCAGGCCTGCTGAGCCCTGAGGCCCCCGTGGCGCGGACCTGTCTGCTTGAGTGCCGCCGCCACCTCGTCCTGGCCCAGCGAGTTGGTGCGGTCCTTGTCAAAGTACGAGAAGCTCGCTTGCACGCCCGTGAGGAAGGCGTGCAGCCGGCCAAACTCCTGCGTGGTGGTCGGGAGAGGGGCGGCGAGGCGCGTCGTGCAGGTGAGAGCGCACCCAGGCGCAGCGCAGCGGCCGACGCGGCGCACCTCCTTGTTCAGCTTGCGCTCGTCGCCCTTCTCGAACGCCCGCACCATGGCGTCCACGTCTGCGCGGCGCAAGCGGCGCATGCGGGCTGGCGGGCGCGGGCGAGAAACGCAAAGCGGCGCGACGCTCCGCTGCCACCCTTTACCGGTGATGCTGAAGCGCAGGTTGCCCAGCGCCAAGGCCTGCTGCAGCTCCTTGGCGTCCAGGAAGCCGCTGCGCGCAACGCGAGGGCCACGTTTGGTTTGGTGCGGGCGATGGTGGCGCGTCGCCCGCCGCTTTGCCCCCCAAGCGGTTCGCGTCCCCAGGCCTGCCCTGCACGGCACCTGCGGTCGCTGTCGATTGATGCGAACCACAGGTCGACCTGCGCTGGGTCCGACGCTGCTGCGGCTCCGGCGGGGGGCTGTCCAGCAGGTGGCGCAGCAGGCGGCGCCCCGTAGGATGGAGGCGCTCCGGGCTGCGCGCCATACGCGGCCGGCGGCGGAGCGCCAGGAGGTGGCGGCCCGCCTGGGTAGCCAGGGGGCGGTGCGACGACGTATCCCGCGGGCGGGGGCGCGCCGGGCGGGGGCGGGCCGCCCTGATAGTATCCAGGAGGTGGCTGCTGCTGGTAGGGGTACATGTTCAATTGTGCATGCACGGGCTCAGCAGCTGGAAAGGTGCGACGACCGCATGGGGGCTTGGCGTCGCCCTCTACATCGCTCCTCTGCGCTTCCCTTTCAGTCAACCCTCCACATTCGCGCGCCAGGATGCTGCTGGCGCACAGCCTCCCCATGCAGCGGGCGGCGCTGAGTTGTGGCATCGTGGCGTCCACACGCACTGCTGGCCACGTGGGCGCCTCGCTGGGCGCCCAGGCGCAGCGCACGCGCGGGAGGTGCATGCGCACACGGGCAGCAGCTGGCGCGACGGACGTGCAGGGCTCAGAGGCAGCGCCAGCGCCCCACACAGCGGGCACCACGAACTTCACCTTCGCGTGCCCCATCTGCCAGGAGCACCCCTTCACGATGACCAGCATGCCCACAAGGTGCATATAGCGGTCTCTGCTGATGGCAGCGAAGCTGAGCGCGCCGGCAGCCTGGCGTGACGCGCTCTCCGCCGCACCCCCGCACCCCCCGCAGGTCGCTGGCGTGCTCCCGCTGTGGCCGCACGTTCAGCGCCTCCGCGGACTTCCTCGACCTGACCCTCACGTCAGGCCTGCGGCCCCAAGCCTACAAGCAGAGAGACTGGCTGGGCACCCAGCTCTTCCAGTGCGCCTGCTGGCCCAGCACACGACGCACTGTGGCTGGCTCAGCGGCACAGAGGGCTAGCGTGGAAATGTGCCGGCCCCGTCTTGCCGCGCGCGTTCGTGCAGGAACCCGCTGGTCAGCTTTGCGTACGAGCGGGGCTGGAGGCAGGGCTTCTCGTGGGCGGGCTTCCCTGGCGTGGAGGCCGAGTTTGACATGGGTGAGGGCGGGCTTTTGCCTTCGTGTGGGGTCAGGATTCGTTCGTGCGTGCGCTGGGGGTGCGCTGCGACGTGGCGTGCACCTGCGGGCCACGCGCCTCGTGCCTGCAGCCATGGACTACCTGCGGCCTGCCTACGGCCAGGTGCTGGTGGACATGAGCT
>VFQP010002343.1_pt1 | contig 21500 bp, 21 predicted proteins | sample 3512351 | NCBI WGS metagenome assembly VFQP01 (sample SAMN10412372, study PRJNA504923) | tailings metagenome | isolation source: Relicate 1 Philex TSF1 revegetated site | place: Philippines: Tuba, Benguet | collected 2017-08-29
CAGCGCCAGCGACGCCGAGGCGTTCCTGCGCGAGCACGCGCCGCGCGAGTCCGAGGTCGCCGCGGTGGTGCCCGCGGCGCCGACGGCGGGCGACGACTTTGACGAGATGGAGTGAAACGGGCGACTTGCCTCGTCAATGGACCGTTCGCATCTGCTGTGGCGCGTGCTCGCTCACGCTGGGGGTTTGAAAAAGAGGGGCGAGGAGCAGGTTGCGTGATGGTGATGGGGTTCTAGGCGAGCGCACCACACACAAACACGGGAGAGGGGCAACAGAGAGGAGGAGACAGCGCCACGCGGCGCCGCTGTAGAGGGGGTGAACGAAACGACGCGCCGTCCATTTGGCGCGCAACATACACTGTGCAGCTTGACGCAGGATCAGCTAGTTTTGGGACTCCCGCACATGAGACGAACCCCGTGGGGTGGCGTGTCACTCACATTGGCAAAACGCTGGTCTTTGCGGAGGAGGAAGCGCAACTGTAGCAACGCAAAACAGAGAGCCGCAAACCACCACGCGCAGAAGAAGCTCACACGGTCCCACGCCACGACGGCGCCTGCGCTCGCAAGAAACAGCTGCGTGCACCACCAGACGGTCCCCACCGACGATGACCAGTGCCGCGTGCTCGCCAGTCTCCTTGTCACACATGGCAAGCGTGCTGTGTGCAGTGCGTGAGCGCCAGGAAGGCGATGCGAGGCCACGCCTCGAGATGTCACACGTTAGCAGGACGGTGGCTGCCCTGGGCTGCGCGTGCTGGCAGGCAGGACGAATCAGCCTTCCCCCCACCCCCACAAGAAGCCACAAAGTGGACGAGCTACGCGTGATGCGCTGCTGCCGAGGGCAAACGGCGCGTGCGGGGGCTACGGCATGCCCACCGCGCCACCGTGAAAACCGCAGAAACCCGCTGCCAGAAGAGGATCCGCGCCACCCGCCAACTGGCACCCCGACCTGCCTCCCCTGGCCGCTGTCCGCTGCCCCGGTGCTGGCCGCAGCTGACTGCTTGCCCCGCCACGTCGCTCATGCCGTTTGGCGGCCGCCAAAACTGGGCGGGGCTGCCCAGCCACGCCACGCCAGCCACGCCCTCGTCGTGCGCGGGCGCCCTGCAGCAGCACCTCAGAGCGCCTGCAGCGCCTGCAGCACCTTGTCCCGCTGCGACTTGACCACCACGCCGGCGCGCCGCAGCGTCACGTCGTCCATGGCGCGCAGCTGCTCCAGCGTCAGGCCGGCGTCCACAAGCTTCTGCGTGCACACGCCATCATCATCGCCGGCGGCGGCGTGAGCGCGCGCGTGCGCGCGAGGGCGCCGTTCGAAGAAGAGCACTTGGGCAGCGCGTGAAGGGCCCCAGGAGGGGCAGGGCAGGGGCGACGCGTGGCTCTCGCGTCCCCCGGCGGCGCGTTGAGCGAGCGCGTGACAGCGCAGCCGGCGGGCAGGGACTTGCGTCGCACCTTGCCCACCACTTCGAGGTCCAGCCGCACGAAAAACGTAAAGAGGTCGGCGTGCGGCGGCGGCGGCGGCGGGCGCGCCAGCGGCGCCGCCGCCGTCGTGCGTTGCGGTAGGGGCGCCTGCTGCTGCGGCGGCGCGACTGGCGGCTGGAGCGCCGGTGGCTGCAGCACGGGTGCAGGCGCTGGCGCTGCGAGGGGGGGTGGAGCTGCATGTACGGCCGCGGGGCTGGGCCACCCTGCGGGCGCCAGCGTGGCTGGTAGATGCGCCGAGGGCGCCATGACCACCACGTCCATGGGCTCTGGCTCTGAGGGTGGGGCTTGTGGCGGTGCTGCTGCTGGGGCGGCCTGCACGGCGCGCGGCGGCGGCGCGGCGGGCTCCTCCTCCATGGCTGAGGGCTCTGGCGGCGGCGCGGGAGGCGGCGGCGCGGCGCGCGCGGGGGCCGGGGCGGCGGGAGCGGGCGGCGGCGGCGGGGCGGCGGCGGCGGCAACTACTGTGGGCGGGCGCGACGCCTGCACCTGCGCGGCCACGCCACGCCACGCGCGACACGTGTGATCAGGCGCCACGGTCGCGCACTCTGCCCGCTCTGCGTCGCGCACCCGCCCAGTGTTGCGTCTGGCAGAGCACGTCGTCTGCAGACCTCGCGCCGCGCCCCTCGCCCCCCGCGGTCCCACAGCAGCGACGCACGGCAAAGATAGACATTTCGCTTGTGGGCCGGCTGCAGCGTCGCGAAACCACTGGCCAGCAAGGCAAGGGGAGGGCACGCACCTTGTCGGCGCAGTAGGCGTTGATCTTTTCGAGCATGCGCGTGCGCTCGTAGGGCTTGAGCAAGAAGTCGGTGGCGCCAGCGTCCTTGCAGTCCTGCAGCGCCTGTGAGCCCGCCGTCATGGCCGTGCACATGACGATGGGGATGGGCGCGCCGCCAAACACCTGGCGCATGCGCCGGCAAATCTGCACATGCCACAGCAGGCAGAGAGGAAGGGCGGCGCACGTCAGGGACAGCTGATGTTGCAGAGTGCAGGCCCCATTATCGCCCCGTCGCCCGGACCTCGTCGCCGTTGAGGTCCGAGGCCATCTGGTAGTCCAGGAAGATGAAGTCTGGCCACGTCTCCTCCTCCAGCGCCGCCAGCGCCTCCTCCGAGTCCTGCGCCGACACAATCTGCACGGCAGAGAGGGCAAGGGGGGCGGCCGCCGCCGCGGATGGGCAGCGCGGGCGACACCGTGGCGCCTCCCCTCGAGAGGGCCCGCCACCGCAGGCGCCCCTAGGGAAGCTGCTGCTGCAGGCAGCCATGAAGCTGCTGCTGCTGCAGCAGCAGCGCGCACACGCACCTTCCAGTCCTGCGGCAACAGGTTCTCGACCACCATCAGGTTCACCGAGTCGTCGTCCACGCTCAGCACGCTAAACTGCCCCGTCGCCTCCCAGTGCGTCCGCTTTCGCGCCATTTCGTGGCGCCGGCGTCTGGAGGGGATGCTGCCCTGGCTGCCGCGTGGATGACGGCGAGGTGCCCGTAAAGTCGTTGAGCGAGCAGAGGGAACAGGGAACTCTCGCAGCGAGAAAGCACGCCGCGCGAGCGAGCACGCGAGCCTGGGCGCGCCGCTCCCACTGCCGCACACGCGTCGTGCTCCTCTCCCGCACGGAGCCGCATGCCAGGTCTTTGCCTTCTCACGCAGGCAGCAAGCAGCAGCAAGCCTCCATCAGCACCACGACCACCACCACCAGCAGCAAGCCTCCTCTCTCTCCACCTCCTCTCCACCTCTCTCTCTCCGTCTAGACGGCCTGGTCGCCGTTGAGCCTCTCGATGTACTTGTCGTAGAACGCCGCCGCCTGCTCAAGCTCTCCAAGATCAGTCCAGCAGTCCGCAATCGTGCCGTACGCGTCAGCATCACCTGCAGGCACACGCCACATGCGGCGGCCACGCCACGGCAACGCTGAGCGGTGTCATCGGGTGGACCGTCCAGCGCAAGCATGCAGATCCACGTCGACGGGCCCTCACCGGTGAACTCGCGCATCTCCCTCGAGATCTCGAGCACGCGCTCCAGGTGCTTGATGGCGCTGCGGTACTGCCCCTGCAGCCGCGCCGCCGCCGCCAACCCGCGCATGGCGCGCCGCTCCTGCACCTGCGCTCTCGCAAGGGCGTGCGCCACACAAGGGCGGCAACTTGCGCACTCTGGGTCAGCGTGCAGCGCCATCCCGAAGGACTGCCCAGCCCCTGCGCTGCGGCCCCCTGCTCCCCGCGGCGGGCGCACCTTGTCGTTGAGCGCCTTGCTGAGCATGAGCGCCTTTTCAAACCGCACCATGGCCGCCGGGCCCTGGCGCTCCTTGAGCAGCCGCTTGCCCTGCGGTCAGGGAGCGCCAAGGTCAGAGATGCCAACCTCCACCATGGATGTGGCCTCAGGCTGGTCCTGACCAGCCCTGGGACGACCAGACGCTTGGTGACCAACTCCCATCCACGCTCTCACCTGCCGCAGCGCGTCGCGGCACTGCAGCTGCTCCGCCGTCATCTCCTCCTCCTCCATGCTCAGGATGCTCGTGTTGGGCGCCGCCACCGGCGCTGCCACCGCCACCGCCGCCGCCACTGTCGCAGGCTGCTGCTGCTGCTTGGCCGCGGCGCCGCCGTGCGGCGACGCGGGCAGGCGGGCGGGGCGCGGCGAGGGCGGCGCCGGCGCCAGCGAGGGCGCGGCCACGGCGGCCGCTGCGCCGGGGACGGCGGGCGCGTACGACAACCCTGCGTTTGACGCACGGACAAAGGGCACACGTGTAACGCAACATCCGAGAGACGGTGCCTGCACTGCTCGTGCCGCACCACCCACCTGGCGCGTAGACGGTGCCCGCCCTGGCCTGCTGGCGCAGACCCAGATTGATCTTGCGCAGCTGCTCGTTGAGCCGCTCCAGCTCCTCCTTGCGCTGGCGCGCCGTCACGCCGCCCACCAGCGCGCCCACCAGCGCCACGAACTCGGTGATGCCCACAATGTCCACGCCAAACGGCGTGGCGCACAGCTTGCCCACCTGCGTGTGGGAGGGGCGGGGCGGGCGCGAGCGCACACAAGAGTCGTCCTCGTTGGCCCGCCCGCTTTCACACATGATGCTGAGCACTCAGCGACCCCTGCCCCTCTCCTTCACTGCGCACCATGCTCTGGCGGCTCTCCTCCTCCAGCTTGTTCTTCTCCTCGAGCAGGCGGGCGCGCGCCTCGCCCTCCTTCTCCTGGCGCAGGCGGAAGAGGCGCTCCTCCTCCTCGGCCAGGATGCCCCTGCCACGACGTGTGTGCAGCGCGCCATGAGGTAAAGCTGCTGGAGGTGTGCTTCCTGGCACCTCCTCCAGCGAGCTCGTGTGGCACACGCCCCAGCCCAGGGGCTCGAGATCCAGGCGGCTGAGCGCGTGGTACTGCTGATGGGACTGCCTGCTCACCGTGGTGAATCGCACTGGAGCTGGCTCGCTCGCGCGCTTGCGCTCCCCCCTTCCTGCTGCCTCTGCTCACCTGGCGCCGTTCGTGACCAGGAATGGCGCGGTGCCCTCGGCGCGTGCGCTGCCAATCGCGCCCATGCTGGCCGTTGCGCTCAGCAGGGCGACCAGCGCTTGCCGCCTCGACGCGCCTTGTGGTGCCTGCTCGAGCTGGACCGGCCCCGCGCTGGGCTGGTGCTGAGACGACGCATTGGCACGCGCCGGCGCGACGATTGTGCGTCTGCTGCCGCTGCTGCACGGGCCGCTGCGCTGAGCAGCGTGCTGCTGAGGGGCCAAGTGCATTCTCTGCTCTCGAGACGGTGGTGGATCCGAGAGGCGAGGCGGTGGACTGGGTGAGGGACGGTGTTGGAGGCGACTGCGCTCGCGTGCGGGGGCAGGAAGGGCGCGTGCGGGGCGCCCCATAGAGCCCTAGGATGGCCATGCGGGCTTTGTCTGCACTCCTCGCACGCCGCTGCCGCCTGCAGCAGCTATGATGTGCCCTTCCTCGTGAGGCGTCGCACAACGCACTCAGCAACTCTGCCTACGCGTTCCATCAGTCGCCCCATCAACGACCACGAAGCTCTCGCGCGCAGCCCCCATTCTTCAGCGCGGCGCCGCAGTAGCATCACGTCGCAGCCACCAGCGTGAGTGCGTCGAGCGGCCGGACAATGCGGGCTTGGCGTGGGACGACGCAGGGGGACGATGCGCCACCTCTGCGCGCCCAGCTGCGAGCGATGCCATCGCAAGGGAAGCAGCGCACAGCGGCAGCGCACAAGAGGTCGTCGCCTCAGCGTGGCGCGCCAGCTCCCCGCGCCGGGGGAGCGCCATCCCGCTCCTGCCTTGCTGGCGCTTGGGGCCGAGCGCGCTCGAGAGCTCCCGGCAGCGCTCTGCTCGCCTTGCAGCACCGCCGTCAGCCGCAGGGCCTTGTGGGCCTGCTCCTGATGAGCAGTGGCACGCACCCGCCGGCCCACCGGCGTCGCTCCGTGCCTGGGCGCGCCATCTGCGCAGGCGCTCACCGCTCAACGATGAGCTGCCAAGCGGGCTGCTGAGCACGCTGCAGCGCACCGGGATCAGCCTGCCAGGTGCGCCGCCTTTGAGACGCAGCACACCGCCGGGCGCGGGGGGTGCGACCGCGCACCGAGCCCTGCCGAGCACGCTGCTCCTCCTGCGCCCCCGGTGCGCAGGAAGCGCGGATCAGCTGGCGAGACACGCCCAAGCGCTCCTGCACGGGCGCGCCGCCGCCTCATGTCCGCCTCGGCCCAGCACCGCGTGAGCAGCGCGCTCCTCGTCGGCATGGGCGGCGGCGGCCGCCTGCTCGACCGCCTCTGGGCCCACCTCTTTGGCACCAAACCTAGCAGCAGCACAAGCACCACGCACAACAGCGCAGCCGGCGCGCCAGAGCCGCCCTCCAAGCCGCACCACCTCAACGCGCCCCCAGCGGCAGCAGCGCCGGCCACGCCGCAGCCGCAAACGCAGCAGCAGCGGGCGGCGGCGTGCGTGTCTCACGACATGGACGCGGGCCTGCCGCAGCAGCTCAACGGCGGCGGCGGCGGCGGCTCTGCCAAGCACGAAGCGGCTGCGCGGCCGGGGCCTGGCGCACCAGCCGGCGCCGGAGCGTCCGGCAGCACGGGCCCCGCCACCCCAGCGCGCGCCGCGCCCCTGCCACCCGCGCACTCGCACCCAGGCAGCGCCGTGCGGCCGAGCAAGCCAGCGGCGCCGGCGCCGGACGCGCGCCGCCCGACGGCCGCTTCGCACCCGCTGCCAGCGGCCGGCGACGCGGCGCCCCAGCCGCCGCAGCAACAGCGGGGGCGGGGAGGCCGGGCGCCCCGCAACGCCGCCGCCGCCGCCGCGCTGCCGCCTGATCAGGCCGCAAGGAGCGCTCCCAGCGCCAGCGGCACCGCTCACGCGGGCGACGGACCCGCCCCGCCACAGCAGGGGGGCGGCGGCGAAGCAGCGGCGGCGGCGGTGCTGGTGCCGCCGCCGTGCGCCGTCGCCGTGGTGGCGCCGCTGCTGCGGCCGCCGCTGCGGCGTCGCCTGCACCTGGGCAAGTGGGCGCTGGCGCTGCTGCTGGCGCTGCAGCGCTGGCTCTACGCCCTGCTGTCTGGGATCGAGGTGAGAGAGAGGCAGTGTGCGACGCAATCGTCCCTCGCAGCTGCTTCCTTGCCTTATGACAGGCCGCACGCGAGGGCCTTTGCTCTACTCACCCTGAAGCGAAGCAGGCCGGGTGGCACGTCGTGTTGCGGGATCGCGTTGGATGTTTGCGTTGAACTCCCGTTGGGTGCGCCACCCTCAAGCCCGCCTGTTCGAGTTGATTCCGCCCTGGCGACGCAGGTGGCGTGGCTGCTGCTGGCGTCGACGCCCCGCACGCTGCGCACGGCGGCGTGGGTGGTGCGCGCGGGCTGGGCCTACAAGCGCTTCTCGGCGCGGCACCGGGGCGATGACCCCGAGAGCGACGCGTACCAGGAGGCGCTGGGGGAGCTGCACACGCACCTGTCCAGGAAACTGCTGCAGGTGGGTGGGTGCGGCCGCGATTACGCACGCACGCACGCACGCACGCACGCACGCACGCACGCACGCACGCACGCACGCATGCACGTAAAGCCTGCTGTGGCGCACCTGTCCACACACCTGCGCACGCACGCACGCACGCACGCACGCACGGTGCCCGTGCAGCGCCTGCCCGCCGCTGCTGCCCTCTCCAAGGGAAGGGCTTGCGCAGCGGAGGAGAAGGAAGAGGTGGGGAGTGCCCTGCGCGACACCCGCCCGCAGGTCTGCCGGGCCAACGGAGGCGTCTACGTCAAGGCCGGGCAGGCGAGAATGCGGTTCCGCCCGCCCTCCTCCTCGCTCCTTCTGCTTTGCGGCTCCGCTTCGCGGCTCGTCCCCACCAGGCCCGCACGGACCAGACGCACGCGCCGTTTGCGGCGGCTTCCTCTCTCCCTCCCTCGCAGTTTGCTGCGTCGTTCGGCGCCGTGCCGCGCGAGTACCGGCTGGTGCTGGCGGGCCTGGAGGACCGGGCGGTGGCGCGGCCCTTCCGCGTGATCCGCCGCGTGGTGGACTCGGAGCTTCGGCGCGCCCAGTTTGAGACGTACCTGACTCAGCAGCTCAAGGAGGCTGAGGAGGAGGAGCGGCGGGAGCTGGAGCGGCAGCAGCAGCGCGCGGCGGCCGGCGGCGGCGGCGGCGACGCGGAAGCGGCGGCGGCGGAGGCGGCGGAGGCGGCGGAGGCGGAGCAGGGAGGCAGGCGGCGGGGCTGGCGGCGGTGGGGCCGGGGCGCCGCGCGCGGCGGGCAGCAGGCGGCGGCGGGGCAGGGCGGCAAGGGCGGCGGGCGGCGGCGTTGGTGGGGCCGGCGGCGCGGCGGGCGGGGTGCTGGCGGCGAGGGCGCGGGCCCGGCGCTGCGGTGCATGACGGAGCTCTTCAGCAGCTTTGAGGAGACGGCCACGGCCGCCGCCTCCCTGGCCCAGGTGCGCTCTCTACTTCGTCATGCCTTGTGTGGACGTTTGAGCTGAGTTTACAGCAGGACGCGCCTGGCCATGCGCGTCTTGACGCGCTGGCACGCCTCCAAGCCATACTCACATGTCCAAGGCCATACCCTGCCCCGCCGCCCCACCTCGCTGCGCTGCCCCTGTCCCACAGGTGCACAGGGCGGTGCTGCGCGAGACTGGCCAGCCCGTGGCGGTCAAGGTTCAGTACCCTGGCCTGGCCTCCTCGGTGGCGTCCGACCTGACGGTGCTGCGCGCCTTCAACGTGCTCGCCGCGCTGCTCTTCCCCGACTACCGGCTGGCCTGGCTGGTGGACGAGCTGGCGCACAAGCTGGGCGTGGAGCTCGACTTCAGGTGCAGGGCAGGACAGGAGGGAGGAGTTGAGGAGCCGTGGAGGGCTGGGACCCTGGACGTGCAACAGGCAGGGGCGCTGGCCTCTGGCGGCAGTCTACCTTGCAGCCGCGCGCTCTGTGCACCAGCTGTGCTGGGTGCCGCCGCACGCCCTGCGCTGGCGCAGGATTGAGATCACCAACTCGAAGCGCGTGGCGTCGCTGCTCAAGGACAAGGACTGCGTGGCGGTGCCCACCATGTACGAGCCGCTCTGCTCGCCGCGCCTGCTCGTCATGGAGTGGGTCGACGGAGTCAAGGTGCGCCGCGCAACCTGTTCACCTAACCTGCACAGAGGCCTCGCGCAGCCCCTCCTTGAGGGATGTGGGCGTGAGCGCGCCTCCCTCTTCCTCAGCGCCCTCTTCCCCAGCCACGGCTGACCAGCACGCTTCGCCAGGCAGGCGTCTCCATCCTGCACTTGCACCTCCCCCCCTCTCCGCCGCCATCTGGCAGGTGGAACGACCAGGAGGCCGTGACGGCCCGGCGCGCCAATCACCACTGAGTGCTCGTGTTCCCTCCTCCTCCTCCTGCCCGTCGCAGGTGAACGACAAGGAGGCCATGAAGCCGCGGGGCATCAACCCGCGGGCCGTGGGCCGCCAGCTGGTGCACCTCTTTGGCGAGCTCACGCTCATCCACGGCTTCATGCACGGGGACCCGCACGCAGGTGCGTGCGGTGCGGGGCGCCCACGCGCACGCGTTTTGCGGGTGCTGCAGCAGCCCAGCAGGACGAGGGGCCCCGCCACGTCTGCGTACGGGCGTGCGGGCCCAGCGTGCGTTGCTTTCGCGGCCAACCCACACGGCGTCTCGCTCCTCTCCCTGCCGCTCGTCGAAACCTTGCGCAGGCAACCTTATGGTGCGGGCCACAGGTGAGAGGAGCAGCCAGCCAAAGCGTCCACACCCACCTGCGCGCCGCCTCCCACCGCCCGACGGCGTCACGCCTCACACGCAAGCGAGTGTGCGTGGCTGGCGCGCGCAAACATCGCTCGCAGGGCGCGGCAGCATCTGGTCGTGGCTGCGGCGCGGCAGCCGCACGCCGTACGAGGTGGTGCTCCTGGACCACGGCACCTACCTCGAGGTGGCGCCCGAGCTCAGGCAGCTGCTGTGCCAGCTCTGGTGCTCCTTCGTGCTGCAGGACAGGTGCGGTGAACGGACCGCGACGCACCCAGCCGCAGCTGCTGCCGATGCCCGTCCGCTCCGCAGCAGCTGCCTTGGCGGCTCGCGGCGGTGCGATCGCCCTCGGGGTGTGTGCGGTGCGTGCCGCCACTTGGTGACGCTGCGCCCGTGCTGTGCCCGTGCTGTGCCCGCGCTGTGCCCGTGCTGTGCGCAGCGTGCTGCAAGCCGAGCTCAGCACGACGGTGGCGGGCAAGCGGGGCGCGCAGGTGCTGCCGGTGCTGCTCACGCAGACGGCGCGCAGCAGGTGAGCTCGTGGCAGGCGGGCCTTGGGGTGGGAGGGAGTGGCAGGCCAGCGTGTGCGGTGCGCGGCAGTCGCTACCTGCTCGCCCCCTGCGCCATCCGCCTCGCCGCCCGCTCCCTTGCACCCCTTGCGGGGCGGGCGCGCCTCAGCCCGCGAGCAGGAGCGCCCCCAGTGGCGAGGCGGCGGCGAGCGATCCCCCGCCGCCGCGAGTCCGGCACACCAACCGGTGCGGGCGCGTGTATTGGCGCGGCGCCGGCGCGCAGGGCCGAGGAGCGGGCCGTCAAGAAGGCGGCGGGCATCGCCGGCGTGGGCGACATGGCGGCGCTGCTGCAGTCGGCGCCTCGCCCCGTCATCGAGGTGCTGCGCATCAACACGGTCATCCGCGCCGTCAGCGTGCAGCTGGTGCGTGCGCGCGCCGACCCATCCCAGCAACGCCCTACTCCGCCCCCAGCGCCCACACGTGCCCGCCTCGCTCGCGCCTCCCCACACATCACGGCACGCGCGTGGCCTCGCTGTTGCTTCGGGGAGCAGCTGGCCTCGCGGCGTCACGCAGCGGAGCGTCGTTTGGAGCCTGGCTGTGCGCGCGACAGAGGCCTCACGGTTGCGTGCTGTGCGGCTGTCGTTCGTGCCCATGGTTGGCAGGGCGTGTCGATGGAGGAGCGGCGGCGCATCCTGGCCGTGTACGCGCGGCGGGGGCTGCCGCGGCTGGGCGCCGCCGGCAAGCACGTGCACCGGCGCTTCAACCAGTGGCTCTGCCGCCTGCAGCTGTGGACGCTCATGGTGCGCGCCCCCGCCCCACCTGGCGGCCTGCCTGCTGCACCTGCCTTCCTTGCTTGCGCTTCTTCTCTCTCTCTCCCTCGCGCTCTCTCCGCGGCTCGTTGTCACCCTGGCTCGCGAGGGCCGCGCTGGGAAGCCGCCGCGCTGCCTGCTCGCGTGGGTGGGGACGAGGCCAAGCTAGAGGCAGTCGTGAAGGGCGAGTGCTGGGCTCCTGGCTCCTATGGTCAGACGTGCGTGCCTGTGCCGTGCGCGTTTGCCCCCCGCGCGCAGGGCCTGTGGCAGACGGGCGCCGGCATCCAGACGGTGCTGGTGCGCTCCTGGAGCCTGGTGCTGGGCCTGTGGGCAGACGTGCTCCTGGACTGATGATGGTCTGCCGCGCGCGCACACCGCGTCGAGCAGGCCAACCCACCGCCCGTCCACATTCACAACCAGACGCGCTCGCCTGTGGATGCATGAGCGCTGTGTTGGACGTCGAGCCGTGACGCGTCCAGGTGGACGGCCACGCCCTGGCAGGCTGCGCGTTGGTTTTCGGATCTGTGCGCGCCGCGGACACGCAGAGGCACGCCGCCGCTGTGGGCCCCCCACGGACCGAGCGGCCTGCTAGCGCCGCTGGCGCCGGACGTGAGCGGCGCCGCCCGCCCGGCTGGCGGCTTTTCCGTGCATGTAACACGTGTCTCCGGGGGCCAAGTGGTGCGCGCTCGCCTGCGCCGGACGGCCCGGACTGCGGTGTATGGCTTTTGGGCCGGTGCGCTCATCGGTGACCGTCTTCACTTTTCGCTTTGGGGTGCTGAGGATTGCTTTCGTCTCTGGAGCAAGCAAGCAAGCAAGCAGAGAACCTGCTGGGGTGCCCGTGTGCGTCTTGCGTCCCGATTCTGGATGGGCGTGCCGGCCGCAGAAGAGGTCTGGTGGGGAATAAGGGAGAGGTTGATGTTCTTGTGCGCGAGGCGGAGCGATGGGTGCGGGGTCCTTAGCGGCCCGGTGCCGAGGCCCACCCATGATGAGACGAGAGCACCACAGGGAGGGAGAGGACAGAGCAGTGCGGGTGTGGTCCCCCGGGGTTTTGCAGGGCGTTGCCGGGGGCGCCCGTGAATCCGCTCCGGCCAGGTGGTGATGTAACAGGGGCGGGGGGAGGCAGAGGAGACGTAGGGGGGTGCAGGGACGAGGCTTTCTTCGCTCACTAGTCACGCGAGGTGCTCGACCAGGTGGGACGGGTGACGGCGTTGCGTTGCGGTGGCCGTTGTGGGGCGCACGCGTTAGTGGTGATGGATGGCCTGCTGCGGTGCCGGGGGAGCGCGGGGACGTTGCCCCTGCTGCTCCGTCTTGTCCCCGGTGACAGCGCAGGGCCCCAAGCACGATCTATGGGGCGGCACGTGCACGCCCTCACCTTTCCGACTCCTTGCGGGCAGGGTCCGCCATTCTTGCCAACACTGAGTCCTCTCTCGTCGGAGGACGCCGTCTTCATCTGCGACTTTTCCGATGCCTTCTCACTTCCTCATGACCTGCTCGCCGCTTGTGCTGCAACGACAGGCACCGCCAGACCGTGAACAGCACGCACCGAGCGCGCCACGGGCTCAAAGAAAAGCAGCACTTGCCAAGGACGCTGTCCACACGCAGCAGTGTCATCCATCGCTGTCGTCGTCGCTGCCGCCCTTCTTCACAGGCTTGCGCGCTGCGGCACCCGCCTTCCCGCCCTTGGCCCCCCTCTTCCCGCCCACCGCCCCGCCCCGCGCGCGCGGCGCGGCCGGCTTCTTGGCGGCCTTCTTCTTGCCGCGCTGCTGCCTCGGCGGCGCCTTCTTGCGCCGCTGCCGCTCCGCCAGCACGGCCGCCGCCGCCCCGCCCTCGCCCAGCTCCTCTTCTGCCTCACCGCCAGGCGCTGCGCTACCTTTGCGCCCCTTGCCGGTGGCGCCCTTCTGCTTGCCCGGGCCCTTGAGCCGCTTGCTGGCAGCGGCAAGGCCGTGGCCGTCGTCGTCCTCCTCCCACTGCTGCCACGCGTCCCTGCGGCCACCGGAGAGCGTTGCGAAACGGGCGTGGGCCTCCCTGCAGCGAGGAGCGGGCGCGAGGGCACTGCATTGCGCAAAGGTGCAAAGGTGGGGTCGCATGCACGCACCCGCCGCCGCCGTCGTCGTCCCCAGGCAGCGCCTGGCGGTGCGCCGTCAGCACCGTGCTGAAGACGGCCTGCACGTCCGCCACGCCGTCTGTGCGCACAGGCGGGGCACACGCCGCCAGCCGGGCGCGCCTCTCAAAACACCGCCGCCACCCTGCTCCCCGCTGTTTGGGCGCAACGACGACCACCCTCAAGGGGAGCCCACGTGCAGCGCTGGCCCTGCAGGAGGCGCACCCTTGTGCGCCTGCACCACCATGGCGGTGCCAGGCAGCAGCGCGGCGTCGAGGCGGAAGAGGTTGCCCTTGAGGTCCAGGTGCACGGCGCCGCCGTCGCCGTCCCGGTCCTCCTGAGCGGGGCCTGCACGCTGCGCTGGCTTCATCAGCTTGGCGCCTGCGCGCGCAAACGGGGCGACGCGACTCACGAAGGGTGTGTGGTGCGGCGCGGTGGAGTCAGGGGCGCGCAGCGCGCACAGGCAGCGCTGTCCTGCTGCTCACCGTGGCCGCTGTCATCGTCGTCCGTGTCGTCGCTGCTGCTGCCGCTGCCGTCGCTCGGCTCCAGCGGCGGTGTAGGGGAGCGGGTCGGCAGGGCGGCGCCGCCGCTGCCAGGCGGAGGGCCGCAGACGCGCCCGATGACGCCGGCGTCGCCGCTGAGGTCCAGGTCCTGGTGCGCCGGCAGCTGCACCAGAAAGAGCTTGCCCTGCGCGCTCTTGAGCTTGGCCGCCGAAGGCAGCATCACGTCCAGCGCATGCGGCCCTGCAGCGGCGCGCTGCTGCTTCGGCGCCGCCTTACCCGCCGGCTCCTCCGCGCGCTTCTTCTTGGCCGGCGGCTCCTCCTCGACCTCGCGCCCAGGCTGCTGCCGCCGCTGCTGCTTCTTGCCGCCGCTGCCTGCGCGCGGCTTGGCGGCTGGGCGCGCTTCTTCCTCGCCGCGCTCGTCCTGCGACGCGCCGGGCCGCCACGAGTCCTCGCTCGCGCCCTCGTCCTCCTCCTCTCCGTCCTCCTCATCGTCCTTGCGGCTGGCGATTGCCGCAGCTGCCGCAACTGGAGCGGTGGAGGGCCGCGCGAACGTGCCTGGGCGAAAGACCGACTTGCGCTCTGGAGAGAGGGAAGGCGCCACGAGAGCCTGCTTGCGTGCGCCGGGGATGGAGGCCATCGCGCTGCGGCCGGCGCCTGCGGGAAGGCCTGGAGCTTCCTGGCGATCAGCACGCACGCCCTCAGTGGCACGGCACGAGAACAGTTGTGTGTGAGCTGCAGCACGGACAGTCACCGTGCAGGGGCGCGTAGCGTGGCGCCAGGGCGCAGCGCATGTGGTCGTGCGCGACCCTTCAGGATCTGGGGCTCCTCCTAGCAGAGCAGCAAGCCTCAGCAGCACAGAGCAATTCCCCTGCCCTGGAGCTCCCGCTCAGAGCAGCTGCTCCTCTCTGCTGGGTGCGATCACCGCCTGCGAAGGCGCCACCAGCAGGCAACGCGCAGCGAGGCGCACGGCAGCAGGAGCGCAGGGCTCAGGGTTCGTGTGGCAGGAGCGGGGTGGCTCTTCGCGCGGGCCACGAGAGCAGCCTCGAGGCAGTTGCTCAGTAGCACCTCTGTGCGCGCAAGATGACGCTCGTCCACGGCGGACAGCAGCGGCAGCAGCAGCACTGAGGGCCGTGCAGCTGCCTTCAGACGGCCTAACAGGGGGCTGCAGCAGCCCGTAGGCACAGGGGCGGGCGCGGCGCAGCGATGCAGCTGGCGCAGGCAAGCCGATGGCTCAATTGCTTCCAGTACTGCGCCAAGGCGCTCAAAGTGCTGGGTGAGTCCTCAGCTGCAGTCCTTTGGGTGGACCCGGTGCCGTTGCGTCGCCGCCCGCTACTGCGCACGCCGCGTCAGCCAGCGAGTTGCGATGCGCTGCTCCGTCCGCAGGCCACATCATGGTGCTCATGGTGCTGGGCATCATCACCGTCAGCTACTACACGGTCGTCGCGATCCACGGGCCCGCCGTCGTGCGCAGCCACGCGCTGCAGGCCGTCGGCAGCGCCATCGGCATCGCCGTGCTCTCCTGCCTGGTGAGGAGCACCAGCAGCTCGCAGCAAGCAGCATCAGCACGAGGAGGAGGACGAGCAGGAAGTGGAGTACCAGACCGCTGCCTGGTCTGCTGCTCGCCGGCGATCATCTGGTCCGTCTGCCCATCTCGGCCCCAGTCTGCACGACAATCGCTCTGCTCGCTCCACCGCACAGGCGGTGCTCATGGTGTGGTCGTACGTGGCGGCGGTGGTCACAGACCCGGGGCGCGTGCCCCCCGGCTGGCACCCCTTTGCCGACGAACAGGTCCGCCGCACTGGCAGCTCACCACACGGCACCCCAGGGCCATGACGCAGCGCGTGTGCTCGCCGACGCCCTGGTGATGGTGGTGTGCGTGCCTATGTGGACGCGTGTGTGCGCACACCTCCGTGGTGCCGCGCAGCAAGCGCGTCACGAGCTGGACCGCATGGCGTACGCCGACTACTACTTTGACCGGCGGGACCCCCGGCGGCCGCGCTTCTGCAAGCGCTGCCAGGCGTGGAAGCCCGAGCGCGCGCACCACTGCAGCGTCATGGGGCGATGCGTGCTCAAGATGGGTGAGACGCCGCTGCGGGGGGGGGTGGGGAAGCGCGGCGGCAGCGAAACGCGGCGGCAGCGAAAATTCGCGGCGGTGACGTTCGTTTTTGCCGCCATCGCGTGTGCGCTGTGCCCTGCTGTGTATGCGTGCGCAGATCACTATTGCATCTGGGTCGTCAACTGCATCGGCCTGATGAACTACAAGGTAGGCGGCCGCACTGTTGAGGCGCTTGCTGTTCACCCGCGCGTGCCGTGCTCGTCGGGGCCACACGCTCACTGGCGATGTGCGCACGCTGCCCGCCCGCCGGCCCGCCCGCCCCGCAGTTCTTCCTGCTCTTCCTCGTGTACACCTTCCTGGCGTGCCTCGTGGTGACGGGGCTGCTCATCCGCCCCATGATTGACTTTTTCTCCAACAGCCTCAAGGGGCCCATGTGAGTGGCATCCTCGACGCGTGCTGCGGCGCGCCGTGCGGCGTTAGCGGCAGGCGCCGTCTCTGGATGCCGCAAGTCACAGACGGCAGGGGTGGTTGCGCCCTGGCGGTCACCTTCACACACTCACTACGTGGCGTGCACTTGCCGCCGCCGCCGCCGCCGCCGCCACGCAGGGCGCCGCTGGTGTTTGTGGTGGTGGTGACGGACGGCGCCTTTGCGGCCTCTCTTCTGGGCTTCCTCGTCATGCACTTCCAGCTGATTGCGGCCAACTGCACGTCGATCGAGATGTACGAGAAGGACCGGATCCACCCCTGGCCCTACAACAAGGGGCTCAAGAAGAACCTGGAGGAGGTGTTTGGGAGAAGGTGCGTCCCTCGGCGTGCGACCGGCGTGCTGCAGCGCCCCTTGCTGCTCAGGAGGCAGCTCCGTTGTGCACCGTCGTGGCAAGCAAGCGTGTTGTGTTGTGCGTTCCCGCCGCGCAGCAAGCTCCGGTGGTTCCTCCCGCTCTACAGCAAGCCGGAGAAGCAGGCGCTGCTGGACAGCTGCCTCAACACGCGGCTGCTGCCGGCCACCTTTACGCACTCCACGCCGGTGCCTGTATGACCCACCGCCCCGCCGTTGCTGCAGGAGCCTCTGGTGGGGTGTGTGCCTCGTGTGCCCTCTCGTGACCCTGGGATTGCTCGACGAGCTGAAAGTCGAACGAACGAACGAGCGCTCGCTGCGAATACGAAGGCCGCAGCCCTGGTTCAGCCGCTCGTGCTCTTGAGCCAGCATCGCGCTAAAAGGAGCGCTGCCCGGGACCTGTTGGTGGGCGGCAAAAGCAAGGAGAGCAGGAGCAAGCAGAACACGCGCGGCAACATGATTCCTCCACCGCCGCCCGCACCAACGCCGCCTCCGCCAGCTCCCTACCCGCCCACAACGCCCGACGCCGGCCGGGCCATGACGCCGGCGAACAAGTTCGACTACATCACGCGCCTAGTGACGCAGCACGAGCAACAGGTTACACAGCAGGTCTGTGGCTGGCGTGCACGACGGCCGTGGGCTGCACGCTTCACGCGGTGCGCCAGCGCAACCTCCCCGCACGCGCACGCCGCTCCCCATGGGATCATGCCCCGTAGAGCATCCAGGTGTCGGAGCTCACGCGCAAGATGGTGGACCTCGAGCACAAGCAGGTGAGCAACGCGGCGTCACGCACGCCAACGCCGACAACTCACCGCCGCGCTCACCGCCGTTCGCCGCGCCGCGCCACACGCCAGGTGGTGGAGCTGTCCCTGCTTACGAGCCTGCGGGACAGGAACGTGCTGCCGGAGCTGGAGGCCCTCCGCCGTGACGTGGACACCGCCAGGCGGGGCCTGGACAGCGTGCAGCACCGGCTCAAGGTGTGCTGGATGCAGTGGTCACTTCGCCCAGCACAGTGATAAAGCCAAGGCCGGCGGTGGGGCAGCCAGGGCGCTCACCCTGGGGGCACGCCGCTCCGCTGCACGCGCGTGCACGTGCAGGAGGAGGCGGCCACGGACACGCGGGCGCTGTCCCTGGGGCTGCTGCAGGCGGACGTGGACAAGCTCAAGGACCAGGTGCGGCACACAGCGCGTGCACGCCGCCCGCTGCCGTGCCAACGCACATGCACACTCTGCCGCCCGCCGCTGCGCTGATGCCCGTGACCATGCACCGATTGAAGGGGGTCACACGGGCCGTGGCCAGGGTGCCTGGTTTCCCCCGTTCACCCCCCCCCCACCTGTGCAGGTGGCTGAGCTGCAGCAGGTGCGGACGTCGCTGCACGAGCAGGTCAAGGCGGCCGTGGCGGCGGCGGTCGAGGGCGTGCAGGGCGCCGTGCTGGGCACGCTGCGCCAGGAGCTCGCGGTGCGGCTGCAAGCTTGTGTGGCCTGCCGCGCAGCACAGGGGGGGGGATGCAGCGGAGCGGCTCGGCGGCGGCCATCCGCAGCGGGAAAGAGGCAGGCACTCGCCCAGGGGGATCATGCATGCGCGTCCGCCACCGCTCGCCCCAGGCCACGCAGCGGCCAGTGCGCACCCGCAGCCGCTCGCAGCCTGGCGCGCGGGCCAACGCCTCTCACGGCAGCCCTGACAAAGAGCTGCGTGCCAGCGGGTGCTGCCCAGTCGCTCGCGTGCCTGCAAGCGCAGAGCTTGGCCACGGAGCTGCGCGGCGAGGTGGCGGCGGTGCGCGCCGAGAGCACCGCGGCGGCCACCAGCGTGGAGGCGGCCACGCTCACCACCAACAGCCTGGCCATGAAGCTGCGCTCGCACCTGCAGGTGCGCCTCCGACTGCTGCCGCCGGTGTTGCTGGCGACTGGTCATCGGACTAGCGGGGCGCCGTTGTCGATCGCAGCACGTGCTGCGTGGTGTGTGTGTGTGTGTGTACCGGTATGTCCTTTCGTGAGTGCATGCGCCTACGGCCTCGCTGCCTGGGCGAGGCGATGTGCCGTATGGAGGCGGCGACGGCAAGGGTACACTTGCGTGCTCTGCGCGCGCTGCGCAGACGAGCGGCGCGGCGCTGAGCGCGCTGTCGGGGCGCGTGGACGCGGCGCACGGCTCCATAGAGGGGCTCAGCAGGTGCGCGCGCCTTGGGCCCCAGCGACGAAGACGCTTTGCTGCGCCTGCGCCGCCCCAAGGCGTGTGCGCGACGCCGCGGCGTGCCATGGTCGCGGCGTGACGCCGCGCGCTGCGCTGCGCTTGTGCGGTGCGCAGCAACGTGGAGCACCTGGAGGCGGACTCCAAGAAGATCAAAAAGCACGTGGTTAGGCTGGAGAAGCAGCTCGAGGTCCGTGTGGCGCGGTGAAGGCTCCCACGCGCGTGCTTGGCAAGAAGGGAGCAGCGGTGGGCGCCAAAACGCTCGAAGCGCCTGCAGTCGCGGAGCCGGGCTCACCGGTTGCCGTGGTGGTCTGGTGGAGGAAGCGTGTGCGCGCAGTCGCTGCAGTCGCTGGGCCACGTCGCCGTCAACACGGACAAGCTCTTGGGCGAGGTCAGGCGCGAGGCCGAGGAGGCCGTGGCCTGCGTGCGCACCATCCGCTCCCGCTCCGAGGTGCGGACTGCGCCAGCTGCGGGACCGAGCGGCGCAGCTGTTCCGGGGGTGCCCAGGCCGCCTCCCTTACACAATCACGCGGCTTGGCGAGCGCGCGAGTTGCCTGCGAGATACCTGGTCGCTGCGTGCTTTCTTGCGCGCAGGAGGCGTGGACGGGCGTGCGCGCGCTGCAGGACCGCGTGCAGTCGCTCGAGGCCGGCACGGCCGGCCTCACGCAGCTGGCCTGCCGCACGCGCAGCGAGCTCGGCACCATGGCCGAGAGCCTCGGCGCCACCCTTCACCACGTACGCAATAGCCCGCGCACCTTGGCTGTGTGTCAAGCGAGCTTCGGGCGGCCGGAGGCGGCGCTCGTGACCTGCGCCCACCTCGCCCCGCCCGTGCAGATGTCCGAGGCCTCCCGGCGCCCCTCGTTCCTCAACTCCTTGCTGGCGCCGCTGCCTCCCCCACCCACTGCGGGCGTGCTGGCGCGCATAGCGGCGCCCGGGCACGCCGGCAGCGCGGGCACGCTTTCGTCCTCCGAGGTGCGGCATGATCCGCATGGCGGCGCAGCTGTGCACACGCGCGCAAACAGCTCCAGCTGGTTGTGCCTGAACTGCCTCGTGCTTTGCAGGACCCCTCCGGACCCTCCAGCGAGTTTGGGCGCTTCCTCGTGCAGTTCCGCACGCAGAGCCACAACCTCATGCAGGGCGCTGCCGTGCCCGGCCTGCCTGGGGCGCCCCTCGGGCCCGTAGGGATCGGCGCGGCTGGGGGCGCCGACGCGGCATACCAGCAACTGCAGCAGCAGCTGCAGCCAGCACAGCAGGGGCAGCTCGGGCAACGCAAGCAGTGGGAGCAAGTGCGGACGTGACGCCAGGGAGATCAGCTGCGTTGCCGTGTCGCGGAGCTTGCTTTGCTGCGTGTGGGCGCTGTTCTGAGGCGGTTGCTTCTTGCCTGGCAGGGCGTCGTCGCGTGGAGGCAGAGTGCATGGTTGCAGGATGGTGGCGCGCCGTGCACAGCCCCAGGGCAACACACCCAGCGTGCAGCGTGCCCGGCCGAGCACATGGAAGGGAATCGAGGGTCGAAGCGCATGAAGAATCAGACAGATCATCAGCCAAGAAGCATGCAGGCAGTGGGAGAGCGCACAAAGGCTCAGCAGCCAGGCGCTGTGCGTGCGCGTCTCCGCCCGTTTGGTTCCACCGAAAGCCCCAAGCTTGGGGGCTGGTGCTCGCTCAGGTCGCGCAGCAAATGGCCGCACGTTCGCCACATGTCGCGTGGGCGAGCACAGCTGCCCGCCCGCCCACCCAACCGCAGACCAACGCGTGCGCCGTGCGCGGCTTGCACGTGGACGGTGTCCTCGCTTGCGGGGTGCGCCATCTCCTCCTCCAAAACCCAGGAGCAGCTCAGCATGTTACACGCCAGAGCCGTGGCTGGCGCTGGTGGCGCTGCTGCTGGTGCCCCGAGGCGCGCGGCCCTCCATCGCGCTCATACGGGCTTCAGACAGAGATGGCGCCGACCGGGCAGCAGTCCTTGTCCTTGGACCTCCCGAAGATGGCGTACGTGCACGTGGGGCCCTTGCAGATGCTCGAGATGGAGGCGCACGGCGCCCGCAGCGTCACGCACACCTGCGCGGCAGCGTGACGACAAGGCACCGCACCGCCTCCACATCACGCTTCACGTCTGCGCCCGCTGCAAGGGCCGCATGAGGAGCATGCCGAGTCCCCGTGCCCCTGCGGGGCTGCTGACAGCGCCGCGTGCAGCACGTGACCTCCCTCACCTTGCGGTTCCACGCGTCGACAAAGGTGCGGCCCACGGCCACGCGCAGCGCCGGGTACGGGTCCAGCGCCAGGTCAGACTGCACCTGCTGCCCGTCCACGGTGGCCGAGACCAGGGCGCCCTGGCACGCGGCGTCCACGCTGAACTCCACCGCAGACACGTCCTGCGGTTTGGCGCAGATGTCACAGAGTTGAGGGCGTGTGGCCAGGTCAGACAACGGCGTGTAAGGCATTCAAGCAGCCTCACCTGGTCGCAGCAGGTGTCGAACTCTTTGCAGATCTGCATGCGGATGTAGAAGCAAAAGGTGTTGGTGCCCGCGGACGCGGTGGGGTCCAGCAGCGCCAGGCCGCTGTGGTTGCCGTTGCGGTCGCACGACTCTGACGCCAGCTCCTGCCAGGTGGGCATGTAGACGGGGGGGATCGCGTAGCCGCCGGGCGGGGGCGAGGCGCAGGGCGGCTGCGCGCGTGTCGTCGACACCAGTGTGGCGGGTGAGCCTCGCATATGTGCAGCTACGGAGGCAGCAGAGTGACGATGTGAACTGACTCACGGGGCGCGGGGAGGGAGGAGGCGGGCTGGGCGGCGGCGGGGCCGGGGGCCGGGGGCTCGGGGGCCTTGGCGGCGGGTGGCACGGGACGGGGGGGCAGGGCGACGGCGGCGGGGGCGGGCAGGGCGGCGGC
>VFQP010002344.1_pt1 | contig 21494 bp, 29 predicted proteins | sample 3512351 | NCBI WGS metagenome assembly VFQP01 (sample SAMN10412372, study PRJNA504923) | tailings metagenome | isolation source: Relicate 1 Philex TSF1 revegetated site | place: Philippines: Tuba, Benguet | collected 2017-08-29
CGTTGGTGGGCGGGGCGGGGGGGAGCGCCGGGGCCGGCTCGCTCACGGCCTCGGCGGACGGGGACGAGTCAGGTCCTGGTGCTGCGGGTGCGGGTGCGGGTGCGGCCTTGGAGGCTGGCGGGGCCGGTGGGGGAGCGGCGGCGGCGGCAACCGCAGCGGCGGCGCCCTTCTTGCCCCCCTTGCTGCCACCTGAGGAGGAGGGCGGGGCGGGGCCCGCCGCCGCCACGTCCGCCGCCGCCTTGTCCTTCTTGCCCGCCTTCTTGCCCGCACCCGCGGCACCCTTGCCCTCCTGCACACACAACACAGCGCACCAACAGGTCACCAGGTGTCGGCGTGCGCCGCCAGAACCGCAACCACGCCACCGCTCTCTGCTCCCTCAGGGCGGCACGTGCCCCGCAGCGCCCCGGCGCACCTTGCCCTGCTTGCCGCCGGCGCCCACCTTGCCGCCTGCCCCCGTGCCCCCCGAGTCCCCCAGCAGAGAGGCCAGCAGGTCCTCCTGCCGCTGGCGCGACACGGCCTCGAGCTGCTGCAGCCGCGCCTGCAGCGTGCCCCGCACGCCCGACCCCTCGGGCGCGTAGTCGAGCACGCTCCTGCGCCCGCCACCACCACCGCAGCAAGCGCGCCCACACGACGCTACATTCCACGACCATGGAGGGCGCCACCGTGCTCCACGTTTCGCAAGCAGGGGGAGAGGAGGCCGGGCCACACCTGCCGCGCCTGTCGCGCAGCGCCATGCAGGCGCCGGCGTCCAGCAGCGCCACCAGCGCGCCGCCGGCGCAGTTCCCGGCGGCAAACATGAGCGCCGAGCGCCCCAGCGCGTCCTGCAGCTCCACGCTGGCGCCGGCGCCCAGCAGCACGCGCAGCGCGCCCACGCCGTCCACGCTGGCCGCCAGCATCAGCGCGCTGCTGCCGTTGGGAGCCCACGTGTCGGCGACGGCGCCAGCCGCCAGCAGCTTGCGCATGGCGCGCACGGCCACCTGCGCGCCACGCCCGGCGACGCCCGCGTAGAGCTCTCGCACTCGTCGACAGTGTGAACTGCTGCCTCGCGCTCAGCACGGGGCTGCCCCAACGCTGGACTCCAGGCGCGCCCTAGGGCGTGTGTGTGTGAGGCGGCGGTGGCGGAGGTGCGCGTCGCGCGCCACGCACCTCGGAGGCGTCCCCCGCGCAGGCCAGCAGCATGGCGTTGAGCACCTCGCTGCGCTCGCACGCCACGGCCAGCTCCACCGGCGTCTGGCTGCGGGCGTTCTTGATGAGGCACGCCGCGCACGACGCCTGCGCGCGCACCAGCGCATGGGGATGGGACAGGGCGCGTGACTCTGCCCTGGCCTCCCAGGGCGAGCAGCAGCACTTGCCTGCTCCGTCGCGGCCCTGAAAGAGCTGAGCTGAGGCTCACCTTGCCGATGTTGTAGGCGCACATGGGGTGCCCGTGGATGGCGGCAAAGTGCAGCGGGCAGTCGCCGTTGCAGTCTTGCGCGCTGCGTGGGCGCAGCACCAGCAACCACAGCGTCGCCTCTGGGCCCCATGAACCCGCTCGCGGCACCCGCAGCGCGCTGCTCGCCCCTGCCCGCGCCCTGCTGCCGCTGCCTCACTCAGCCGCACCTGGCGTCGGCGCCCTGCCCCAGGAGCAGGTCCACGCACTCCTCCTGGCCGTAGCCCGCCGCGTAGTGCAGGCACGTGCGCCCCTCCACGTCCCTGCGCGCACGCACGCACGAACGAGGTCGCGAGGTCACGGCGCACCACCCCGTTGCCGCCCCGCACTGTCACGCCAGGAATGGAATGGAACGGTGCGTACCGCGTGTGCACCAGGTCCTGGTGCGTGGTGAGCGCCGTCCGCAGCTGGTCCACCAAACCCAGCTTGGACGCAGCCACGGCGCCGGGCAGAGCCGCCACGGCCGCCGCCGCGCCGCCGCCCGCCGGCGCCGCTGCCGCCACGCCCGCCCCGCTGCCCGCCGCCACCGTGACCGTGGTGGTGGTAGCGGCGGCGGGCGCGGCGCCCCCGCCAGCCAGGAGCGCGCTGCTCACGAGGGCGAGGGCTGGTGGGGGCAGGTTGGCCAGGGGACTCGCCGCGCGGGCTGCGGGCGAGGCGTCCCTGGCAGGTGCGGGCGCCGTGGAAGGGGTGGAGGTGGTGACAGGCGCCGCTGCGGGTGCCTTGTGGGCGCTCACACCCAGAGGGGACGCCGCCCTCTGTACCACGGCACCCGCGGTGCAAGGTGCCACGTCGCCGCTGCTGCGCTGCCCCGCTGGGGCCGCAGCCTTGGCACCCACGGCCGCTCCGCTGGCGGTGGAGGAGGGTGACAGGTCCGTGGAGCACGGCTGCTTGAGCGCCGCTGCCTGCGCTGCGGCCAGCGCGGCCGCCGCCGCGGCTGCCGCCTCCCTGGCCTTGTCAGCGAGGGGCGGGCAGAGAGCAGTGCTGGTGCTGCTGCTGGTGCTGCGCGCCGCCAGGTCCTCCTCCCGCGCCGCGCCGCTGCTGCCGCACGTGGCCAGGTGCCCGGCGCACGCCAACGGGCCGTCGCAGCCGCACTCAATCGGGGGCTGGTGGCGGGGCAAGGGCAGGGGGCAGGAGGACCTGCCCAGGGGCGGCTGCGCGTCGGCCGGCTCCGCCGCGGCGCCTGCGCCTGCTGCGGCGCCCTGGGCGGGGCCGGCCGCGGCGGGCAGGATGCGCTGCAGGGAGGAGGTGGCGGCTGCGGCTGCCGCCGCCGCCACGGCAGCCACCACGCCGCCGCTCGTCGCCCTCATGAGCGGCTCCTTGGGCTTGGAGGGCGCTGCGGGGCCGGCGGCGCACGAGGCGGGCGGCGAGGAGAGGGTCGAGGTGAGCGCGCCGCCGCTGACGCTGCTGCGCCGCGCGTCGGGCCTCTTGCCGACGTGCACGTCACAAGGCAGCGACGGCGGCGGCGCCGCCCCGCCCGCCGCGCACAGCGTGGGCAGCGGCGCGCTGTGCTGCGCGTCCCTGGATGCGGCGGCGCCCGCCGCCAGCGGGATGTGCGGCGAGGCGGGGCGGGCGATGACGCTGCGGAGTGCCTGTGCCACCATGGTGCGGGCCAGCTGCTGCTGCGGCTCGTCGGGGCGCGGCGGCGGCGGCAGGCCGGCGGAAGGGTCGGGAGGGCCGAGGGCCAGGGCGCGGTCGGTGCTGTGCACGCCCATGCTGAGCATCATGCTGCTGCTGTTGCTGAGGAGGAGGAGGAGGAGGAGGACGAGCGAGGGGGCCGCGCAGCAAGGCTCTGGTGGTGCTGCTGCCGACCTGACGTCGTGCTGCTGCTGCTGCTGCTGCGGAGGCTAGGCGTGGAGGACGACTCGGAGACGGAGAGGCAGTGGCGAGGCGTGGTGCTGCGCTGCGGGGCCAAGCGCATGCTGCGGCGCTGAGCGATGGCCGGGCGACGCGGGCCCGAGTGCACGCTGCACGTTGCCGCCCGCCGCTGTCCCCCCTCAGGCCGAACGAAATGAAAGGTTGCTGCGCCCGAGCGACGCCGGCACCCCTGGCAGCGCTGCTGGAGGCGCCGGAGCTGGTGCTGGTGGCGTTGGTCCGCGGCCGCGACAACCGCGCTGCTGATGCGGGCGTGACGCGCGGGCCGGCCGGAGCTCACGATCGTCCCTCTTGGCCCCGTTGACGGCTCAGGCCCTGCACACACGTCGACATCGTGCCATCGTGCTTCTGTGCTGCTGAGTGCTTGGCGAATTTGTCCCGCCCACCTCCTCAGAGTCGCCCCTCAACGCCTACAGGAGTCGATGCAGCAAGCACATCGCGCGGGTGCGCGTGCAGGCACGCTGAGCGAACGCGCTGCGCTCGTTGCGCTCCGCAGGGGACCCGCCAACAAAGTGCTCCCCTTCCGCTTCCCACTGGCGTGCGGCAGGCAGAGTGCACAGCGGCGCGTTCGCCGCCTTCGATCCACTGCCCCCTGAACGCGGCGCGAGCTCGCCGTGGACGGCCCACGAGCCACGATGCTGTTCGGGCGCGGAATCGCCCCAAAAGCCCCTCCCCCCGCTCCTGCACGCTCCCGCACTGCGATCCAGCGACGTGCAAAGACGGGTGCGTGCCCTGCCTAGCTCGTGCGCTGGTCCTGGCGCGCTGGGGAGGCACAGGGTTTCTGCCCCGCACCCAGAGCGAGCACGCCAAGCGCCCCCTGGGCAGCGTGAGATCACGACGGGTGCCTGCGCGTGCCCTACCCGTGCAGCTGCAATTGCTGTGCTCTGTGGGCCTGGTCACGTTGGCGGGGGGCTTTTCCGCGCACGCCCGCCCGCGCCACGACGAGCTCTGGTGCGGCCACACTCCATGAGGAAGGCGTGCACCACCGTGGGCAATGCGACGTGTTCGTGCAGGTGCACGCGGGCGAGGTGCGTCAATGGTCGCGCGAAGTGGGATGGGGAGGTGCCACCTCCCCCCGAGCTCGGTCTCGCACGCTCTGTGGCTAGCGGCACGGCGCACCTGGCAACTTGGAGAAGCGCTTGTTGTTGTGCGCGCCTCCTGAGCTGCGCGCGCGGGGCTGAACGAGGGAGGTGCTGCTGGTCGTCGTGCCGCCTCTGTCCGCGAATCTAGCTGCGCACACACGCTGTCTCTCTTCTCGCTGCGCGCCTGCTATGAGGACCCTCTCCTGCGCGTGCGGGCCGAGCTCTCGTTCGACTTTGAAAAATCTCAAGCCCTGGAGAGGGTTTCAGATCGTACTCGAGATCGCGCCAGTTCGCAGCTCTTAGATGACAATCTCCTTGGGCATGGGCTTGCGTATGTGCCGCATGCTGGAGCCCGCGTCGGTGGGCTTGAAGGGCGTGAAGGCGCCGTACGGCTTGGGGATCCCGATGTCCTCGGGGATGTAGGCGTTGGGCCGGGCCTCGGCGGCGGTGCCCGTGCCCGTGGACTGCGCGCGCCAAGGGGGCAAGGGGGGGGGAGCGGGGGGCACAGTGGTTGGTGAATGGCAGGGCAGGCCGCGAACAGGGCCGGAGGCGGGCGTGCGCCCGCGCTGCCCACGCTGGACGCAGCTCGCCACGCCCAGCGCCACCACACCACCTGTGGCGCACCTGTGACTCGAGCGCCATGGCCTCCGCCGCGCGCTCCGCTGCCATCTGCGCCAGCGTCTCCTTCTCGCGGCAGATGCGGAGCCTGCGGCACGAGCGGGCGCATGTGCGCACGCGGTGGTGACATTCTGTCCGCCTGACGGGACGTGCGGACGGATGCATATGCACCGTCACGCCTGGGGCAACGCACGCACCATTCCCGCTCCGAGTCGTCCGTGGGCGGCAGGCCCTGCATGTCGCGGGTGCGCGCCGTGTTGACGGCCGAAATGAGCTCCTCGCGCTCGGCGCCCAGCTTGAGCGACGTCGCCTGACACCCGTGGTGAGAGAGGACCAGGGCAGCAGTGTGGAGGCCGCGCTGTGCACTGGAGGATGAGGGGATCTCCCTTCTCCTGCAGGCACGAGGAAGTCGTCACAATGGTCGCCCACGCACCTGGTACATGGAGAGCTCCGAGACGGTGGCCATGATCTTGCGCGTGGCCGCCCGCAGGCGCAGCTGGTACTCGTTCACCTTCTTGGCCAGCTCCAGCGTCTCTCCGCGCCCCTCTGACGCCTGCACGTTGCCGTACGAACAGGTGGAACCGAGCCAAACTCGTGCAGTGCTGCAGCACTGCACTGCGAGGCGTGCTGTGGCACAAGCAACATGCCAGGCGCGTGCGTGGGGCTCACCTGCTGCCGCAGCTTGTCGCTGAGCTGCGTGACTTCCTCCAGGATGAGCTCCTTCTCCAGCAGCGCCTCCTTGCGGCCCGCCAGGCGCTCCTCCAGCTGCTGCAGCTTGGCCGTGAGCTCCTCCTTGTCGGGGATCTTGCCGTCCAGCAGGCGCCACCGGCTCTGGTTGCCAGGGTTCTCCAGCGCCAGGCTCAGCGCCTCGGCCTCGCGCCGCGCCTCCAGCAACGCCTGCGCGCACAAGAGGGGGGAAGCGGGGGCGGCGCAGCGCGCGGTGAGGTGCCGGGCGGCGCCTGCGGCCAGGGAGCGGTGCGGCGAGACACAGGTGCGGGTCGCCCCGCACCTTTTGGAGGCGCGCCACGTCCTCGTCGAGCGCGGGCACTTGGGGCACCATCTTGCGCGTGACGGCGATGGAGCGCTCCAGGTCCTTGATGGCCAGCTTGAGAACGCGCGACTCGTCGTCGCGCCGCACCATTTCGAGCACGCCCGCCTTGAGCACCTGCTCCTGGATGTTGTGCTTCTCGTAAAGGATGCACAGCTCGTCGTTGCGGTCGATCAGCATGATGCCCGTGTAGTTCCGCGCCTCGATCACCACCTGCGGCGTGTGCGGCGTGTGCGGGGGACCGTGCCGGGTCTCGGTCGAGTACTAGCGCGACGCGCGTCGCGGCGAATTGAGGATGCACCAAACGCCAGCAGGTGCGCGCACCTCGTACTGCTTGCGCAGCTTGAGCATCTCCTTCTCGGTCTGGTTGATGATGGCGTTGAGCTTGTCCACCTCGGCGATCTGCGCGCCGCATGCACGCACCGCCGCAGCAATCGGCCCTCGGCGCACGCCGCCGCCATCCCCCAGCAATTCCTCCGCTCACGCACGCACGAATGCACACACAAGCTGTGCGCCAGGCGCACCTGCTCGTCCACCGCGTCCTGCTTGACGCGGAAGGCGGCACCCAGCTTGCCCAGCTCAATGCGCAGCGAGTCGCGCTCAGTGACGGCGCTCTGGTGCTGGCTGCGGCTCTGGACCAAGAGCTTGTCCTTGACGTGCACCTGCAAACGGGCCGCCGTATGGGGGCACAAGGTGGTGCGGCGCACGGTGCACCCAGCGCGAGGAAGCTGGGCGGTCGTCTGGATCAGCGCACAGGGCTCTAGAGCTACGCACCTCGTTGTGCAGGATGTCCAGCTCGTTGGTGAGGATCTTGCTCTTGTCCTTCATCTCAGTCATGCTCTGGTTGGCAGCCTGCGCACGTGCACACACACACGCGCGCGCGTGCAACTCCGGTCAGCCACGCTCAGCGCACAGCGCTCGCCTGTGCACGCCTCCAATCACTCTCAAGCGCACGGCAACGCACCTGGATGAGGTTGACGAACTTGTTGCGCTGGTTCTTGACGAGGTCGTACAGCTTCTCGTAGTCCCGGATGCGCTTGAGCGTCTCGCGCTTGATCTTCTTGAGCTCTGCCAGCTCCACCTCCTTGATGCGCGCCGCCAGCTGCACGTCCTTGACCTTGGCCAGCTTCTGGGCGATGCTCAGCGCCACGCGGTCGCGCTGGCTGCCCAGGTCCAGCAGGATCTTGGCGCGCTCGCTCTCCTCCTTGCGCAGCTCGGCCAGCTCCGCCTCCATCGCGCTGACCTGCAGAGCAAGCAGGAGGGGGCGTGGAGTGATGGAGCTGTGGCCTCCGGGCGCGACAACCGCTTGCACCGCGCCCCTGGCGGCATTGGCTTCCACCCTGGCGGCTCCTCACTACCACACCTGCTTGGCCGTGACGGCAAACATGGCTGCCTTGTCCTTGCCAATGGCCTCCTCCTTGAGGAAGTCGTTCATGCTGATGTCCAGGTCGCGCTTGACCTGCGCACCCGGCGGCGTGCCCGCACGCTTGAAGAGGCGCGCATGCAGGTGGCGCGAGCAGAGCCGTGCGGGTGCGACGCGCGCGTGGCCTCTCACCTCCTCCATCATCTTGGCCTGGCTCTTGATCTTGAGCTCCACGGCGCCGTTGTCGCGCTGCAGCTGCTCCACCTGGAAGCGCAGGTTGGGCAGCCCGTCCCGCACCTCCTCCACGGCCGCCTGCGCCAGCTTGCACTGCCGCAGCATCAGCTCCTTCTCCCGGATGCGCCGCTGGAGCGCCTCCTGCTCGGCCTTGATGGACGCCACGGCGCCCTGGGCGCGGCAAACAGCCACGGGGAACAATCACGCCGTGCACGACGCCGTGAGCGTTGCGGCGCGCCGCACTTGCTCGTCAGGCCAGCCCCGCCCTGCCCCGCTGCCTGCGCACCTTGATCTTGATGTCCAGCTCCACCTGGTCGGCCAGGATCTTGTCCGCCTCAATGCTGGCCAGCTCCACGTCCTTGCGCACGTCGTCGGCGTGCCGGTCCTTGGCCTCCACTTGCACGCGCACGCGGTCCGCCGCCGTCAGCAGCCGCGCGTGCTCCTCCTCCTGCTCCTGCTGCTTGGCGCGCACCAGCTTGAAGGCGTTCGTCTCCAGCTGCCCCTGCGCACGCGCGGGGGGACCACACGCACACACACCCAGTCGCGATGCGCGTTTGGCATCAGCCATTTTCTGCTGCCCCAGGAGGAGGGGACCGAGGCACGAGCTCACACCGCACCTGGATGTTTTTGAGCGCGCCCGCCACCGCCTCTGTCTGCCTCCGCGCCTTGTCGGGCAGCTGGTCCACCTGCGCCCACCGGCCGTACCACGCAAGAGTCCAGGCAGACCAGTCAGCCGCATGTCCAGGAATTGGACGGCGCCGGGGCAACCCAGCCCCACACAACACCATCCAGCACGTGCCTTGCTGAGCGCTTGGCGCTCTTGGCTCTTGGCGGCGGTCAAATTGTCAATGTCCACCGTGAGCTGTGCGCGCATCACGTGACCAAGCAACGCGACGGGCTTGAGCCCTGCAGCTTGCGGCCTGGCACCTGGCTGAGGCCAGTGAGGCGCTGCAGGCCGGCCTGGTGCGGCAGCAGGAGCAGCAGCAGCTGCTCACCTGGTCGATGCGCGACCTGCACGACTCGAGCTCCTGCCGCGTGCCGTCCACGCGCTGCTTCTCCTGCACCACCTCGCCCTGCAGGCCTTCCACCTCGGTCTGCAGGCTCTCCAGCATGGGCTGCAGAGCCGCCGCGTACTCCTCGGCCATCTCACGCCCCCGCTTGGCCAGGTCGTTGCGCTGCACGGCACATGTGGGCGGGTTGGCACACACCAGCAGAACCGGGTCGTGAGCGTCGCATGAACTCAGTGCGCGTCAGCACCCATGCCCAGCAGCGCTGTGCCAAGTGGCCAGCGTGCGCACCTGGCGCTGCAGGTCGGTGACCTCTAGCTGCAGCAGCTGCTGCCGCTCCTGCGCCAGCGCTGCCTCGGCCAGGGCCGCCTCCACGTCCTCGCGCAACGAGTCAATGGTGGCCTCGGCGCTGCCGTCCGTCATGCCCGCCTTGTACGCCCGCTCGTCCTCCTGCGTGCAGCAACCGAGGGAGGGTGTGCGTGCGCCGTGAAGGGATGGCGCGTGCCGGCATCGCCACCCGCCCACGCGCTCCTGGGCACGTGCACACACGCGAGGCCGCAGCCAGCATGGCCCCTCACGTCGAGCTTGCGCTTGAGGGACTTGGCTTCCATGAGCAGCTCCTTCTCCCGCGTCATGGCGGCCACCAGCGTGGCGTGCAGCTTGGCGAACCGCGACTTGGCCGCGTCCGCCTTTTCGTGCGGGATCACCATGTCGTCCGCCAGGCTGTCCAGGATCTGCAGCAGCACGCACGGCCAAGGGCACGCACGCACGCATGCTCGGGAGGCGGCCCCGGCCGTGATGCCGCGCGTTGTACCCGTCATGCCGCTTCCCCGCCCACGCTGCCGTGGTGCCGGGCGGAACAGGCTGCACCTGCAGCTGGTGTGGTGCTGGTGCCGCTTTCTTTCTCTCCGCAGGCTTCGAACTCGAGCGCTCATGCCTGCCGCGCCTCCCCTCCTCCTGCTCGCACCTTGTAGGCCTCGCTGTTGGACACGTCCTCCAGCTGCGAGATGTCCATCTCCGGCATTGCGACGCTCTGCCTCACCCCCGCCATTCTGGCGGAGGCGCTGCTCGCTCTGCGCGCTCCTCAGAGCTCGCGACCTCTCAGGTCAGGCTGCAGCGAGAGGCCAGACCGCGCTTCCTGCCATCACGACAGGGGTATTGCCGCGCCTACTCTGCACGCAGGCCTGCTGCCGCTGTTCGGGTCCGCGAGATGATATCACGCTAAGACCTCCCGTACTTGTGCATGCGCTCCCGACGCGGCGCGCAGAGCACGAGTCAGCTCTCCACCTTGAAACAGGTTTCCGCAGCAGCCACCCCACACGCATTCCCACGCTCGTCGCTGTGTGCTCGATCGCTCCCTCGCGCCCGCACGCCGCTGCCCACCGCACCCAGCGCCTCGAGCAGCGGAGCACACGGCAGGAGGGCCAGCATCCACAGCTCGAAGCCTCTGCGAGGCAATTGCGTCTGAAGGGCGGCGCACGCGTCTTTGGCCGTCAGATCGCCTCGATCCTCCTGCAGCGGGCGCGCCGCAGCGCGCAGGCAGCTGAGCCAGGATGCGCATCGAGGAGGTCGCGAGCACGTCCAAGTCGCAGCGCGTGGCCACGCACACGCACATCAAGGGGCTCGGGCTCCAGGACGATGGCAGCGCAATCCCAATGGCCGCGGGCTTCGTGGGCCAGGAAGCGGCCCGCGAGGCGTGTGGCGTGGTCGTGGACATGATCAGGCAAAAGGCGCGTGGCGCTGGCAACTCGCTGGAGCGCGGGCGCGCGCGCAGCCGCACACACTCGGGACACACAGCGTGCCTCCAGAAGCGCCGCGCTCAGCGGTGCATGCACACCCTGCGTGCCGTGCGTGGGCCTGCAGAAAATGGCAGGGCGAGCGCTGCTGCTGACGGGCGCGCCGGGCACGGGCAAGACGGCGCTGGCCCTGGGCGTCGCGCAGGAGCTCGGCACCAAGGTGCCCTTCTGCCCCATGGTGGGGAGCGAGGTGTACTCGTCAGAAGTCAAGAAGACCGAGGTGCTCATGGAGAACTTCCGGAGAGCAATCGGTGAGCCTGGGGTGGTGCAGCAGCGCCGGATCGCGGCGGCAGCGCGCAGCGACGTGCGATGCAAAGGCGTCCAGGAGTGGACGGGCACCACCGCGCACCGCCGCGCAGGCCTGCGCATCAAGGAGAACAAGGAGGTGTATGAGGGGGAGGTGACGGAGCTGACGCCAGAGTACACCGAGGGCGGCGCGGCGGGCGCGGCGGCGGGCGGCTACGGCAAGGTGGTGAGCCACGTCATTATCGGGCTGCGCACCGTCAAGGGCACCAAGCAGCTCAAGCTTGACCCCACCATCTACGACGCGCTGCAAAAGGAAAAGGTGCGCTGGCGCACCCGCCCTCGGGCCAGGGCACCAGCCTGCCCCGCACGTGCCAGCGCGCAAGCGGAACGACGCGGGGCGCGTGCGGCCGTGGTGGGTGATGGCTGCACAGGTGACGCCCGGCGACGTGATTTACATCGAGGCGTCGTCGGGCGCCGTCAAGCGCGTGGGGCGGTGCGACACGTACGCCAGCGAGTTTGACCTGGAGGCCGAGGAGTACGTGCCCCTGCCAAAGGTGCGCGCGTGTGCACGCGCCGGCGTGGTGCACGCGCTTCTTCTCTGGCGGTGGCGGTGTTGGGGGGGGCCTGGGGCGTGAAGCCAGGCGTGACGTCTGGTGCGCATGTGCCGTGCGTGTGCGTGTGTGCGTGAGTGTGCAGGGCGACGTGCACAAGCGCAAGGAGATTGTGCAGGACGTGACGCTGCACGACCTGGACTCGGCCAACGCGCGGCCCCAGGGGGGGCACGACATCATGAGCGTCATGGGGCAGGTGCGCGCCGCCGGCGGGGCAGCAGCAGCGCCAGCCTGCCGCCGGCGTATGCTCGCTGGGAGCTGGGGAGGCGGGGTGAGCGGAGCGTCGTTCTGCCCAGGGCACCGCTGAGCAGCGCCGTGCCTGATATGACTTGTGCCGCGCTTGCTGCCCTGCCGGCTGCCTCACAGATGCTCAAGCCCAAGAAGACCGAGGTGACTGAGAAGCTGCGCCAGGAGATCAACAAGGTGGTCAACCGGTACATTGACCAGGGCGTGGCCGAGCTGGTGCCAGGCGTGCTCTTCATCGACGAGGTGGGGGGGCTGGTCGACGGGGCGGGGCGGCGCTGCGCCACTGCCTGCGTGCGTGTGCTCTCTTCGGGTGGGCTGGCCGGCACCCACCACCCTCGTGTGCGCGCCACCACTCTCCAGATGCGCTGGCGGCAGGTGTGGCGCATCTGGTCGGACCTGACCGCAGCGCGCCACACGCACTGTGCGTGCCTGGCGCGTGTGCCTGCTGCAGGTGCACATGCTGGACATTGAGTGCTTCACCTTCCTCAACCGCGCGCTGGAGAGCAGCCTGGCGCCCATCGTCATCTTTGCCACCAACAGGGGCATCTGCACGGTACGTGCGCGGGAGGCTTGGGGAGTGCTGCGCCACACGCCCGCTTGCGGGGCCTGCGGGAACGAAAACCTGGGGACGAGCCGCCAAGCAAGGACTGGCCACGTGCAAAAACCTCATCATTGCGTCGTGCAGATCCGCGGGACGGACATGATGAGCCCCCACGGCCTGCCGGTGGACCTGTTGGACCGCCTCGTCATCATCCGCACGCTGCCCTACACGCCGCACGAGATGGTGCAGATCCTGGCCATCCGCGCGCAGGTGAGGGGGCCGGCAGGCTCCGGGGTGCAAGAGACAGAGCGGCGTGGGGCTGTGCGCTCACGGCTAGCGTGGTGTGCGTGTGGTGCACGCGCGTGGCGGTGCGCAGGTGGAGGGCATTGGCATTGACGAGGAGTCGCTGGCGTTCCTGGGCCAGGTGGGCGAGCGCACGAGCCTGCGGCACGCCGTGCAGCTGCTGACGCCGGCCATGATGCTGGCGCGCACCAACGGGAGGGACGAGATCGCCAAGGGCGACCTGGAGGAGTGCGACGCGCTCTTCCACGACGCCAAGTTCTCGGCCAAGCTGCTGGCTGAGCAGGCGGACAAGTACATCTCATAGCGCGTAGCTGGCAGCGTGTGTGCGGGTGTTGCTTCGTGCCTCAGGTGCCAGGGCAGGTTGAGAGTGCGCGTTGAGAGTGTGACGCGTGCGTGAGCGGTTTACATCAGCGCCGTTGAGGGTGGCTCTCTGCAAGAGCTGCAAGAGCTCGACGCACGCAGCCTTCATTCCATGAAAAAGCCAAGGAGAGCGCTGCACAGAAGACCTCGTGCCGTGCAGTAAGGGAGAGTCCCGCTGTGCGGCTGAGGCAGCACGCCGGCGAGTGGCGATGCGGCAGCAGCACGGCGCGGCCACCACATCGACGCTGCTGCTCGCATCGCTGCTGCTGCTGCTCCTCGAGGGTGCCAGGGCTGCGCGTTCTCTGCAGCAGGACGCAGATGGCGTAGCTGGCGAGCAGCGCCCGCTCGCAGCCAGACAGCACCGCAGGCAGCAACAGCATCAGGCAGCACCGTCAGGGCCTTCTCCTCCTTCTCCTCCTCCTTCAGGCGCGCTCCTCCTTCGCCGGCATGTTGACCGGGTCAAAGCGTGCGCCGGGGCGCCTGCAGTCCTCAAGCGCAGGTGCACGCTGCCACTATTCCCGCACGCAGATGGGTCATTGCAGCAGGCCCCGCCCCCACTGGCGCCTCGCAAAGGTGCGTGCCAGCGCTGGTGTACCTGCCGAGCACGCTGTTGCCTTGGAGCACACGCTGCAGCTGCTCTTCCTCCTGCTGCTCCTCATGACATGTTGCAGCCGGCAGGGTCGTGGTGTGGGGCGGCATGGCGCTGCCGGGCGTGGAGCCCATCACGGCCGTGCCGAGCGCCCTCACCCAGGCCAACAGCACAGTGTCTATGATCGACGGGGGGGACAGCTTCGCCGTGGCGGTGCTCGCCGACAACCTCACGGTGGTGTCCTGGGGACGGCCGCCGTTCGACGCCGGCGGCAACCTCACAGGTGCGTGTGTGCGCGTGCGTGCAGCGCCCGTTCACCGAAGGTGGCCGACTCCGTCACTCCAGCACCTGGCCACGTGCCCCTGCCCCTGCAGGGCGCTTTGAGGCACCGGTCCGTGGCCTGAGCTGCGGGTACAACCACCTGCTCCTGCTGGTGAGGCGGTGAACGGTCCGTGTCAGCACCGCGCACGCTCACGCGCAAGGTGCAACTGATGGTTGCACACGCACGCGTGCCCACATGTGCAGGTGGGGGACTCGGTGCAGGCGTACGGCGCCTCGGACCTCAACGCTGTGCGCGCCAAGGCCGTGCCCGCCGCGCTGGCGCAGCTCGGCGCCGGCGTCAGGGCCGTCAACGCCGGCAAGGACATCTCCACCGCCATCCTGCAGAACCACACCGTCGGTGAGGCATACTGCCATTGCTGCTGGCGGCCCGTTACCGGCGCCAGGTGACACCTTGACCTGTTCCACGTGCTTACCACTCCTGCGCAGTGGTGTGGGGCGCCGTCTCGTTCAGCATGCCCCCGGCGGTGAAGGCAGCCATCGATTCCGTCGGTGCAGCGCAGGTGAGGGCCATCCTGTTGTATAGGCGAGGATGGGCCAACCGAGCATACCAGGCGCCTGGTATGCCAGGCGTATACCAGGTCTACCAGGCACCAGGTATGCTCGGTTGGCTCAATCCAACCTTGCCTATACAACACATCCACCATGGGTCTGCAACGCCAGGGATGCTGCTCAACTTGCCAATGAGCGGCCTGTGGGTCACCGCGGCGCAGGTGAGCGCGGGGGACCAGGTGTTGCTGGTGTTGCTGCGCAACGGCACCGTGCTGGCGTATGGCGGCGACAACAGCACGGGCCAGCTCGCGGTGCGTGAGCACATGCAGCGCTGAGGCCGCTCTTGACGACACAGGCACGCTTGGCAAATCAGCCTGCCACGTGAGCGGGCACACGCCCCGCAGGTGCCCGAGGCAGCCAAGGCCAACGTGACGTCCCTGGCCCAGGGCGAGGGGCACGTGCTGGCGCTCAAGCGGGATGGCAGGCTGGTGCAGTGGGGGCGCAACGACGAGGGGCAGGCGACGCCGCCGGCCAACCTGACGGCAGCCGTGGCGGTGGCGTGCGGCACCAGCCACTCGCTGGCGCTGCTGGCCAACGGCAGCGTCGTGACCTGGGGCAGCAACTACACGCAGGAAACCAGCGGGGTGCTGCGGGTGCCGGCGGCGGCGGCGCGCAACGTCGTCAGGATCGCCGCTGGCAACTTTTTCAGCATGGCGGTGGTCCAGGACGACTTCCCCAGTGAGGGTGCGGTTCAGGTTGTGCGAGACAACCGCTTTGTGCGGCATGAGGCGGCGCGACGACTCACTGGCGTTCCGCCCGTGCAAGTGGTGCAGGTCCGCCGCCGCCTCAACCGCCCGGGCCCCCGTCCCCGCCCGCGCCCCCACCCGCGCCCCCGCTGCCCCGGCCGCCGATGCAGACGGGCCGGGTGGTCATCTGGGGCGGCCTAGCCGCGGCCAACGCCAGCGCGGCCGTGGCGAGTGTGCCCGCCGACCTCACGGGGCCCGACGCCACCGTGATCCAGCTGTCGGCCGGCGGGGACTTCGTCGCCGCGCTGCTGCGCAACGGCAGCGTGCGCACCTGGGGCCGGTCGCAGTTCCAAGGCGGGCCGCCCGCAACGCTGGGCACAGCCCTGCAGGTGAGATCTGCATCTCGGCGACACTGCACGGACACCGCGATGACGCGTGGGAACCCGCAAGCAAACCGCACGTGACTCTGTTTCTTCTTCTGCTCGTCCTTCTGGTCATGCAGGTGTCTGCTGGGCAGAACCACGTGCTGGCGCTCCTCTCCGACGGCACCGTGCAGGGCTGGGGCTCGCCGGCCGCAGACGCCGCCAAGGCCGCCTCGCCGCCCCTGGCAGCCCGCCAGCGAGGTGCCGTGGCCCAGGTGGCGGCGGGCAGCGACATCAGCGCGGCCATCCTGAGCAACGGGAGCGTGGTGCAGTGGGGCGCCTCGCTGTTTGACGTGTCGCTTGGCGCGGTCGGCGCCAGGCAGGTGGCGGCGGGCTGGGGCGCCGTGGCGGTGCTGCTCAACAACGGCACGGTGGTCGTCTTTGGCGCCGCCAACGTGACGGCGAGGCTGCAGGTGAGGTGTGCCGCGCGCCGACTGAGCTTGTTTCCGCGCCGACTTGGGCTGTGTGCTCCAACTGGCGGCCCAGCAACCGCGGCGTTGCTCAGGTGCCCATCACGGCCAGGACTGGCGTTGTGGCCGTGGCGCTGGGCGAGACGCACTGCCTCGCGCTCAAGGAGGACGGCGCCGTGGTCGGGTGGGGCAGCGACATGTACAAGCAGGCGACGCCGCCCGACGGCGGGCGACTCAACGCTGTGGCCGTCGCTGCGGGCGCCTACCACTCGCTGGCGCTGCTGTGGAACGGGACAATCGTCACGTGGGGCAACGACACTGACGCGGGGCTCGGCTCGCTGCAGGTGGGCGTGAGGCTGCGCGCCTGGTGCTGGTGATCAGCCCACCTTGGTGCGGTCCCACCTGACTTGACCCGTCGGTGCTGGGCCCGCGCGCAGGTGCCCCAGGACGCGCAGGCCGGCGCCTGCTTCATCACGGCTGGGAGCTACTCCTCGGGGGCCCTCATCACGACGCAGGTGGCGCCAGGTGGGTGCGCCACACGTTGCGCAACAGCAAACACGCCCGCCCGCATTCCCTCGGTACTCACACGTTGACGTGCTGCACGAACCTTACTCGTGCAGACCCGGTATCCGACCCGCCTGCTGCGCCTTCCCCGCCCATGATGGTGATGCCGCCCTCCCCACCCATGGCCCCCATGAAGGACCCCAAGCTCAGCGCCGGGGCCACCATCGGCATCTCGGTGGGCGGCACCGCTTTCCTCGCCCTCGTCATCTTTGGCGCCTGGCGCTGGGTAACCTGGCGCAAGAAGGCACACAAGCGCAAGCAACAGCAGCAGCAGCACGCGCGGCCAGCGGCCGCGCCTGGTGGCACGCCTCTGGACGGCAAGCAGCACAAGGGGGGTGGCGAGGGCGACAGGGTCAGCACGGACTCTGCGAGCCGCGACGAGTTGGTGGGCGTGGGCAACGGCAACGGCAGCAAGCCTGTGGTGCGGACCGCGTCCGCCGTGAGCTGGCATGGGGCAGGGCCCAGCCCTGGGGCGGGAGGAGAGGCCGACGACACGGGCAGGGAGCTGCAGAGCATCAGGCGGGCGGCGGCCCAGGGCCGGGGCGCGCGGCGCATGTCCGCGGGCGCCGAGCAAGGCATGGCCTTCCTGGGCGTGGCCCCGCAGCTGCAGCCCCGCCTGACGGGCGGCGGGGGCGGGTCGACGCGCATGAGCACCAAGGACATCGTGCGCCTCTCTGGCATAGTGCCCGGGGTGAGTCCTCCGTCCGGCAGCATGCAGGGGCTTCGCAACCTAAAAGGATCGCGCGACGTGGATGGCGCGTGTGTGCATGTACGTGTGGGCGCAGGACCCCTTCCTAGCGTCCGTAGCGCCCTTTTACAGGTGAGTCTGGCGTGTGGTGATGCGGCCAGGCCTGCGCGGCTGTGGGCGGATCCTCCAACTTGCTGGCTGCCCTGCTGCGCTGGCAGGTGGGCCGACTTGCCCGCCGACCACGGCTGCGTGGCGGTGGAGGAGGGCGTCACCGCCGCGGCCCTGGACGTGGCGGTGGTGGCGGGGGCAGGGCATGCCGGCTCAGGCAGCGGCCCCCCGCCCGTGGAGCTCACGGCGGAGCAAGTGCAGCAGCAGGTCGAGCTGGTGGCCTCTGGGCTGATTGACCGGGGTGAGCCAGGGCGAGCGCAAGGTCTGAAGACGCTGGAGTCCTGAGTGTTGCATCTGTTGAGGCGGAAGGAGAACGAGCGCATGCTCACGTCCCCGCACGCGAACGCAGGCGCGTCAGCGCTGGTGTTCAAGTGCCGGTGGGCCAGCAGGTTTGGACCCACGGGCCTCCTGGCCATCAAGATGCTGCGGGACCCTCACGGGTACGACGCGCACCTCATGGTGGATGCCTTCAAGTACGAGGCCGACGTGCTGTCACGCTGCAGGTGCGGGACTCCCTGCTCCTCTTCCTGGCCCGCCGTTGTGTCGTGCCACCAGTCCTGGCCTCTCAGGCACACGCTCTGCGCTTGATCATCACGCGCTGCGCACAGCAGGCACTCCAACATTGTGCGCATCTACGGCTTCTGCCTGGAGCCGCCCAACGTGTGCATCATCATGGAGCTGCTGCCCACCAGCCTCTCCAGGCGTCTGTATCCCGCGGCGAGTAGAGGCGCGCGGGCAGCGCACGCAGCGCCGCAGCCTGCCCGCGCGGGCGCACGCCTGGGCCAAGCACCGCACAACAGGGCGGGCTCTGCATCAGGCAGCGCCGGCATGCAGGCGCCCGGCACGACGTCGGCTGCGTCCGGCAGCGGCCCACAAGTCAGCAAACAGACCAGCGGTGTGGCAGCAGACCCCGGCGCGGTGCACCTTGCGGACGGTCAGCGCAGTCAGGGAGGGACCACGTCAAGAGGTAGCGCACATGGTGGGGACGGCGGCAGCGCTGGGGCGGGGACGGCGGCAGAAAAAGCCACTAGCTCAACAGGAGACGCAGCACCTACGGCACCCGTCAGCGGCACCGTGACCCTCATCCTGGAGCCGCAGCAGCCTTTACTGCCACCACTGACGCTGGCGGAGCTGCTGCAGCTGGGCGCGGACGTGGCGGCGGGGCTGGCGCACCTGCACGCGTCCGAGGAGGAGCGCGGGCGGCGGGGGAGCAATGGGGCAGGTGCCGCCAGCAGCTGGGAGGGCACGCCGGAGGGCGCGCAGGCTGGTGCAGCAGACGGCGTCGCTCAGGGCGGCAGCGCGGGGGCAGCGGCGCCCGCGTTGATGCGGGTGGTGCACCGAGGTGAGGCGCAGCGTGCACGCGGCTTGCTTTGTGGGGACAGCGATCAAGGCACAGCGCACACAAGACTAGCGTGCCGTCGACGTGCGCAGACCTCAAGCCGGCCAACATCCTCATCAGCTCCCAGGGGCGCGCCAAGATCTCGGACTTTGGCCTGGCGCGGGAACACGCAACAACCTCGATCCACACAGGTGCGCCGTCTTGCCGTTGTCGCGCACTGCCGCCCACCACGACGCTTTGCCCGCACACCCTCAAGGGAGGCGCTGCGCCGTCCCACGCTGCACGCAGAGCACCGCGGTGCGGGCACGACGCGCTACATGGCGCCCGAGCTCATGTCTGGCGCGGCTCACAGCAGCCTGACGGACAAGGTGGACGTGTACTCACTGGGCGTGCTGCTGTGGGAGATGGCGGCCCGGGAGGTGCCGTGGCGCGGCTGCAGCGACGAACAGGTCCCGCTGCTGGTGCGTCTGAACAGGGCGCGCTGAGCAAAATGCGGAAGCCAGCCCACGCCTGCAGATGCCGTCCCTGAGCCTCAGACTCAGCGTTGTGCGCGGATGACGCGTGGCCGCAGGTGGCGAGCGGGCAGCGTCCTGCGCTGGCGGATTTGGGTGCGCAGACCAGCGATGCGCCTGACGGGACGCCGCAGCTACCGCTGCACCTGGTGCAGCTCATCAAGGCGTGCTGGCAGCAGCAGCCCGCGCGTCGCCCCTCGGCGTGGACCGTTTGGAGGACGCTGGCGCGGCTGCAGCAGCAGCAGGCTGCCAGCAGCGGCGGTGGTGATGCACAGACAGGGAGCTCGCTTTGGCGACTGCACTGCTATGCTGCGCTGTGAGCATCTTGTATCGCGGCCGAACGAGACAAGCCCCCGCCATGCGGTGTGCGCGTCGCTCGCTTGCTTCCTTTCGTGTGGCGTGGGATGGAGTTGCAGTCATGCATACCGTGCACGGTTGGGGTTCAGAGGCTACACGCGCCGGCCCCTCCGCCGCACGCGCTGGCTGCCCGGCTCGTCCTCATCGTCGTCGTCGTCGTCCACCTCGGTGTCGCTCTTGGCTTTAGTGGGTGCTGCTGCTGCTGCTGCTGCTGCTGCTGCTGCTGCTGTTCACGCGCTGACGCCCCTCCAGCCCTGCGCATGCGCCGCAAGCCAACACGCGCGTCCAGGACATTCTGCAGATCCTTCCACAGGAGTCAGTGCGTTGTCAGCGTGCAGCACAGCCTCCAAGGCCAGCACCTTGCACCTTGCCCCTGAGCCAGATCAATGGCCTGAGGCCCTGCGGGCGGGACGAGCAGCGGCGCTGCGGCGTGGGATCTGGTAACCACGCACCAGCCTCCAGGATGAGCGAGTCCCTGGAGCGCTACATCAATCGCAAGCGGCTGTTCGTGCGCGTCCAGGCCAATGTGCCGCGCGAGCTGTTCCTCCAGAAGCTCAGCGCAGCGTTCCCGGGGGCACGCATCGGCGTGGGCAACGCCAACGCCGAGCGCGGGCCCGTCACGCAGCGCGTCGCGGACATCAACTATGACTCTGCGGCCGAGGCCACCCAGGCGCTCCGGCGCAACAGGTTCAAGCTCAAGGTCGGCACCCACGACGCAGACATCACGTGAGCTCGCTGCTGCTGCTGCTGCTGCTGCTCGGGTGGAGCCCTATTGTTTTCGTGAAGTCGGTCCGCGCCTTGGGCGCGCAGGGCTCCTCCGCAGGACGCCTCACCGCTCACGCTGCGCCGGTGCTGGCGTGCTTGCCTGCGCCGCAGGTACCAGATAGAGCGCAAGGACGTGGTCGAGAAGCTCGCAGGGGTAGGACCGGGTGGCAGGGAGAGCGGGTGGTGGAGCAGGCGGGCGATGCGGGCGATGCAGCAGCAGAGGCAGCGGGGTGGCAGCAGCTCTGGGAGGCCACGCACGCAGCCTGCCTGGTGCAGGGGTGGAGCAGATGAGGAGCAGTGCGCGGGGGGGGCGCACAACCCGAGTCCTCCGCAAGCGACGACCCTGGGCGAGCAGGCGACGCCCCGGGCGACGACGAGGCGTGGGCGTCGTCCATCGCAGCGGCAGGCACCGTGATCAGATCAGCCCGAGGGGCAGGGGCGGGGGCTGCAGGCGCGCAGCACGGCTGCCCACACGGCCGATGGCCGGGGCCATCACCATCTGATGATGGGCGCCTCCGCGACGACGACGCTGCGACGCAGGAGTGGGGCTGCCGCTTCATGGTGGTCGTCAAGAACCTGCCGCCGGGCGAGGTGAGCTGCGCCGAGCTGTCCGAGCTCTTCGAGCAGGCGGGAGAAATCTTCACCATCAAGATCCTGCCAGGCAACCGCGGCGAGCCCTACGCGCTGGTGAGGAGCGCTCGATCGAAGGCGGGTGCGGGCTGGGCAGGGGGGGGGATGCGCGAGCAGGGGGACGGGGGCCCACGCACGTCTTCGCGAGGGGCCGTGCCTTGCAGGTCCAGTACGTGGAGGAGGCGTCGGTGGGCCAGTCCATCCAGCAGATCAACCAGCAAAAGCTGCACGGCGCTGTGCTCTACGTGGAGCGGCACCTCAAGGCGCGCAGGCAGGGCGCCGCCAGCGCCGCCGCAGCAGCCGCAGCAGCCGCCGCGTCCTCCACCCCAGCCACCTCCACCGCAGCAGCCCCAGCAGGCAGCGGCGCCGCCCCAGCCGGCGCCTCCCAGACACAGCAGCCGCACAGCAACGGGCACGGGCCGCGGGCCACCTCTGCCGCCAGCGCCGTCAAGCAGTCAGCCGCCGCCGCCGCCGCCGCAACGCAGCCGCAGCAGCACTCCTCGTCATCTTCGGGTGGGGGAGCAGCCACCACAACCACCACCACCACCACCACACCCGTCTCCTACCAGGCAGCCGCAGCAGCCCCACCACCCGGGCAGCAGCAGCAGCAGCAGCAGCACGCGTCGGTTGCTGCCGCCGCAGCGGCCCCCCCTCCCCCCACAGCAGCAGCGCCGCAGGCGCCCCCTCCCACTCAGCCCCCCCAGCAGCAGCCAGCCC
>VFQP010002345.1_pt1 | contig 21487 bp, 17 predicted proteins | sample 3512351 | NCBI WGS metagenome assembly VFQP01 (sample SAMN10412372, study PRJNA504923) | tailings metagenome | isolation source: Relicate 1 Philex TSF1 revegetated site | place: Philippines: Tuba, Benguet | collected 2017-08-29
ATCATACCTCCGGTCACAAAACAGCGCTCCATCCAGCTTCCTGATCTTCTCCGGAGTTTTGATCCAACTGGATGTTTTCAGATCGAAAGCGCCGAGCGTCTGCAAATCACGATACTGCTCTTCAGTTAATATATCCACACCCATTTCATCCGCCATGTCAACTGCACTGTTTGCGGGTTTATGTTCTTTTCTTGAATCCAGCGCCGCACGGTCATAACAAATACTTCTGCGGCCCTTCGGCGTCTCAGGCGAACAATCCGTAAAAATGTATTCATCGTTTTTTTTATCATAACCGATCACATCAGGTTCTCCGCCGGTGATCTCCATTTCGTTGAGTGACCACAATTTTGCCGGACTTGCTTCAAGTTTTGCCTGTACCTGCTTCCATTCAATTCCTTTATGGCGAGTTTTGTTTTTTTCAAAGCGGGCACGGAGGATTTCGATCAGCTCGGCAGCTTGGGAAGCTGATAATTTGTCTGCGGATGATTTTTTCGTTGCCATGATTTATTATTTCCAGTGATGTGAAATGATCAAAGCTTTGGGTGACTGAAATCATATTCAATCATTCAATCCCTTTCCTGCCATTATTTGCGGAATACACTTTTCTATACGTTCTTCCCGCGTTTTTTGCTGTTTGGCGGAAGAGAAATGCAATAGATAAGCGCGTTGCCTTCCCGGTGTAAGTGCTTCGAAAGCTTTTTTAAGCGTGGCTTTTTTATTTAGCTTTTGCTGAAATTCTTCCGGCACGCTGTATTCAGATGTCTTTTTCAGCGTTACTTTCAAGCCGGCTTTTTCCACTTCGATCGCTTCATACACGTAGCTCTTCAGGTTACGTGCCTGCTTCACGACTTCTTTGAGATTGGTAAAACGCATCTGACGTGCCGACTGTACATTCTGCGATTGCTGGATCAGTAGTTCTTTGGGATCACTCAACAAAGCGCCTTTGAAGAACAGAACGGCACAGTATTCCTTGAACGAGTGGATCAGGACTACGTTGGTGTTATTATATGTGTAACAAGGGCAGCCCCATTTTAATTCTTCATTCAATCCGCAGTCAAGAATGATCTCTCTAAGCTGCTCTATTTCTTTTTTCCAGGTAGTAGCTTTATCAAAATAAAAATCAACTTTAGGGTTCATGATCATTTATTTTATTTGGCTGAAATGACTTTTCTATTTGCAGGACGGAAATACCAGGAGACCAATATTAATACGATCAGCAAAAGGCTGGGCAGTATATCCTTCACTGGAGTGCCAGCAACCACATGTGAGAATGCGGCACCCGTCATCATAAAGAAAAGTCCCGCGTAAGCCCACTCTTTGAGCAATGGAAATTTAGGAAGAAGAATCACAATAACGGCAAGAATTTTACAAACACCAAGAAAAGGGATCAGATAGGAGGGATAGCCAAGTTGTAAAATGAATGACACTTCGTCTTTCATCTTCAATACCTGGACGATACCTGTTGAAACCATACCAAGCGAAAGCCAGATGGTCGGGATCCAGTAGATGATCTTTTGTGTTTTGGTCATGTGGTGTTATTGTAATTTTCTCACGATGTCCTCCAACCGGTCATGAGCCATATTGATGCCATAAGCGAATGGAAGCTTGAGCATCTCGTCGCGTAATTGTGGTGTTTTGTAAACAGTGTAAATGGTCAACTTGCTGGTATCTTCTGTCAGGCTTTCAAAGTCGAGGAATTCAAGTTGTACATCAAAGCCGCTGTTGAGCATTTCAAAAGTTCGTGTGATCTTTTTGTTTGGGATGAATTCATGGATGGTGCCATGTGCGCGGAATACCACATTGCCTTTTCCATCTGAGGTTTCAAACTGCCAGCTTCCGTGTTGTTTACTTTCGAGCTTGATCACATTTGTACCCATCCATTGCGCTACAATTTCAGGATCTTCATAAGCTTTGAAAAGAAGTTCAACCGGCAGATCGAAATTCCGGGTGATAGTTAGATGCTGTTTGCCTTCTTCTGCGGTGACCTTTGTTTTTCTTTCCATATAGCATTATTTTTTGGGTTTGTATTTTTTCATAATACTCTCCAATTTACTGAAGCGATCGTCCCACATGTTTCTGAAAGGTTCTATAAAGTCTGCGATCTCTTTCATCTTTACCGGATTGAAATGGTAATAGATCTCGCGACCATTTTGTTCCTGTGTGAGTAGTTCGCATTCGGTGAGGATCTGTATATGTTTTGAGATGGTTTGACGGGAAGAATCAAATTGTTCGGCAATAGCGCCGGGCGTCATTGCCTGAATAGCTACCAGGGTCAGTATCGCCCGACGGGTTGGATCAGCTATTGCCTGAAATACATCTCGTCTTAAATCCATAGTGCAGTCATTTGACTGCGAATATACGTGCAGTTATTTGACTGCGCAAATATTTTTAAAGCTTAATGTTTTCGGAGATCACAGTATGGGCCAGGAAGGAGAGGCTTGGGGTTGAATAGCGTTTTGATTGGTTTGAGGACGCGGAGCGGTGAACGTTCCGTAGGTTGATCAGGAATAGAATGCGGCATTGACCAGCAAAACCAGGGAAGAACTTTGCAATGATTGCGGATTATGGCAGGAACCGTGTCGGACGCAACAGCAGAACCTTTTTGTTTTCAAAGCCAGTGCCTTTAATCGCTGAATTCCCTTTAACAGTTATTTTACAGTTGCGGGAGGTCGAGTATTCTTTCAATATGAAGATGGAGCTTAACAACTCGTTTTTTAAGGAGCATCAGCTTTTGGTTTCAGAATAAATCAATGAAATAATATTTAATTACGGAGGGTTATATGGTGATAGTAATTAAGTGAACTGGCTGGTGAAAACAATTGTAGAAAAGCTGTCGACCAATCTTTATAAAGCCTGCAATCACAACTGACATATACGATCGGAAGAACATCGCTGGGTGCAGGCAAACACAGACAGAGCTTCTTCTATTAATAAAGCCTGATTATTAGTTCAGCCAGATTCCCAGGGTAATATTAACTGCACCTAAAAGTCTTCCTGTTACTTTACGGGTTATATCATTCGTAAAGGGACTGGGAATGGTTGCTTTGCCAAATTCATACTGAATTCCTACATTCAGGTCAAGGCTGAAATGTCCGCGATAATTTCGTTGCATACCCCAGCAGGTTCCGAAGGAACCAATTGCACGGCGGCTCCTTTCTTCATAATGATCTGAAGCCATCCGTGCTTTGGTAAAAACCAGTGCTGAAAAAGCACTCACATAGTTTCCGCTGTTCTTTTCGTAGCGCTTTCCTCTTTCCTGTCGTCTGTTCAAATTGTAGTAATAGCGGTAACCGGCGGTCGCTGCCGGGTCAACATACACATTTGTTTCGGAAAAGGTGCTGGAGATCACACTTTGTATGATCACGTTTGTCAATAAAGCTGTATGGATCGTTTGCTTTTTTCCGACCCTGAATTCCCTGCTGACCCCGGGAGTCAGGAGCGTGATCCTTGTCACATCAGTGGCGTCAATGGGAGCTTCCTGCGCAAATGTTGTAAATGGCAGGAAAAGCAAAAATGTTGCAAGCATGTAAGCAATGCGGTGGATGAGGTTGGTGGTTTGCATGACGGGAAGATGCAATTTTGTTTTGAAAGCTCTTGTTAAAGCGAAAGGATTGTTATAATACAAAACCGAAGTGCCTTTTTCCCGGACTCAAAAGAACAGGCGGAATTATAAACGCTTAATCCGGGGTTCTTTTTTATACGGCTTTTATAGGATATCTTGGATCCACATTCTCTTCTGTATGTCCCTTTTGCGATTCATTATGCTCGCGCTGATCCTTTATTTTGGCGTCATCGCTCTGAAGATTGAGTATTCTGTACTTCAGATAGGGATCCTGGACATTTTTGACGATCTGCCCTTTATCTTTCTTGCCTTGCTTACAACTTCCGTGTTCTTTATTGACACCAAAAAGTTTTCTGAAAATCGTAGATGGTATCAACTCGTTTCATCCATTATTGGGATCTTTTCTGTTGGGATTATTCTGAAAGGAAAGATCGAACGATATGCTACAAATACTTCTCCTGTTGTAATGCTTATGCATCATATACCTGGCAATTATCCGGTGTATACCCTTGAGTTAAAAAAGAACGGACGTTTCAAATTGTACAATACGGAGATGTTTGGTCAGTCGATCTACTATGGGGACTATGCCCGGAATGGTGATAGCCTTCTCCTGGTACGTTATAGCTACGAAGATGAAAATAAACTGCCGAGAATTGGTTTTGTCCGTGGCGATACGGTTAAGTGGAACGATTCCATTACTCTGGCTATTGAGCGCAAAAGCGATAGAATATATTAAACGTAGATACTTAAGTTAATTATGCAGAATCTGGCCATGATACGGATCAGTTAGGCTGAACGGCCGGCAATCTATAATGCTGTCCGTCCCAAACAAACAGCTCATCGATTTCGTATTGCCAGAATTTATAGATCGGAGATTTGATCAGTAATTTCTCCACTTCAGTTTTATCCGTAGCATTCAGCGTGATCCAGATCCGTTGAGACTCCATGCTCACTATATACTGGTCAATAATATCCTTGTTGATCAGAAAATTGATGTAAGTGCGGTGAGGTGGTATAAGGTCGGTAAAATCGTCCTTCATCTCAAATTGTATCGTAACCTGGTACTTCTTCATAACACTAATAAAAAGACAAACACGGGGCCGGAAAGTTGCACGGCAAAAAAATAAATTACTGCCATGCTATAAAGATAAAACCCCTTAATTTTACTGCCCCTTCAAAAGGGGACTTTCTTTCAAAATTAACGGGACGTTAGCTCAGTTGGTTTAGAGCACTACTTTGACAGAGTAGGGGTCACTGGTTCGAGTCCAGTACGTCCCACGGAGAGAGCGATGGCCGATGATCGATGGCCGATGGCCGAGCTTCGCGGTTCGATAAAATATTAAAAAAGCGATGCCTTTTGATTCCAGAAGGCATCGCTTTTTTAATATTCTTGTAACCTACACTATCTTTTGAGCGGTCAGAGGGTATCAAGTAGCGAAGCTCGGCCATCGACCATCCAACATCGATCATCGCTCCCTACAGCTTCCACTCCACCACCTCATTCACCCACTCTTCCCTATGTGGCGTTGTCACCCTGATATAATTATCCGTATAACCCTCGATCATTCCGCCTTTATCATGTTTTTCAAACAGCACTTTGCGTGTTTGTCCCGCATGTTGTTCAGTGAAATACTGCATTTTCATGTAGGAGAGATTGCGCAGGGTTTTATTGCGTTCGTGACGGATGTGCTGAGGCACAACAGGGCCAAGCGTTAATGCATGTGTATTATCGCGCTCGGAATACGTAAATACGTGGAGATAGGAAATATCCAATGAATGCAAAAAGTCGAACGTTTCTTTGAATTCTTCATCGGTTTCGCCAGGAAATCCGACGATCACATCGACGCCGATGGCGCAATGCGGCATCAGGGTTTTGATCAGTTTTACGCGTTCAGCATAGAGTTCGCGCTTATAACGGCGGCGCATCATGCCGAGCACCTTATTGCTCCCGCTTTGAAGCGGAATATGGAAATGAGGCATGAATTTGTCGCTATTAGCCACAAAATCAATAATATCGTTTGTCAGCAGATTGGGTTCGATAGAGGAGATCCGGTATCGCTCAATGCCTTTGATCTGGTCCAGTTCTTTGATCAGTTCGAAGAAATTTTCTTCACGCTGGCTGATGCCGATCGTAACGCCGGCGCCATCCGGGCCTTTTCCAAAGTCGCCAAGATTGATCCCGGTCAGCACGATTTCCTTCGCGCCGCTTGCCGCCAGTTCATGAGCAGCTTTTACCACGTTGTCAATGGTATCGCTACGGCTTTTCCCTCTTGCCATTGGGATGGTGCAGAAGGAACAATTGTAATCGCAGCCGTCCTGTACTTTCAAAAAAGTACGGGTGCGGTCATTTACTGAATAAGACGAATGAAAGCCTGTAACTTCCTCAATATCACAGGAACAGATCTTCGCGGAATCGCCTTTGGCGAGTTCGCGGATATGTTGTGCGATGTTGAATTTCTCGGCTGCGCCAAGTACCAGGTCTACACCGGGGATCTCAGAGATCTCTTTTGGTTTTAATTGGGCGTAACAACCGGTGATCACCACCAGGCTTTCAGGCGCTTTCCGCTGGATCCGGCGAACCAGCTGACGGCATTCCTTGTCGGCATTTTCGGTAACAGAACAGGTATTGATGACATATACATCAGCCTTTTCTTCAAATTCCTTCTTCTCAAATCCTTCCTGCTCAAGCAGTCGCGAGAGAGAGGAGGTTTCCGAAAAATTGAGTTTGCACCCAAGGGTATGAAAAGCTACTGATTTTGTCGAGGTCATAAGAGCGCAAAGGTACGCGAAGTTTGGGAATGGACCGCAAGGGAGGGACCGCAGACGACGGACCGCAAGGAAGGGACCACGGACGACGGACCGCAGACCGCAGACGGTCGCTTTGATCAATAAGTCGCTTTACGACCGATTACAGCGTTATTCTATCCTAATACGGCCGTCTGCGGTCCGCGGTCCGCGGTCCTTCCAGCTAATTTTCCTGATTCGGGGTTTTTTCGTTTCTTTCGCTTATAACTCAAATATTTGACTGTGAATAAAAAATGGATTCCATTGGCGATTGTGGTAGTGTTGGGAATTGCATTGTTTTTTGTGAGAAGGGCAGGAGAGAAAAGTGAAACAACCACGGTAAAGAAGAACGAACCGGCGAAAGTTGATCCTTCAACGGGAAAAAGAGACGGGAGAAAAACGACAGATCCGGCAGCAGAGGTCGACCGAAATCGTGGTTTTGACCGCCGCGTATCCTATATAGAATACACTGAACACGCCAAATGCCGGATGGAATGCCGGAAGATCAGCCAGCGGGAAGTGGAAGAGATCATGCGGGACGGTACAATTAATTACAAAAAGTCGAATGCTCGCGGCAGACCTTGTCCGACATACGCGCTGGAGGGAGTAACAAGCGATAATCAACGTGTGCGGATCGTGTTTGGACAGTGTGATCTTAAAACGAAAGTGGTGACCTGTATCGACCTGGATACAGACTGGCAATGTGATTGCCCCGGTGATGATGATAAATACAAAAACAAACGTTGATGAAACCATTGGTTTGGCTGTATTCTTTTTATGCGATGGTGGTATTCATTGTGATCATGCTGCTGATCTTCCCGTTTGTGATCATCGCCAGCTTTTTCGGAAGGATCAAAGGTGGGAATGCAATACTCTGGTTGTGCCGGTGCTGGGCTGATCTGTGGTTTCCGTTGATCGGCATCTATCACAAGCGTATTTATGAAGCACCGCACGATAAAACAAAACCATACATATTTGTCAGCAATCATATCTCTTATCTCGATTCTGCAGTTCTGGTAAAAGCTTACCGGCAGCCATTGCGACCGCTGGGAAAAGTCGAAATGTCTAAGATCCCGGTATTTGGCTTTATTTATAGAAATGCGATCGTAACAGTTGACCGGAGCAGTGCGTCCAACAGAGCAAACAGTATCAGGGTGCTCCGTTCTATTCTTGGAAAAGGAATTTCTGTGCTTGTATTTCCTGAAGGAACGTTCAATGACACACATAAGCCCTTAAAAGATTTCTATGACGGAGCTTTTCGTCTGGCGATCGAGACGCAAACACCCATAAAACCTGTACTTTTCCTGGACACGTATGCGCGGATGCCATATACAGGCGTGTTTACGATGACACCGGGCAGGAGCCGGATCGTTTATATGGAGGAGGTTTCTGTTGAAGGTCTGCAGGCAGAGGATCTTCCTGCACTAAAACAGCTGGTGTATTCTATAATGGAGCAGAAGTTGATTGAATACAAGGCGGATTGGATCAGATAGAAGCTTTCAAATCGATTGGCGTAAAGTTCCCGCAGATTTTCGCTGATATAAACCGCGCAGATACGCAGATATCTATTGAGGTAACGGAGTAATCTGCGTATCTGCGGCTTGATCTGCGAAAATCTGCGGGAACCTTACGCCCGGCGGCATGAAAAATATCCCGATTAAACAACTAAATTTGCGGTTTGCTTCGGCACAACTGATACATGCAATCACAATTCAGCCTGGAACATTTCAAAGCCCCCGAGGTGTCTTATTACGCAGACATCGTCGTACCGCTTGCTTTGCCCAGAACCTACACTTGGTCTGTTCCCCCGGCCATGGAAGAGCAGCTGAAAATTGGCATGCGTGTGGAAGTTAATCTCGGGAAAAATAAAAAATACGCCGGCGTTGTAAAACGCATACACCGGGAGAAACCGGAATGGGGCGATCCTAAAGAGATCCTCAATATTCTCGATGGAGTACCTGTTGTATACGAACAACAGTTGCAGCTTTGGGAATGGATAGCCTCTTATTATATGTGCAGCGAAGGAGAGGTAATGGCTGCCGCACTACCGGCGCATTTTAAACTTTCCAGCGAAACCGTTCTTGTTTACAACGAAGAATATGGTGATGATTTTACATCACTCGATAATGATGAATTTATCGTCAGCGAAGCATTGCTCATCAAAAAAGAATTAAAGCTGAATGAAGTGCAGCAATTGCTTGACTCTTCTCACGTATATCCTGTGATAAACCGGCTTATTCAAAAACGTGTTTGTTTTGTTTGGGAAGCGCTGAAAGAAGCGTATACGGCAAAAAAAGAAACGTATGTTGTATTGAATCCGCAATACGACAACGAAGAAGAGCTTGCTCAATTGCTGAATGATGACCGCCGTTTGCAGAGAGCCGAAAAGCAAATGGAGTTGTTGCTTTCCTATCTGCATCTGATCCGTACTACCGGTGAAGTAACAAAAGCAGAGCTGCTGAAAAAGTCAAATGCAACCGATGCACAGTTGAAAGGCCTGGTCGATAAGAAAATATTGTGGCTGGAGAAACGTGTGGTTGACCGTTTACCGATCCTTGCAAAAGATATTAAGGTAGATTTTGAACTTACCCCCGCCCAGCAAAAAGCTTATGAAGAAGTAAAAGATTCGTTTGAGCAGAAACCTGTTTGCCTGCTGCATGGTATAACATCGAGTGGAAAGACGCAGATCTATATCAGGCTGATCGAAGAAATGGTGCGCAAAGGCAAACAAGTGTTGTATATGCTTCCGGAGATCGCCCTTACATCCCAGATCATCCGCAGGCTGCAAAAACATTTTGGCGGCTATATCGGGATCTATCATTCCAAGTTCTCCCAGAATGAACGCGTGGAAATCTGGAATAAGATCAAAAGCGGTGAAATGAAAGTTGTACTGGGTGCGCGTTCTGCCATTTTTCTTCCCTACTCAGATCTCGGTATGGTGATCTGCGATGAAGAGCACGATACATCATACAAACAACAGGATCCTGCCCCGAGATATAATGGCCGCGATTCTGCAGTATATCTTGCTTCATTATTTCACCACGGACCGGAAAAGAACGGAGCCCGCGTATTATTGGGAAGTGCCACGCCCTCCTTCGAAACTTATCATAACGCAGTACGCGGTAAGTATGGGCTTGTCGAGTTGATGCAACGTTTCGGAGATGTACAATTACCTCCGATACACCTGATCGATACAAAAACGATCATGCAGAAAGACCGCGCGAAGATCATGCTCTCTCCGCAACTGGTAAAAGCGATGCAGGAAGTGCTGGACCGGCAACAGCAGATCATTCTTTTTCAAAACAGAAGAGGTTATACGCCCTATCAGGTCTGCCGTGTGTGCGGCTGGATCCCGCAGTGTAAATATTGTGATGTATCGCTGACATTTCACAAACTGTCGAATAAACTGGTTTGTCATTATTGTGGTACAAACTACCCTCCCTTGAATACATGTGCGGCTTGTGGTAGTCATGAATTTGTGCAACGCAATTTCGGAACGGAAAAGATCGAAGAGATCCTGCAGGAAACATTTCCAAAACACAGAGTTGCCAGGATGGATATAGATACTGTGCGCGGTAAGAATGCACATGATGTAATGATCCAGCAATTTGAACAGCGGCGTATTGATATCCTGGTTGGAACACAAATGGTGGTGAAAGGACTTGACTTTGAAAATGTCGATCTTGTTGGTATTCTCGATGCAGATGGTCTGTTGCATTTTGCCGACTTCCGGGTGAATGAGCGGGCATTTCAATTAATGGAGCAGGTGAGTGGCCGTGCGGGAAGAAAACAATCAACCAGCAATGTGTTGATCCAGACTTCACAGCCCGGTCATCCTGTGCTCGGATATGTGAAGCAGCATAATTACAAGAAGCTGTTTGAGGATGAACTGGTGAAGAGAAAGCACTTTTTTTATCCGCCATTCTCCAGGATCATTCAGTTGACTTTCCGGCATAAAATAAAAGGAATACTGGATGCGGCGGCACATCAATTCACCAATGCGTTAAAAGCCCGCTATGATGATTTTCTTGTGGGGCCTGCAGAGCCGATAGTGGGCAGAGTAAGAAATCAGTTTCTGATGGAATTGCTGATCAAACTGCCGAAGGATAATCAGACGATCCTGAATTGCAAGAGAGATATAATGGAGCAGGTGGCGGTGTTGCACCAGGATAGCAGGTTTAAGAGTGTAATCGTGGTGCCGGATGTTGATAACTAATGACACTAATGGTTATTTACATTGCCTGGCGTAGTTTCCCGCAGATGAACGCAGATCAAGGCGCAGATGCGCAGATTAGTTTCCAATAAAAAATAAATATCTGCGTATCTGCGCCTTGATCTGCGACATCTGCGGGAACCAAAGTGTTCGATAACGCGGAGGTTCTTTTTATTCGAAGCAGGAGAAGGCCCCGGCGTTTACCAGGAAGCTACTTTGACAGTTGTATCATCTCTTCATACGTGTATCTGTACGCACCTTTGTGATCTTTCTTTACTGCTGCTATCATTGCTTTTGCTACATCCAATCCATGTATTGCTTTGAATTTTTTTATTCTTCCCACAAAGAACAATGAAATCACCTGCATGATAGGAGTGATGATGCGTTCTGCGAGCCTGAATTCTTTTCGTTTTCCTATTAACTGCGATGGCTGCATGATATGCATCGCTTCCAGCCCAACATCTATCAAAGCTTTTTCTACATCACCTTTTAGCTTCAGGTAGAAATTTCTGCTCCGGTTGTCAGCTCCTACGGCAGAAACAACTGCCATCTGTTTTACCTCTGCTTCTTTTCCAAACCGTGCTGCATTTACAGGAATATCGAAGTCAATTTCGTAATACAGTTTTTTATCACCGCCTACATTTTTTTGAGTGGTTCCGATGGCCGCCAGTATGATATCCACTTCTTCCAACGCAAGTTTGAATGATTCCGCATCTTTAAAATCCACTAGTTTGACTTCCAGCTTTGGATGCGTTTGCGAAAAAGGCTTTCTCACCAGTACTCTTACACGCTCAAAATACGGATCATTCAAAGCCAGTTCAAGTAACAGCTCACCGATCATGCCGGTGGCACCCAGGATTGCTACGGTTTTTCCACTCATAATTTTGCTGTATAATTGCTGATAATATGCAAGTTCAGGAAAATTTTTCTCTAAAAAGATATAACACTTTTGGCATCGATGCAAAAGCGCATCGCTTTGCCGCATTTCATAGCGCGGATGAGCTGGCGCAATTTCTTGAGCTCACCGGAGGTGTTCCGTTCATGATACTTGGTGGTGGAAGCAATATTCTGCTGACCAAAGACATATCCGGTTGGGTGTTAAAGAACGAAATAAGGGGCATCGAAAAAGTGAAGGAAGACGATGAGTATGTGTACATAAAAGCCGGAGCGGGAGAAAACTGGCATCAGTTTGTCATGCATTGCATTGATCACGACAGGGCAGGTGTGGAAAACCTCTCACTGATCCCTGGTTGCGTGGGAGCATCGCCTATGCAGAACATTGGAGCCTACGGTGTGGAAATAAAGGATGTATTTTATGAGCTCCGGGCATTGCGTGTAAAAGATCATTCCATTCACACCTTCGATCTCGCCGCCTGCGAATTCGGTTATCGCGAAAGCATTTTCAAACGAAAGCTTAAAGGACAATACATTATTCTATCTGTTACATACAAACTGAGAAAACATCCTGTACTGAACACCAGTTATGGTGCGATCAACGATGAGCTTGCGAAAATGGGTGTAACAGAACTTAATATCCGTGCGATCTCCGATGCTGTGATAAGAATACGTTCATCCAAATTACCCGATCCGGCAGAGATAGGAAATGCAGGCAGTTTCTTCAAAAACCCATCTGTTACAAAAGAGAAATACGACGAGTTAAAAACAATCTACCCATCTATCGTGGGCTACTCCAATCCCGACGGGTCCGTTAAGCTTGCCGCTGGCTGGCTCATTGAACAAGCCGGCTGGAAAGGCTATCGCAAAGGCGACGCCGGCGTTCATGCAAAACAAGCACTTGTTCTCGTCAATTACGGAACCGCAAAAGGAGAGGAGATCTACGAATTAAGCAGCGAGATTCTTGCAAGCATAAAGGAAAAGTTTGGTGTTGAATTGGAAAGGGAGGTCAACCTGATACGCGAATAGAGCGCGAATGGCCGCGAATGAATGCGAATAGTTCTCTAAAGCAGAGAAGCTACTGACGAAATGATCAGTAGCTTCTCTGCTTTAGACGTTATTTGCGAAAATTCGTGGCCATTGGTGCGCATTCGCATTCGCGTTCGCGTTTAGGCTTCCTCGTCAAACTCCTCCTCATTAAACTCTGTTGTTCCCAAATTCATCATACTTCCGATCAGGTCTTTGAATTCGATCTTGCTTTCGAACACTTTTTTGCTGATGAGTGAGTAGGAGGCGAGGCCGTGCAGAACGAATTCCATCAGCAAGGCTGCCTGGTTTTCGTTTGCCTGCGCGAAGTATTTTTTTACGAGGGCATGCAGGCCATCTACCTGGTAGAGTGACATGACCTTTTCTTTATCTTTTGTGTTGAAGGAAAGGTTGATGTGGTTGCCTTTGTCGAACCAGGAAGTAATGGCCTTGTAAGGATTTTCCGATTCACGTTCCTGTTGTGACGGTTTGCCGGATGATCTTCTTTTCTTGAGTGAATCCGGGTTGGGGAAATATTGGGTGAACATGGTGCGGATGGCTTTGTCTACGAGGTTTGTTGCAACCTGGTAAGGGCCTTCCTGTTCTCCTTCGTAAACCAATTCCACCTTACCGGTGATGGATGGGATGATACCTGCCAGATCGCCGATCCAGACCTGTGTTTGTGCTTCTCCGTTGATCAATGCTCTTCTTTCGGCAGAGCTAACAGCATTTTCAAAAGCAGAGATCGTCAGGCGCGCACTCACGCCGCTTTTTTTATCTACAAATTCACTTGATCTTGCTTCGAATGCGATCTGTTCGATCAGTCTTTTTACGAGATCGCTGATGTTAACCCGTCCTTTTTGTTCTTCTTCGATATCCGCTTCCTGCTCGGTGATCTCCAGGGCATGTTCGAGTGATTTTGGATAATGGGTCAGGATCTGACTTTGTATCCGGTCTTTTAATGGCGTAACAATTGAACCGCGGTTTGTATAGTCTTCAGGGTTTGCCGTGAATACAAACAGGATATCCAGCGGTAAACGAAGCTTGAAACCGCGGATCTGTACATCACCTTCTTCGAGGATATTGAACAGCGCCACCTGGATCCTCGCCTGAAGGTCGGGCAATTCATTGATCACAAAGATGCATCGGTTGCTGCGCGGGATAATACCATAGTGGATCACGCGGTCATCCGCAAAACTCAGTTTGAGATTGGCTGCTTTGATCGGATCAACATCACCGATCAGGTCGGCAACACTTACGTCTGGTGTGGCGAGCTTTTCACCATAACGTTGTGAGCGGTGAAGCCATTCGATAGGAGTGGCATCGCCTTTCTCTGCGATCAGATCACGGGCAAATTGTGTAATCGGATTGAGCGGATCATCATTGATATCGCTGCCGGCGATCACAGGGATGTATTCATCCAGCAGGTTGATCATCTGGCGGGCCATTCTTGTTTTCGCCTGGCCGCGGAGGCCGAGGAAAAGAATATTGTGTTTGCTGAGAAGAGCTCTTTCCACATCGGGGATCACGGTGTCCTCATAACCGACGATGCCGGGGAAGGAGTTTTCTTTTGTTTGTAAACTATTGATGAGGTTTTGACGGATCTCTTCTTTGATGGAACGTGCTTTGTATCCACTTTTCTTTAGCTCACCGAGTGTTTTGATGTTGTTCATATTCACGAAAATTTTTTAATACTATGCTTGCGAAAATCTTCTCTACCTTGTAGGTCTGCTATTCACTATCTCTGGATCGCGGCATTTGGTTCCCGCAGATAACGCAGATTTATCAGTCTGCAGGTTGTAGATATTAATCGTATGGAAGCCTCTTCCATGAGTTTGCGCAGATTACGCAGATCAGTTAATACTATCAGACGCTTATCTGCGTAATCTGCGCAGCCGAATGAGGGCAAAGTCATTATTATCAGAGACTTTCTTTACAATGACAGATAATCTGCGCAATCTGCGGGAACCTGCATGTCCCGATCAAAGAACTTTTCAAATGATCAGAAAACAGTTCTCCGTTTTCCATTTTCGAAGTCCCGGAAGATAAAAGCTCCCAGTCTGTCCAGCGAAGCGAAGAATGCTTTCCCATTATTCGTTTCTGTAAATTCCTGCACAAATTTCTGCAGATAAGGATCTGTTGCGATCATGAACGTGGTGATCGGAATTTTCAGTTTTTTGCACTGTGCCGCGAGATTCATACAGCGGTTGACCACTTTTCTGTCGAGGCCAAAGCTGTTCTTGTAATAACGTTTCCCGACCTTCAGACAGGTGGGTTTCCCGTCGGTGATCATAAAGATCTGTTTATTGGGATTTTTTCTGCGGCGCAGGATGTCCATTGCCAGTTCGAGACCTGCAACGGTATTTGTATGATAAGGTCCGACCTGCAGGTAAGGAAGGTCTTTTACTTCGATCGGCCAGGCATCATTCCCAAAGACGACGATATCCAGGGTGTCTTTGGGGTATTTTGTTTGTATCAGTTCACTCAATGCCATCGCCACTTTTTTCGCGGGTGTGATCCTGTCTTCGCCATATAGTATCATTGAGTGGGAGATATCGATCATCAGCACGGTGGAGGTCTGCGCTTTGAAATCGGTTTCGCGTATACTGAGGTCATCTTCCTGCATACGGAAGCTGTCGATCCCGTGGTTGATCTGGGCATTGCGGATCGATTCGGTGAAGTCGATCTGTTCCAGCATGTCGCCAAACCGGAACTGGCGTGTTTCAGGATTCAGCTCGTCGCCCTGGCCGGGTTTGAAGCTGTGGTGATCCCCTTTGCGGGTTTTCTTCAGTTTTCCGAAGATCTCTTCGAGGCTTTTTTTACGGATGCCCTGTTCTGTTTTTGGGGTGATCTTGATATCGCCTTGCTGGTTATCATCGGTTATATAACCTTTTTCTTTCAATTCATCGATGAAGTCGCCTATACCGTATTCATCATTGGTGAGTTCGTATTGGTTATTCAGCTCATTGAGCCATTGCATGGCTTCGCCGACATCGCCACTGGTGTAGGTGAGCAGTTGCATAAAAAGGTCAAGCAACTGATCAAAACGGCTTTTGCCATCTTCATTTGGGTTAAAACGGGAAAAATGGAATCCTCTCACAAAATCGGGTTTAGGGCAATTTACGGAAAAATCGAGTTACAGAGATAGAACAGATAATGCTGAGATATGTTCACTGCGGCGGCGAGGGGCACTATCGCCGGGCATAAAAGCAGAAAGCGCAGATAGAGATCTGCGCTTTCTGCTTTTACGTCGAGCCAGGTTAAACCTTACTTCGGCGTCGAATCTTTCGGAGTACTGATAATTGAACCAGCTCCCCCTTCTACAGAAGAGTTCGTATTAGGTTTCTGCTTCGAATAACGTTCTTCGATCGCGTCAAGCACTCTCAACAGGGCGTCATTGATCGGCGCCTCAGTACCTGCGATCTCAGCACCATAAAGCTCCGCACGGGTATCGCGCAGATTTTCATAATATCTCTTCTGCTGCTCCATATCCTTGCGCAGATCTTTACGGATCTTATCAGCCAGATCTGTTTTACCCGCTTTGTAAGCAGCTTCGAGGTACAGGAGGCCTGTTTGGTTATGGCTGCTGAAACGGCCTGTCATTGCATAGGGAAGGTTTTCAGGCAGAATACCTGCTTCAACTTTCTCCAGCAATTTCTGAGCTTCGCTTTGTCTGCCGATATCGGCCATGTTGCCCGCTGCTTCCGCATACACAGAACGGATGTTCAACAGGTGACGACGGTTTTCTTCATCATAATACACACCGCTTTTACCAGCACCGCCAAACTCAAATTTGGTCATGAGGTTATTGTACATGAAGTCGGTGTTGTTATCCCGAACCGGTGAACCGCCCAAACCGATGCGGCGCATCAGGGTGTCGGTTGTCCAGTTAGCCTGCGGGTATTTGTTCACTACAGGTGTGAGGCGGTAAGCCATACCATCTTTGCGGAGGTAAGGGAAGAAGCCGAGTTCTCCGTAAGGAGAAGTGAAATAGATCGGTCTTTTCCATTTGTTAGCTGCGATGATATTCAGGATCATCAGGTCGCTTCGGAGAAATGCTTCATTCAGTTTGCCTTGCGGGAATTCGATCAGCATCGGAGATACAACGCTGTCGTTCGCGTTGATGGTGCCATTTGCTCTGACCGCGGCTTCGTCAACAGGAATGCTAAGGCGCGACACAGGGAATGTTCTTGTACCAACGTCTCTTCCTGTTTCAGGGTCGAGTACTTGTTTACCCAGAACCGTTTTCATTACATATTCGATCGGGTAGAAAGTGTTTTTGTCTGTATTGGGAGCCTGCTGATAACGCATATACTCGCGGTTATGACCTTCGATCTGTTCAGGTGTCCAGATCACATCCACCGCATCAGCCTGGTTCACTTTATTGCGAAGCTGGTTGATGTACCAGTCGATACCCAGCAAGCTGTTGTTGATGATACGGATATCCGGGCGGACGCCTTCCACTTCCTGTGCATACCAGAGAGGATAGGTATCATTATCACCGAAGGTGAAAATGATAGCATTTGGTGCGCAGCTTTCGAGATAGTCTTTAGCCAGATCAGGCGCAAGTGTTTTACTGCTTCGATCATGGTCATCCCATTCCTGTTGTGCCATCAGTACAGGTACGGCGAGGCAGATGAGGCCGGCTGCGATATTCGCCATTTTCCAGTTTTGACCGCCGGAAGAAACTGCACGGGATACCAGAGTGACCACGGCTGTTACGGCTGCGAACAATGCAGTGGCAAATACACCTGTCATGAATACGCTACCGGAAGAACCGCGCAGTGAGCTCATGATGATGATCAGGAAGGTAAGTGCAGATCCGTAAGCCAGCACGTTTTTGAAAGTGAGCTGATCTGCTTTTTCTCTGGCCATTCTTACAAAGGCAACAACGGCGAGACCGATCCAGATCGCAAATGCGTAGAATGATCCTACATAAGCATAGTCACGCTCCCTTGGCTGGTTACCCGGCTGGTTCAGATAAAGAACGATCGCGATACCGGTTAGTGAGAAGAGCAGGAAGCTGACGATCCAGTCTTTCCGGTTTTTCAGGAACTGATACACACAGCCAACGATTCCAAGAATGAATGGCAGCATGTACAGTTTGTTATGCGCTTTGTTGTTTTTCAGACTGTCCGGCATCATGCTCTGATCGCCGAGACGATTGTTATCGATAAAAGGTATTCCACTGATCCAGTTTCCGTCACGCACGCCACCCATTCCCTGAACATCATTCTGTTTACCGGCGAAGTTCCACAGGAAATAACGCCAGTACATGGTGCTCATCTGGTAGGTGAAGAACCATTCCAGGTTATCTCCATAGGTAGGCGCTTCATATTTTCCGGTCTGCGGATCCTGGCCGAGGCCAAGCCACTGAGCGTAGAACGAAGCGTGATACTGATCGTTGCTGGCATCCCAGACACGTGGGAAAAGCTGCATGTCTTTGCTTTCGTAGCGGTATTCGAGTGAACGGCCGATCGCTTCGTATTTCTTTTCGCCTTTCACATATTTTTCTTCGCCGTAGATATAAGGATCAGAACGGTCGATCTCTGCAGAGAAGTGTGGACCGTATACCAACGGAGCGCTGCCATACTGCTCACGGCTGAGATAGTAAACGAGGTTGATCGGGTTATCGACATTGTTCATATCGATCGCCGGATTTGCATTCGAGCGGATCAGCGCGGTGAAATAGATAAAGTAACCGAGCATCATGAATGCATAGCACCAAAGGCTGAGTTTGAGAACACGGAGCGCCGCTGCTTTCATGAAATATCCGAGCAAGCCTGCTACACCCACTACGAGGATAAATTTCAGGACCTTCATACCGCCTTCAGCGGTTGCGATGAATGGCCAGGTAGAGATAACCAGGAAAAGAGCAAACCAAACGATCAGCTTTGTCTGGTTGAAAGATTTTTCTTTGAAAGTCAATGCCCATCCTATCAATACAGACAACAGGAGGAAATAGATCGTAAATCCGGAGAAGAAAGGCAGACCAACAGAGTTTACAAAGAAAACGTCGAAGATACCTGCCGCTTTCATGGAGTATTGAATCACCACCACCTGTACGATACCAGTGATCAGACAGCCGATAAGGAAAGCGATCAGTGCTCCTTTTGTAGTGGCTTTATAGTGGCGGTAGTAATAGATCATTACGATTGCAGGGATGGTCAACAGGTTCAACAAGTGAACACCGATGGACAACCCCATCATAAAGAACAGGAAGATGATCCATCTGTCTGCGCGGAGACGTCCCGCAACATCATTACCTGCATGTTCATCTGCATGTTCCCATTTCAGCATACACCAGAAAACGAGTGCGGTAAAGAAGGAAGAAAGTGCGTACACCTCACCTTCAACAGCACTGTACCAGAATGAATCGCTGAAGTTGTAGGCTAATGCACCTACAACACCCGCAGCCATCGTAGTAAAGAGTTGCTGGCCGGAAAGTTGTTCGCCGGCTGTAACAAACATTTTACGTGCGAAGTGAGTGATACTCCAGAAAAGGAACAAAATGGTTGCGGCACTGGCGAATGCGCTCATAAAGTTGACCGCGTTTGCGGCACTTGATCCGTTATCGCCAAAAAGAATAATAAAGAAACGGCCGAGCAATACGAATACCGGGGCGCCGGGAGGGTGAGGGAGCTGAACCTTATAGGCACTGGCGACAAATTCGCCGCAATCCCATAAACTGCCTCTGGCCTCTCGGGTTAACATATAGGTTGCAAGAGAAACCAGGAACACCGCCCATCCGGTAAGGTTATTGACTTTTCTGAAGTTCATACAGGGGTTTATTTTGAAAGAAAGCAAAAATAGGGGATACGGGGCTGAAAATTACACCTTTCGTCGATGGTGTAGATATGGAAGAGTTTGCGGGGTGTTGGATGGTCGATGGTCGATGGTCGATGGTCGAGTTGCCTGTCCGACAGGATGTTTCGAGCATTTTTTGCTTTGATTACCTTGAAAAGGCTCGGAAGGACTTCATAATTTGAGTATAGTTAGACGAATAATAATATTCTGTTAAAAGACACTATGCCTATGGGTTGCGAATTTTCTTCGTAAAGCTCTTGATTGAGGGCCATCGGCCATCCTTCTTCGTTTTTCTCCGGCGGAGATAGTCGAACATCGATCATCGAACATCGATCATCCAAAATGCACACGCACAGTCTGATAGGACAATTGCCCCTGCATCCGGCTGAAAGCCTGTGAGCTTTTTTCGGAGAAGCCTTTCAGGCCGAAGAGGCCGGCGGCGTTTCCTTTGTTGATGGCGATCTCGAGATAGCCGGCGCTGTTGAAGAGGGCGAGTTTTTCGCCTTCGGGGACATCTGCATAGGATTCGCTGATGCGTTCGATCACTTCATCGCGCTTGAATACGATCCGGAAGGAGCGGCCTTTACGCTGTTCTTCGAACTGTTCGTGAGTAATGTTGACGATGACGTTCTCGAAATTGTCGATAAAGATGATCTGTCCTTCGATAAAGTTTTCGTCGAGTGCGGGACGCAGGTGTCGCTTCTCCATATAGACAGGATCCGGCAGGCCGATCTCGCGGATGCCTTCACCCTGTACAAGCTGATTAACTGCATGACCCATTACAGCTGTCAGCGAAATGGTATTACGGGGTTTTGATCTTTCCAACGGAATGCCGATCACCATTTCTGGCGTTTCCTCCAGGATCATTGTAAGAAGGCCGTTATCCGCGCAAAGCAGGTATTGATTATTATGAAAAGCGAGAAGAAGCTGTTCCGGCTTTTTCTCAAACAGATTTACCAGTATCAGGTGATAGGTAAAATCCGGTGAATTGCGGATCGCACTGCGGCAGACGTAAGCTGCCTGCGGATAATTGAATGGCGGAATATTATGAGAAATGTCCACGATCTGAAAATCGGGATTGATCTGCAATAATTGTGCTTTCACCACCCCCACCAGGTAGTCCGGGCTGCCAATATCTGATGTGAGGGTGAGAAGGGGCATTATGCGTTCGAATTAAAAGTCAAAAGTAAAAAGTAAAAATTCAAAAGTAAAAGTCAAAAGTAAAAATTACAAGCTGGATGAGGTGATCTCCTCTGTTCAGCGCTTTTTTACTTTTTACTTTTGACTTTTTAATTCTATTTGATAAGCTCTCCTTTTTTAAAGAAGAACCGGTGCGTGAGTTTATCTGCAAGTTTTGGAAAAAACTTATTCAGGAAAATGGTTTGTTTTCCCTGGAAAGTAAGCACGAGTGTTCTTTTCTTTTTCTCAATAGATCGCAGGATGTGTTTGGCGCATTCTTCAGCGCTCATCATTTTGGATTCATCCATGGATGTTTCGCCGTGTGACTGTCCGTCTTTATTCAGCGCGGCATGACGGATATTGGAAGCTGTGAATCCCGGGCAGACCCACATTACGTGCACCTGGTCATCCATGAGTTCGGTTTTGATCGCTTCCAGCCATCCCTGTAAGGCGAATTTGCTGGCGGAGTAGGCGTTCCTTCCCGGTAACCCACGATATCCGGCGATAGAAGAAACCCCCACGATCGTTCCTTTTCTTTCGATCAGCGAATCCAGCGCATATTTTGTGCAGTATACAGCTCCAAAGAAATTTATCTCCATCACTTTTCTGGTTACTTCAGTTGTTGAATCTTTCAAGAGCGCACGCATGGAAACCCCCGCATTATTGATCAACACGTCAATACCGCCAAAAACTTTGATGGTGGTTTCCATAAAACGTCTGCAATCATTTTCGCTGCTGACATCTGCCACCATGGTATGCAACGGAGAAGAAGGATAAGAAGCCTGTAAACGATACAATTTGTCATGATCACGGCCACAGGTAGCCACTTTGGCGCCGGCCATTAACAGGTCATCTACCAATGCTTTTCCAATTCCGTCGGTTCCGCCTGTTACCACTACCACCTTGTCTTTAAAATATGCGTCCATGTGAGTGTTTTTCTGCTGCAAAACTACTTTAAAATCAGGAGAGTTGCTGGTTCTTTTGAGAGAAAGACTGGAGACGATAGACGATAGACCATAGAC
>VFQP010002346.1_pt1 | contig 21486 bp, 16 predicted proteins | sample 3512351 | NCBI WGS metagenome assembly VFQP01 (sample SAMN10412372, study PRJNA504923) | tailings metagenome | isolation source: Relicate 1 Philex TSF1 revegetated site | place: Philippines: Tuba, Benguet | collected 2017-08-29
GGTGAAGCCGCAGTGGTGGCAGCGCAGCGTGCGGTCGAGCTTGTGGAAGACGCGGTAGGCGCTGCAGTGCGGGCAGCCGCTTTTCCAGCCGCAGGCGTGGCAGGCCAGCACGGGGGCGTAGCCGCGCCGGTTGATGAGCACCAGGCACTGCTCGCCGCGCGCGATGCGCTCGCCCATGGCGGCCAGCAGCGGCGGCGCGATCAGCGCGCCCTTGGGCTGGTGGTTCATGTCGACCAGGCGCAGGCGCGGCAGCGCGCCGCCGCCGATGCGCGAGGGCATGTCCAGTCGCCGGTAGCGGCCCTGCTCGCTCGCGTGCCAGCTCTCCAGCGAGGGCGTGGCCGAGCCCAGCACCACGCGCGCGCCGGCGACCCTGGCGCGGTAGATGGCGAGGTCGCGCGCCGAGTAGCGCGCGCCGTCCTGGCTCTTGTAGCTCGGGTCGTGTTCCTCGTCGACCACGATGAGCCGCAGGCCCGGCAGGCTGGCGAACACCGCGAGACGCGTGCCCAGCACGATGCGCGCACGCCCGGTGTGGGCCGCGATCCAGGCCGCCAGGCGCTGGGGCGGCGTCATGCCGCTGTGCAGGCTCACCACCGCGTCGTGGCCGTGCACCGTGGCGAAGCGCGCGCGAAAGCGCTCTTCGAGTTGCGGGGTGAGGTTGATCTCGGGCACCAGCACCAGCACCTGGGCCGTGGTCTCGCTGGCCAGGGCGTGCGCGCAGGCCTGCAGGTAGACCTCGGTCTTGCCGCTGCCGGTGGTGCCGAACAGCAGCACCGGGGCGGTCGCGCCGTCGATGGCGGCCAGGGCCCCGGCCTGCTCGGGGCTGAGGGCGCGTTCGTGGTCGGGAGCGATCTCGGCCGCGGCGGCCTTGGCCGGCCGCTTGAGCCGGCGCGCCAGTTGCTCGGGCGTGAGATCGCGCAGCGGCGGCGGCAGCGCGGCCAGCGCCACCTCGCCCAGGCCGCGCTGGTAGTAGCGCGCGGCAAAGGCCACCAGTTCGCGCCAGCCGGCGTCCAGCGGCGGCAGGGCGTCGAGCACCTGGGCCACGTCGCGCGCCTGGCCGGGCGCCAGGCCTTCGGGCGGTGCGTCGTCACAGCGCCACACGATGCCCAGCACCTCGCGCGCGCCCAGGGGCACGCGCACCAGCGTGCCGGCCGCCAGCGCCGCGCCGCTGCGGTAACTCAGCAGGTCGCCCACCCCGCTGTGCGCCGGGGTGGCCACGACGACGGCGGGCCAGTGGTACATGTTTATGCGAAGTTCCTCACGTTCGTCGGCGAAATCGGCGCTAAGTGCTTGATGTCAAAGGGCTGACGGACATATCCAGAGCTTCTGTGGATAACTTTGTTGATAGTTGGCTTTCCTGTTCCCCCGGCCCTTGAAAATCAAGGCCTTGCTTAATTTGCTCAGAAAACAGGCAATCCACAAAGCCTATATGAATCAAGCACTTGCGTGACTGTTCAGGGGAGAAGCCGGGCCTGGTCGCGGCCCGGGAGGGATGGCGCACCGCAGCACAAATTTTGTGCATAACTGGCGCTTGTCAAGTGCGTTTTCCGCCGGTTTTTGTGCTATGGCCGCATGAGTGACGACCGTGTGACAGGGGCCGGCCGTCCATCGCGCTGCGGATTCCGCAGCGCGCAGCCCTCAGACCACTAGGCCGGCTGGCGCAGGCGCCGCGAATGCGCATGCACCGCCTCGACCAGCGCGGTGACGTGCTCGGGCGGGGTGTGCTGGCTGATGCCGTGGCCCAGGTTGAACACGTGCGTGGGGCCGGTGCCCGGGCCCGTGTGCGGTCGGCCGAAGCTCTCGAGCACCTTCACCACTTCGGCCTCGATCGCCGCGGGCGGGGCGAACAGCACGTTGGGGTCGATGTTGCCCTGCAGGGCCTTGGCGTTCGGGCCTTCGCCCACCAGGGCGCGCGCGCGGGCCAGCGAGATGGTCCAGTCCAGGCCCAGCACGTCGCAGTCGAGCGGCTTCATCTCGTCGAGCCAGAGCCCGCCGCCCTTGGTGAACACGATGCGCGGGATGCGCGCGCCCGCGTGTTCGCGCTTCAGTTGCGAGAGCACGCGCGCGGTGTAGGCGAGGCTGAAGGCCTGGAACGCGCCGTCGGCGAGCACGCCGCCCCAGCTGTCGAACACCATCACGGCCTGCGCGCCGGCCTCGATCTGCGCGTTGAGGTAGGCCGCCACCGCGTCGGCGTTGACCGCGAGGATGCGGTGCATCAGGTCCGGACGCGCGTACATCAGCGACTTCACGTGGCGGTAGTCGTCCGAGCCGCCGCCTTCGACCATGTAGCAGGCCAGGGTCCAGGGGCTGCCCGAGAAGCCGATCAGGGGCACCCGGCCGTTCAGGGCCTTGCGGATCGAGGTGACGGCGTCGAACACGTAGCGCAGCTTCTCGAGGTCGGGCGCGGCCAGCGCGGCCACGTCGGCCTCGGTGCGCACGGTCTTCTCGAACTTCGGGCCTTCGCCCAGCGCGAACGACAGGCCCAGGCCCATGGCGTCGGGCACGGTGAGGATGTCGGAGAACAGGATGGCCGCGTCCAGCGGGTAGCGCTCCAGCGGCTGCAGGGTGACCTCGGTCGCGTAGTCGACGTTGGTGGCCAACCCCATGAAGCTGCCGGCCTTGGCGCGCGTGGCGCGGTATTCGGGCAGGTAGCGGCCGGCCTGACGCATGAGCCACACGGGCGTGTGGTCGGTGGCCTGGCGCAGGCAGGCGCGCAGGAAGCTGTCGTTCTTCAGGGGGGCAAAGGACATGGGTCGCGCGGGCGCCTGGGGCACCGGGGAGTATCGGCCGGACGATTATCCATGCGCCCCCCGGCGTGCGCCGGGCGCGGCTCAGGCCGCGCCGCCCTTGAGCTTGAGCGAGCAGCCGTAGGGGCGGCTGGTGGTCACCGAGATCGGCTTGCCGGCCGCGATCTCGTTCAAGGCCTGGCGGATGTAGGGCGTGGCCTGGGCGATGTCTTCCACCCGCGCCGAGGCGATGCTGTCGATGCCGCCCGCGTAGGCGAGGCGGCCCTGCGGATCGACGATGTACAGGTGCGGCGTCACGCGCGCGGCGTAGGCGCGCGCCACCGTGCCTTCTTCGTCCATCAGCGTGGCGGTGGGCGCGGCCTGCTTCTCGCCCATCCAGCGCGCGAGCTGCGGCGGGCTCAGGTAGTCGGCGCTCGCGTCCTCGGTGGAGTTGATGGCCAGCCACACCACGCCGCGGGCCGCGGCCTCTTTCTGCAGCGCCTGCATGTTGCCCTGGTAGTGCTTGCGCACGAAGGGGCAGCCCGGGTTGGTCCATTCGAGCACCACGTGCTTGCCGCGGAAGTCCGACAGGCGCACGGTCTTGCCCCCGGTGTCGGGCAGGCTGAAGTCGGGCGCGCTCTGGCCCACCGCGGCCGCGTGCGCCGCGGGCAGGAAGGACGTGAGCGGCGACAGGGCGCCGAGGGCGAGCAGGGGACGGCGTTTCATGGCGGGATCTCCTGGACGGTGGTTGAAAAACGGGGCCTCAGCGCCCGGCGAGCGCGGCGCGCACCTCGTCCACGCTGAGCACCTCGGACAGCACCTTCACGGGCTGTCCTGGCCGGTGCACGGCGTACACCGGCACGCCGTTGCGGCCGAGGGCGGCGAGCGCCTGGGTCACGGCGGGGTCGCGGCGCGTCCAGTCGGCGCGCAACAGCGCCACCTGGCGTTCGGCCACGTCGCCGAGCACGCGCGCATCGGCCAGCGTGGTGCGCTTGTTGTACTGGCAGGTCACGCACCAGGCGGCGGTGAAATCGACGAACACGGTGCGGCCCTGCGCGCTGAGCTCGGCCTGGCGCTGCGGGCTCCAGGGCTCCCAGGCCACGCCCTGCACACCCGTGGGCGCGGAGGTGCTCGCGGTGGGTGCGTCCTGCAGCTTCACCACCTGCGGGCCAATGGCCACGCCCAGGGCGAGCAGGGCCAGCAGCGAGAGGCTGCCGAGCACCGCGCGGCCCTTGCCGCCCAGGCCCCAGGCCCAGATGGCGAGCGCGAGCCCCACCAGCAGCATGAGCAGCGCGGCCGCGCCGTCGATGCCGCTTTGCTGGCCCAGCACCCAGAGCAGCCACACCACGGTGGCGAACATCGGGAACGCCATGAACTGCTTGAACCCTTGCATCCACGGGCCGGGGCGCGGCAGCCGCTGCGCCACCGCGGGCACCCAGCTCGCGAGCAGGTAGGGCAGGGCCATGCCCAGGCCCAGCACCGCGAAGATCGCCAGCGCCTGCGCGGGCGGCAGAGCGATGGCCAGGCCCAGCGAGGCGCCCATGAAGGGCGCGGTGCAGGGCGAGGCCACGGCGGTGGCAAGCACCCCGGTGAGGAAGGCGTCGGCCGTGGGGTGGCGCGCCTGCAGGCCGGCCACGCGCGAGGGCAGCAGGTTGCCGAACTCGAACAGGCCCGCGAGGTTGAGGCCGATCACGGTGAACAGCACCGCGAGCGCGGCCACCACGGCCGGGCTCTGGAGCTGGAAGCCCCAGCCCAGTTGCTCGCCCGCGGCGCGCAGGCCGAGCAGCAAGGCGCCCAGGGCCAGGAAGGACAGCAGCACGCCCGCGGTGTAGGCCAGGCCGGCCGCGCGGTGCGCGCGGCGGTCGTCGGCGTGACGCGCGAAGGCCACCACCTTGATCGCCAGCACCGGGAACACGCAAGGCATGAGGTTCAGGATCAGGCCGCCGATGAGCGCGCCGAGCAGCGCCGCGCCAAAGCCGATCGACGAGGCAGGCGCCACCGCGGGCGGTGCGTTGCGCGCCGCGTTGGCGTCGAGGGCGGCCTGCAGCGCGTCGGGCACGGCGGCCGGCAGCGGCGCGGCCGCGGGCCAGGCGCCTTGCACCGGCACCTCGAGCCGCACGCCCGCGGCGCCTGCGCCCTGGCCGGGCGGGTTGGCCGGCGCCACCACCAGCGCCATCTGAGTGGGCGCTTCGAAGCGGTGCGGCGAGAGCGGGATGCGCGCGGTCCAGCGCGCGCCGTCCCAGGCCTGGGTCCAGGCCGCGCCGGGCTCGATCACGCCCGTGAGTTCGGGGAAGAACTCCAGCGGGCGCTGGCGCCAGTCGGCGGGCAGGCCGTCGAGGGCCACGCGCAGAAAGCCGTCTTCGGGCTGGAGCTGGCTTGCGCCCGCGGGGATCGCGCGCGGCTGCGCGGCGCGCATGGCCTCGAACAGCGCGGCGTGGCCCGCGGTGGAGCCGTTGGCCGGCAGGTTCAGCGTGAAGCTGGCCTCTTCGGGAATGCATTCCTTGCGGCAGACCAGCCAGGCCGCATCGAGCTTGACGGGCAGGGCGCTGCCGCGGAAGTTGTCGCTCACCTGAAGCGGCACGGGCAGCACCACGCTGCCGTCGTAGCCGTAGTTCGCCAGGGTGCCGATGGGGAATTTGCGCGGCGTCGGCCAGGCGATCTCGCCCGCGCTCACGCCCTCGGGCAGGGTCCAGCGCAGTTCGGTGGGCAGGCCGGAATCGCCCGCGTTTTTCCAGTAGGTGTGCCACTCGGGCGCGTGGTCCAGGCGCAGGCCGACCCACAGCGTCTGGCCAGGGCGCACGCCGTCGGGAGCGTGCGCGACGAGCTCGGCGCGCGTCTGGGCCGACTGGAACACGCCGTTGGCCACGCCGCCGGGCAGGCCGGTCTGGGCCGCGGCCAGCGGGGCGAACGAAGCCAGCGGCGCCAGCAGGGCCACCGAGAGCAGGCACAGGGTTTGCCGCGCGCGGGCGGCCAGCAGGGACAGGTTCATGGCGCAGGGATTGTCGGCCCGCGCGGGCCGCCCGGGGTATGAGGGGCCATGGGCGCCCGAGTTCCGCGCGGGGGTGCCCCGTCCGCCCCGGGGGCTTCACGCGGCCAGCGCTTTTTCGGTACAACCGCTTTTCTGGCTCAACACCGTCATCACCATCTGGGGGGATACCACATGGGAGCGATCGTGGAAATGGCGCTGATGCCCTGGGCGCGGCGCATGCAGGACAAGGTCAACCTGCCGGTGCGCCTGTACTGGCGCGACGGCGGCACGCCGCTGGACCTGGGGCACTTCGAGCAGCCGGCCGTGACCATCCGCGTGAAGGACGCGAGCGGCCTGCCCCTGCTCATCGACCCCAACCTGGACACGCTGGGCCGGGCCTACGTGGAGGGCCTGATCGACGTCGAGGGCTCGCTGCCCGACGTGCTCGAGACCGCGCACGCGCTGGCCGAACACGCCCAGCCCGAAAACGGCCTGATCGGGCGCATCAAGCGCAGCTTCTCGCACACGCGCGAGAGCGATGCCCAGGCCATCCAGTACCACTACGACGTGTCCAACGCCTTCTACCGCGAGTGGCTCGACGAGAACATGGTGTATTCGTGCGCCTACTTCGAAGAGGGCAACGAGTCGCTCGATCAGGCGCAGCTCGCCAAGATCGACCACATCCTGCGCAAGATCCGGCTGCAGCCCGGCCAGCGCCTGCTCGACATCGGCTGCGGCTGGGGCGCGCTGGTGCTGCGCGCGGCGCAGCACTTCGGCGCGCGCTGCGTGGGCATCACCTTGTCCAAGAACCAGCACGAGCTCGCGACCGAGCGCGTGAAGCGGGCCGGGCTGCAGGACCGCATCGAGATCCGGCTGCAGGACTACCGCGACGTGAGCGATGCGCCCTTCGACCGCATCACCAGCGTGGGCATGTTCGAGCACGTGGGCCTGAACCACCTGGTGCCGTACTTCGCGCAGATCCGCAAGCTGTTGCGGCCCGAGGGCTGGGCCATGAACCACGGCATCACCAGCACCGACCCCGACGACGGCGAAACCGCCCAGGGCGGCGGCAGCTTCATCGACCGCTACGTGTTCCCGCAGGGCGAGCTGCCCCACATCGGCACCGTGCTGAGCACGCTGCAGGAGGGCGGGCTCGAGGCCTTCGACATCGAGAACCTGCGGCGCCACTACGCGCGCACCTGCACGCTGTGGAGCGAGCGCTTCGAGGCCCGCGCCGAGCGGCTGCGCGCCATGGTCGACGAAAAGACCTGGCGCATCTGGCGCGTCTACCTGGCCGGCTGCGCCTGGGCCTTCGAGCACGACCAGATCGCGCTGTTCCAGGTGCTGTGCCGGCCCTCGGGCCGCGTGGCCGGCGAGCTGCCCTGGTCGCGCCGCTGGCTCTACGAAGGGCATTGAGCGCCGTAAGATCGCGCGATGCCGCAAGCCCTGCCGTCGCGCTTCTGGAGCGACCTCACCACCGCCGATTTCAGCACTCTCGACCGCGAACGCACGATCGCCGTGCTGCCCGTGGCCGCGATCGAGCAGCACGGCCCGCACCTGCCGCTGTCGGTGGACGCCGACATCGCGCAGGGCGTGATCGAGGCGGCGCTGCCGCACCTGGCCCCCGAGCTGCCCGTGCTGTTCCTGCCGCCGCAGGTGGTGGGTTTCTCGCCCGAGCACACCGCGTTCGCGGGCACGCTCACGCTCAAGGCCGACACCCTGATCCGCGTGTGGACCGAGCTCGGCGACTGCGTGGCCGACGCGGGCGTGAAGCGCTTCGTGCTCTTCAACACCCATGGCGGCCAGGTGGGCCTGCTCGACCCGGTGGCGCGCGAGCTGCGCGCGCGCCGCGGCCTCATGGCCTTCAGCACCAGCTGGTTCCAGTGGCCCCTGCTCGACGCCCGGGGCGAGGACGTGAACGCGCGCTTCTCGGCGCACGAACACCGCTTCGGCATCCACGGCGGTGAGGTGGAGACGGGCCTGATGCTGGCGCTGCGCCCCGAGCGCGTGCGCATGGCGCTCGCGCAGCACTTCCGCTCCACCAGCGAAGACCGCGCCGCGGCCTACCCGCTGCTGGGCAACGGCCGCAGCGCGCGCTTTGCCTGGCAGACGCAGGACCTCAATCCCGCGGGCGCGGTGGGCAATGCGGCCGCCGCCACCGTTGACAACGGCCAGGCCCTGCTCGACGCGGCCGGCCGCGCGCTGGCCCGGCTGCTCGCCGAGATCCACCAGCTGCCGCCCGAGACGCTTCAGGCGTAGGTGATCCAGTCCCGGTGCTCGGGGTGGTCGAGGTGCGGCAGCGTGTTGTAGGTGAGCAGGCTGTGCCGCTTGGGATTGAACTGGAACTCGCTCACCGCGCTGTTGCGGATGCGCAGGTTGAGCTCGATCGTGGCCTCGGGGCTCAGGCCGAGCACATGGCCCACGGCGGTCGAGATCGGCCCGCCGCTGGACACGATCAGCACGTTCTGCCCCGCGTGCTGCTGGCGCACGTGGTCGAGCGCGCCGGTGACGCCTTTGACGAAGTCGTCGTAGCTCGGCATGCCGCGCGGGCTCACCGTGCCCGCCATCCACTGCGTGAGGCCGTCGCGCAGCAGCCGGAAGTGGTGCCGGTACAGCTCGGGGGTGTCGGGGCGCGCCAGCGGCTGCGGGTGGATGGCGCGGATCACGGCCTCGCTGTCGTATTCATTGAGGCCAGGCCACACCAGGGGCTGCAGATCCAGACCAGCGCCTTCGGCGATGCCCGCGAAGGTCTGCGCATGGCGCTTGAGCGAGCCGGTGATCACCGCGTCGAAGCGCAGGCCGCGCTCGGCCCAGTAGCGGCCCAGCCGCACCGACTGGCGCTGGCCGAGCTCGCTGAGCTGGTCGTAGTCGTCGGCGCCGAACGAGGCCTGGCCGTGCCGAACGAGGTAAAGCATTCCCATGCGCACGATTCTCGGCGCTGGCCGGTGGCGGGTTTTGTCCCCGCAGCGACTGCTTGCCGCCGCGCTGTCACCTGCGCGAAAGCCCATCACGCCGGGATCACGCGCGGCGCAGGAATGCATGCTTTTGGCCCCGCTTTTCCGCCCGCCAGGGCGGGTGGGCCCGTGTTGAAATAGGTCCAACGGTGTCCCCCGAAGGGCCGCTGAACGGCCCTCTCTGATCCCCGCCAAGACAACGACATGTGGTACGACCTGCAAACGCTGCTGGCCTTGTGGATCGGTGTGGACATCGTGGTGGCGCTGGCCTTCCTGCTGCAGCACCGGCGCGTGCGGCACATGGCCGGCTCGGGCTGGTGGTCGCTGGCCTGCGGCGTGCACCTGCTCGCGCTGCTGTCGGTCGCGGTGCGCCCCTGGCTGCCCACCTGGGTCGCGCTACCGCTGACCAACCTGCTGTTCACCAGCGCGTTCACGCTGCTGTGGACCGGCCTGCGCGCGCACCTGGGCCTGCCGACGCGGCGGCTGCTGCAGACCATGGCCCTGGTGATCGCCGCAGAGGCCCCGCTCTACGTGTACTTCATCGTCGGGTTCGACAGCCTGGGTGCGCGCCACCTGCTGTGGGCGGCGACCAACCTCACGCTGGTGGGGCTGATCATGCGCGACGTGCGCCGCCACGCGCCGCGGCCCCTGCCCATGGAGTGGCGGGCCGTGCGCTGGGCGCTGCGCGCGCAGGCCAGTCTCATGGTGGCCTCGCTGGTGCTGGCGCAGGCGCTGAAGCTGCAGCCGCAGCAGGTCGTCGGCCTGATGCTGTTCTGCTTCTTCTTCGTTTTCCTCTTCAATTCGCTCGCCTACTACGGCCTGGTCACGCTGCGCCTGCGCGACGACGCCGACACCGCGCGCGCGGAGCAGCGCCAGCGCGAGGCCGACCTGCGCCGCCTGGTGGACAACCTCGACGCCGGCGTGATGGTGTTCCACCCCGACCAGACGCTGTGGCGCGTGAACACCGCGGCGCGCCGCCTGCTGGGCTGGTCCGTCACCGGTGGCAGCAGCCTGCTGCCCGAGCCGGTGCGCGTGGACTGGAAACTGCTCGGTGAAGACGGCCAGCCGCTGCGCCGCCACGACATGCCTTTCGAGCGCGTGCTGGTCACGGGCCAGCCGGTGCGCGACGTGATCGTGGGCCTGCCCGGCGAGGCCGGCCAGCCGCCGCGCTGGGCGCTGTGCAGCGGCTATCCCGAAAGCGATGCGCACGGCGGCCTGCGCAGCGTGGTGCTGACCTTCATCGACATCACGGCCATGAAGGCCGCGCAGTCCGAACAGAAGGCGCTGCAGGCGCGGCTGGCGCAGTCGCAGAAGATGCAGGCGCTGGGCACGCTGGCCGGCGGCGTGGCGCACGATTTCAACAACATCCTCGCGGCCATCCTGGGCAATGCCGACATCGCGCGCGAAGACCTGCCACCGGCGGCGCGCGCGCACGAGAGCCTGGCCGAGATCGGCACCGCGGCGCGGCGCGGGCGCGAGCTGGTGCGGCAGATCCTGGCCTTCAGCCGCCAGCAGCCCCTGGCGCGCGAACGCCTGCAGCTGGCCGCGATGGTGAGCGAGTCGTGCGCCCTGCTGCGCGCGGCGCTGCCGCCGCGGGTGCAGCTGGTGCAGTCGCTGGCCGACCCGGTGCCCGACATCGAGGGCGACGCCACGCAGCTGCAGCAGGTGCTGGTGAACCTCGGCACGAACGCCCTGCATGCCATGCAGACCCGCAGCGGCCGTGTGAGCTTCGTGCTCGACACCGTCGCCGCCGACGCCCCCGAGCTGCCGCCCGAGCTGGCCCAGGCCTGCCGCGCGGTGGACCAGCCCGCGCTGCGCCTGCGCGTCATCGACGAAGGCTGCGGCATGGACGAGACCGTGCTGCGCCGGGTGTTCGAACCCTTCTTCACCACCAAGCCGGTGGGCCAGGGCACGGGCCTGGGCCTGCCGGTGGTGATGGGCATCGTGGAGGCCCATGGCGGCCACATCGCGCTGCGCAGCAGTGTGGACGCCGGCACCACCGTCACGCTGCTGTTTCCCCCCGTCGCTCCGGCCTTGGCCGCACCCGCTCCCAAACCCGTCACAATGACCCGCGTGGAAAACCCTGCCCCGCCCCGACCGCTGGCCGACGATGGTCAGGCCCCGCACGTCCTGTACCTCGACGACGACGACACGCTCGTGTTTCTGGTGCGCCGCCTGCTCGAGCGCCGCGGCTACCGCGTGACCGCGGTGGGTCTGCAGGAAGAAGCGCTCGCGCTGGTGCGCGAACGCCCGGGCCATTTCGCCTTGCTGCTCACCGACTACAACATGCCCGGCCTGTCGGGCCTGGACGTGGCGCGCCAGGCGCTCGAGGCCGACCCCACGCTGCCCGTGGCCGTGGCCTCGGGCTACATCACCGACGAGCTGCAGGCCCAGGCCAAGGCCGCGGGCGTGCGCGAGGTGGTGTTCAAGACCGACGCGGTCGACCAGTTCTGCGAGATCGTGGCGCGCCTGATCAAGCCGGCCGCGGCCTGAGTCCGGTCAGGCGGTGGCCTCGGCCGCCAGCGGCGTGGCCGCGGGCGCAAGCACCTGCGCCAGGCGCGCGCTGTCGACGTTGCCGCCGCTGAGCGTGGTGCCCACCACCCGGCCGCGCAGCTGCGCGCGTTCCTTCCAGGCCGCCGCGAAGCCCGCGGCGCCCGCGCCTTCGGCCACGTTGTGCGTGTCGGCGAACAGCATGCGCATGGCCTGCGCCACCTCGGCGTCGCTCACGTGCACCAGGTGGTCCAGGCCCTCGGCCATGACCGCCAGGGCCTGGGCGTCGGCCACCCGGCAGGCCATGCCGTCGGCGAGTTCGGTGCTCACCGCCGCCTCCACCACGCGGCCGGCCGCGAGCGAGTCGGCGTAGGTGGTGGCGTGGGCGCTCACCACGCCCACGATGCGCACCGCGTGGCCCAGCGCGCGCTTGGCCGCGATGGCCGAACACACGCCCGAGCCCAGGCCGATCGGTACGTAGAGCACCTCGAGGTGCGGCGCGGCGCGCAGGAATTCCCACCAGGCCGTGGCCACGCCACTGAGCAGGTCGGCGTGAAAGCTGGGCACCATGTGAGCGCCCTGTTGCGCCGCGAGCTCGACCGCGTGCTCGCGCGCGGTCTGGAACTCGTCGCCGTGCTCGACCAGCCGAGCGCCCAGGCTGCGCATGGCCGCGTTTTTCTCGACCGAGTTGCCGTGCGGCACGACGATGGTGCAGGGCACGCCGTGCGCGCGCGCGGCCCAGGCCACGCTCTGGCCGTGGTTGCCGCGCGTGGCGCTGATCACCGCCCGGGGCAGCGCGCCGCGCCGGGCCAGCGCGTGGAAGTAGGTGAGGCCGCCGCGGATCTTGAACGCACCCACGGGCGTGTGGTTCTCGTGCTTGAGCCAGCACTCGGTGCCCAGCCGCGCGCTCAGCGTGGCCCAGCGGTACTGGGGCGTGGCGCCGAAGGCGCGGTAGACGACGGCGGCGGCGTCTTCGATGTCGGTGAGGCTGGGCAGGACAGGGCTCATGGCGGCGTGTGCAAAGTGAGGGCGGGCAGGTCGGCGGCGTGAAGCTGCGCACCGATGGCGGGTGCGCCGTGGCGCACCGCCACCGTGTGCAGGCCGATGGCGTCGAGCGCGGCCCGCACGGTGGCGGCTTCGGTGTGTGCAAGCGACAGCCCCTGCAGTTGCAGACCGCACGGCGGCAGGGTGCTCGTGGGGTGCAGCCCGCCCCACTGGATCAGCGTGGGCAGCACGCCGTCGAACAGGCGCGCGCCGTCGTCGCGCACGGTGATGCGCCATTGCAGCAGGCCGCGCGGCGTTTCGCGCGAGGCGGTGAGCACCGGGCCCGGGTCGATGCCGAGTGCGAGCCAGGTGCGCCGCGCGGCTTCGATGTCGGCCACGCGCGCGACCCAGTGGATGGCCTGCGGACCGTGGGCCGCCAGGCGCCGGGCCATGGCGGGCTGGTCGAGGTCGAACCAGCGCTTGAGCGGGGCGGCGCGCGTGGGTCGGGCCGCCGGGTTGACCGCGATCAGCTCGAGGTAGGCGCGTTCGCAGCCGTCGAGCCGCAGCAGCCGGTTGTGGGTGCCGAACAGCGGGTGTGCGCCGCCAGGGTCGGGCGTGCGCCGCAGCGTGCGTTCGCACCAGGCCACGGCTTCGTCGAGCGTGGCCGCACCGACCACAAGGTGGTCGAAGGCCGCGGTCACAAGCGCACCGTGCCTTCGATGCAGGTGACGGTTTCGCCGCCGATCCACACGGTGCCGTCGGCCGTGCGGTCCACGTGCACCCGGCCCGCGCGCTGCAGCGCCGTGCCTTGCGAGGCCACGTACCGCTCGGGCGCCATGCCCGCGCCGATCAGCCACTGCGCGAGCGCGGCGTTCAGGCTTCCGGTCACCGGGTCTTCGGCCAGGCCGTTGTTGCCGGGGAAGAAGGCGCGCACCTCGAAGGCGATGCCTTCGCCGTCGCTGGCCCCGACCACGCCGACCTTGCCGCGCGGGCCGACCACGCCGACGTCCAGGCCCGCGAGCACCGCGGCGTCGGGCCGGAGCGCGAGCACCTGTTCGGCGCTGCGCAGCATCACGCCGCGCCAGCCCGGGCCGTTGTCGCACCAGCTGTGCGCCACGATGTCGCCACGGGCCACGCCCAGGCCGCGCGCGATCAGCGCCACGTCGGCCTCGTCGAGCGGGCCCGAGCGGCGCAGCGGCGGCGCGGCGAAGGCCAGGCGCGCGCCGTCGCGGCGGATCTTCACCAGGCCCACGCCGCATTCCTGCACCAGGTGTTCGCCCGCGGGCCGGCCGCCCGCGGCGAGCCAGGTGTGGGCCGTGCCCAGCGTGGGGTGGCCGGCGAACGGCAGCTCGCGGCCGGGGCAGAAGATGCGCACGCGGTAGTCGGCGCCGGCCTGCGTGGGCGGCAGCAGGAAGGTGCACTCCGACAGGTTGGTCCAGTTCGTGAAGTGCTGCATCTGCTCGGTGCTCAGGCCGCTGCCGTCGAGCACCACCGCGAGCGGGTTGCCGCGGTAGGGCGTGGCGGTGAAGACGTCGACCTGGGCGAAGGGGCGGGTTTTCATGGCGGGTTCATTGCAGGGGAAGGTCGAGCACACCGCGGCTGCAGGGCTGCGCGAGCCAGTGCTCGAAGTAACGGTCGAGGTGCGGCCGCGCGCGCCGCGGCTGCGGCAGGCCGAACCAGCGGTGCAGCTCGCAGACGATGGGGAAGTCGGCCATGGTGGCCTCGGTGCCGGCCATGAAGGCGCGTTGCGCCAGGTGGGCGTCGAGCCAGTCGAGCAGCGGCTCGGTGGCGCGCACCGAGGCCTCGATGGCGGCGTGGTCGCGCCGCTCGGCCGGGGTGCGGATCCATTGCACGAAGGCCGGCCCGCCCGCGCGGTTGAGCGTGGTCTGCTGCCAGTCCATCCAGCGGTCGGCGTCGGCGCGCTGGCGCAGGTCGGCCGGGTAGCCGCGGCCTTCGCGCGCGCACAGGTGGCGCACGATGGCGTTGCTCTCCCAGAGCGCGAAGTCGCCGTCCTGCAGCAGCGGCACGAGGCCGTTGGGGTTCAGCGCGCGGTAGCCCGGCGTGTCGACCACGCCGTGGGCCATGCCGGCGTCGGTGCGCGGCAGCGCCAGACCCAGCCACTGCGCGCACAGCACCACCTTGCGCACATTGATCGAGCTCAGGCGGCCCCAGAGGTGCAGGCCCATGGGGTCAGGCGGCCACGGGGCTGGGCAGGTGCTCGCGCACGGTCTGCGCGAGCGCGGCGATGCCGCGGTCGATCTGCTCGGTGCTCGCGGTCACGAAGGACAGGCGCAGCGTGCGCGCGTCGGGCAGGTCGGTGTAGAAGGGCGCGCCCGGCACGAAGGCCACGCCGCGCTCGACCGCGTGCGGCAGCAACGCGGTCGCGTCCATGCCCTCGGGCAGGCGCAGCCACAGGAACATGCCGCCCACCGGCGCGTTCCAGCGCACGTCCATGCCGGCCATGTCGCGCTCGAGCGCGGCCAGCATGTGGCGGCATTGCGCCTGGTACAGCGCGCGGATCGTGGGCACGTGGCGCTCGAGGAAGCCGCCCTCGAGCACGCGGCTCACCAGGCGCTGGTTGAACCCGGGCGTGTGCAGGTCGGCCGCCTGCTTGGCCTGCAGCAGCTTGGGGTAGATGGCCTTGGGCGCCACCAGAAAGCCCAGGCGCAGTCCGGGTGCGAGCACCTTGGAAAACGAGCCCAGGTAGATGCTGCCCTCGGGGTTGCGCGCGGTCAGCGGCGCGGGCGGCGGGGCGTCGAACCACAGGTCGCCATAGGGGTTGTCTTCCACGATCGGCAGGCCGGTGTCGAGCGCGGCCTGGGCCACCGCGGCGCGGCGCGCTTCGCTCATGGTGCGGCCCGTGGGGTTCTGGAAGTTGGGCAGCAGGTAGACGAAGCGCGCGCCCGGCGCCTGGCGGCGCAGGTCGTCGGGGTCCACGCCCTCGGCATCGCCGGCCACGCCATTGAACACCGGCTCCATGGGCGAGAAGGCCTGCAGCGCGCCCAGGTAGGTCGGCGTTTCCACCAGCACGCGGCTGCCGCTGTCGATCAGCACCTTGGCCACGAGATCGAGGCCCTGCTGGCTGCCCGTTGTGATCAGCACCTGCGACGGGTCGACGTTCCAGGGCAGTTGCTGCGCCACCCATTCGCGCAGCGGCACATGGCCTTCGCTGGCCGCGTACTGCAGCGCGGCCGAGGCGTCGCGGCCCAGCACATCGGCGCAGGCCTCGGCGAAGGCGCTGACCGGGAAGGTCCGCGGCGAGGGCAGGCCGCCCGCGAAGCTGATGATGCCGGGGCGCTCGGTGACCTTGAGGATCTCGCGCAACACGGAAGGGTTCATGCGCTCTGCGCGGCGCGACAGGGTCCAGGAGGGCTTGTTCATGGCGTGGCCTTGGCGGTGGGACGGGGCGTGGTGGCGGAAGGGGCGCCGCCGAAGCGGCGGCCGAGGAACACGCTGGCCACCACGGCCAGCGCGAACACGAGCGTAAGGGTTTCGAGCGATTCGCCCAGCAGGGGAACCGCTACCACGATGGCGATGAAAGGCTGGATCAACTGCAACTGGCTCACGCGCAGCGCCCCGCCCAGGGCGAGCCCGCGAAACCACGCGAAGAAGCCGGCCCACATGGAGAACACCGCGACGTAAGCCAGGCCGATCCAGGCGCCGGCGCTCACCGCCTGCGTGGGCCAGGTGAGCAGCGCGCCGGGCAACGTGATGGGCAGGGCGAGCGCGCACACCCAGCTGATCACGCGCTCGGCGCCCAGTGCCGGCGTGACCTGCGTGCCGCCCACGTAGCCCAGCGCGGCCGCGAGCACCGCGCCCACGAGCAGGGTGTCGGCCCAGGTGAAACCGAAGCCGTGACCCATCTGGTGGGCGCGCAGCAGGCTGAACGCCACCACCAGTGCGCTGCCCAGGCCCGCGAACAGCCAGAAGCCGATGCGCGCGCGCTGGTGCATGAGCCAGGCCGCCGTGGCCGCGGTGGCCAGCGGCAGCAGCGCGATGAACACCGCGGCATGGCTGGCCGTGACGTGGCGCAGCGCCCAGCCCAGCAGCAGCGGAAAGCCCAGCACGTTGCCCAGCGCCGCGAGCGCCAGCGGACCGCGGTGCGCGCGCTGCGGCCACGGCGAGCGCGTGAGCCCGAGGTAGGCGATGGACAGCAGGCCCGCGATGGCCGCGCGCGCCCAGGTCACGAACCAGGGCGAGAGCTGCGGCGCGTCGGCGCTGCCGGTGGCCAGGCGCGTCATGGGCAGGGTGAGGCCGAACACCGCCACACCCAGCAGGCCGAGCAGCAGGCCGCGCGTCTCGTCGCTCATCAGGCCACCCTTCATGCCGCGCCTCATACGGTGAGCATCCACAGCGCGGTGGCCACGAGCACGGCGGCCAGCACGCGGTTGAACCACAACAGCCGCCGGCCCTGCGCCAGCCAGGCACGCAGCAGCGAGCCGATGAGCGCGTAGGCGAAGTTGCTCGAGAAGGCGAACAGCACCATCACCAGGCAGACCAGCAGCAGCCGCTCGCCCGGGTTGGGCGCGGGCGCGCCGGCGGCGCTGACCACCCAGCCGGCGCTGAGCGTGAGCGCGAGCATCCAGGCCTTGATGTTGAGGAACTGCAGGCCCACCCCCTGCCAGAAGCCCACCTGCAGCCGCGCCGGGTCGGCCTGCGACAGGCTGCCCGCCCGGGCCAGCTGCCAGGCCAGCCACAGCATGTAGGCGACACCCCCCAGCTTGACCGCCCAGCGCAACAGCGGCACGCCGGTGATGAGGGCGCCCAGGCCGAGGCCGGTGACGAGCATGAGCAGGGTCCAGCCCGTGGGCACGGCCAGGCAGAAGCGCAGCGCGCGCCGCAGGCCGAAGTTGGCCGCGAGCGCGGTGGACAGCGTGGTGTTGGGCCCGGGCGAAAAGCTCATCGCGGTGCAGAAGAGCAGCAGGGCGGTCAGTTCGGTGGCGGACATGGGGGCTGGCGGTGTCGGGGCGATCAATGTACCCTTGCCCATCAATACACAAGCAATACAGTTCACCGGCTCAGATGTGAATCTGTACTGCCCGTGCCGTCCATACAGCCGAGGGCTTCCCATGCTCATGAAGAGCGCGACACAGTCGCTCACCGAACAACTGGCCGAGCGCTACGCCGAACGCATCCGGCAGCGGCTGCTGGCGCCTGGCGCGCGGCTGCCCTCGGTGCGCGAATGTGCGCGGCTGCATGGGGTGAGCCCGTCCACCGTGGTGGCCGCCTACGACCTGCTGCTGGCGCAAGGCCTGGTGCAGGCGCGCAAGCAGCGCGGCTTTTTCGTGCGCGAGGCCCTGTCGCCGCGGACCGATGCGCGCAGCCCCTCGGCCGCACCGCAGAACATGGGGCCGATCAATGCGACGGCGCTGATCCGCGGCATGTTCCACCGCGTGAGCGACAAGCCCCAGCCCGGCATGGGCGCCTTCCCGCCCGATTGGCTGGAGTCGGAGTTCATGCCCGCCGCGGTGCGCCGCGTGGTCGCCACGCGGGCCCTCAACGACGCGTCCTTGCACTACGGTGAGCCCATGGGCGATCACGGGCTGCGGCGTGTGCTGGCGCAAAAGCTCGCGTCCATCAACGTGAATGCGGGCGCCGAGCAGATCATCACCACGGTCGGCGCCACGCACGCGCTCGACATCGTGAGCCGCACGCTGCTGCGCCCGGGCGACCCGGTGCTGGTGGAAGAGCCGGGGTGGTCGGTGGAGTTCGCGCGCCTGACCGCGCTCGGCATGCGCGTGCTGCCCGTGCCGCGCGGCCCCGAAGGCCCCGACCTGGGTGTGATGGAGCGGCTGGCCGAGGCGCACCGGCCCAAGCTGTTTGTGAGCGTGAGCGTGCTGCACAACCCGACCGGCTACAGCCTGTCGCCCGGCAGCGCGCACCGCCTGCTGCAGCTCGCGCAGCGCTTCGGCTTTCACATCGTCGAAGACGATACCTACGGCCACATCGCGCCCGAACACGCCACGCGGCTGTGTGCGCTCGATGGCCTGCAGCGCACGATCTACGTGAGCGGCTTTGCGAAGATCCTGGCGCCCAACTGGCGCATCGGCTTCATGGCCGCGCCGCCTGGCCTGGTGGAGCCGCTGCTCGACACCAAGCTGCTCAGCACGCTGACCACGCCGGCCCTGCTCGAAAAGGCGTTGGCCCATTGCATCGAACAAGGGCAGTTGCGCCGGCACGCCGAGCGCATCCGCGCGCGGCTCGACGGCGCCCGCGCGCGCAGCGTCAAGCTGGCGATGGCGGCCGGCTGCCGCTTCGTGGCCGAGCCCATGGGCCTGTTCGGATGGCTCGACACCGGCGTGGACACCGATGCGCTGGCGCAGCGGCTGATCGACGATGGCTACCTGATCGCGCCCGGCGGCCTGTTCCACGCCGTGCGCCAGCCAAGCACGCTGATGCGCATCAACTTCGCCACCGCCCAGGACGCAGCCTTCTGGCGCGTGTTCTCGCGCCGCGTGGCCGAGGCCTGAGCCGGGGTGTCAGCGCACGCCCAGTGCTTCCTGGCGTTCGAGCGCGGCCATCCAGGCCTCTTCCACCGCCACCAGGCGCTCGGCGATCTCGGCGGCGCGCGCCGGATGGCTGGCGTACAGGCTGCCATCGCCGAGTTCGGCCGACAGCGCGGCCTGCTCGGCCTCGAGCGCCGCGATCTGACCGGGCAGCGCGTCCCACTCGCGCTGCTCCTTGTAGCTCAGCTTGCGCCGGGACGGCGCGGCCTCGGCCGGCGCGGGGGCGGCGGGTCGAGCTGCGGACTTGGCCACGGGCGCCGCAGGGGCGCTCGCGGCCGCGCGGGCCGACTGGGTGAGCCAGTCCTGCACGTCGCCCACGTACTCGCGCCAGCGGCCTTCGCCCTCGGCCACCAGCGTGCTGGTCACCACGTTGTCCAGAAAGCGGCGGTCGTGGCTGACCAGGAACACGGTGCCGTCGTATTGCTGCAGCAGCTCCTCGAGCAGCTCCAGCGTGTCGATATCAAGGTCGTTCGTGGGCTCGTCGAGCACAAGCACGTTCGCCGGGCGTGCGAACAGGCGGGCCAGCAACAGCCGGTTGCGCTCGCCACCCGACAAGGTCCGCACCGGTGCGTTCGCGCGCGCCGGTGAGAACAGGAAGTCGCTCAGGTAGCTTTTGACGTGCGTGCGCTTCTCACCGATCTCGATCCATTCGCTGCCCGGGCTGATGAAGTCCTCGAGCGTGGCGTCCAGGTTCACCTGCTCGCGCATCTGGTCGAAATAGGCCACCTGGACGCGGCTGCCCTGGCGCACGCTGCCGCTGTCGGGCGCCAGTTCGCCCAGGATGAGTTTGAGCAGGGTGGTCTTGCCGGCGCCATTGGGGCCGATGAGGCCGATCTTGTCGCCGCGCAGGATGGTGGCTGAAAAGTCCCGAACGACCGTCTTGTGGCCGCCGTCGGGCAGGGCGAACGATTTGCTCACCCCCTGCAGTTCAGAGACGATCTTGCCGCTCGCCGAGCCGCTGTCGATCTCCAGCTTGACGCGGCCCACGGCGTCGCGGCGGCTGGCGCGCTGCTCGCGCAGCCGTTCCAGGCGCACGATGCGGCCCTGGGCGCGCGTGCGGCGCGCCTCCACGCCTTTGCGGATCCAGACCTCTTCCTGGGCCAGCAGCTTGTCCGCCTTGGCGCTGATCACCGCCTCCTGCGCGAGCTGTGACTCCTTCAGCACCTGGTACTGCGCAAAGTTGCCCGGGAAACTGAGCAGGCGGCCGCGGTCGAGTTCGACGATGCGGGTGGTCACGCGATCGAGAAAGGCCCGGTCGTGGCTGATGACCACCACGCTGCCCGGGAAATCCAGCAGCAGGTCTTCCAGCCAGGTGATGCTGTCGAGGTCGAGGTGGTTGGTGGGCTCGTCCAGCAGGAGCACGTCGGGCCGGCTCACCAGTGCCTGCGCCAACGCCACGCGCTTGCGGTTGCCGCCCGAGAGCGCGCCGATGCGAAGCTGCGGATCAAGGTGCAGACGGTCCAGGGTCTCCGACACCCGGCTTTCCCAGTTCCAGGCATCCAGCGCTTCAATGCGCGCCTGCAGCTGGTGCAGATCGGCCCCGTCGCCGCCGCGTTCGAACTGCTCGCGGGCCAGGATGGCATCTTTGAGCCCGGCGCTGGCTGCGGTGAATACGGTGTCCTCCTCGGACAGCGCCGGTTCCTGGGGCACATAGGTCACCCGCACCCCGCCCTGTACCTGGAGCGCGCCATCATCGGGCCGTTCCAGGCCACCCAGGATGCGCAGCAGCGACGACTTTCCAGCGCCGTTGCGGCCGATCAGGCCCACGCGCTCCTTGGGCTCAAGAGAGAAGTCTGCATGGTCCAGCAGTGGCCAGTGCCCGTAGGCCAGTTGTGCGTCCTGCAGCGTGATGAGTGCCATTGCTTGCCGTGAGCCCTTATATAGAGAGACATGTGCAGGCCGCCCTAGGGGCGGCCTTGGGTCGATTATCGAGGGCGGACAGATTTTTTCCTGCGAGTGTTGACCCGGGCGAAAAATCTGACGTATACTGCGAGGCTCCGCTGAACACAGCGCCTTGTTTCAAGGAACAGCTCAGCGGATCGCTTCAGACGAAGCGGCCACAAAAAACTTTCAAGTTTTTTGACAGACCGCCAAAATCTGTGTCATAATGCGAGGCTCTGCTGATCGCGGCGGAGCAAAAAAACAAGACAGCAAGTGCTGTGTTGTTTTGGCAGTTGGATCGTTAACAAGATACAGCCGATAAGCGTGGGCGTTTGAAGGCGAGGGCTCTTGACTCTGATGAGTCGAGTCTTATGGACTTTAAACGCTCATGAGAACTGAAGTGAAGTTCACTTCAATTCCGTTTTTATGAGTAATTCAAGATCGAACTATAGAGTTTGATCCTGGCTCAGATTGAACGCTGGCGGCATGCTTTACACATGCAAGTCGAACGGTAACAGGCCGCAAGGTGCTGACGAGTGGCGAACGGGTGAGTAATGCATCGGAACGTGCCCAGTCGTGGGGGATAACGCAGCGAAAGCTGCGCTAATACCGCATACGATCTATGGATGAAAGCGGGGGACCGTAAGGCCTCGCGCGATTGGAGCGGCCGATGTCAGATTAGGTAGTTGGTGGGGTAAAGGCTCACCAAGCCGACGATCTGTAGCTGGTCTGAGAGGACGACCAGCCACACTGGGACTGAGACACGGCCCAGACTCCTACGGGAGGCAGCAGTGGGGAATTTTGGACAATGGGGGCAACCCTGATCCAGCAATGCCGCGTGCAGGAAGAAGGCCTTCGGGTTGTAAACTGCTTTTGTACGGAACGAAACGGCTCTGGTTAATACCCGGGGCTAATGACGGTACCGTAAGAATAAGCACCGGCTAACTACGTGCCAGCAGCCGCGGTAATACGTAGGGTGC
>VFQP010002347.1_pt1 | contig 21478 bp, 22 predicted proteins | sample 3512351 | NCBI WGS metagenome assembly VFQP01 (sample SAMN10412372, study PRJNA504923) | tailings metagenome | isolation source: Relicate 1 Philex TSF1 revegetated site | place: Philippines: Tuba, Benguet | collected 2017-08-29
TATATGGTGCCGTTCCGCCTGTTGGTGTTAAATTAATCGCTCCGGTTGAACCGCCATTACATGCTACATTCGTTACCACCGTTGTTCCGGAAATACTGGTTACAGTTAAAGAAGCTGAAGTCGAATTTACAGAGCCTGACGAATTAGAAACAGCACAACGGTACTGATATCCATTCAGCGCAGGAGTAACTCCCGTCACGGTAAGTGTATTGGTGTTAACCCCGGAAAAGGGAGCAGTATTCGATAAAGCAATAAATCCACTTCCTGAATTTTGATACCATTGATAAGAAGTTGCGCCTGTAGCTGTTACAGAAAATGAAGTAGTTGCTCCGGTACATGCGTTTTTATTAACTGGCTGAGAATTTATAACAGGAGCACCTCCCAAAAATTGACAACCCGAGTATAATCCCAAAGATGCATTACCAAGGGTCCAGTTTGAAGCATTCATAACAGCTGTGCGGATACCCGAAGCATTTGCAGCTGGTACACCATTACAATTAAACTTAGCCGCTGATGCTGTAAAATTTCCCGGAAGCGGTCCGGTATAATATGCATTTGTTCCGCCTGTAAGACCTGGTGGCATCAACGATGCATTTGGATTTGGAAATGAAGATCCAACATTCCATCCTGCTGTAGTTGTTGAGGCAGTATAAAAGTAGTTAATTCCCGCTATAAATGTTACACCACTACCGGTAACACTTCCCGCTCCTCCCTGAAAAGCTATAATCTGGTCACCTACATCAGATAATGAAAGACCATTCGTAGATGTTCCTTCCGTCCGAACTACCGTACCATTGGATGAAGAAGTAGTTGTAACCGGATTATAAGTTGAAGCAGCCAAGCCTAAAATATATACTTCCGTGCCTGCAGGAATAGCAGTTGAACTAGTCCAGGTAATAGTAGATTCAGTACTTCCTGCATTTTGCCATGTAGAGCCACTATATCCTCTATCAGTGAAACTGATTGATGTCCCACTAGATATCGGAACAAGAAGCACAAAAGAAAAGCTGTCTCCCACTCCTGCAAGAGGTGTAGAATCGTAACTAGTAAATGCTATATCTCCCGCAGCCAGAGTGGTCTGTGCATTGGCTAGATAACTAAACAAAAAAGCGCCTGCTGAAAGGACTATTTTTGCTGTTTTTTGTAATTTAAAATAAATATGTTTCATATTAATTATTTTCAGATTTTAAACTGACAAAACTGCTTCCCTTTTTTACGCCAAAAGAAAGCAGCTTGTACGCACTCATAAATCCTTCGTCTGTATAAATAATGTCCAGCCGGAGGTAAGTTTCATTATTGCACTTTACAATCAATCCGTTTTTGTCGTCTAATGTGATGATTGTTCCCGGAGAATATGACTGACTTGTTTCATAATGGATTACCGTAGCTTCCACCACTCTTATATTCCAACCATTCCATTGTGTATATGCTCCTTTATTCCAGGGATTGCATGCTCTTGATAAGGCTTCTATGGTTTTTGCATCGTTATGATGCCACGAAATGCACACATCATCCGCTGTGGGCTTTTTGTAATATCTGGCTTTTGCCTCATCTTGCTCCTGACCTTTTATATTGTTTTGAAGAGAGTTTAAAAGTTCAGGCAGAAGACCTGACCCTAGCCATGCCAGATTGGTACAAAGAACACCATGGGTCATCCCAGAATTAAGAGGTATAACTTTTTTTAGAATAATTGCTCCTTTATCAATTTTATTCTCAATACGATGAACGGTAATTCCTGTTTCACTGGATGTACTTCGTATAGATTCAAAAACAGGATCTGCACCTCGCATTTCAGGTAAAAGTCCGTAATGAAAATTGTAGAATTTCTCCGGATGCTTATTCAAAATCACATCAGGTATTTTCCAGGGAAACGTCATTGTAAAAATAAAATCAGCATTACAAAGGGTCACAAACTCATCAATCTGATCAAGTAAATTTTCCTTTTGAATAATCATTAAAGATATATGTGATTGTTTTGCAAGCATCACACAAAAATCCATTACATCTGAATTATCAGCAGGAACCCCTATGGCACATAATTTCCCCTGCGAATACAGATTCTGTAATGCAGGAATTGCCATTCTGTTGTTACATAAAACTGCTACTTTTACCATCATTTTATGATTCTAAACAAGCATAAGCATTAAGCCACGTATTTGCTTCGATAGTTTGTACGAAATTGATATTACTTTTCAGAGCTTCTCGCTCGTATTCAGTTACAGAAGCCTGCCCTATATCCTTCAGCATACAGTTTCCAGTACTTTGATCCTTGGTAACCGTTGCCAAGTAAACTTGTGCTTCCGTAAATCTGTTTTCAGGATTCATCCATACCTTACCGCGGGGAGAATCAATAACAACCTCATCAAAATGGATATTTCCGTTTTCTATAAATAGAGCAGCTTCCCAGCCTAAAAGAGAAAAAAGATTTGCTTTTCCATCTTTAATGCTGTCCATAGTACTTACAAAAACTTTGTTCTGAGGAATGTTCAGATGATATGACCATACTACTGCCGAACTAAAATCAGTACCTGGATACGGAATTTTAGATAGCCATGCTTCATCAGAGGTGAATCCGGTTACATACAGCTTATGCGTGCTAATTGTATTCTGGCTGCCTCTGAAGAAATCTTCTGCCATATCTCCGCAAAAAGTTGCAAGCACAGCAGTTTCTTTCTGCTCCTGAAGAAAATTATAAAGCGGAGCCAGCGTAAAATCTGACCGTTTTAAAGGTGTGATATGATTAAATACAATTTCACCTCCTTTCTCTTCTACGGCGGCCGGATATACATACGAAGGACGGTAGCCCGCATCGTAAAAAGAGCAGGTAAATGCAAATTTTCTATATCCGTCCTCAAAAGCCTTATTAACTACAACCCTTGCACATAAGCAGCCCTGTAATGAGATAAAATAAGCGTTTGAAAGCCTTCCCTGAAAATTCGGAAAATGATACCCCGTATCTAAAACTAACAAGGTTTTTCCTGAACTTTCAAAAAGGCTGTGTACAAATTCTGCCGACAAAGGATTCAGGTATCCTATTATGATGTCGGCTCCATCCAGCAAAAACTGCTCACAGCGTTCATATATTTCTTCATGTTTTGCTGCAACCCCGATTCCCGCAGAAATTATTTCATGTTTTCCTTCTAAACCGATATGCTTAAATGCTTGTTTAAGTCCATCCATAATATCAAACGATATTGACGGATAGATAACCGATCTTGGTAAAAGTAAAGCTATTTTCATTTTCTTTCAATAAAGCCTCTGACATTGCTATCAGAGGCTTTTGGTATATAATTATTAATTTCTTGAAGGAAATATTCCCATTGTACAGATAATGTAGTTCATTCCTAAGTAAGGCTGCTGATTATTAATGGGTTGTGTCTGTCCTGCCACGCTTAGATTGAATGCATTAGGTATCGGCTTCAGTGTGCTGTCCGCTTCCTGAGTAGAATATAAACCCTGTACAGAGGCAAGGGTATTATTTGTAGGGGAACCCGTGTCTCCTCCCTCTGAGAAAGCTTTTATAGAAACATTTTCTCCGACGGGTACATGGGTATGCATCGGCATATTAGCCATTGTACAGGTTATTGTTGGCTGTCCCGAAAGCTGTCCCAGCTGAAAACTGTTGATACCCGCTGCTGTTCCCGTTCCCATAGGCATTCTTCCTGCAAAATTGGGAAGCATGAAAGTTGTTCTACCATCACCGCCGTAGATGGTTCCTAAAAGTGCAAATAACGCCTGATTTGTATTGATGGCTAATGTCTGACCCTGACAAAAAGCCCAATATTTGGGAGCAAAATTTCCGGCAAAAAGTCTTATTTCTGACATTGTTCCTTCCATAATGATTTGTTTTTTATGATTTGTAGTATTACGAATTAGTTTCTGCTTGGGTAGATTCCCTCAAGACAAATGATATAGTTGGTTGCCATAACCGGCTGTATAATTCCAAAAGGTAAACTGCCTCCTGTAGGACTCAATGAGCCGGAATTTGCAGCCGGAGCAATAAAAGTATCGGCTGGCTCTGTAGAATATGCTCCCTGCAAGCCTCCCAAAATTGCATTCTGTGGAGATCCTGAATCACCACCTTCAGAAAATGCAGGAAATGCAATTGTTGCATTAGCCGTATGCGTGTGAGCCGGCATCTGGGAAGTAGTCATCGTTACACTTTCTGTACCGCCAACTTCTCCCAAAGAGACGTTTGGCAGTCCGGTTCCTTGTCCGGTTCCTACAGCAACTCTTCCACGAAGATCAGGAACTTTGAAATAAGTCTGATCATTTCCACCAAAAGTACTTCCCAAAATACTGTATGCAGCCGTATATTCTGCAATACTGTATTGAGTACCATCACAAAAAGCCCATCCTCTGGGAGCAAAATTTCCGGCAAATAAACGAACTTCTCCTATATAACCTTCCATAATATTTTGTTTTAAATTGTTATTAGTTTAATGTTAAAAAAATCAGTTTCTCATAGGAAATTCACCATACATACAGATTACATAGTTCATTCCTATTGAAGGCTTTGTAATATCCAGTGGCGTATTTCCACCCGCAAGACCAACCTGCAGAGTAAGCGGAATCGCCTTTGTGGTAGAGTCACTTTCCTGTGTACTGTACATCTTATCTTTTGATGCAAGAACATTTCCCGCCGGAGATCCTGAGTTTCCGCCTTCGGAAAATGCAGGAATCAAAATATTTCCGGTTACGGCATGGGTATGTACTGGGAGATTTGCCGTCATAAGAGTTCTGGAATTTATCCCAGTTGTCTCACCCAATGCATAATACGACAATCCTGGTCCCTGACCTGCTCCTACAGCAGACCTTCCTGCAAGATTGGGAAGTCCGAATGTAGTTATACCATCTCCGCCATAAGTTGTTCCCAAAATTGAAAACAAAGCTGTATTTGACCTTATTGCCACTAAGGATCCTGTGCAGTATGCCCAGTTTCTGGGTGAAAAATTTGCAGCAAAAAGCCGGATTTCTCCAATTGTTCCGTCCATAATTATTTGTTTTTTTTAAGGATTAATATTTTAAAATCATTGCATTTTAGACAATATGCAACAACTTCACTTTATTTTTTTATAGTAAGATTTTAATAATCATTTTTAACAATAAAGTACCATAAATCATCCACAAGATTGTGGATTAAATTTATACTGAAGCGAATATTGCAGATTAAAGTAATTTCACCTGTAGTGAATAATGCCTGAAGCAGGCGGAAATTTCAGAGTTTTTCATATAAATTTGGTTTGTTTGGTTTTAGTTTAAAAAATCAACTGGTGATTTGCTACAAATATAATATTATTTTTAATATATCACATACCATAGATTCAAATTAATGCAAAATTTACATAATATGAGTTTACAGGCTACAATATTAATAATATCCTGCTATCAATTTTCTTATACAAAAATAACCTTATTCAGTTAATTGGCTCTCCGTATTTTTACGGATTTTTGGTCTTAATTTTCTTTTGAATGTATAAATATTGTTTAATTGTAATAAAAGAATTTAAATGAAAAAAACTGTCTCAGCGAGACAGTTTTTTTCATTTTCTGGGATAGGCTACTTTTTTATCAACTGGTAAACTTTACCATCTAAGTTCAAAAGAAAAATTCCTTTTGAAAGATTTTTTACAGAAATACTGTTTTTATTTTTAAAAGGGTTTGTTTCGGAAACAATTATTCTGCCTGATGAATCTGAAATTTGTGCAAGAGCAATCTTTTCTACATCCTTACCTTTTATGAAAATACCGTCATCCACAGGATTCGGGTAGATTTTCCAGTCATTAGACTGTGCAGAAAGTGTTTCTCCTGTAGATAAAGTTCCCAAATTCTGACAGTAATTGCTTGGATAAGCGTCCCACTCTGCTATATTGAACGAATTTGTCGGCTGTCCGACATTCGACTTTCTATACAGAGAAACATTGCCTAAAACTGAAGAATTATTGGTTCCCGGAACGCCAATTGCGTCTACTGTACTGGATTTATATCTTAACTCTATATATTGACTTCCACTATATGTCATTTGCGGAGCAGCAGTAACAAATTTTGCCTGATTGATGGTATAGCACGAAAAATTTGCGTCAGGATTCAATACTACAAAACTTTCATTGTTCTGAACAATTCCTTCCAGCTCGTAAGGAGCCGGAAAATAATAATTGCTTCCACTGGGAAACTGTATAGATAGTCTGTAATCGCTTAGATTTACGGGATGTCCTGTTCTATTCGTTATTTCTATTCCTTTATTGTTAGAAGTACCCTCAAGATATTTTGTAACCATTAAGTCACGCGCATAAATATCACTGGCTAAGGTCGTTGCTGAAACCATATTGCTGTCGGGAGACAAAAGATACCCGTTATCATACGCTTTCACAGTATAAGTATAAGTTGTGGAAGGAATCAGATGATCTGCACTGAATGTAGTTCCTGATGTAGAACCTATTAATGTTCCGTTCTGATAAATTTTATACCCGATAACATCAGAACTTGCACTTGGTGACCAGCTGAGTGTGGTAAAATAAGCGCTGTTCTGAATTACACTTACATTAGAAACCGCCTGCGGAGCTACCGTATCAGGAGTTTGTCCCCAAATTGCATTGACCCACGACGGATTATCTATAAATGGATTTCTGTTTTTCTGGATATTATAAACCTTATTATTTCTGTCGATTTCTCTTTGTGATACAGGATCCTGCTGATGCCACTGCAAAAGCATCGCAACATAAGCCGGATCAAAAGATCTTTCCTCGGTTCCGTCTAAAGGACTGGTGTCCGAAGCAGGATTTGTACTGTTATTAAAATTAAAAGTTCCAAGCTTACCTTCATATCTTACCGCAAAATAAAGCAGACTTCTGGCAACATCTCCTTTAAATTCATTAATAGGCTCATAAACCCTTCCTGTATAAGTAACCCCGGGAATTGCGCAATTTCCGATTCTGGAAGAATTGGTAAATGTATAAAATATAGTAGAACCCACCATTCCATATGGGTAATTGCTCCTTAGCTGATTGATTCTCGCATCGGCAGGAATTACATAAAACAAATCCGAATACATGGGATAATTACTGTAAAAAGTACTTTGCGGCATCATATGCTCCCTGTTCCAACCCAAACCTTCTGCACCGGAGGATCCTGTTATATTGGCTGTCGTATATTCATACGCATCGGGCCCTGTAGGAATTTCAGAGTAAATATCCAGTAAAATAGTTGTATTTGAAGCTGTATGATCATAATAAATATCAAGATCAGTCTGATTATAATAATTGGTTAGATCTCCATAATGCCAGTTAATATTTTTAGATGAAATAATATTATGCAGTTTAGATTTCAGAGCATAACCCGAAAGTCCTGTCGTTCCATCATAGTAACCGGCGGGAATCTGTGCAGAAACAAGAGCAGATAAAAAAAGTACAGAAAATAAAGTTTTTCGCATATCAGTAAAAATTGGACGGCTAAAATAGCTATTATATCTCTTAACTTTACAAAGTTACACATTAATATTATGTTAAAATAAAAATCCCGTTAATATTGATTTACAAACCATTAAACAAAATAAATCAATATACAATATAAAATTCTTTATAATTTCGTCATTTTAAGTATCTTTGGAAAATAACTATATCTAATATGAATACAGAAACGATTAACAACATTAAAATGATAGCAGAAACAGCAAAAGATTTTGCTGAAAAAAATATCAGACCCAATATCATGGAATGGGACGAAAGCCAGACTTTCCCTAAAGAACTTTTCCATCAATTGGGCGATATGGGCTTCATGGGAATTGTTATTCCTGAAGAATATGGAGGTTCTGGTCTTGGTTATCACGAGTATGTTGCTATTCTTGATGAAATTTCTCAGGTTGACCCATCCATTGGTCTTTCTGTAGCAGCGCACAACTCGCTTTGTACTAATCACATCTATGAGTTTGGCAATGAAGAGCAAAGAAATAAATGGCTTCCACAACTGGCAAGCGGAAAGGTAATCGGCGCATGGGGACTTACCGAACACAATACAGGTTCAGATTCCGGAGGAATGTCTACAACTGCAGTTAAAGACGGTGATGAGTGGGTGATCAATGGTGCCAAAAACTTTATTACTCATGCCATTTCAGGAGATATTGCTGTTGTTATGACAAGAACAGGCGAAAAAGGCGCTAAAAATAATTCTACCGCATTTGTTTTAGAAAAAGGAATGGCAGGTTTCACCTCAGGAAAAAAAGAAAACAAATTAGGAATGAGAGCTTCAGAAACTGCCGAACTTATTTTTGATAACGTACGTGTTCCTGATACTCACAGATTAGGTGAAGTGGGTGAAGGCTTTAAACAGGCAATGAAAATTCTTGATGGCGGAAGAATATCTATTGCTGCCTTAAGTTTAGGTATAGCAAAAGGTGCTTACAAAGCTGCATTGAAATATGCGAAAGAAAGAAAACAGTTCGGAAAATCAATTGCTGACTTTCAGGCAGTTAATTTTATGTTAGCTGATATGGCTACCGAAATTGATGCTGCCGAACTACTGATCCAAAGAGCATCAACTTTAAAGAATGCCAAACAAAAAATGACCAAAGAAGGAGCTATGGCAAAACTGTATGCTTCAGAAGCGTGTGTGAGAATTTCTAACAACGCCGTGCAGATCTTCGGAGGTTATGGTTATACAAAAGATTTCCCTGCAGAAAAGTATTACAGAGATTCTAAGCTGTGTACCATTGGAGAAGGAACTTCAGAAATTCAAAGACTGGTTATCGGAAGAGACATTACAAAATAAATTTCCTAATTAGAATTTATATAGAGACTCAGCCAATGGCTGGGTCTTCTTTTTTAGCTTAAATAATTATAGATTTTATTTATCAATAACTACTTTACGATAGACGAAAATATTTTATCTTTGCAGTCGTAAAATTAAATCAAAAAAATAAAAAAATTATGTCTTTAGTTGGAAAAAAATTCCCAAATGTAGCAATTGATGCAATGAGTGAAATGGGTGATGATTTGAAAATCAATGTTTTTGAAGAAGCGGCTTCAAATCACCAGAAAGTACTTCTATTTTGGTATCCGAAAGATTTTACTTTCGTTTGCCCAACTGAGCTTCATGCTTTTCAGGAAGCTTTACCTGAATTTGAGAAAAGAAATACAAAAGTGATTGGTGCTTCTTGCGATACTAACGAAGTTCATTTTGCCTGGTTAAACGTATCAAAAGATAACGGAGGGATTGAAGGAGTTACTTATCCTTTGTTGGCTGATACTCACAGACAATTGGCAAATATGCTGGGAATTGTAGATCAGGATTTTGAATACAATGAAGAAGGCGAAGAGGTTTTTACAGGTTCAAATGTTACTTACAGAGCAACTTATTTAATTGATGAAACTGGAAAAATCTTCCACGAATCAGTAAACGATATGCCTCTTGGAAGAAACGTAAAAGAATATTTAAGATTAATCGACGCTTATACTCACGTTCAGAAGCACGGTGAAGTTTGCCCTGCAAACTGGGAAGAAGGAAAAGAAGCTATGAAAGCTGACAGAACTTCTACTGCAGAGTATTTGGCTAAAAATTAATAAATTAATTTAATCTAACAATCTGGCAATGTAACAATAATGTAGCAGCAAAAGATATTGGTAAATTGTTGCATTGTTATATTGTTAAATTTTACTCAAAAATTCAACTTATGTATACAGAATTGGCAGAAGATACGTTGCAGAATATTGTAAAAGACAACGAAAAAGTAGTCGTGCAATACGGTGCAACATGGTGCGGAAACTGCAGAATTATGAAGCCAAAGTTTAAAAAACTGGCTTCTGAAAATGAAAGCATCCCTTTTTTATACGTGGATGCGGAAAAACTTCCTGAAAGCAGAAAACTGGCTAAAGTAGACAATCTACCTACCTTTGCCATTTTCAGAAACGGAGAGCTGGTTAACCAGGTACAGTCTAATCAGGCAGAAAGTCTTATTAATTTATTTAATGAATTAGCATAATGAAGTTACCCATAATAAGACAGTTTTATCAGAATCAGACTCCGGAAAATCTGGAAAAAACATTAGAAGTCTTAGAGAGTTTTTCCGAGTTCAGAGGCACAACAGAAGAAGATCTTAATGTAGCAGGTGAGCTTATCACCAATATTTGCGGGGCTTTGGAAGTTCACGCCAATGTACAGAACGGAATGAGCGAAAAAGATGCGCTTAATTCTTTCGCACAAAAAGTCTTGGGTTCTATTGACAAATAATATATTACCAAATGAGGATAAAAATGCAGCTTATGAAGGCTGCATTTTTTATTTGATTCGATTATTCTTCACTGCTTCAATAAACAGTTCTACTGCTTCATCAGATGTGTTCCATGAAGTAATGAGACGAATGGCAGAATAGCTGTCATCAATCTTTTTCCATATATAGAATTCAAAATTTTCTGATAGTTTATTGATGAGCTCATGATTCAAAACAGGAAAGATCTGATTGGTGTATGTTTCTGACAGGAACTCTACTCCACTGTTCTTCATAAATTTTTTTATTTTCATCGCCTGCTGATTGGCTTTATGTGCTAAATCAAAATACAGATTTCCGGTCATCAGTTCCAAAAACTGGATTCCCAACACTCTTCCTTTAGCGAGCAACGCTCCTTTCTGTTTAATATTAAAAGCAAAATCCTGCTTCAATTCTGTGGAATTAATAATAACAGCTTCACCAAATAAAGCTCCGTTTTTGGTTCCGCCCAGATAAAAAACATCGGTAAGTTCGGCTATATCTTTTAGTTCCAGATCATTATTTTCAGAAGTAATTGCCTGTCCGAGGCGTGCTCCATCCATGAAAAGTAAAAGATCTTGTTCTTTACAGAATATAGATAGCTCCTGAAGTTCTTTTTTAGAATAGACCGTTCCTAATTCTGTAGAATTGGAAATATAGACCAATTTCGGCATCACCTGATGCGGAATATTCCGGTGGGCTTCCAAAACAGGAATAATATCTGATGGAGTAAGCTTCCCGTCTGCTTTTTCAACTCCTAAAATTTTATGTCCCGTTGCTTCAATGGCACCGGTTTCATTATTCAGAATATGTCCTGTAGCAGCAGAAATTACACACTGGTAAGGTTTTAAAATTGAAGAAATGACAATCAGATTTGCCTGAGTTCCGCCGGAAACAAAATAAATATCTGATGAAGGACTTTGGATTTCTGTTCTTATTATTTCTTTTGCTTTTTTTGAATATTCATCTTCACCATAACCCGGCTGCTGATCAGAATTATATTTTGCCAAAGCTTCTAAAATTCTGGGATGACAGCCTTCGGAATAATCGTTTTTAAAGGAAAATTTCATTCTGCAAAATTATAAAATCAAAGCTAATCAAGACCAGGTTTAAAAAATATTTTGTTAGATTTGTAGTTATAAGTATCTAACATTTGAAAGCAACACTCACAGAAGAAAATTACCTGAAAGCTTTATTTCATGTCGTAGACGATGAGGGAAAGGTAACCATCAACGAACTGAGCAAATTTCTTAACGTAAAAATGCCAAGCGTCAACAATATGATGAAGAAATTTGCTGAAAAAAAATGGGTTATTTACGAAACATATAAACCTCTGAGAGTGACGGAGAAAGGAAGACGCGAAGCTGCATTAGTAGTAAGAAAACACCGCCTTACAGAAATGTTTCTCGTTAAAAAAATGAATTTTGGGTGGGAAAATGTACATGAAATTGCAGAGCAGCTGGAACATGTGCATTCTAAAGTATTTTTTGATAAAATGGATGAAATTTTAGATTTTCCCAAATTTGATCCGCACGGAGAACCCATTCCCGACAAAGACGGAAATATTATTTCGCAGGATTTACAGAAACTAAGCAGCTGCAAAGCAGGCGAAACCGTTATATTTACTTCTGTTACGCTATCTGATGATGCTTTTCTTAATTATTTAACCGAAAGAAAACTGCTGCTCAATACGAAAATCAAAATTGTAAAAATTGAAGATTTTGATCAATCGGTAACTGTTGAAATTGCAGGAAAAACTGAGGTTTTAAGCAAAAAGGCAACCGAGAAAATTCTGGTAAAACATTAAAACAAAAAAGCGGATTAAAAAATCCGCTTTCTGATATAATAAGTATTAATTGAAATATTTAGTAATCGCCTCATCAGTTGGTTTCACTTTACTTGGGAAACTTTCAATCAGTTTTCCGTTTTCGTCAATTAAAAATTTGGTAAAGTTCCACTGTATATCGGTATCTTTTACACCGTTTAAGTTTTTATCGGAAAGGTATTTGAAAATCGGAGCCGTATCATCTCCCTTTACAGAAACTTTGGAAGCCAGAGGAAATGTTACTCCATAGTTTTTCTGACAAAACGCACCAATCTCAACATTAGATCCCGGTTCCTGTCCGCCAAAATTATTGGCAGGAAAACCTACAACAACCAATTTTTCTGCATAATCTTTAGAAATTTTTTCAAGATCAGCATATTGCGGTGTATATCCACATTCTGAGGCAGTATTGACGATCAGAATTTTTTTTCCTTTGAAATCAGCAAAATTAATGGTTTTGCCTTCTTCCAGTGCATCTACTTTGTAATCATATATTGACTTTGACATAACTTGTTGGGTTTTTACTTTAGAAACATCATTTTTTTTCTGTGCGCAGCTGTTACAAAATACTGCAAATGAAACCATTACTACGAAAATCTTTTTCATTATAGACTTTTTAATTTAATTAAAACTTAAAACTATTTTCAGGGAATACCTTATTGATTTCCACTTTATTGAGAAGCATGACATAATCTCCGTCCTTTTTGGCACTCGAAGATTCTATGCGGAAAGGCATCATCAAATTTCCTACCTTTTTGTAATCGGCATACGATAATGTTTCATCTTTTTTTACTTCCTTCAAAAGCATATAAGACTTTGTATCAAAATAATAGTAGTTTTTATTCACATTTTTCGTCAGTTCCACCTTATGACAGTAGATCTCTCCTATTTTTTCTTTTCCCAAATACTTTGCTTCAAAGCCTTTATTTTCCCAATCAATAAAATCATTATCAAAACTTTCAGCAGTGTATTCTTTATATTCCTGAAGTTTATTGGTTGCGTAGTTCATGGCATATCCTTTTGTACCGTCATAGCCTTCGATAGCCGTATCTTTTCCGCCAATGGTAATGACAGTTTTGGTTAAGTTGGGTCTTTGCTGATAAATCTTGATAGGATATTCGTCTTTAATGCCTAAAATTACTTTTCCCTGAAGGAAGACGGAGTTCAAAAGTTTCCAATTGGTAAGACCTCCCGATAATTCTATATTTTTGTCTATAATTTCTTTAGCAGTCTGAGCGAAAGAAAGTTGTGAAAATATAAGGACAAATACAACAAGTAATTTCTTCATTCAATCAAATTTTTTCAAATCAAATATAAGACTTTTTAATTTGAAAATTGAAATTGAAGCATTTTGAACATTGATGCTGTAATATCTGAACGTCAAATTATTGGGTTGATACATTTTTCAAATTAATTTTTTTGCTTTTTCCAGATCCTCCGGTGTATCAATTCCTACTCCAACGAAATTGGTTTCAATCAGTTTGATTTTCATTCCGTATTCAAGATAACGGATGCATTCTATTTTTTCGGAAATTTCCAGAGGTTTCATTTCCAGCTTTGAGAACTGCAGCAAGGCATGTTTTCTAAAGGCGTAAACTCCGATATGTTTAAAATAATCAACATCATAAGAAATCTCTCTGTGAAAAGGAATAACAGAACGGCTGAAATACAGTGCAAAACCATTATTGTCGGTAATTACTTTTACATTATTCGGGTTTTCGATTTCTTCTCTTTCGTGAAGTTTTATTTTTAATGAAGCCAAAGAAATTTCCTGATTTTCATCTTGGTTGAAAACTTCAATAATTTGTTTCAACGGTTCGAGTTTTAAGAACGGCTCATCACCCTGAACATTGATGACTATATCACAGTCGATGTTTTGTACCGCTTCAGCAATACGGTCGCTTCCCGTTTCATGTTGACCGGTCATTACAGCTTTTCCGCCATTATTTTCAATCTCTTTAAAGATAATTTCCGAATCAGTAGCTACAAAAACTTCATCAAAAAGTCCGGTTTCCAGAACATTCTGATAGGTTGTTGTGATCACTGTCTTTTCACCCAGGATCTGCATCAGTTTTCCGGGAAAACGGCTGGCTTCGTAACGTGCAGGAATAACGGCTATGATTTTCATTATATAAATATCTTTTTTCTAAATTAATCTTGGTTCTTTAACATCGAATTGCGTACAGCCACACTTGAGCAGAGCTATTTTTACCAAAACGAATTGCAGGCAAAAAAGCGGAAACCCTTCAATAAACTCAGGATAAACTACAGGCAGATAAAGCTGCCAAAAAAACCGAAGAAAAATCTTCGGCAATTTACTATCATTTATTTAAAACTCAAATTCTTCATTTAGAATTTTGCTTGTATTATTTTAAATTATTTAAAGTATTTTCCAATTTCGGCATCATGATTTCAATTTCATCAATTGCCAAACCTCCGACTGAAGCTCTGAACCAAGGCTCAGTTTTTTCTTCACCAAAAGCAGAAAACGGAACCAAAGCAACTCCCGCTTCATTGATTAAATAAAATACAAGATCTGATGATGTTTCAATTTTGTTTCCGTCGGGTTTTACTTTTCCGATATAGTCAAGTTTTATGGTAAGATACATCGCACCCATCGGCTCAATACTTTCTACCGATAAGCCTTTTTTCTTCAAATCCTGAATCCCGTTGTGAAGAACTTTCAGGCTAGCTTCAAGCTTATCTTTAAAATCTGTGATAAAAGCGTTTACATTTTCAGGATGCTGAAAATATTTTGCAGTTGCTTCCTGTTCAGGTTTTGGCGCCCAGGCTCCAACGTGAGTCAGCAAAGCTTTCATTTTATCAATAACGTGAGACGGACCAAATCCCCATCCTACACGAACTCCTGTTGCAGCCAGACATTTCGAAATACCGTCAATGTAAATGGTAAACTCTTTCATTTCAGGGAAAAGTGATACAGGATCTACATGCTTTTCACCAAAAGTAAGATTAGAATAAATCTGATCATACATTAAGTATAAAGGTTTTTCGTGTGCCCCTCTTTTGCTGTTTTCTTCCAGAATCATTTCGCATATTTCTCTCAGCTGATTTTCCGTAAACATCGTTCCTGTAGGATTAAGTGGCGAACAAAGAGCCAATAAAACAGCTCCGCCAAGGTGAGGCTTCAACTCTTCAGCAGTAGGCAAAAAATTGTTTTCCTGAGTAGTTTTTACTTCAACCGCAGCGGCAGAAGTAAGGTATGCGTAATGATTATTGTTCCAGGAGGGTGTAGGATAAATTACCTTATCCCCTTCATCCACGATAGTTTTATAAACGGCATAAATCAAAGGTCTTGAACCTGCTGTGATCAAAATATCATTGGCTGAATAGTCTAAATTCCATGTTGTTTTCAGGTCTTTGGAAACTTCTGCCCGTAAAGATAAAAGTCCGTTTGCGGGCGGATAATTGGTTAAATTATTCTGATAGGCCTTCTGAATTTCCTCTTTCAACTCTACAGGAATCGGATAAATAGTAGAGTTCAGATCTCCGATCGTAAGGTTAGCAATTTGGGCTCCTTTTGCTTTCAGATCATTTACTTCATTACCAATTTTTACAATTTCAGAACCAATGAGGTTCGCCGCTAATTTTGAAACTTTCACTTTTACTTTTCTTTAAATTTATTTACTATTTTCTTTCAATATTTATCCTGTTTCGGATCTCTTCTTCAGAAATTTTTGCATCAAAAAGATCCATCAGTTCTTTAGATTTTTTAGCAACATCAGAATTTGGATATTTTTTAATAATACGCCTGAATTCTTCTCTGTTCTCAGGATAAATTGTTCTGTCTGAATACTCATAAGTAGGAGTATTCTCCATTCCAAACAAATAATCGTACAGATAATTATTATACATTTCTTTAGCTCTAGAAACTAAAAAGCTGTCAGGATATTTTCTAATAAAATTCTCCCAAAATACTGTTCTTTCACCCAATTCTTTCCACGAAATTACCAAGCCTGCATCTGCAGCATATAGCTTTTCATCCTCCTTTGACAATTGATCAATGTAAATATTATAATCTGGTGTGACTTTGTTCCCAAAAATAGAGTAATAATGATCCGGAGCAGACCAAATTTCGGTATAACCTTCTCCTACTTCTCTAAATTCAAGACTTCCTTTTTTCAATTCATTACTGATTTTCTTTACATTTTCGGGAAGTTCAAGCTGGTTAGTTTCAGAATTATAATAATTTACATATCTATCCAGAATATCTCCAAGCTGATTGCTCAGGCAATTTATATATTTATTGCGTATTTCAAAATATTCTTCGTATAATTTGTTATTCTTTTCAGGAGTATTCTCAGCAATTTCCCTTATTGCTTTTGACTGATACCATTGAAGAGATTTAATGTAATCTTCCGGCTTATTTTCTGAAGAACAGGCAGTATCTTTCGGCTTATACAAATCGTTTTTTACCTGTGTTTCTAAAATGGTATCATTTGCTGATTTACCGGTAAAAACTTCAGATTCTTTCTTTTTACATCCAAAAAGAAAAACAAACAGAAATGAAATGCTTAAGACCCTCATTATTATCTATAAAACTTAATCCAGCTGTAAATCTTTCCTTACTTCTTCTATTTTTTGTTCTAAAGATTTTAATGCTGATTTGAATTCTTCTTGTGAGTTTAATTCTTTTTTCACAGAAACGTAGAACTTTATTTTCGGTTCTGTTCCTGAAGGTCGCACACAGACTTTTGTGCCATCTTGGGTGTAGTAAATCAATACGTTAGACTTTGGAATATCATCCATTACGTGTTTCTCATTTTCAGAAACTACAAAATTGGTCTGTTCTTTAAAATCTTTTATTTCTTCAACCAACGACCCGGCCAATGATTTTGGAGGATTTTCACGGAAATTCTTCATCATATTCTGAATTTCTTCTGCTCCGTCTCTTCCTTTTTTGACAATATTAATCAAGCCTTCATAATACATTCCGGTTTCCTGATAAATTTCAATCAGATATTCGTACATCGTTTTTCCGTTGGCTTTGCACCAGGCTGCAATTTCACAAGCCAAAATGATACTTCCGCAAGAGTCTTTATCACGAACAAAATCTCCGGTCATGAAACCAAAACTCTCTTCGCCACCGCAAACAAATTTTTCCTGACCTTCAAAATCACGAATCATTTTTCCGATCCATTTGAATCCCGTTAATCCAACTTTACAGTCTACACCAAATTTTTCTGCAATTTCAAAGAAAATATCAGAGGTTACAATCGTAGAGCCAATAAATTCTTTTCCGGTAATCTTACCCTGTTTTTTCCATTGATCTAAAATATAATACGTTAAAATAGTATTACACTGGTTTCCGTTCAACAGCTGAATTTCACCTTCCAGATTTCTTACAGCAATTCCCAATCTGTCACCATCCGGATCGGTTCCGATAACGATATCTGCATTGGTAATTTTCGCTAAATCCATCGCCATTTCCAAAGCTGCAGGTTCTTCAGGATTCGGAGAATCTACCGTAGGGAAATTTCCGCTCGGGATCATCTGCTCTTTCACCAGATCAATCTTTTTGAAGCCTGCTTTTTCTAAAGCTTTCGGAACTGTAGTATAGGTTGTTCCGTGAATGGATGTGAAAACAATATTCAGATTTTCTTTTCCTACATTCTGATAAGTAGAATTTTCAATACAGGCATCAATATAAACATCGTCCTGTTCCTCTCCGATCCATTCAATTAAATCGTCATTTCCGTTAAATTTAATTTCTTCAAATTTCACAGCATACACTTCATTGATAATGGCTTCGTCATGCGGCGGAACAATTTGTGCCCCGTCATTCCAGTATACTTTATAACCGTTGTATTCCGGCGGATTGTGAGATGCTGTTAACACAATTCCTCCATGACAGTTTCTGTCACGAACGGTGAAAGACAATTCAGGAGTTGGTCTGTGGTTTTTGAAAAGCAAAACCTTAATTCCGTTTGCCGTTAAAACATCCGCAACCAATTTTCCAAATTCTTTTGAATTATTTCTTACGTCGTAAGCAATCGCCACTTTTATCTGCTCATCAGGAAACTGTTGTAGCATATAATTGGCAAGTCCCTGTGTTGCCTGTCCTAAAGTGTATTTGTTTAAGCGATTGGTTCCTACACCCATAATTCCACGCATTCCTCCGGTTCCGAATTCTAATTCTCTGTAAAAAGAATCTTCCAAATCCGGAGAATTACCGTCAATAAGAAGCTGGACGGCATCTTTTGTTTCCTGGTCGAATGTATCTGCAAGCCAAAGCTGGGCTTTTTCTAATGTTGTCATATGTGTATTTCGTTCTTTATAGTTTGACTAATTTTAGTGTTAAATTTGGCAGTTTTTCTTTTAATGAATTTATTTTAAATGATAACTCATTAAAATCAAAAACAAAATCTCCAAAAATTTCTTTACTAATTTTGAAGTTAATCGTAGTAGAGTTCTCAGAAATATCTGTGTCTGAAATTTCTTTAAACACTGTTTTCCCTTTTTCGAAGATAAAATATCCTTTTTGCTTATTCCATATTGTTAATAATTCACATTTTTCGGAAACAGCATTAATGGTAGTCATTCCCACTCCACAAAATTCATCTCCTACTTTCAAATGTTTTTTTTCATTATTGCAAGCTCCGATTTTGGTCATTATACATTCCGCCTTAGTTAAATCCCACGATTTTTCTAAAGACATTCCAGCGTTGTATTTTATATTTAATGAAAGTTCTTTAATACTAATAATAATTTCACTACAATTATCATCAAAATATTCATCAATTGCATGACAAAGAGTTCCAAACAAAAGAGAGTTTAAATTGTTTTCTTTAAAACAGTCTTCAAAATATAACTGGGGACGAAGCCTCACATGCTCCAGTCTTTCTAAAGTTTGAATGCTACTCGCTGTGTATTTTTTCTCTTCCAATTAAATTAGTTTAGTTTCTTATTCTCAACCCTCGTGGTTTTTTCCACCTTAAAAGCTCTGATCGGATCATTATAATACACAAACTTCGCTGTGTTTTTCACATTTCCTTTCAATGAATCTTTTACATTTACTTCTGCATAATTTCCGTTTTGAGAATCTAAATTCAGATTTACAATCTTCCAATACGGTGCTATCAGACTTGCGGTGTCAGAAATCTTAATTACCGCATTTTCAGTTCTGCCCAAAAAATTAGCACGGCTTCTGTTTTTCATATCAATTTCCGCTCTTCTGGTGTTGATTGATCCCATAAAAGTAGCGTAATTTTTTAAATTTAACCTGAAATTATCCGTCTTAATTTCACTGGAAATATTCATTTCCACAGAATCTGAAATTGAAACTTTTTCTAAATTATATTTTGAATAAATGGTCACATTATAAAAATCTACCCCTTTCGTTCCCCTGCTTTCTTTTATTGAAAGTGTTTTGTCATCTACATCAATATCCAGATTATCTGCAATATTAGGGTACGTTTCTATTTCAACGAAATTTTTTGGTCCTCTTGCATAAAATACACGGAATTTACCTTCTAAATCAAGATTAACAAATTCCTCAACATCAATTTCTTTCTTATCTAAATTTCCTTTTGGAGAAATTTTTCCGCAGGAAACAGCGGTAATCAAAATTATTGTAAAGAGCAGTTTTTTCATATTATATCACTTCATCAATATTATAATTCTTATGCTCTCTATTGGTTCTGATGATCATTTCACCCAAAAACCCTGCAATGAAGAGTAAAGTTCCCATCAACATCATTGTTAAAGCAATAAAAAACCACGGATTATTGGTGATCAAATGACCGTAAATTCCTCTTGCAACGTCAATTAATTTTGAAATTCCCAACCAAAATGCTGAAAGAAAACCAACGATAAACATTAGAGTTCCTACTGCTCCGAAAAAATGCATAGGCCTTCCTCCGAAACGGCTTACAAACCAGAGCGTTACCAGATCCAAAAAGCCTCTGATAAACCTCTCGGTTCCGAATTTGGAAGTTCCGTAAGGTCTTGCCTGATGCGGTACTTCTTTTTCGGTAATTCGTCTGAAACCCGCATTTGCTGCCAAAACAGGGATGTAACGATGCATATCACCATACACATCAATGGATTTCACCACCTGTTTTTTGTAGGCCTTTAAACCACAATTGAAATCATGAAGGTATACTCCTGAAACCTTCCTTGCAGCTGCATTAAAGAGTTTTGAAGGAATATTTTTGGTCATTACATTATCAAAACGCTTCTTTTTCCAGCCGGAAACAATATCGTAATTTTCTTCAGTTACCATTCTGTACAATTCTGGAATTTCTTCCGGAAAATCCTGAAGATCGGCATCCATTGTGATGATAACGTCACCGTTTGTTCTTGCAAAAGCAGCATGCAGAGCCTGAGATTTCCCGTAATTTCTGGAAAATTTTATCCCGTGAATCTGCGGATGCTGAATTTTTAAATTCTCAATAATGCTCCAGGAAAGGTCTGTACTTCCGTCATCTACAAACCAGACTTCATAAGATAACTGATTGGTTTTGCAGGTATTATCAATTCTTGAAAACAATTCTTCAAGAGATGCTTCTTCGTTGAGCAACGGAATAACGATAGATAAATTCATTTAATTTTTATAACAATTTATTCTTGATGGGTATTTTCGGTGTAGACTTTTTTGGTTCTGAAAAAAGCTCCGAAAAACAACGACAAAACTACGTAAAATATAAGAATTGCCGCAAAATATCCTGAAAAATGACTGGCTGTAAGCATATCTTTTCCTTTGATAATTTCCGGACTGAATCTTTTCAGACTTTCTTTATATTTTTCTTCAAGTTCGTCAATATCTTTTTGATGTTTCAAGATTTTCTTTGCAGAATGATATTCTTTATCCAATTCTGATTTCTGTCTTATAACATATTGATAGTTAAGCAGCTTTTTTGCATCAGTATCAACATAATTAAGAAATACAAAAATGCTTACAACAGATAAAAAACCACCCACAAACATCGGAACAAAAGCCCTTTTAAAAGCTTCCCTGAAACCCATTCTGTGTTTGTTCCAATGAGATTTTACTGACCAGAATGCTGCTAAAGCGTAAAAAACAGGAAGCACAAAAGCATTGACTTTCAGTGAAATATCAAAATAATTAATTCCCGAGAAGAAAAAATAGACTACAAAAAAGATCAACATTGTAGCTGCAAAAAGCAAAATTCCTAAGGTTACCGGACTTTTCGTCATAATTTCAGTTTTTAGAAAAAATCTTGAAAAATATTGCCCTAAATTTCAGCATTTTAGCTGTTTCAATGGCGTTTTCCGATGATTTTTCCTTCATAATATTTTTAAGTTTATAATTAATTCCTATCTTTGCAACGGCAAGTCCTAAACAACCAGCTCCTGAGAATCCTCCAGGGTGGGAACGCAGCAAAGGTAATCGGTTGTAGCGGTGTGATTTAGGTAGCTTGCCATTTTTTATTTAT
>VFQP010002348.1_pt1 | contig 21463 bp, 21 predicted proteins | sample 3512351 | NCBI WGS metagenome assembly VFQP01 (sample SAMN10412372, study PRJNA504923) | tailings metagenome | isolation source: Relicate 1 Philex TSF1 revegetated site | place: Philippines: Tuba, Benguet | collected 2017-08-29
TAGCGGGCTGCAGCACCGTGACACCATGTCATGAATGCCATGCAACGACGACGACGACGACTAGAACACGTGGTGCCACCACACACAGGAGGGTGGAAGAACCCTGTTGGCGTGTGCGGCCTCAAACCTGTTCACCTCTGGCGAGGCCCGCCCTGCACACCAGCTCCTGGCGGTCAAAGTCCCAGATCTCTGCCGTGCCGTTGTCCAGCACGGCGGCAAAGCGGTGCGCCCGCGGCGCGCCCGCCACCACCCGGATGCTGTCCGCCAGCTTCTGCTCCCCTCTGCGCGCGCGCACGCAGCCGCGGTGCGCGCATCAGCGTCCGCTCCTCAAACGACCGCTCACGGCGCACGCCGCCTCTCTGGCGCTCACGTCAAGTGGAGCTTGACGTCCAGCGAGGGCCACGCCAGCACCTTGACGGCGCCGTCCACGCCGCCCAGCACCAGCGCGTCGCCGCGCGGCGTGAAGCACAGGCACTTGACCTCCCAGCTCGCCCCGCCCTGCCGGCTCCTGGTGCGGAGCTGCTCGGCAAAGTCCCCTGCGCGGCGGCGCCCAACCTGGTCCTGCAGGCTGGGGCTGTGGTGGTGAACGGTCCCTTTTGTTGCGGTCACGCACCGCCCTGGCCCGCGGAGCTGCACCTGTGGCGGGCACGAGCTTGTGCGACGTGCCCTGCACCTCAATGTCCAGGCGCAGCACCCCGCCCTGCGCCATGGCCAGCACCAGCGTGCGGCCGTCCGGCAGCAGCGCCATCTTCATCGGGCAGTCCAAGCCGAAGCTGGAGTCGGCGACCTGGTCCGTCAGCAAGTTTCCAAGCGCGCGTTGCGCCGCCACCACCCTGCGTTCACACCACGGGCGTGCACAGATCGTGGTGACTGCGCCCCAAGTGCGGCCGGGAACACCGGGGCCGCTCACGACCTCCTCACCTGTTCTGAATGCCCGACGACACGCTGCCTCCGCCCCCACAGAGGTAGAACGTGTCACCTGGAGGCCACGCCAGGCCGTAGACAGGCATTCCGTACTTGAAGGTGTTGCTGGGCTGCAGGGAGCCGGGAGGCGCCTGGCCCCGTGGAGGCTTCTGCGGCTTCCCCATCCTGCTGGTGATGCTGGTGCTGCTGCTCGCACCCTTGGCCCCCTCCCTCCCTTTGGCCATGCCGCAAGCCCCGGCCGTGCCCTGTGTGCAGGACGCCACGCGCAGCAAGCAGGCGCAGGACTTGGAGGACTTGTAGGCGTGTGGCGCAGCGCGTGGCCACCTGGAAGGAAGGCTTCGCCAGGAGGGCCTGTGGCGGCTCCTGGGCACAAGGGGGACGCACACGCGCGCACACAGCCATCGTCACTGTTCATCAGCGCCGACCGATGATGAGGGATCCATGTTGAGGGCGGCCGCAGCAGGGTGCGTGATTGCGCACTCTCGCCGCCACGCCCGAGGCGAAGCCCGAGTGTGCTCGAGCCGAGCTCACTGAGCTGAGCTCGCCCATCGCGTGCTGCACGCGCAGGGCTGAGCTGCTGCAGCATCGGTAGGGGCCCGCGAGCGTGGCTGCGGCGAGAGGGCTCTTCGGCGGGTGTTTGGGCCGGCGCACAAAGCGAGGTCCCGGCAGGTAGTGCCTGCAGCAGCCGAGAGGGGCGCGCGCGGGCGCAGCGGCGATGGCGCTGAGCAGCTGCTCGCTGGACATGGACAACCTCGGCGCCGCCGCGGCACAGGTGCCCGACGGGGGCCTGGGCCTGCAGCTCCTGGGCGCCACAGGCGCGTCCTGGCAGCCGGACGAGCAGCAGCAGCTCGAGCAGCTGCTCGCCAGGCACCCGCCCACGCGGCACGCCAGCTCGGCCGAGCGCTACGCCGTCGTCGCGGCCGGCCTGCCCAACAAGACCGCGCGGGACGTGGCCCTGCGCGTGCGGTGGATGTCGCTGCAGCCGCAGCACGCGGGAGCCGCGGCGCTCGCGCTCTCGCCCACGCTCCTGCAGCAGCAGGCACCCACCACCAAGGGCAGCAAGAGCAAGCACGGAGGCGGAGGCGCGGGCAGCAAAAAGGGCGGTGGCGGCGGCGCGGCCACCACGGCGGCGGGCGCTGCCGCCGCCGCGCTGCGCCCCACCAGCAGCCTGCCGCTGGTGGCCGCCTCCAGCAGCCGGCCTGGCAGCAGCGGCAACCTCATCAGCCTGGCGGGAGGCGGCAACCCCGGCGTCACCACCGCCGGCGGGCCGCTGGCGCACCTCACGACCACAGCCACCACGTGCTCCCCCGCCGGCAGCTCGCTGCCCGTCGGCCACCACACCAGCACCAGCAGCGGCAACAACAACGGCGCTGTCGGCACCGACCAGAGCGGGCAGGGCAGCGACGAACACCTGCACGCCAACAACAAGAACGGGACCGTCAACGGGCAGTACGGTGCGGCGGCAGCGGCAGCGCCCGTCGCAGCGGCAGCCGCGGCGGCGGCGCCGGTCGCCGACCCCGCCGCAGCCACCATGGCAGCGGCCAACCTGGCGGCAGGCGGCGGCCTGCCCATGCAGCCCTTCCCCGGGCCCTTCCCGCTCTACCCTAGCATGCCCCAGGCGCCGTACGGCGCGCCGATGGGGCTGCCGGGGATGGCGCCGCAGGGGCCGCCCGGCTACGGCCCCATGGGGCCCTTCCTGCCCACGCCTGGGGGGTTCCCCCCCGGCTTCCCAGGCCAGCCGCCCGGCGGGATGCTCCCGGGCATGCCCATGATGCCGGGGGCTATGCCGGGGCTGCCGCCGGCCGCCGGGCAGCAGCCGCCGCCGCTGGGAGCGGCGGCGGCGGCGCCGGGGCAGCAGGGCGCTGCGGCGGTGGCGGCGGCGGGCGTGTCGTCGTCGTCGTCGTCGTCCCTGGCGGCGACGCAGCAGGCGGTGGCGCACATGTCCTCGGTGCTCGACCACGCGTGCTGCGCGCTGCTGGCGGCGGTCAAGCACAACATGGAGCAATGCCGCGTGGTGGAGAACAGCGACCTGCTGGGGAGGTACCGCGACTACCTGGTGGCGGTGATGCAGCACATGGCTTCGCTGCCAGGTGCGACAGGGGGCGAGCGGCGCTTTGGGGGGCATGGGAGGGAGCGTTGTGGAGGGGAGCGCTGCGTGGTTTCGCGTTTGTGCGGCCCAGAGCGCGAAAGAGGGCGGCGCTGCGAGCGGCACAGGCGCGCTGCTTACCGTCCCCGTGGCATGCCTCACGCGTGCGCATTGCTGTCTGCAGGCGTGTGGCAGCAGATGCCACCCTTACCCACACAACCAAACCTGGACCTGGCGGCACGCGTGCTGCCGCCGCCGCGCCCCCCCGGCTACCCCCCGGGGCCGCCGTACGCCGCGCCGCCGGCGCCCGCGCCCGCCGCCACGCAAGCGCCCGCCGCGCAGCCCTCGCAGCAGCAGCCCTTCCCGCACACGCAGCTCCTGCCGCCGCTGGCGGCGGCGCCGGCCGGGGCAGGCGCGGCGGGGACGCCGTCGGCGGCAGCGGCCGCGGCGGCAGCGGCGGCAGTGGGCCCCGGCGGCGCCACCATGGTAGGCCCCACACCCCCAGGCATGTCCCTGCTTCCCATGGGCATGATGCCCACCGCAAGCCCTATGCCCTCGCCGGCGTACCCCGGCTACCCCCAGGCCCCCGCCGCGTCGCCGCCCATGCTGCCAAACCCCGGCGGCGCCGGCGCCGCGCAGCCGGCGGCCGCGGCCGCCACGACGCCGCAGGCGGCGGCAGCCGCGCAGCCGCAGCAGCCGCAGCAGCAGCAACCACCACCGGGGATGATGCCGGCGCCGGGCGGCGCGGCCGGCGCCGCCCCCGCGGCCAACCCGTACGCGGCGGGGGGCTACGGCAACCCTGCCGCCATGGCAGCCGCTGCCGCCGCCGCAGCAGCAGCCGCGGGGCACCTACCCACGGCCGCCGGCGCCGGCTATGGCGCTGCCCGGCCACCCTTCCCTGGCGCCCCAGCGCAGCCCGCCGGTGCCGCTCCAGCGGCGGGCGGCGCCGCCGCCGCCGCTGCCGCCGCGCCTCCGCCGGGTTTTGCGCCGGCCTCCATGATGCCGTCGCCGGGCGCCATGCCGCCGCACGCCGGCTACCACATGCCGCCGCACCCGCACCACATGGCTCCGCCGGGGTACCCTGGCGGCTGGCCCGGCATGCATCCGGGCATGATGATGCCGCCGCCCTGGGGCATGCACCCGCACGCCATGTACAACCCCATGCTGAACCCTATGCACGCCGCCATGGCCGCCGCCGCCGCCGCCAACCCCATGGCGGGGCTCGCCGGGTGGCCAGGCATGCCGGGGGCGCCGCCTGGAGGAGGGGGCATGCTGCCCGCGCCGCCGCCGGCGCCGCCGGCGCCGCCAGCAGGCGACGCGGGGGCGGCGGCGGCGGCCGCCGCCGCCGGCCCGCCCGCCGGCGCCGCCACGTAGCCGCGCCACCGCGTGCCAAGGCCGCCCTGGGCCTGCTCCCTTTGCGCCTCTCTACACGCGTGGCAGGATGGACAGTCAGCCGCGCAGCCGCGCAGGAAAGCGGTCGACAGATGCGGGACGTCACGACGGGGGGAGCTCCGCGCCGGAGCGCCCCTTTCGGCCGATTTTGCTGACGCCTGCGCGCGCGGGCCCGGCCAGGGCAACGCACGCGGCGCCGGTTGCTGCGAGCCACGTGTGCCGGGGCACTCGCGTCGCACGCACACGCCCCCCCTTATCTTATGCGTGTGCGTGCGCCGCTGGGTTCGCCGGGCGCGAATCGTCGGCGTTGGCGACGTGGCCGCTGCCGAGCTGGGTCGCGGGCCGTGGTGTCGCGGCGGGCGCGAGGGTGGCTCTCTGTTGTGGGGGCCCGCCTTTTGGCCGCCTTGCGGGGCGTCCTGGACCCTGGCTTGTGGTGCCTGGGGCGGCACCTGTTTGAGATTGTTGAACGGCTGGAAGGGCCGATCACGGCGGTGGCAGCGGCAGCAACAACAACGGAAGCAGGCGAGCACATCACAAGGCTGGGGGGCTTTTTGCGGCCGGGGCGGCGGCGGCGCGGCTGTCCCGCCCGCCCCGCCGGCGCTGTTTTTTGCGTTGTGGCCCGGGGCCGGCAGCGGCGGAGGCCCCAGGGTCGTGCGTGGGGCATGTGGGGCTGGCGGCGGCGGCCCACCGCGTTTGGCCGGTTGGCGGCGCCGCAACCGTCGCTCGTTTTGCTGTGGGCCGCCGCGCGAAGTGTTGCCCTCGCGCGCGGCCGGTTTGCCGCGGCGTGCGCGTGCGGTTGTCGTCTGCGGTGGCCGGCGAGGCACGTGCGGGACGTCCCTCGCTCTCGCGGGCGCCGCGCCGGGCGCGCCACCGCGCTTCCAAGGCCGTTTGCTGTTTGTCCCGTCCCCCCCCCTCTCCCAACGCTCATCTTTTGCTTCCCTTTCCTTATGCCCGGTGCAGCACTGCGCGCCGCGCTGCGTCTGCGAAATGAAACACACGGCGGTGGCAGAGCCGCCGCCGTACACTCCCCCCGTGTTCGCACGCGTGTGGGTGGGCTCGGCGACCGGTCGCCTGCGGCGGGGCCGTCGAAAAATGGCGTCCCGTTTGCCGCCCCGTTTGCGCGCCGGGCGGACCGTGGGCCCCTCCTCCCATCGCATACGCCGCCATGGGGTGGGGGCCCGGCTCGCTAGACCTGTGAGTCGTCTCCCCTCACACTGTGTCCTGCCTCGTGCGGGGCCGTCGTCGGATGTTTGGTGAGGGGCCAGGGCGGGTGGGGCGGCGCTGCTTTTGGCGAGGCAGTGTGGCGCTGGGTGCTCGGCCGCGGTGTGTCTACCAGTGCGCCGTGCGTACGCCGGGGGGAGGGAAATGCCGCAGCTGGAGGGGGGCCTCTCTCCTCACTGGGTCGTTGCGCCGGTTGGTTTGCTGGTCACTGTTTGGCGTGGTGTGTGGCGGTAGAACGGCTTCTAAGGGGGACGGAGGGGGCCGGCGGGGAAAGGGTGAGACGCCGCGCCGGTGCACTTGGCAGCGCGGCGTGGGCGTGCGGTGGCGTGCTCTTGTGGACGGCCGTGGTCTGCGCCTCTCGAAGCCTTGCGGGCCGCCGTGCCCCTGCGCGCCAGATGCGCGCCGTGTGTGTGCTGTGCCGTGCTGTGCTGTGCGCTGCGCGCGCTTTGCGGCCGCTCACCCGGTGCAGCGCTGTGAGCCCCCTGGGGCGACAATCAAGCCGCGCCGAGGCTGTGGCGGCAGGGTGGCGAACCGCCGCGGCCGCCCGTCTCGGCCAGTTTGCTTGCGGGCTGGCTGGCCCGTGTGCAACGGGGCCGCATGCCCTGCTCGCGCCTCGCCTGCGTGCGCACCACCGCACCCAGTGCTGGCGGCGCCGAGATCCCAGCCTCCGCCCTCCCCACCCCCCCCCTGCTCGTTGGGGACGCTGGCTCTGTGACGAGGAACTTCGCCCCGGGGCCCCCCCCGTTCCCCACCGCACAGTGCAGGATTGCGGCTTTGCCTCCTGCGGCGCCCCCCTCTATTGACAGCGTGCGTGCCGAACGAAGACGACGTCGTTCGCTCCCGATGACCCCACAGACCGACCGATGCTCGGGGGCGGGGGCGCCGCTGACGCCCTCGCCCGCTTCGCCATGACCAAACCTGGCCCTGTGAGCGTCTGCCACCTTGCTGCACGTGTGTGTGTGCGTGTGCTTGTGCAGTGCGTGTGCGTCGCGCGCGTTTGGTGCCGTCTGCGCGTGAGAGTGTGGTGCTGCTGTCATGCATCTCGTCGCCATCGTGGTGATTGGACACCTCTGGGGAGGCGCAGTGCCTGGCGTGACGACCCCGGGGGGGTGGTATATGGACCTTCGGAGCGCTGCAAACGCTGCAGCCGTCCGCTGGCGCATCATGACTCGTGCACGTCCGCAGGATGCCTGTCCCTCTCTCCTCCTGGAACGCCCTGCTGCTGCTTGTCCTGGCTTGCTGTGTGCTCTGGTGGGATTGCCATGCAAGCACCGCCGGCCTGCCTGTGGCGCGGAGCCGCGGTCAAGGGAGGGGGTCCCGGGGCGTTGGAAAAGGGAACTTCAGGCCAGCAGGCAGCAGCAAGCAAGAGTCGCGCTCGCAGGGCGTGGTCGCACTGCCAACGCCGACACGCGTTTAAGAAGAGGATGAATCAGCACCCAGGGCTGCGTGCGTGTCAGGGCTGCGTGCAAGTGAGGGTGCATGCACTTCTGGGCATGCGGGGGGAGAGTTCACGAATCAGCAGCAGAAAAAGGAGCAGTCCCAGAGGACGTACTGGGGCCGGTGGGCGCCTCCCCACTGGGCGAGCATTCCATTCCATTCCAGTCCACCGCTGCCTTGCGCAAAGGACGAGAGAGAGAGGCAATCAAATGGCAAGCGACGCGGGGCTGCAAAAGGGCGCCGCGCTGGGGCCCGCAGGGCCAACGGATCCGTGCCCGAGCGTCGTCCGACTGGCGCCCACCCCTGCAGCGCCCAGGCGAAAAAGAGCGCGCCGCAGCGCACCAAAGCAGTATGGCGCCGCCCGCAAAGCTCCAGGGGGGCGGCGACTGCCAGACCTCTCCTCTTCCGTCCCCTCCCCACCTCCTCCCTCCCATGCCCTCCCTTCCCCTCCCCACAGGATGGCAGTACTCTGTACACGTTGGCGACTCCTGAGAACGCCCCCAGCTGAAGGCCCGGCCATACGACAGTTTCGTCAGGCTCAGCAACGAAACGCCCGCCCCACCAGCGCGTCAACCCCCTCTTCTTCTCCGCCACCACCCCCAGAAAAGCCGCCGCCTGTGCCACGGCAGCCGCTGCTCGCGGGCAACAGGCGTCGCCGACGCCGCCGCTCCCATTTCTGCGTGCGGGTTGGCCGCCGCGCCGCTCGCCTGGCGCAGCGCGCGCCGCTGCTGCGGGCTGGGCGCCGCCGACGCCGCGTCGGGTGGCGGGGGCGGCGCCAGCGGCGGGCTGGGCGGATGCGGCGGGTCAGGCGGCGGGCTTGGGGGGCTTGGGGGGGGGGCGGGCGGGTGCGGCGGGGATGGCGGCGGGCGCGGCGGGTGCGGCGGCGAGGGCGGCGGGCGGGGCGGGTGCGGCGGCGGCGGCGGCGGCCGCGGGATGTTCACCCACTTGAGGGAGAAGGAGGAGAGCACGTCCTTCAGCGACGCCCGCCAGATGCGCACCTCCCTGTCCCCGCTGCCGTACGTCACCACCACCTGTGTGCAGCTCAGCAAATGCAGGCACGGCGGCGCGCAGACCACCACGTGAGCAGTGCTGGCAGGGCAGGGCGGGCGCTCTACAGGGCCCCCAACGTCTGCACGTTCCCTGTCCTTCTGCTCCTTTAGCTCTCTTCCCCTCTTGCCCCCTGCCAGCCAGCCCGTCAGGCCGACCACAGGGTGGCCTGCCTGCAGCGCGCACCTGGCCCTGGTGCACGATCATTCCTGCGGGAAAGCTGATGAAGCCCATGCCCCAGCCCAGCGGGCGGTTGTCCAGGATGGGGTTGGTCGCCGCCAGCAGCGGCATGGGCGTCCTGCAACGCACACGCGTAGCACAAGCGACGCCTCACCTCAGCCACGCAGGGGGACGCACGCGCCGCCAGAGCACGGGCAGCAGAAGGAATCGCCTTTCCCCGCGGGTCAGGTGACACATGGAATGCGGCGACTCACCCGGCCACCTCGAGCATGGAGAAGGGCGGCTCGCCCTCCATGAGGTAGAAGAAGCTGCGAGCAGGCGCAGGAGCGCCGCGGCGAGTGAGAAGGGCTCTGCACGGCGCCACACTCCTGAGCGGCAGAGCGCCCCGCCCACTTCTGCACCACGCGCGTCTGCCGCACCCGCCCCCCCTCAGCTAGTCCTCCTCACTTGATGTACTCGTCGCACTGGCGCTCCACCTCGTCCACCTTGCGCCCGCCGCGCCGCGGCGTGTAGTGCAGGATGCCCAGGTAGACGTCGTAGGGGAAGCCCGTCTGCTCGCGGGGCAGCCGCACGGCCGGCGTGTTGCCGCGCGGGCCTGCGCGCCACACGCGCACCCTCACATCACGCCCGCTGTGCAGGGCTCCGCTCGCTCGCCTGCCACCCCGGCGTTGCCCCGTGCGGGCCGAGTGAGGTGCCTGAGGCTCGTGCGTGGCGGGCGGCGGCCTGGGGAGAGGTTGGGAGGCGGAGAGTGTTAGAAGAGGCGCGCACCTTTGCCGCAGATGCTGTGCAGCGGCCGGAAGACGGGCGTCGAGTTGGTGCGGTAGAGCGTGCTGGCCACGCCGTTGGCGTGCACCGTCACCACCTGGTGCGGGTGCAGGTGCCTCGACCACAGCACGCTGCCCTGGTACTGGAACCCCACCTGTGAGAGGAGGGTGCAAGAGCAGGGGAGGGTAAGGACGATGACGGGGCTCGCTGCTGTTGGCGTGCGGCAGCAGTGAGCGCCTCCAAGAGAGACGGAACTCCGGAGCGTGGACAGACGACTCACCCAGCTCTTCTCATACATGTTCATCCCCGACGTGTGCTGTAGGTGCTTGAGCTGCCCCAGCGGCCAGTCGCGCGAGGCGATGGACATGCCCTCGAGCGGCACGGGCCCGTGTGCGGGCGGCGCCGGGTGGTCGTCCAGCAGCGCGCGCCTGATGCTGCTGCCTCCCGCGTCGAGGCGACCCTCATTATTGAGCTCTGATGCTAGTGACGTTGCAGCTGCTGTTGCTGAGGTGTGCTGCTGCAGGGAGCGGCCGGCGGACGGCGCGCCGCTGTTGCCGGGCTTGACCTTGACCAGGCACAGCGTCTCGCGGAACTTGACGTGCTTGATGGAGTCGGCCAGGACCTTGGGCCTGCACCCGACCTGCGAGTCGCACGCGAACGGCGCGCTGCTGCTGTGGACTCCATCCATCCCCGGGTTGCTGTTATCCGCCGGGCGCGGCGTGCGCGGGCGCCCCCCCACGCCCCACCTGCAGGAAGAGCCCGCTCTCGTCGCCGGCGCTGATGAGTCGCGGGTCGATCATGCCCACGAGCTCAAAGTGCTTGTTGTGGCCCGCCGGGTGCTTCTCTCGGTACCCAGGGCCGGGCTCGACCAGGTGGCAGTCGCGCAGCCTGGGGCTGGCGCCCGTGATGTTGTCCATCTTGCAGAGCAGCACCGAGTTGACCTCGAACACCTGGGCGTGCAGCGGCGGCTCGTTCGGCGCCTGCTCGTAGGAGACGGATGTCTTGTGCACCACGGTGCGGTGCAGAATGCCCACGTAGACGTCGCCCTGGAACACGGCGGCCGCCATGTTGAGCCAGAAGGTCCGGTTGAAGCCGTTGCCGGCCACGGCGCACTCGCACAGGCGCCGCCCAAGGCACGGGATTGCGAGCTCCAGGCGCGGGAACTGCACGTCCGAGTAGGGGTAGACCGCGCTGGGCCGCACGCTCTGCGCCTTGGCAAGCAGCTCGGGCCAAGGGTCCTTCTCCGGCTCGCGCTTCTTCCCCTTGCTTCCGGAGCCCGCCTCTGCGCAGGTGCAGCTGCTGCCCAGCGCCAGCGCCAGCAACAGCAGCGCCGCCGCAGCAGCGCCGCCGCGGCTGGGGGCCATACGCAATCTCGCTCAGTCAATATCAGTGCGCTCCTCGCCGCGCCATTCCCTTCGCTGAGTGAGTGCCGCCGCACGCTGCGGATGATCCCTTGCCGGCATGTGCATCGGGCGGGCCGGGCACCGGGCACCAGTACTCGCACGCGCACCTTATGGAATTCCATAAGGTGTCCCGCAGGCGTCAGGGTGATGAGGCTTCGTGAACGTCGCAGACAGCGATGAGGGGCACGCGCGCGCAAAAATCATTAGCGCACGGGCGGGGGCGACGGCGGGGGCGGCGGGGGCGGCGAAGGCACCGGCACCTGCACGGCGATCTCGCTGCTGAAGGTCAGCAGCACGTCCCGCAGCGCCGCGCGCCAGACGCGCACGTTGCGGTCGCCCACGCCGTACGTGATGACCACCTTGCCGTCCACCACCACCATGCCGGTGGGGAAGCTGATGTAGCCCATGCCAAACTGCAGCGGCCACCGCTCGTACACGGGCTGCGTGGCGGCCACCAGCGGGATGGGCGGCCTGCAGGCAGGCGCGCAGGGAGGGGCAGGCCACACGAGCGTCGCGCCACACGCCCCCAATGCACCCCCTTAACGAGGGCGCTGGCAGTCGTGCGCGTGGATCGCCGCGCCGCACCTGGCCACCTCGACAATGTGGAAGGGCGGCTCGGCCTCCATGAGGAAGAAGAAGCTGCGGTCCATGAGGCAGGGCAGGGCAAGGCAGCGGGAGGCGGCGTGACGTCCTGCCCGCAAAGCAAGACGCTGAGCGTGTGCGCGCACGAGTGCACACGCTCACTTGATGTACTCGTGGCACTGCCGCTCGAGCGTGTCCGAGTTGACGGCGCCCCGCTGAGGCGTCCAGTGCAGGATGCCCAGGTAGTAGTCGCGGCTCAGGCCCGTCTGCTCCTTGGTGATGCGGATGGCCGGGGAGTTGCCCCGCGGGCCTGCGCAAACACGGGCACGATGAGGCAGCAGGTTCGGAACGGGCAGGTGCCCTGGGGCTAGGGCGCGTGTGCCGGGGGGTTGGGGGGCGAGGGCCGGCCGTCCCGCAGCGCTCGCACCTTTGCCGCACATGACCGAGAGCGGCTTGAAGAGGCGCTGGTTGTGGTGCCGGAACAGCGTGGTGACGGTGCCGTTGGCGTGCACCGTCACCACCTCCTGGGGCGACAGGTGCCGCAGCCACAAGAGCCGCCCCTGGTATTCAAACCCGACCTGCGCAACAACACAGCAGCCCGCGGCACGTGCTGTTGCATGTCCTCCACACTGCCGATCAGGGCCCCGCACGGCGTGACGAGCGCCCGTGCAGCGCTCGTCCACCTGGATAGAGAGCGAGAGTTCTCACCCAGTTCTTCTCGCAGGGCAGCTGGTCGCCAGACGTGTACCGCAGCACCTGCATCCTGCCCTCCGGCCACTCCTTGGTCACCTCCGCCATGCCCTCTGACAGCAGCTCCGCCGCCGTCCCGCCGGCCCCGGCCGCCGGCGCCGATGCCGCCAGGCGGCCACTGCCGCCGTCGCCGCCGCCGCCGCCGGGCGCCTGCATCTCCACGCTGCCGCCGCTGTCCGTGAGCAGCCACCGCCGGAAGAGCGCCTGCCATAGCTGCCGCCCGCGGGGCGCCGTGCAGCGCTTGGCCGCGGGCGCCACCTGCGCCTGCAGCCCGCTGCCCAACGGTGTGATGCTGCCTTCCTGCCAGGACCGCAGCGCCCGCTGCAATCGCCGCCGCCACCACCGCTGCCCCTGCTGCTGCTGCTGCTGTCGCTGCAAGTGCTGTGCCAGCCCCTCGCTCGGCCCACCGTTCCGGTGGGCCACCTGGCTCTGGCCGTCTCTCCCCAGTCCCGCTGCCTCTGCCTCTGGCTCCCTGCTGCTGCTGCTCAGCGTGCTGCGATGGCGGCGCTGCAGCGTGGCCACCGCCGTGCCGCCTCCCGCGCCCGCCGCCGGGTCGCGCTGCTGCGCGCCCCCTCCGCTGCCGCCGCCGCCAGGGCGCCCATCCAGCAGCTTGAACAGGCAAGGCGTCTCCCTGAACTTGGTCGTCTCGTGCTTGTCCGCCAGCTCCTTGGGACGGCACCCCACCTGAGGAAGTAAAGGCAAGACATCACCACGCCGAGTCGGCTCGCCTGCCCTTCGCACATTCCGTTCCGCACAGCCACACCAGGGCACACTCAGCCAAAAATGGCGCGCCTGGCCTTCCCACCTGCGGCCCCCAGGCCTGCACCGCTTGACGAGGCTGCCCAGCCAACCTCCCTCTGCCTCACCATCAACCCACGCGCCCCTGGAGGACAAAAAGGCCCGCACCTGTAGGAAGAGCCCGTGGTCGTCGCCGGCGCTCATGAGGCGCGGGTCGATGAGGCCCACCAGGTTGAAGTGCTGGTGCGTGGGGAAGGGGTGGCGCTCGCGGTACTCTGGCTGCGGCTCCACCAGCTGGCAGTCGCGCACCGACACGCGGGCGCTGAGCAGGTCCGCCTTGCAGAAGAAGAGCGAGTTGGCCTCCATCACCTGGTTGCGCCGCGACTGCTTGGTCTGCTGGAACGTGATGGTCGGCCGGAAGAGCGTCACGCGGTTCAGGATCACCACGTACACCTGAGCAGCGGCAGGAGAGGAGGGGGGGGGGGGCGAGGCAGGCGGGCTGATCCACGTCGGGTTGGCCGCTTCATGGGGAGGTGGGAATGCCGCCCGGAGCACGGGGGGCCCCAACCGCTGCGCGAGCGCGCTCCGCCCGCACCTGGCCCCTGAAGGTGGCGCTGGCCGTGTTGAGCCAGAAGGTGTGGTTCCAGCCGTTCTCCGCGGTGCACTCGCAGTAGCGCGCCGCGAGGCAGGGCAGCTGGATGCTGGGGTCCCTATCCAGCGGCACGTCGTCGTAAAGCAGCACCGAGGAAGGCCGCGTGACCTGCAGGAGGAGGCCACAGGTGGGCGGGGCAATCCGCTGCGGGTGAGGCGGTGCGGGAAGCCGTGGAGCTGGAGCTGGCCGGCAGCTCTGAGAGCTGCACCCCAAAGAGCCTGCGCGCGCGCGGGCGCTCGCCTTTTCGCCGCCCAGCATCCGGGGGAATGGGTCTTCCCCAGCGGCTGCTCCATGCGCCAGAGGTCCCAGCAGCACAGCAGCAAGGGCGGCTGCGGCGGCCAGCAGCAGGAGGCGCGTCCTCCGCCGTCCTGCCATTGCCGGTGGCCGGCTAGCTCCGCGCGACTCAGGCGAACGGCTAGCTCATGGCGTTGTCTCTGTTAGCGACGCTGTGACTGGAACGATTGAATGGCGCGTGCGAATGGCCGTTGCTCGAGCTCGCCTCCCTCTCCCGGGCGTGCTGTTTAAACCTGGCAGCGCCGCAGCAGCTGCAGCCTCGAGCTCTCTTGCAGCGCCAGAGGTGAGAGGAGACGATCTGGGGGATGAACACAAAGCCTGCAGCGCTGCGCAGGATGAATGAATGTCAACGCGCCCACCAGCCCGCCGCGCTCCTGCCGCTTAGTCGTCGTCGCCGCCGGGGCCGCGGGGCTTGGGCCCTCCCGCCTGCTTGGACATGATGATCTGGTCCACCCTGAGGATGGTGACGGCGGCGTCCGTCGCCAGCTTGATGGCCCACCACTTGGTGCTGTACAGGTCCGTGATGCCCTCGGTCGCCCACAAGTCCTTGGGCTTCCCCGTCTCAATGTCCACGCCTGCCCAGCAGCACACACACACACGCACACGCACGCATGCAAGGCCGTCGTCACATACAAGTCGCCACCGGGGTGCGCGGCGCATGCGGCGTGCCCCACTGGCAAACAGCAACGACCGCCGTAAGGCTGCCCGCACCGGTGGAGGTCTGCCCTTGCGCGTGCGCGGCGTAGAGCGAGGACACCACGTCGGGCGCGTCGAGCCCCGAGTTCTCGGCCAGCGTGCGCGGCACCACCTCAAACGCCTCTGCAAACTTGTTGATGGCGTACTGCTCCAGGCCCGACTGCTTCTTGCCCCACTCGGTCAGCAGCCGCGCCACCTCCACCTCGGCGGCGCCGCCCGCCGGCACCACGCGCGCGTCGCGCGTGAGCGCCTTGAAGGCGTTGACGCCGTCGTTGACGGCGCGCTCCACGTCGTCCAGGAAGCCCTGGGTGGAGCCGCGCAGCACCACGGTGCTGATCTTGCCCAGAGACGCGTCCTGGCGCAGCACCGTGCACGTGGCGCCGCCAATCTCCTGCGGAGGGCAGAGCGTGCACACGCACGCACGCACGCAAGGAAGCAAGCAAGCAGGGCAACTCGCTCCTGCTTTGCTCTGCCGACTCGCCGGCAAACGAGTGGAGGTGGACGTGCACGCCGCAGCGCGCTTGCTCTCCAGCAGCGCGGGCAGCATACACTTGTGCTTCGTTTGCTGTGCCCTGTGCTGTGCGCACCTGCACGCTGAGGTACTTGACAAAGCCGAGCTCGTCGGGCGACGGCGCGCTGAAGGTGGACTTTGCCGTGGCGCCCGTGGCCTTGCAGAGGCGCAGCAGCTCGAACTTGGAGGGGATGCGCAGCATCATCATGCCGTACTTTTCCAGGAAGTGGTGCGCCATCTCGCCAATGGCGCTGCCGCTCACCACCACCTGCGCGCGTTTGACGGGGCGCGCGCGACGCTAGGTGGGCGGAGGCGGCACACAGAAAGACCACAAGCAGCAGCACAGCAGCGCACTGCCGCCAAAGCAAAGAGCGAGCGCCACCAGCAGCATACCTTGGCCCCGGCGTCGGCGATGGCCTTGATGTACTCCTCCAGCTTGTCCTCCTCGCCCTTGGAGTAGTTTTCCAACTCCTGGGCGTTCTTGATCAGCACCGTGCCCTGCACACAACCACAGGCGCGGCGACAGCCACCGCCAGGTCGGCCGCGGGCGCCCGCGCATAGCCGGCTGTGGGCCGCCTCGCGACGCGCGTGCATGCGAGTCGTCCGGTGCCGAGGGACCGCGCGCATGCGCGCGCCTCCCTCACCTTGGTGTCTGTGGAGGCCGTGTCGACGCCCTGGCTGTACACCACCACCTTGGCGTCCTCCATGTGCTTGACCGTGCCCTCGGCGTCCCTCCGCAGCACCATGCCCTTGACCACCGAAGAGTCCGACAGGCCCGCACCTGCGGCGCGCAAGCGCCAGCATGCAAGCAGGTGGAGCCAGACGTCGAGCGGCGCACGACACGTCAGCCCTCCCTCTGAAGCGAGGGCGCACCTTCGATCTTGACGACGCGGACGTTGTCCACGTTGAAGTTGACGGGGTTCTGCGGCAGCACGTCGATGCACGCCTCGGCCACCAGCTGCGAGAGCAGGTCCTCGTACCCGTGGATCTTGGACGCAATGGCGCCCTTGAGCCGCTGGGCCACCTGCGCACCATCCCAAACGCCATGGCACACCATGACACACAGTGAGCTCGTGTGTGTGCGTGCGCGCAAGCAACGTGCTGCTGCCGCGTGAAGTGGAAGGGGGGAGAGGCGGGTGTGTGTCGGGCGCAGCCGGCGCTCACCGCCGCCTTGTCGCGGACGTTGATGTCCTTGCTGTCCTTGACCACCAGCGTGTCCAGCAGCTCCAGCGCCTGCGTGCTTGTGTGGTGTGCACGCCGCAAGCTCCAGCTGAGCCGCCGTGCTGGGCACCGTCTGCTTGCAATGAGCGGTCGCGCCGTGTGCAGCGCGCACTGCTCCGCCCACCTTGGCGCCGGCCTTGGCGTAGCCGTCTGCGACCTCGGCGGTGTGCAGCCCGTCGCGCAGCAGCCCCTCGGCGTTGCTGAGCAGCTCGCCGCCCAGCGACAGCACCTGCGCGACCCGGGGCGCCACGCCCAGGGTTGGCCGACCAAGGCGGGCGTGTGGCTGCGGCGCCCCAGCACTCGTACTGAGTGATCTGGGGTCTGCTGGAGCAGCACGCTGCGCGCACCAGGTTGGTGCCGTCGCCGATCTCCGCCTCCTGCGCCTTGGCCGCGTGCACGAGCAGCTTGGCTGCGGGGTGGTTCACCTCGAGCTCCGTGACGATGGTCGACGCGTCGCTGGTGACGAAGAGGCGCTCCAGGTGGTTGATCACCATCTTGTTCATGCCTGCGGCGTGTGTGGGGGGCGACGCGGCCGTGGAGCAAGAAGAACAGGCGCGGGGGCGCGGAGCAGCTTCACGAGCAGCTGCTCGCACGGCGAAGCGTCATGCTGCATTGCGCCGTGCGCCCTCGCCCACGCAACACGACGCAACAGCGGCTGCACGCGGCCACACGCACCGTTCGGCCCCAGAGATGTGCGCGTGATGGACGCCATGTTCTTGCACGCCTCGATGTTGCGGACGACCGCCTCATCGACGCCTGCAAAGTGCTTGTGTCCCTCCTTCAGCATGGCCTGAAGGCCGTAAGGGAGACCCATCGCCATTCTGGCTGCGCCGAACGAAGGATCTCACGAAGAAGCGTCCTCCTCTCAAGCCGCGTGCTGTGCTGCTCGCCAATTCGACCACGGCTGGTGCAGCGCGGTGCTGAGAGGTGTCGTGGGCAGGCTGGATCGCTGCGGTGCTGCCGCGCTCGAGCCGCGCACGACTTTGAAATCGCGGGCCCGCAAACACCCATGCACGAGAAGCGGGAAGCGTGCGCGGGACGTCACGCGAGCAGCATGCACTTACGCTGCCCCCAAGTGGCTCACCCCGGGCTGGTCCAGCAGCGCTCAACCTCGCCGCGGCCGCCCCCACCACACATCACGCCATCGCCACACCGTCGCGCCATGGCTCCTCCTGCGGCAGCAGCAGCAGCAGCAGCAGCAGCAACAACAACAACACCAGCGGTTGACATTGAGGACAAGGCCGTGCGCGTGCGGCAGCTGGAGCAGGAGGCCGACGCGCAGCACAAGCTCGCGCAGCGCCTAAACAAGGAGGGTCGCTTCCTCGAGGCGCAGGAGGCCTACGGCCGCATGCACGCGCTGGAGGACGAGGCCTCCGAGCTCGCCAAGGAGGTGCGTATGGTGCCGTCCTCCTCCTCTAGGGCCTCACGTCATCCCTCCTCATCCTCATCCTCGGCCGCATGTCCCTCATCCCCAGCCACCCGCCGTGCACCTGGGCGCGCAGGTGGGCTGCGTGGCGTGCGTGCTGGGCGACCCCTCGTGCGGCAGCGCCGGCGACGCCCTCAGCGCCGACGAGCAGCGCGACTTCTTCCAGCTCATCCCCGTGCCCGGCTGGGGCAGCAGCAGCACCGGCGCCGGCGCCTTCCGGGCCCGCGCCCGCGGCGCCGTGGTGGGCAGCCTGGTCGCGGACGCCGCCGCCATGGGCGTGCACTGGGTCTACGACCTGGACGTGCTGCAGGCGCTGGCGGACGAGCGCTCCGCTAGCCACCGCCAGGCCTCCACCTCCACCTCCACCTCAACCCCCGAGGTCGGGCTGGAGTTCACGGACCCGCCCCGCTCGCCCTTTTACCGCTACGCCAGCGGCCGCAACTCGCCGTACGGCGAGCAGACGCTGGTGCTGCTGCACAGCCTGGCGGCGCGCGGCGGCCTCGACTGCGTGGCCTACGCCAACGCGTTCGCCGCCCACTTCGCCGAGGGCGCGTTCGACGGCTACCGCGACGTGAGCACCAAGGGCTTCCTGCGCAACTTCCAGCGGGGCCTGGCGCCGCCGCAGACGGGCGTGGCGGACGCGCAGGCCAACTGCGTGGCGCGCGCCGCGCCGCTGGTGCTGGCGTTCGCCGCGCCGGCCGACCCGGCGCCTGGTTTGGACGCCGCGGGGGCGGCGGGCGGGGGGCGGGTGGAGGGGCAGGTGCGGCTGGGGCGGGCGGTGCGGGCGGCCACGCGCGTGACGCAGAACAGCGAGGCGGCGGGCGCGTGGGGCGCGGCGGGCGCCGAGGTGCTGGCCCGCGTGGTGCGGGACGGCGCGGCGCCATCGGCCGCCGTGCGATGGGTGGCGTCGCAGCTGGAGCAGCAGATCGCCGCCTCGCGCCCGCCCGACGTGACGGACGGCGCTGATGGCGCCGCGCCGGCGCCGCCTGCTTCCTCCGACGCGTCTCAGCAGCAGCAGCAGCAGCAGCAGGCGGTGGAGTCCAAGGTGGAGCTGGCGGCGCTGGTGGCGGGGCACTTGCGGCAGGTGTTGGCGCTGGCGGCGCTGCCGGTGCCCGAGGCCACGGCCAAGCTGGGGCGCAACTGCCACATGCCGGCTGCGCTGTGCACGCCGCTGCACGTGGTGCTGCACATGGAGCACCTGGCGCGGGAGGAGCGGCGGGCGCGGCGGGGCGGCGGCGTGGGCGGTAGCGGCGACAGTCGAGGGCAGGCCGAGGGGGAGGAGGAGGCGGAGGAGGAGTGGGATGATGGGCTGGCGGCGGCGGTGGGCGCCCGCTTCGCCCAGGGCATCCGCGCGGCGATCCGCGAGGGCGGGTGCTGCGCGTCGCGTGCGTCGTACGCGGGTGCGCTGCTGGGTGCGCTGGGAGGGGAGGAGGGCGGCGTGCCGGCGGCGTGGAGGGCGCGGTGCACGGAGCTGCCGCGCATCGTTGAGGCGGTGGACGCAATCTGCCTGGCCCGCGACCGGGCGTGAGCGCGTGCTTTGCGTGAGCCCTGCAAGTGTGCATGTTGCGCCTGTCCGGCGGGAAAAGGGGAGGGGCAAGGCCTCGTCCAAAGCTTGCAGACGACAGGTAGGGGTCACGCCGCTGGCAGTATGTACAGAAAGGAAGCGCCTGCGCACAAGCTCCCATCTTCAAGCGCTGCGGACCAAGCGCGCGGCGAAAATGCCGTCCACCCGGTGCACGTGCGGCAGCGTGCGCAGGTGCCCCGCCTCGGTCACCACCGCCGCTTGCGCCGCGCCGGGCGGCGGCTCGATCGGCTGCAGCGTGAAGTCTGGCTGGCGCTCCAAAAAGGCCGCCACCTGCCCCTCGTCCTCGTCCAGCTCCAGGCTGCACGTCGAGTAGACCAGCACGCCGCCCGGCTTGACCACGCTCGCGGCCGCGTCCAGCAGGCTCGCCTGGACAATTGCCAGGCACGACGCACGCACACGCATGCGCAACGCGTGAGGCGCTCGGTGCTCGGGTCACGGTCAGAGCTTCATGGCGGAGGAGCTGCCTTTCTCGCAGCACCTGCAGCTGCTTCAAGGTCTCGAGGTCCTCGGGCCGCCTGCGCCACCGCATGTCGGCGCGCTTGCTCAGCACTCCCGTGCCGCTGCACGGCGCGTCCAGCAGCACGCGGTCAAACCGCTTGCCCTGCGCCGCACAAGCACACACACGCAACAAGCACGCAATGTGGCAAACGCTGGCGGCGCGCTCAGAGACCGGAGACGCAGCTGCCCCCCCGCCCCCCCGAGAAATGTGGCCCAAGCGTATGTGAGGGCGCGCACCTGGGCCGCCGCGTCGGCCGCCCAGGCCGCCAGGTCGGCGGCGTGCAGCTGCAGCATGCTGGGCGGCACGCCCTGGGTGGCGGCCAGGTTGGCCAGCGCCTTGGTGCGTGGCCGGCTCACGTCCACCGCCGTGATGCTGCCCTGCACACGCACGCACGCACACGCGCAGCGCGCACCACCGCTCGCGTTGCGACGCGACAAACGGCGATGCACAGGAGGGTCGGCAGAAGACGAGGACATCGTGCTCGCAGGCGTGCCGGCGCGTCGGCTGCGCACCTGCAGGCCCATGCGGGCGGCGGCAAACATGGTCTTGCCGCCGGGCGCGGCGCAGCAGTCGAGCACTCGCTCGCCCGGCTGCGGCCGCAGCGCCAGCGCCACCACCAGCCCCGACGACACGTCCTGGACGGTGCACCTGCCCTCCGCCACGTGCCCCTGCGCATGCCGCACGGCCACAGCCCAAGCGCACAGCCAGCTTGAGATACAGCAAACATCTGGCACGCAAGCACGCTCAGCGCGCTCGTCTTGCAGGGAGCTGCAGCGGTTGATGGCACCGGTCGCGCAGCGCGGGCACAGCGTGGCGGTCGCTCCTACTACTTTAGGGTCAGGCGCACCATGGCAAGCAGCGTCTGCAGGCCCGAGTTGACTTGCAGGAACTCGTCGGGCAGTAGCGGCGAGGGCGCCGCGTCCACGCCCTGCGCGCGCAGCTGCTCGGCCAGCGCCGCCGCCGACGTGCGCAGCGTGTTGACGCGCACGGTGAAGACGGGCGGCCTGCGTGGTGCGGCGTGGCGCCCAGGCTCACCACCAGTGTGTTCACCCAGGTCCCCAGGCTCAGCCCAGTGGTGAGGGGCCCACCCTCGCTCGTGGAGTGGTATCGGCGACACCTGCTTCGGGCGTGGGGGGGCACGGGCCCCTCCCACCTCTAAGGACCAGGGGCCCAGCGCACCTGTTGTTCACCTTGAGCAGCGCCTCTGTGCCCTCCCTGCCAAACTGCTTGAGCCAGCGGGTGATGAGCCAGGTGGGGTGCGAGTGGCACGCGCCCAGCACCCGCGCCAGGTCGCACTTGGACAGCGACGGGTGCAGGTCCCTCTGTGAAACCAGCACGCACGCGCACCAGCACCAGCACAAGGCGCCTTCATCCCCGTGGCACACTCGGCCATGGACCGGGACGGCAATGTGGCCGCCAGGTGTGCCAGTGGGAGACACGGCGCTGCCCAGGCTCGCACCTCGGGCACGGGCAGCGTGCCGGCCTGGGCGTGCCGCGCCGCCGACCGCAGCACGCCGTTGACCAGCCGGGCCAGCCCCTCCACGCGCGCCGCGCCGTCCTCGCCCTCGCGCGCCAGGCCGCCCACCACGGCGCGCGTGAGGTCGACGAACTCACCCAGCGCGTGCGGCGCCAGGCGCGCGTACAGCAGCTCGTAAAGGGCCAGCCTCAGCACCTGGAGGAGGGGACGGCAAGGTGTGCGCGCGTGCGGGCCCAGGGCGGAAGCGGCGTCCGGGCGGCGGTCCGCCGGGGGGCAGGTGATGAGTAGGGGCGTGGCGAGCGGACCGAGGCGCGCACCTGGCGCACAGCGGGCGGGTCCAGGTCGAGGGCGCTGCGCTGCATCAGCTGCGAGGCGATGTAGTCGAGCCGCCGCTGCCACCGCACCACGCCGCTCACCAGCGAGCGCAGCGTGCGCTGCTGCCTGCACGGTGACCGTGGCGGCACAAGAGTGGCATGCGTGCGGCCGGTCACCCGCAGGCCTCCCTCGCACCTCAAGCTGTCAAGCAGCAGCAGCAGCAGCAGCAGCAGCAGCAGCAGCAGCAGCAGCAGCAGCAGCA
>VFQP010002349.1_pt1 | contig 21438 bp, 36 predicted proteins | sample 3512351 | NCBI WGS metagenome assembly VFQP01 (sample SAMN10412372, study PRJNA504923) | tailings metagenome | isolation source: Relicate 1 Philex TSF1 revegetated site | place: Philippines: Tuba, Benguet | collected 2017-08-29
TGGGATGGGATGGGATGGGATGGGATGGGATGGGATGGGATGGGATGGGATGGGATGGGACAAGGAGGTGTTGCAAGAAATGGGGTACATGCTGTGGGGGGATGTGCAATACTGGTCGTGGATACAGATGGGTGGGTCATGGATACAGGTGGGTGTAGGTGTGGGTGTACCACAGCATGGTTCACTAGGAAAGACACATACAGTATATGATAGGTAGTATTTGTCAAGGGGCAATATGCAATACTACACAACAACCAATGCAACTAACACACAGCTACCAATACAATCAACAATTTGCGCAGTTGACATACCGCAACAAAGGAGGCATCAGGTGAGTGACCCAATTGGCCATGGTCATTGAGACCAAAGCTATACAAGGCACCCATGCTGGTGACTGCAAGGGTATGTGCACCCCCACATGCCACGTGTACTATGTCATGGTCGTAGAGAGATGCCACTATGGTTGGTACAAGCTGCAGGTGGAGTTGGGGGGAATGTGGGAGAATGGGTGCGATGATGATGCCATGATGGGGGATGCCATGGTCGTACATGTCGTGTGCAACTTAGAGTACCGAGTCTCCCGTGATCTCCATTACCCCAAGTTGCTAACAATCTGCGCATGGTTGGCCATGAGTTTGTGTTGTTGGACAATCAACATATGTTGACCTATTATTTTGGATGTTTTGTGTGCTTTTCAAATAGTTTTATTACAGAATGTACTGCACAAATACACTGCATTGAGACCCACAGCAAGGCAGGACATCTTATGGCCACAGACACCCTGCATCTTGTCGCATTACCCAGCATCTGTCTCTACTTTTATACGCCTAAAAACCTTGTAGATCAATAGTAGATTCAGCGCAGTACACACGCCAGAAGAGATTACCGACACACACAATGGGCAATCTTGTAAGCAGCAGTACATCAAAAAGAAGCAAACCAGGGCAGATCACGGATGCCGACCGTGCAGTGTTGACCCTCAAGGTGCTTTTTGTGCAATCATGATGCTTGCACTCATGAGAATACACTGATGAGATGCATCACAAACCAACACAAAGAAACAACCCTACCATACACAGACACAACGAAAAAAGCTGACTGATCAACGTGCACGCATCGATGCCCAAGTATCCCGAGAAGTGGAGGTTGTGCGTGAATTACTGCGCAACAACAAAAAGGAACGTGCACTGTTGGCATTGAAACGAAAAAAGTTGCAGGAAAAGCAGTTGGAAAATATTGATTCGTGGTTGCTGAATGTGGAATCCCTGTTGCTTGACATTGAAACAGCAAAGCAAAGCACCAAGCTTATGGATGCGCTGAAAACAGGAAACTCAGCAATCAAGCAAATGCAAGCAGCAATGCCACTTGCGGTATGTGGGTTGCTTGTGGGGTGTATGGGTTGTATACGTCAAGCCTGGTGTGGGCAAGTATCGGGGTATTTCTGTGTTTTATACATAGAAAACCCTTGTACACATACACACACATACACACCACACATGTACACATACACATATAATATATATACCTGTCTTTCTCTCTCTCACACACACACACCACGTCACACACACACACATGTATTTACACACATATACACACATACACACATATACACACATACACACCTACACACACACACAGGAGGTGGAGTCACTGATGGAGGAAACTGCAGAGGCACGTGCCCATGAACAAGCACTTGCAAGAATGCTGGGGGAGTCATTTGACCCCGCTGATGAAGATGCTGTACTTGAGGTGTGTTGTAGTGGTGTGTTGTAGTGTGTGTTGTTGGTAATGTGTGTGTTGTAGTGTGTGTGTGTGTTGTAGCCCTCAATCACACCCCTCAATCACACTCACACACACACACCTCAATCACACCCCTCAATCACACAGGAGCTGCAGGCATTGGAGGAAGAGGCACTTGCCACAGATGTGGCTCAACTACCTACCGTGCCAAAAATACCAGACCAAACAACAACAGACCAAACCATAACAACAACAACAGCAACAACAGCAACAGCACAGCAGCTTGTTGTAGAAGCACAGGAGACAAGAGACAGTGTTGTGGGGGATATGTTGGAGGCATTACCTGCAGTACCAGTACACAAGGTACACAGTGCTGGGGTGCAGGGGGTGCAGGTGGAAGATGCACCAGCACAGGTGGCAGAGTTGGCATCATGAGCACAGCACAACATGTGTTGTTGCTGGTGGTGTACCTTCAAGTGTGTGGTGGTGTGCTGTCACATGGCATCAGCTATTTCATGCATGATACTGTTCATACATGACACTGTTCATACATGACACTGTTCACACATGATACTCTTCACACATGATACTGCTGATCAAGTATATAGTCCAGGTTTTAGACACTACTATTCATAAAATGATGGTTACCATATGTAATTGCATTGACATAAAGTCAACACATTGCTCTACATAGTCAACGGACTGATGAACGTCAAATGATTCACAATGTAACACACATGCAGCAAACACATGCATCTGCACATCAGCAATGCCCCCCCACACGTCCAAATCACACACAACCCAAACACAGCAATCACACACACACAATCCACCCAGCAACATCACACACAATCCACCCAGCAATATCACACACTGTTCACCCAGCAACACCACACACTGTTCACCCAGCAACACCACACACACAATACACCCAGCAATATCACACACTGTTCACCCAGCAACACCACACACACAATCCACCCAGCAACATGCATGTCCACCATGTCATCTGGTCGCACACACACACACATCCTCCCCTAGTTGAGCTTGTTTTGAATTTGTCGATGCACTAAACACAAATACTCCACATACGACATGCCAGCCCCACTACGGTCCTCCACCAGGCACTGGAAAAAGGGGCCCTCTGACACGTCACCCCGTTTGTGTAAGGTCAGTCGCATGTAGCTGCTGCGGTTGCTGCGCAGCAAGTCCAAGAGCTGTGGTGATGTGATGTGGTGTGAATGGCGGGTGATGTTATGATGGTGGGTGTGACAACAAACAATAGTCAAACAATGGTCAACAATGGTCAAACAATGGTCAAACTATAGTCAAAACAATATTCAAACAACAAGCAATTGCTCCTGCACATCACACACACACACACACATTCCCTGTCAAACATCCCCCCCCCATCCCAAACCTGCCTACAACATACCTCGTGTGTTGCTCTGCTCAAGGGTGTGTCTAGTACAGGAAATGCATATGGTTTACCTGCCTCCACCACCAACCCATCCAAACTCGATACACCTGGGTGGGTGATACGGGGTACGTGTGTGCATTGGATTGTGTGTGTATGTATGAAGGAATGTGTGTATATGTGTCATTACTTGTGTACATACATGTTCACATACGTTAATGCTAAGCAAACCCACCCACCCACACTCACCAACCCCCTCACACATACCAAATAGTTGCTGCAGCACATCAGCCCCTGCCTCTCTATTCACAAACAGCATTGCCTCAAACCCATTTTCCAGCAGGTACACTCCAGAGGGCTCCAGTTTTTCAGCACTGAGTGCAAGAGCAGTGGGTAGACGATCAATGGTACCCTGGGGGCCCTGTGTTTGGGGTGGGGGAGGGGACAGGGGGTGAGGTGGTGGGGGTGAGGGGGTGAGGTGGTGAAACATGCATGAGGATATGAATGTGGGGGAGTGAGAGAAAGTATGTGAGTGTGTTTGGAAATAACAGGGGCTGTTGTCACGCATGTGTCCACTGTATTCACTGTGTCATGTTTCTCTATGCACCCACACTCTCATGTTTCTCTATACACCCAGACACACCTGCAGGTCAGGCAGCTGTTCCAAGAGTGTATGTAGGGCAAGGAATCGTGGATATGCAACACCACCAAGGCGGCTTGCACTGAGTGTTTGCAGTGTGTATGCCCAGCATGCACGTGTGTCGGTGCGGCAGTCACCCCTGTGGTGGGGGATTTCACACAAGGGGGTGATGTGGGGGGGGGGGGGAATACAAGGGGGTGATGTGGGGGGGGTGGAATTGCACAAGGGGATGATGTGCGTGAAGAATAAAAGAGAATAGAGAAAGACAACCCCACACAAACACAACCCCACACAACCCCACACAAACATCATACCCATCCCCTCCCCCCACCCCCCCACCCCCCCCCCTCCCATACCTCAACAACCCGGATTTCACCAACCCCAACCCATACAACGGCAGCAACTTCAAGCTCTCTGGTAATATCAACTGTCCACTGGGAGATGTACTTGCGCAGTGCTTCCTGTAGGCAGCCAGGGTGTCAACACATGCCTTGGTCACCACATCCCTGGTGGCGGTCAACGTCGATCCGGGAAGCCGCAGTGCTGCAGTACGGGCCACATGTGCCAGCACAGCATCGAGGTCTGCCCCTTTGAAGACAGAGCCCAGGGAGGAGGTTGTTGGGAGGGCCATGGTGTGTATGCTGTGGGGGGGGGCGGGAGTGTGTGTGGGGGGAGGTGTTGATGTCACACAGGGTAGTGTGACTCAGAACCTCCACATTGTTTCATACACCTCCACATTATTTCATACACCTCCACATCACTCCATACACCTCCACATCACTCCATACACCCTCCACTCCATACCGAATACGTCGATGCCCATCCGTGGTTGTATACAACAACGCAAACTGCAAATACGCCTGACTCGCATCCGACAGCTTTTCTTCATGGGACAGCAATGCTACTATTGTGGAGTCACTGGAAACTGCCGGAAACTCCACATCAGTGCTGAATCGCTGGTAAAAGGCACCCAGGTATCGGTCGACTGTGAGGCCTGTGCTTACACGGAGACGAGCTATTGCTTCTAATCCCTGTGTGTGGGGGGGTGAGAGTGCGTGTGTGTGAGGGTGGGTGTGTGAGGGTGAGGGTGGGTGTGTTGGTGGGTGTTACAACTACATGCAACACCACACAACACCACACAACTACATGCAACACCACCCTCACCACCCTCACCACATGCACTACACACACCACACACTCCACACCACACAACCCCCACATACTTGTGGGCGTATGAGGTTCCAGCGTAGATCGTTAAACAACTGTGCATTATCACTCTGTGCATTAAACTTGCTGTACTGATACAACTGGCCCCCTGTTGCCCTGCACAGCTGCCCAATGCTGGCTATATCCACATATGTTTGTGCCAATACAAATACATCCACACAAATCTGTGTGTAGGTATGGGTGGGAGTGTGCATGAGGGGGCGTGTGTATGGGGGTGTGAGCATGAGGGGGAATCTGCATGTGCAATACACAGTGTGTGATACACAGTCACATGATGATACATCGTGCTGCCAATATACATACCACCATGTATACACACCACCATGTACACACACCACCATGTACACACACCACCACCACCCAGTACAACAACCCCATCCCACCCACCCACCTGGTGTTCTGCTGCTTGTTCTCCCAGCTTTGACCATGCCTTTGACTCTGGCTGCAGTGCATCTTGATTATCACGTTCCCCCAATGACGGATCACGTAAGGTGAGAGACATGCTGCCCAGCTTTGGTAGGGTGCCCATGAAGACATGTACCTGCCCACCAACACCAGCCTGGGTTGTGTGGGGGGTGGGTGGGGATGTGGGTGGGGATGTGTGTGTGTGTGGATGTGGATGTGTACATAAAGGTGCGTATGTGGGGGTGTACATGTGTGTACATGTGTGTACATGTGTGTACATGTGTGTGTATACATGTATACTACCACTACCATTCAACGCACACCCAACACACCCTCATCACACACAAACCCAACACACCCTCACCACACACAAACCCAACACACCCTCACCACACACAAACCCAACACACACCTTGAGTACATTCACAGCAGCCTGCACCGCAGCCCCCCCCGCTGTATCTGTCACATTATTACTCGCAAACATGCTTGGTATCTGCTCAAGAAGCTGCGTTACCAGCCCCCGACACTGTTCCAATGGGGCCACCAGGTTGGCCGCCAGTGGCGCATACACGTCCTTGACATCAGGCACGACGAGCATTTGGGGGGAGGCGTGTCCAGTGGTGAGGTTGTAAAAGTGAAGGGAGGAATCGTAGGTTGCAATGGCAATGTTGACACGATCACCACCTGTGTGATGAGAAGGGGGGGGGGGGATACTGCGTGCGAGTACATGTGTGGGTACGTATGCATGTGTGTGTGCATTCATGTGTGTGCATACATGTGTACATACTTGTGAACATACATGTGTACATACATATCAATTTTGCGTTTCATGAGCATACACAACGACAACAAAAGAAACAACAAAAGAAACACACTAAAAACCACCTTGCAGCTCATCCAACATGCGCAGCAATGACGAGCACACAGATGCAACAGCACCATAGGCAATGGCGTTGTATGACACGTCAATGAGGAAGAAATGGGTGGGGGGCATGGGGGGGCGTACCTGGGAGGAGTGTGGGTGGGGTGGGGTGGGGTGGGGTGACAGGTGCTTGTGGGTGTGCATGAAACATGGTTGATGTATACATGAGCATTTGTGTGTACAGATGAGCATGTGTGTGTACAGATGAGCATGTGTGTGTACAGATGAGCATGTGTGTGTATTAATGAGCATACATACTCATACAAAAAAAAAATGGAAGCCCACATTATCTCCCCACAACACACATCCCTCCCCACAACACACACCCCTCCCCAACACCCCCCCCCAAAAAAACACACACACCATGTATTCACTCGTGGCCACCACCTCAACGCTCCCCTTACACAGCTCTGGTCGCTCCTCTGCATCCCTCCTCCTCCCATCAGCCCCCAAGTGACAGAAATACGAGGCGGGACAGGGGGTCACCTGCCCACACAGCGCACACTGATACTTATTCCCCCCTTCTACCCACTTATCAAAGGGGTTTACGTAGGCCTTGCATCGAGAACATCGTACGGGTCCCGTTTCCCCAAAGTCCACAATGGGAACCCCATCGTCCCCCGGTTGGGGTACTGCGAGGGGCTGCAGCACCACTGCGAGGGGCAGGGCTGCGGTTTTGATCATGTCGGCCGTGGTGGGGATGTTGTTGAGGCTACACCGCATAAAGCGGGGGGAGCAGTCGCCCATGTCACGGACGACAAAGCGGGCAGAGGAGGAGGGGGGGATTGCATGGTCACCACGGACACGGGTGTCAAAAACATCCACTCCTGTGGGTGGGTGGGTGGGTGGGTGGGTGGGTATAGGTGAGGGTGTATGTGTGAATGGCGGTGTGCACTATGGTGTAAAACAACGCATTGATAGCATATAGATGATAGTACATGACAGCATACAATATACAAACAACACAAAAAGTACTCCACCAACAACAGCACACCTTGGTCGATGCCATCTGGTCGTGGGATGTGTGCCGGGTTTATTTTCTGAGATGATGATGCAGGTGCTGCGGGGGTCCCCATGGGCCCCGGTGCAGGGCCCCCTGGTGGCGCAGCAGGGCCCCCCATTGCGCCGCCCTGACCAGGTCCCGGCATGCCAAACATGGGAGGGCGTGCTAGGGCCCCTGGCGCGTGCATACCCTGAATAGCAGGGGGTGCCATGGGGGGGGGTCCCCTTGTCGATGGGGGGGGTGCCCCCATGGCTGTCCCCCCAAACGAAGGTGGTGCCCCCATGGGGGGCCGTGCGAGCGGAGGTGCTGTTGCTGCTGCTGTGCCGACACCACCCATCATGGGGGGGTGGGATGTGGCCAGGGGGGGCTGGGATGTGGCCAGGGGGGGCTGGGATGTGGCCAGGGGGGGCCGCAATGGAGGGGGGGGCTGCAGTGGTCCCGGCAGTGGTCCCGGCGGGCCCCTCAATGGTGGGGCACCAGAAAGTGGTGGGGCACCAGAAAGTGGTGGGGCTGCCATGGGTGTTGCGACGATTGGTTGTGGGGGAGCATGCGACATTGGTGGACGCATAGTGGAAGGTGGCGGGCGGGCGGGCATGGATGGTGGTTGCTGCATGGATGGTGGTTGCTGCATGGAGGGTAGTATACCCCCAGGTCGTGGCATGCCATTGGTTGGTGGACGCAAGGTTGGTGGATATGCTAATGGTGGAGCGCCACCCTGTATCATATCATGCGTGGTTATGAGCAAAACATCTTGTGAAAACCTGTGAAAAGTACTGAACCTGTGAAAAAACTCCCATGCATACCTGTGGCTTTTGTGCAAAGGCGGGGGGCGCCATGGCAGGCGGTGGTTGTTGTGTTCCGTTGGAAGCCACTGCATTTCCTATGTTGTGTGTTGTTTCATGTGTGAGCATCATTGCAAGTTCATGACACAACAGTTCAAGGGTCTGTTGTGTACAGGTGTAACAGTGCAGATGCACGATGATGCATCCACCACCAGCAGTCCTCCAACCCCCATCTTCAATTACCATCTGGAGGATGTGTTGATGCAACTGGTGCCACACCATACGGTGGACCAGGAGGTCGCTGCATGCTTTATCACTGACGATCAGTAATGTTGTGGTGGATGAAGTTGTTATAGATTCTTGTAAGGCTGCAAGTAATTCAATCTGCAGCTCTAACACGGCTATGTGAGGTAGTGAAAGCTGGATGCAACCAGCTCCTGCGTATAATACGAGTGTTTGTTTTCCACCAACAAAATTACAGCGAATTTACATCATACGCATGTCCACACGTCATCTACAACGCTTGACAAGCACACGGGTATCCTGCAACACAAACTACAACGTTGATTGAGGGACTGTAGAGGTGCATTCACAGATCAATACATTGTTTCAACAACCACGCACCAGTTTGCAGCCATGAACAATCCTGAGCTCATGCGTATGGCCATGGAGCAAATGGGTCGCATGACCCCTCAACAGGTGCATGGTGTTTGTGTCTCAGTGACTTATGGGCATCACCATGAGCATCACCATCAGCCGCACCCCTCATACACACTCCACAGATGGCAGCCATGCAGCAGCAAATGTCCAACATGAGTCCAGAATTCATACAACAACAGGTCTGTGTTGTTGACGTAGTGGACTGCGTGCATGTGATGACACACCATCTCTGTGCACAACTCACCATCCCCCGCAGATGGCAGCAGTCAACAACCTCTCACCAGAGCAGCTGCGCATGGCATCAGAGCAAATGCGCAACATGAGCCCTGAAACCCTGCAGGAGCAGGCAGCCAATTATGGCAACCACCTCAAAGGGGAAGAGGCGTACAAGGTCAACGGCAGTCAACAGTTGAAAACAGAGGGGAATGCATTGCATGCAGCTGGGAATTACGCAGCTGCAATGGCCAAATATCAACGTGCATTGGACAATTTGCAATGTATGGTTTCAGGCAGAGTGGTGTTTGGCAAAAGGGTGTTTGGCAGTGTGTGTGTGGGTATACATGTGTGTGAGAGTTTACATCGATGATACAGTTGACAACAGTTGTATTCTTCTATTGTATTGTATTGATGTATTTTATTCCTCTACTGCACCCATTACCAGCCCCCATACTCTCTTCTCTACTGCACCCATTACCAGTCCCCATACTCTCTTCTCTACTGCACCCATTACCAGTCCCCATACTCTCTTCTCTACTGCACCCATTACCAGTCCCCATACTCTCTTCTCTACTGCACCCATTACCAGTCCCCATACTCTCTTCTCTACTGCACCCATTACCAGCCCCCATACTCTCTTCTCTACTGCACCCAATACAACACCCCCAACACAGATATCAACACCCAGCAAGCAAGTGACCTCAAACGCAGCTGCACCCTCAACCTCTCAAGCTGCACCCTCAACCTAGGTCAATATGACGACTGCATTTCCCACTGTAATACCATTTTAGAAACAGACCCGGGAAACATCAAGGCACTGTATAGACGTGGGCAGGCATTTTTAAATACCAAGCGGTATAATGCAGCAGTGACGGATTTAACCAAGGCAATGGAGGGGAGCCCTGCTGATCAACAGCCTGTATGTGTGTTGGTTGTTTAGGTGTGCACATGTTGCTTGTTTAGGTGTGCACATGTTGGTTGTCGATGTGCATGGTGTATGAGGTGGATGCTGTATGTGTGGTGGTGCATGTGTATATTGCAATTGTTGTGGTACTCGTGCAATGTGCATACACATCTTTTCACGCTCACAATGCACGCACCCTCACCCACACCCACACCCATCCACACCCTCGCACGTTCGCTATCTCTATCTATCTAGCACACCCTATGCACTGCCTCACTGGATTTAAATACTATCAGGTTATTGGTGAGAAGCTTGATCAGGCAAAGCAGCGACTCAAAGACAACCCAGGTGCACAGGACCCACCAGTGCATGTACCTGCAAAGCAGCCTGCGAGCACCAGCATGAACAGCAGCACCATCATCACGGTGTGAGGAGGATGGTTTGTATGTGAAGCACCAAATGTGTGCTTGGATGGTACACCATGGTGGGGGTGCAGTTTTATTGAAGAACACACATCTGCATCAACCGCAAAAGGGCATGTGTGGAAAAACATACTACTGATCCTACATGTGCATGCACGAAAAAAAGCACACAATAATAACACACAATAATAACACACAACACAAAATCCAACCAACATCATAGGAGCTTCATGATGATGAGGAAGAAGAAGATGGTCGAGTACAAAGCATACCCGCAGGCACATCCCAACCCCCAGCATCCACCACTGCCCATGCACCACCCACAAGCAATGCACCACCCACAAGCAGTGCTGCTCCCCCTGTAGGGGGCGACTCTGCAGCAATGATGAAACAGGCAATGGAGATGATGCAGAAACAACCAGACCTGGTAGCAAAAGCACAGGAAATGATGGCCAAGTATGTTGTTATTGATGATGTTGATTGGTGTGTATCGTATTGTGTCCTGTATTGTATGCTGTGTATCATATTGTATGCTGTGTATCATATTGTATGCTGTGTATCACTGTATCCTGTGTGCATGCTCCTACACACCTTGTGTGCATTCCCCTGCATATGTATTGCATTTTGTCCTGTGTGCATGCTCCTGTGTGCATGCTCTTACACACCTTGTCCCCCTGCTCTGCAACTGCTCACCAAGTGCTCTACAACTGCTCTACAACTGCTTTACCTCTACCTCCCAATCCCAGCATGTCTCCTGAAGAGCAGCAGCGCATGGCTTCCATGGCATCAAGCATGGGCATGTCAGGTGCACCCCCCATGTCAGGTGCACCCCCAGGTAAGAGCCTCCAAATATAATGGTAATCATTAGTATCATTATCACATTACGTTACATTACCATTATTACCCCCAGGTGCACCCTCCATGTCCAATGGTGCAGCACCAACCCCCGAGCAGGCTCGTGAAGCTGCAGAAATGATGCGAAAAAATCCAGAAATGGTAAAACAAGCAGCAGAAATGATGAAAAATATGTCACCAGAGGAATTGGAAAGGCTGACGGGGATGCCTGGTGCACCACCTGGGATGACGCCCGAAATGATCAAGGCATCTGTAGGTATGTTGTTTAGGAGGGGTATTCTTGTTCTTGTCCTTCTTCATTTATTGTGTAGGATGAAATAATAGACATGCATTGTGTAGGATACAATAATAAACATAGCAGTAAACGGGCAAATACGAACCTTATGTATTTCATAGTGCATTTAATGTGCGACATCAATTCATCCACACACATCAATTCATCCATCAATTCATCCACATCAATTCATCCACACAAGATATGCTGTCCAATATGGACCCTGATGCACTGGAGCACATGGCACAGCAAGCAGCAAGCATGCAAGGACAGGGAGGAGGTGGGCCCACTGGCTCCATGCCTGCCACTATGCCACCAGGTATTCACGGGCACTCACACACAGGGAACGCTATGCTGCCCACTTAACAATATATATATATATAATACAATAATATGCCATAAATAAATAATTAGTATAATATGTTACAAGTCATAAAACTACCCCACACACACCAGGTGGCATGATGGACGCGATGGCCAGTGACCCCAATGCCCAGGCGCAGATGCTCAAGCAGATGCAGGACCCTGCCACACTCAAAATGATGCAGGAAATGGTTGGCAGCATGGATCCTGAAGCATTTGCGTCGATGATGGCTGCCCAGGGTGTGCAAATGACGCCAGAGCAGGCACAGCAGGCACAGCGCATGGTCAAGGGATTGAGCCCGACACAAATGCAGTGGCTGTCAAGAGCATCCTCTGCTGCAGCACAGGCTCAGGCGGCGTATCGGGCAATTAAACGACAGTTGCAAGGTCGATGGATACTGGTATTGTCGCTGCTGATGCTGTTGCTGGCGTTTGTTTTGAGGCATTATGGAATTGTGTAGTCGTATTGTAACACTGGTTGTTTACATATGTACAAATGTATACATAGTACATACAATTACATAGTACATGCAAATTCATACATAGTACATACACGGTTGTCATTCATGTTTTAATCAGTTATCAAGGGAGGAAGTGTGTTTTGGTTGTCTTGTGTTCAACAAACGTATTTCCGTCAAGTCTGCACAGGGGGGACCTCTCTCTCTACCCACCCACCCACCTGCATACATCCAACCAACTGCAGTGCTTTTTGTTACACAGAGCAATGGGGTACACCTTACAAGTGTATGTATGTATCGGGCCCTGGCTGACACTGCCCCTGGTGTTGACTGCCACTATGGCACTATTTTGCATATAAAGTGTGGCTTCATCTGCTGGAGCTTCGAAGTGTGCCTGAAACATACATACACTTGCAAGGTAGGATGGGTTGTGCGCTTGATGATTGTGGCATATTGGCACCGCAAATGCGCCAAACAGCAACAATCATATTATTAACAACAACATATTTTTTGTTTCTCCCTGCACATCTTATTTGGCACTACACATCATACACTCCTCCAACACCATCAACCCACCATCATCTGAGTGCAGGTGCAGAGGACAGCATGACACCCGAATAGTACGTGCCTGTTGTGCAGTAGAGTGAATAATACGCATACTGCTCACAGCATCAGCAATGCATGCACACCACGAAGCTGCGTTGGGTGCAAGGGCTGTGTGATCTTCACCTCCCCACACCCTGTGCTTGCTTTCGTGGTGGCGCTGTTGGTTGTTGCGATGGCTTTGCATCATGTGATGTGTGCCAGCCCTCAACCACAACGGCAGCGGTTGGGCGTTGATTACCCTGGTGGTGATTGTCTGGATTGTTGGTTTTTCTGTGTTGTAGCAGCTTGTGCACCCTGCAAACCCTGTGATCTGTGCATTTGGTGCATTTTTGTTGTTTACTGGGTGGGTTTTGAGTGGTGATGTCACCTTCTACCATGCTCCCACAGTGATTACCTGTTCAAGCTCCTGTTGATTGGTGATTCTGGTGTTGGCAAGTCATGCTTGCTGCTTCGTTTTGCAGATGACACATACACAGAAAGTGCGTTGAGGGCGTTGTGTGGGGGGAAGTGCTTGCGCTTTTAGACATCATACCGATATGTTTTCCCAATTACAGGCTACATCAGTACCATTGGCGTCGACTTTGTACGTGGTTTTTTGATATACATCCTTGCCCTGTGTTTCTCCTCACTGCCCATACCTCGTCTTCACAGAAAATCCGCACTGTTGAGCTGGATGGCAAGGTCATCAAGCTGCAGATTGTACGTGTGCATGCTATCATCCATAGTTGGCACACTGATGTGCTACATGAGCTACCAGTCATGCCCTCTCATTATGTTGCGCACAATGCATAAACATATATCATTCCCCTCGACAAACACAGTGGGACACAGCTGGTCAGGAACGATTCAGGACCATCACCAGCAGCTATTACCGTGGCGCACATGGCATCATTGTACGTGCTGTGTACACTTCAACTACAACGTGCTGTAATGTAGTATCATGCACAAAACACACGCCAATCAACTCGTATATCATACACCATTGTATATCACCATCACAATACAGGTGGTGTACGATGTGACTGATCAGGAGTCGTTCAACAACGTCAAGCAATGGCTCAATGAGATTGATCGCTATGCAAATGAAAACGTCAACAAGCTGCTGGTAGGAAACAAGTCTGATTTGGTTTCTAAGAAAGTAGTGGACACAGCCACTGCCAAGGTATGGGTATTGCAGGGTATGATTGTAGACAGAGGCATGTGCGAGGACTTGATGGAATGTGAACGTGTGTCCATGAGTGTTACCTCAGTGCGCAGTTGTTGTTTTTTCTTGCGGGTGTGCATTCATTGATTCCCCCAGTACACATGTTCCCCCTATGGGTATGTGCGTATGTACTCATCTCAATCACTTGTACATCTCAATAATCCCCCCCCTACCACAGGCATTTGCGGACGAGCTGGGCATCCCCTTTCTGGAGACATCTGCCAAGAGCGCAACAAATGTGGAACAGGCGTTTATGACTATGGCTGCTGAGATCAAAAACCGGTACATATGGAGAGGGTTGTTTCCCATGCTGTTTGGGTACATGCACACACCATGCACACAAACTTCACACCACTACACAGAATGGCAAGCACCGCCCTGCGCCAAGATGACAAGGGCAAGATCAACCCAGGGCAGGCAAAGAGCGTGACTGCAAAGAGCAACTGCTGCTAAGCTGCCTCTGTTTAATGGAGGCGCACCACAAAAATGCACATGCTCGTTTTCCTGCAACAATGTGTATGCACAGTGTATGGTAAAATACGCCCATGCTGTCATATCGTATGTACCATGTTGAAAACAGCATTTCTCTTGTTGATATGCAGTATAATAGCTCGGGGATCACTGTTTCACGATGGTGACATCGTCCCCACGTCCAGGCGCGCACAGTTTCATGGGGTAGGTGTCAGAGGATTGGCATATTTCATCTACAGTGCACAAACCAACTTGCGTCCATCCCCACAGTCACGAACAACATGGCACGATGTAGTGGGGCAGTTTTGTCCTAGGTTTGGCATGGACAGGCTGGTATGTGATGCTGAACTGCGTTATGAAGTGCAGAATGATTGGTATGTTTTTCCCCCAACACATACACAAACACATCAGGTTGCCATCCCCCTGCCACGACCCATCGGTTATGAAACTGCGGATGAGTACAAAATCATGCTCTCCTTTGATCGTACGTGTGGCATCAGGGTGCATGCCATTGCTTGGCAAAGGATAATGCCCACAGTGGGCTAGCCACCATACGTTGGCCAACAGACACACAGACACACCCCTACACACACACAGATGACCGACACTTGACAGCCTGGATCCCCATTGTAAGCAAACGGATAAAGTTTGTACCTATGCTGGATGTGTTGCTGACTCATACGGGGCCACAACTCACAGCGGTGGCTGCCAAGGTGTGCTGGCCTTGGGATCTGTTGCTGTCTGATGATGTCGGTTGATGTAGTGAGGCACATCCCGATGGTGTGTACACAGATCCAGTGTACACAGATCCAGTGTTGACAGTATGAAGCATCACTCATACCCCCACAGGTACAGCAAGTGCCAGCGCATTATTTGGAGGAAAAGCCCATGCTTGCTGCTGATTTTGCAGATGATGCCACATGGCCCAAACACCTGTTGGTGTACTACCGATGGGAGGCACGAAGGCAGCTCAACCAGCATCTTGGATTGTATGTGCTGCTGATTGCTGGTACGGTTTGTGTGATGATGTACCATGTGACTGTTGAGTGCACAAGCATCCCCAAGTATCCCTCCTTATAAATATCACACAGGGTTGGGCATGGTAGCATTGCTTCTTGTGTCTGTCATTTCTACATTTGGAGACAAGCTGGAGCAGTTTGTTGCAGACGTGGTGGGGGATGAGGGGAGGGGGGATGGGCACAACGGGTCTGCAGCAGATCTGACACCGTTTGGGGCACCACAGTCGATGGGCATGGGCAGACCGCCTGTGCCATTGGCAGTGCCGCCTCGTATGGTGTCATTGGGAACAGTGGGGAGTGGGAGCCCACGTCCACTGCCACATGGTGCCAAGGCCGATTGATATTTTTTTGTGGTGTTGTTTTTTAGATGTATGTGTGATTGGAATTATTTTCATATTCATAAACTTCTGTTATATAGCAATACTGGTAACATTGAGGGTATCTCGCCCACTAGGACACATAATTAACAACCAATCGAGGTGCTTCCTTCGTTGTACTGCATCCCACCATGGATTTGTTTGATGAACAGACGCCACAGAAACGTAGCAAATTTGGTACGTGCTGCAAAAACGAGGTTTTTGCGTTTGCTTCCACACAACAACGCCACAACACATGACATGCACCTCCTGGATGTGAACACCACAGTGAAACTGAGGTTTTGCCCTGATTGTCAAGACTTGCTCTATCCCAAAGAGGATCCCACAAGGCGTGTGTTGACGTATTGCTGCAGGCACTGTCAGCATGTTGAGGATGTCCCTGCATCAGAGTGGTGCGTCTACCGCAACGAGATTGTTCACACAAGCCAGGACAAGACAGTGATTTTGTCAGATGTCACAGCAGATCCCACACTTCCACGCACCAAAGAAGTGCGGTGCCCAGAGTGTGGTGGTACAGATGCGGTGTTTTTCTCCACAAGTACAGAAGAGGGTATGAACCTGTTTTTCCAATGCCTCGCCTGCAAACACCGGTGGAAGGACCAAGTGTGAGGAGCATATTTTGTTGTATTATGATGATGGCTTTTTGTAATGATGATGAAATTTATACAAACGAATACACATGTTGAAAGATATTGCAACACAATTGTTACATATGTGTATACATGCGCATGTACGCAATTGCAAAAAATCATCATTATCTTCGCTATTTGGTTTTATCACGAGGTGAACTTTCATGCTCCTTGTTATACCGCCTGGCCACAGCATCTGCACGTAGCCGTAGGACCCACACCACTAACAGCGTGATGGGAGCCATGACACACTGCAGCAAGAGTGGGAAATTGGCAGGTGTAAACCCTGCTAGGAGATTGATGAGGAGATTGGCCCCAAAATCCGGGGTTTTCAAATGGTACCTGTTGTTTGTGGCACACATGTGGTGGTTCATAGTATGGTGAATCATACATATCGTGATTCATAGTATACATATGGTGATACGCCAAGTTGGGGCACATGCAATGGGACACATGCCATGGGGCGCATGCAAGTGCACACACTCGGGAAAACTCGTATGCAGACAGAGTAACACACAGACCAATACATGCAAAGACCAATACATGCAAAGACCAATACATGCAAAGACCAATACATGCAAAGTAGTAGTAGCAGTAGTAACACACAGACCAGTACATGTACATGTGACCAATACAACCAATACACCCCTACCACACGCACCTCCCTTTCTCCAAGCTATCAAACATGCATTGGGCCACTGCCTGAGGAGAAACCAGCTCACCTCCCACAGCCTTGGTGATGGCATGCACCAGTTCAGGCTGTGATTATATTGGGTGGTACGTGTGTGTGTGTGTGTGTGTGTGTGTGTGTGTGTGTGTGTGTGTGTGTTACATGTGTGCAGCAAGTGCAGTCATGAGATACACATATACACACACACAAAATACACACAAAAAATACACACAAAAAATTACACAAATACACGTATCATCCAGACATGTTGTATCTACCTTGCTTTTGTTTTCCTCTGCAAAGCCCGGGGTGTCTGTGTCTGGTGGGGTGGCAATATGCACCGTCACACCAGTGCCCAAGAGCTGTGAGTGTGTGTTGTAATAGTGTGAGTGAGTGTGCATTACAATAACAAAAGTGATGGACATATGCGTTTCCATACACGGTTTTTCCCTACTGCTTTTTTCATTTTCATTTCCCACAGTTTCTCTTTCATCCTCCACGAGCACACACGCATATGCAACCCGCGAGTACACACACCTCACTACTACGTAGGCAGTCACACATCTACAACCCACTCACACTCAAACATATGCAACCCGCTCATACACACACCTCACTACGCAGGCAGTCACACAGACCCCGCATTGCCCATTTTGTTGGTGCATAGGAACAATATCCAGCAAATGCTGTGTGGGATCAGGGTATAGGTTGGTACAGGGATGGTATAGGTTGGTACAGGTACGTATAGGGATGGTGTCCTTGCTGACAAAGCATCACAATGTAAAAGAAACACACACAATGGTAGGCAAAGACAGTAAGACTACAACAACATGAAGATGGTCAATACGATCACATGAAGATGGTCAATACAATAATATAAAGACAGATACTCTTGAATGATGAAACACCATGGACAGTCTACACCCCTGTTCACCCACATACCCACATACGTACACCCACATACACTCACACCCACATACACACACACATACACTCTCACACCCACATACACCCACACATACAGCAGTATATAGCAGCAGATGACACAACCACAATGCTCCCCTTCCTTCTACTGAGCATGTCTGGCAGCACTGCCTTGATGCTTGTCACAGTGCCCAGGTAATTGACACGCATTGTTTTTTCAAACACACCCACATCCTGGTCAATGAGGAACCCTGCATTGAGAAGAAAGAGTATTAGTGAGGAATAGACCCAGTGAGAAATAAAAAGGCTACAATACAACATACACAATACACAATACATACACATGACACAATCAGCATACCTGGTACAGAGAGCCCAGCATTACACACAAGCACATCAATGGGGCCCAGTGCTTCTTCCCCTGCTTGCTTGACAGATGCCAACTGTGTACATGTTGTGCATATTATGTATACATATTCACATGGAATCTATGCTACACGAATATTGTACATTTATTACACATATTATACAATTATACATATTATACATATTATACATTATTATACATATTGTACATTTATACATGTTTTGATCTTGTGTGCATCATTGCAATGTATTGTGGGGTACATAGGGTTGGTAGTTGTACTCACAACACACCCACGTTGCCCAACGTATCATTCACTCAACACCTGTTGTGGGTTTGTGACGTCGCCAGGGGCCCCAAACACACGGCGCGTGGGTTCCTCATGCCCCCGTGCTGTTGCAAATTCCTGCAGAGAGGCTACTGCTGCAGTGACCTTGTCCTTGCTGCGGCTGCAGACAGTGACAAGCGCACCACGGGCAACTGCCTCCTTGGCAATCTCGAGGCCGATGCCCTCTGTTTTTGGAGGATCAGGTGGCTTGCTTTCGCCTAGTGTTATTCATACCACGAGCATATATACCTGTGCCTCCTGTCACGAGTACATGTTTGCCGTATAGAGCTGATTTCCGTTTGCCAAACCACATCACTGTTGCTGACGGGAAGGATATGTGTGAGGATACGTGCGTTGTCTATATATTGATGAGTGCCTTTGTGATCGTGTGCTTGATGGAACGATATACATGTTGCGAAATACCAACCCTAAATATATTGCTGGGAACTACGTGGAATACAAGTCATCTGTTGACACTCTTCTGTAGGTCAAATGTCACTCTCGTCCCGAGTGCTCAGCAAAACATCCACCACTGCAGGCTCTGCCAATGTGCTCGTGTCACCCAGTTCGTGCTCCTGTGTATAGTACAAATGCACTCAGGTGCGCCCGCCTCACACACCAGCAAGAAGCATACACACCAACTTACAAACACACACACACACACAACCACACACACCTCTCGTGCAGCAATCTTTCGCAATACTCGCCGCATAATCTTCCCACTACGGGTCTTGGGCAGTGCAGGGGCCCAGTGGATGACGTCAGGGGCAGCAAATGCACCTATTTCCTCACGAACCTGCTGCACCAACTCCTTTTGGAGCTGGGCAGTGTACTGCACACCCTGTGGTTTGTGTGTGAGTATACATACATATATGAGCGTGGTGTGCTTAAGTGTGGTTGCAGTGTGGATGCAACCGATGCATGGCGTGGTGTGCATGGTGTGGTGTGCATGTGTGGTGTGCATGTGTGTTTTTTCCTAGTGTGTTTTTTTCAAGTGTGGTTGGTGCAATTGGTGCAATTGGTGTGAAAACAAACACAAGCGTCTCAAAAGTACCTCCATCAATGTGCAATACGCATAGATACCCTGGCCTGTGTATTGGTTTGTGTGTGGATAATGTGTGTATGGACAATGTGTGTATAAAACATATGTTGCCATCCTATGCACCAGCTTGATGCTGTAGTTGCATACCTTTGATGGGGTGCTCTACACCCACCACAGCTGCTTCTGCACACGCTGGGTGCTCGACAAGGGCACTCTCAACCTCCGCCGTGCCTTTGTATTGGGGTGATTGCACGTTTGCACGCACATGCATATTTGCACGCACATGCACATTTGCATGCACATGCACATGCACATTCCTCTAGCCCCCACAGGTACCCCGCCCCCAAGACCCCTTCCCCCAGAGAAAAGGTACCCTCTGACTATGGTTTGCAAACAACACACACACACACACGTACCTATGCGATGCCCGCTGACATTGATGACATCATCAACACGCCCCGTGATCCAATAATACCCATCCGCATCCCTCCTACACGCATCGCCTGAAAAGTAATACCCCTTGAAGGGTGCAAAGTATGTTGTTTGATATCGTTCATGGTCACCATACACTGTGCGCATCATAGAGGGCCAGGGTGCCTTTATACACAAATACCCTTCTGCTTCTCCCTCGAGTTCGTTGCCTGGTGGTGGGGTTTGTGAGGGTGTTTTGTTGGTTGTTGTGAGGGTGTGTTGTTGTTCTATGTGAAAGCATGGGCTTGAGGATATGTGCGTTTATGTTTCACATATAATACAGGCATGCACGTGTCATGTACACAAGGGGGCCGTGCACGTGTCATGTACACAAGGGGGCCGTGCACGTGTCATGTGCACAAGGCATGTAACACCAAAAAAATAAAAAATAAAAATACACGAGGGCTACGTACCTTGCTCATCAAGTACAACTGGCTGCACACCAAAAAACGGCAATGTGGCACTACCTGGCTTCTCTGGCCATGCCCCGGGCAGTGGTAGGATCATGTGACCACCTGTTTCTGTTTGCCACCATGTATCAACCACTGGGCAAGTGCTTTTTCCTACTGTCTGTGATGAGGGGAGGGCATGATGTGTGTGTGTGTGATGTAAGGAGGGCATGATGTGTTTGTGTGTGTGATGAAAGGGCATCATGTGTGTGTGTGGGGGGGTGCACAGTGCACACAGTGCAGTACCCTCATGCAAACACACACAGCCACACACACACACACAGCCTTTGGTGGAACAATGCATTGCTTTTATTCTCTGTGTTCTCTCTGTTGTGTTCCCTCTCAACATACCTCATAATACCACCTCCATGCTTCAGGGTTGATGGGCTCCCCCACAGTGCCCAGCACGCGCAGACTGCTCAGGTCACTTGCATTCACAGGGTCATCACCAAATCGCATCAGGGACCTGATGGCAGTGGGGGCAGTGTAGAATTGCTTGACCTGTGATGTTGTGGTGGTATGTGGTGGTATATGGTGGGTTCACACACACACACACACACACACACACACACACACACACACACACACACACACAC
>VFQP010002350.1_pt1 | contig 21386 bp, 21 predicted proteins | sample 3512351 | NCBI WGS metagenome assembly VFQP01 (sample SAMN10412372, study PRJNA504923) | tailings metagenome | isolation source: Relicate 1 Philex TSF1 revegetated site | place: Philippines: Tuba, Benguet | collected 2017-08-29
CCTTGTCCACGGGCACCACGCCGGCGGGCGTCTCGTCGTGCGCCTTGGGCAGCGGCGACGCCAGCACGTTTTTGTACGTGGACAGCGTCTCTGCGCGGCGTCACGTGGAGGGCATTGAGCTTTACACCTCTGGTGCACGCAGATGGTCCGGGTGTGGGTGGCGGTGCTGCACGCGGGTGGTTGTCTCTTCGGCGGCACAGTGGGAGAGGTGTGGCGGACGCACCGTCGAGCTGCTTCTGCGTCTTCTTCACCTCGGTCAGCACGGCCTTGAGCTCCTGGGCGAACTTGCGCACGTCAGTCAGCATCTGCGGTCAAACGCAGGCGGACCACGTGTGGCGCCAGAGGGACTCTGCATCCGGGACGTCCGCCGCGGCCCCGACATGCCCCGACAATGCCGTCGTCTGCAGGCACACGCCCGGAGCCCAAGTCAGTCCCCTTCTATCGCTGCCTCCACCCCTGATGACGATCCAAGGGTTGCGAAGACGCCAGGGCTGCCTGCGGCTCTCTGCCTCCGCACCCCGCGCCCCAGGCGGGCTGGGCCGCCCCCCAGCCGCGGCAGGGTCTGCCTGGCCCAGGCGTGGGACACAGCCAGACGGAGCTAGATGCGGCGTTCGCGAGCGGCCCACAGCATGGCCTGTGCCCGACCCGATCTGATTCACAATCCTGCGCTCGCGGCTCGCCAGCGTCGTGATGGCCTGCCGTGAACGCCACACGGCTGCAACGAGGACGGCGACGGCGGCTGCACAGCAATCCTGACATTGCTGGCCCATCTCCCTGGCCCCCTTGCTCACGTGCGTGTTGCGCGCGTTGCTGGTGGGCTTCCAGTCCTGCGTGCACGGCAACGAGGAGTCCGCAGGGGCAGCACGCCTGAGATGGCAGACGAGGCTCTCTCTGCGCCAGGAGTTGCTGCGCGGAGCTGCGCTCCAGGTGCGCTGACGGGAGCCCTGCTCGCGCAACGGCAACTCCACCCCCCGCGCCGCAACGCGCGCCCCGGAGCACCTTGTCGCCGCTGATGCCCAGGCTCTGCTTGAACTTCTCGCCAAGCCGTGCGAACGCCATTTTCGAGGCGGTGATGGAGCTGGTGCTCGGGACTTGGTCTCGGGAGTCACGGATCGATCACGCAAAGATCGAGGCGCGAGTGGAACGGCGTGTGATCGAAAGACTGGGTGCGGAAATCGCGTGCGCGGGGATCTGCTGCTGGCCTGGGCGCCCGCATCCCGCACGCGTTGCATGTCGAGGTCTTTATTAGGGCCAAGCTGTGCACGCGCGCTGCGCGTCGGGTCCGCAGCGCGAAAATGCCGACGACGGACCTGCTCAAGTCGCTGGGCTTATGGCGCAACCCGTTCGTGGACCGCACGGCGGAGAAGACGAACCACGACCCACTGTGGGTGCAGGGCGCGATCGCGCGGCTTGCCCGCGCGCAGCGGGCAATTGGCAGTCGTGGGGACCATCGCCAGCTCGTGGCGCGCTCGGCACGGCGTGATCTGCGCGTGCAGCGGCCCTTTGAACAATGCCCACGCATCGGTGGCTCCTCCACAGCTGTGGTAGCGCTGGCTTCTGCTTTGGCGGCCAGGGCGTGCAGCTCTGGGGGCAGGGCGAGCTCAACGCCTGCGTGGCATCATCCAGCGCCCTGATGCTGAGGGGGGGGGCCGCACACACAGACTCGGGCGCACACTTCCGCGTCCCCTCCTGTGCAGCTCGCTCTACATCCACTCTGACCTGCGCGGCTTCCGGCCCAATGAGACGACCTACATCTTTTTCGGGCGGCGCGGCTCCGGAAAGACCACCATCCGCCTGCAGGTGCGATCCATTCCGGCGCCGCGCGGAGCAGGCGCGTGCCGCCCGCCCTCTCCCCGCCCTGCTGCCCCAGCCACCCACCACCACCTGCCGCGCGTGCTGCGCAGATGGAGGAGGCCTACCGGGCCGCCAATGAGGCAGCCGTCTCGTCGGGCAAGAGCAAGGGCCACTTCATCGTGGACCTGGCCAAGTGAGGCAGCAGCAGCAAAGCCCAATCCAGGCAGCAGCAGCAGCAGCAGCAGCAGCAGCAGCAGCACCAGAGCTCTGCACGTGCACAGGCGGTCACAAGGCTGCACACGCGGCGCGCGTTCGCTGGCCCGCAGGCCCGGGCACATGACGGCGTGCCTCAGCACGTTCCAGTCGGTGCTGGGCGCCACGATCGACAACTGGGACGCGGCGTTCAGCGAGGCGTGGAGGACCTCCGACCTGGTGGACTGCGTCCTCAGCTACGCAGCCACCGTGCTGGTCAAGAAGGTGCCGGGGGAGGGGGCAACGCGTGGGCGCCGGCCCTGGCGAGGCTCGCGCCCAGGCCGCCAGAGCTGACCCGCCGCCCAGGCCAGGCCAGGGCTGAGCTGCAGCCACGGGTGCACCGCCTGGCCAGCCTGCCAGCAAGAAAAGCAGTTGCTGGCGGCGGGCGGCAGGTGGCGCGCTCTCCGCCTCCGCCCACTGTGCTGAGAGCCATGCTTCCCATGGCGTGCCATGCTTCCCTTCACCCTACTAACTCCCACCTTTTCCTGCCTGTTTACCCCTGCAGATCACCAAGCCCGGCGAGGAGAGCCGACTGATGCTCGAGGCGCTGCGGTCCGAGCCTAAGGCGGCACGCCAGTTCCTGCTGCTGGCGCACCTCTACGCGCGCACCGACACGGCCAGCCTGGCCAGCCTCCGGCGCGCGCTGCTGCTGCCCAGCTACACGCCGGCGCAGGTGCGCCGCGCCTCTTCCTCTCACGCGCAGCGTCTGGCGGGGCCTGGAGCCCGACCTCCAGGCGGGCCACGCTCAACGCCAGGAGCGAGGCTGCGCGGCAGCAGCGACAGGGCGTCGTCGAGGGAAGCGGCTGGGGCGGGAGGCGGCGTTGGCGGCAGGCGCTTGCTTTGCTGCAGCTTGGGAGCGCAGGGCACTTGGCTTTCTCAGGCCAATCAGCAGCTGTGTGCGGAGGTGCACGCAGACAGCAGGTGCCCACAGCAGGTGCCGGCGTGGGCGTGCTGGCGTGTTCGTGTGCGCACATGTGCGCTGCCTTGCGTCGTTGGTGTGCACGCAGATCAGCGTCGGCGTGGCCATCGGCGTCACCACCCTGGCCGGCGCCACGGCGCTCAGCAAGTGAGCGCGCTCGCACATGCGGAGATGCTGGTTGGTCGTGCTGCTGGCTGTGCCAGCCGACGGAGCAGCGCCTCTGCGCCTGTTCCTTGTCTCGCACGCGGCGCACGCGTGCGGGCGGCGCGCCAGGGCAGGGACTCTGGAGATTGGAGATGGAATGCATAGGGGGCGTGCGTCTCGCGTCCCGCAGGAACGACGAGGTGGTCCGCTTTGTGGAGGACCAGGCCGACTGGCTCCACGACAAGGCGTGCGTGGCGGTGCCGGCGCTGCGCTCGCACCCCAAGCTGGTGCTGGCGGGCACGTCGGCGCTGGGCCTCACAGCCAGCTACTACTACATCCGGTGCGCGCTGTGCGCGCTGCGCTGTGCTGTGCGCGCTGACCAGGGGAGGGAGAGGGCGAGTGGGTCGGTGGGCCCGCACGGCCCTCTTGGCAGCTGCATGCGGTGTGTGCGCGTGATGTGCGCGCTGACGGCGGGAGGCGGACAGGGAGGCAGGGAGGCCATGCGGCGTGGCCCGCGACAGGCGGCAGCGCTGCGCCGACACAACCGCTGTGCTGCCGCGCCCGCTGCCTGCTCCCGCCCAGGTGGCGCATCGCGCGGGCGCGGGGGCGCGCAGAGACGCTGCAGCGGGGCATCCGCGTGGTGGCGCCTCAGCCCACCGAGGTGCTCATCTCGCTGCTGGGGTGCCTCTTCAGCAGCTCTGACTCGGCCGACACGGTCCGGTCGCTCTGCATAGGTGAGGGAGGGGGTGAGAGATGCGGAACACAGGGACGAACGCGGTGGGGTGGAGGGCAGCAGCGGTGGCCTGACGATGGCAGCGCTTGTCGTCATGCCCGCATGTGTCGTGGTGCTGAGCCGCTGAGGGGTGGGGGGCGCTGTGCCCTTGGGCGTGAGCAGCAACCAAGGCGTGCTGGTTGCGCTGCCAGGAGGAGAGCGCGCGTTGATGCGCGCGTGCGTGTGCAATCCCGCGCCACGTGGCTGGCGCCTGCAGACATGAGCGCGCACGAGTGACGCATGCCGCGCCGTGCGCGCCTCCCACCCGCAGGCGTGAGCGCGCACCAAAAGCTCGAGCTGCTGCGCGACCTGGTGCACCTGCTAGGCTACGACTCCCTCGCCGTGTTTGGCGACTGCTTCGACGAGGTCACGCTGCTCGACCCCGTGCGCTTCCCGGGTGAGGACGTCGGTGCTTGGGGTATGCATGTGCTGGTGGGCCGTGGGGCGGGGGCCTCGGTGCTGGCGGGGCGGTGCTGGCTCCGCGACTGACCCTCTTGCTCCTCTGCCCTGGCGTGCTGCGCCACCCACCCCTCACAGGCGCCATGAAGGCGTTTGCGCGCGAGGTGTGCCGCAACGACGTGCTCAACTTTGGCCGCCTGCACTTTTTCTTCCCCGACTCGCGCCTGGCGCTGGACCTCAACACGGACCGCACGCTCAAGGAGGTGAGGGGCGAGGATCCGGGTCTAGGGTCGGTTGCCGGCTTGGGCCGCACGGACCACGTATCCGCCTTCCACGCCCTGGCCAAGCCCTGGTGGCCTGGTGGACGCTGCAAGGGGATTGGGAGTCGAGCGAGGTGCACGTGGCAATGTGGCGGGGTGTGCACACGTGTGTGTGTGTGTGTGTGGCGTGCGCGTGCGCCCGGGTGTGGCGCAGGCGCGCTTTGACCGCCACTTTGTGCGGGACCTGCACTGGTCGCGGCACCAGCTGGAGGAGCTGGCCGAGCGGCGCTTCCGGGCCGCGCAGCAGCAGCTCAAGGTGAGGGCACGTAGCGCGTCAAGGGGGGGAGGTGAGGGGCGCCCTGGAGCGCCCTGCGGCACAGCGGCTGAGGGGCCGGCATCGCGCAGCAGCAGCATCAGGTGGGTGAGGCACCAACCAACCACCAAATTTGGGAGGAGGATGCTTGGGTCCCACGCTGTTTGTTGGACCGAGCTGTCGCAGCCCTTGACTTGAGTGGCGTACGTGTTGCCCCTGGGCGGCGGCAGGCGGAGGCGGCGGCCAACGGCACCAGCAGCGCGTCGGACGCCAGCCCCGAGATGGAGAGCATGAGCTTCAGCGACCTCTTCAAAAAGGTCAGCACGTGCCTTGGTCGTCGCCGTGGCTTCGTCACGCTGGCGCCTGCATCGCTGCCCTGGCCTGCGACCACCCAGCTCGCTGCACCCGGCGCTGCACCTCTGCTCCCTCGCCCTGGACCCCTTTCCTCCCCCCTGCATCCCTGGGATGCAGCCAGGCAGCCCGTCCGCACCGTGGCCAGAGCTTGCCTTTCTCCTGCGTTGCGCGGCCTGGGTTGCCGCCGCAGGTGCGCGGCGAGCGCGCTGCGCCGCACCCGCCCTCACTGCCCCCCCCCTCCCCCGCGTGTTCGTGCCTGGGGCCGCTGCACAGGTGCGCGGCGAGGACTTCAGCTCGTACCTGGCCAAGCTCTCCACGCCGCGCGAGCTCATGATCATGATGACCGAGATGTTCTCGCGCATCGAGGCCAACCCCGGCGGCGGCCTCACCGCCCAGGTGAGGGCGGTGATTCCTCTCACAGGGCGGGGAGAAGAACAGGAGGCGCTGACAGCGGGCCGGCCCCCGGGGCGTCGAGGGCAGGGCTTGCCAGCAAGAAGCTGGTGTGCGAGCGCGTGGACGGTTGTCCCCTGTTTGGGTCGCAGGACATGGAGATTGCCGTGACCAAGGCGCTGGAGCAGAGTGTGTGAGGGCGTGCTGTGGGGACCGGTGCCGCGCCTCCCGCCCCACGCTCACGCACTCACAAGTGCGCCAGAGCTGGCTGGAGTCTGAGGAGACGGCAGAGCGACTGAGACTGACGAGACGAGACGGCGGGGCCGGCGACCAACAACAGCCCCGGCACGAGCGGAGCAGCGTGGGAAGTGGCACGGGCGGCGACCATGGCAGCGGGCGGTGGCCGAAAAACCGACACGGACGACCTTTTCGAGCACCGTTTTCAGCGTTGCATGCCTCCCGCGGCGGCAAGGTGTGTGTGCGAGTGCGCGTGTGGTGCTGAGCGCTGTCCGCGTGCACACGACCAGGTGGCTCCCTTGCGTTGCAATGTGACGTGGAGGACAACCGGAGAGAAAAGCATCGTTGCGCCGTGCACCGTGCCAGCCCATCACGGTCAAGAACGCTCGTGCCCGCTCGTTGCCAACGCAACAGCACCCAACCGCAGCGAGTGAACGTTGTAGCGCAAAACTGCCGGCAGCCACCTCAAAGGCAAAACTTGGCCAGCACGTCTCCCTGCGTCCGCACGCCACGCCCGCGCCACAGCAATGCCCCAGCGTGCCGCCTCGCCCTTTTGGTCCTCACGCCGCCGCGCCCACAGGCTCGGGCTTGGACTTGACCTGCGAACCACACGCAGCACAGCGCAGCATGAGCTGCTCCGCCACACACCTGTGCTCACACTCCTCCTTGCCCACGTGAACCACCAAGGCCCACCCTCCTCAACGGGCAGAGCGCGCTCACCAGGCAGTGCTCAAAGGCCTCCTTGAAGGCCTCCTTGTCCAGCTCCCGCCCGATGAACACCATCTTGCACTGGCGCTTCTCGTCGGCCCGCCACTCGCGATCCGGCACGCCCTCAAAGATGCTGTGCACGCCCTGCGACCGCGCCCGCCCACCCAACGCACCAAGCACCACACACCACCTGAGATTCAGCCGTGCGCAGACGCAGCGCACAAAGCAGAGGCCCCGCTGCGTCCCCTTCCAGACGCAGCGCTCCAGGCGCTTACGAGGGCCCCGCTCGTTGCATCGGGCAAAAGCCGGGCGTCGCCGTCCCATCCCACCTGTGTGCCCCACACCGCCCCGCTGCGCGCCGCCCTGCCCGCCCCGCACCTGGTAGACGTATCGGTACTGCGAGCCGTGGATGGACAGCAGGCCCTTCATGCGGTAAATGTCCTCGCTGCGCGTCTCGAGCAGCAGCCCCAGCGAGTAGTTGATCTGCGATTGCGGTGGCGGCGGCGGCAGCACCAGTGTCAGCAGGTGGAAGCCAGCCGTGGCGTGCACGACTCCTTCTTGGCCCCAGGGGGAGACGGCGGAAGAGGAGCAGGCGATGGGAACCAGGCGAGTGGGGAGGCCGCACTGCCAGTGCGTCTGCCTCAGTCTGGGCTCACCTTGTCCAGGTCCATGTCGCCCTCCAGCAGGATGCTCACCGACGACACCTGCGCACGTCCACCCGCGACGACGTGCAGCTGAACCTCCATCTGCCGCCACGCTTCCCGCGTACGCCTGCTCCCCCTTGGCAGACTCTCCCCTCGTCTCCCACCAGGCTCCCTGGGCAGCCCGCCGTTGCTGCCCTGCCGCCCACCTCTGCCCGCCGTTCAGCCCCAAACCAACCGGGCTCCCTGCAGCTGTCAACACCTCCTCACCTTGTCGTCGTGCACCTGGTGCTCCACCTCCACCACCCCCACACGCAACAAGCCCTCCTCGGGGCACCTCACCTTGTCGTCGTGCACCTGGTGCGCCGCCGCGTGGCTGTGCTGGTGGCTCTCGTGCGAGCAGTCGGCGCCCGAGCAATCGTGGTCGTGCTTGTGGTCGTGGTCGTGGCCGTGGTCGTGCTTGTGCTCATGGCCGTGGTCATGCGCGGCGTGCGCGTGGCCGTGGTCGTGGTCGTGGTCGTGACTGCGGGGCAAGACGTGACAGCACCGCAGCGCCCACACGCGTCTCAGTCGTCTGCTGACCATGGGGGTGGGCAGAGCAAAAGAGGCGGCAGGGCGCGCGGGCCAAGCGGCAGCAGCAGCAGCAGCGGTGAGGAGGTGCGCGGAGGAGGAGCAGGGCGCACCTGTGGCTGTGGCTCTCGTGCGTGCAGTGCGGGTCGGAGCAGCTGTGCTCGTGCTCGTGCTCGTGGGCGTGGGCGTGGTCGTGCAGGTGGCCGTCGCGCCTGCAGCACACATCAACGCCGCGCCCACCCCACAGCACGCCCGAGATGTCAACGCCCCGCACAAACTCGTCTCACGCCGCCCCTGCTCCACCTCGTTTGCTGTCCACAGGAGCCTCTGAAGCCGTCACCCCGCAAACGCTCCCGTCCCAAACACTCACTTGAGCGTCAGGTCCAGCTCCTTCTCCACGTTCTCCAGGTCAAACCCGCCCACGCCCAGCACATAGTCCACCGGCACCTGCACGCAATTCACGTGGCACCGGACCCAGAGCGCCGCCAAGGTCGCCAGCCGCCCTCCCGCACGTATCGCCCAGCGCCGACGTCAACGCCCCGCCCGGTGGAGCGGGCGCCGTGCGGTGCGCTGCCTCCTCCTGGCCCCAGCAGAGGGCGCCAGCCGGCCCCCTCGCCTCTCACCTTGGCCTTTTGCGTGCGCTCGATCTGTGCCATCTTGTTGATGGCGCGGATGCGCTCCTCCAGCGCGCCCAGCGCCCCGCCCTCCACCTGCCACGCGACGCAGCACAGCACGGCATGGCAGCGCCATCACGATAATGAGTCCTTGCGCCCAACACCACCGCGGCATTCGCAGCGCCTCTCCCGTCGTTCGGCTTCAACCGCAGCTCCCCGTGGCAGATCTGCCCTGCGAGCAAGCCCCCACAAGGGCGCACCAGGTCCGTCTTGTTGAGCACGATGCGGTCGGCGTAGGCAATCTGCTCCACTGCCTCGTTCACCACGCCCTCCTCCTTCTTGACGTCCAGGTGCCGCGTCACGTGCTTGGCGTCCACCACCGTCACCACGCCGTCCAGGCGCACCCTGGTGCACAGGAGGGGAGCAGGTCACGTGAGGTGCGCGCGAGTCAAGCAGCGGCGGCGCAAGACCCGTTGTGCCGCTGTCAGGAGCTGGCCCTGGATGTGCATGCCGCGCAACCGCGGGCATGGGCGGTGCTCGGCGACGTCGCCGCCGCCTGGGCCACATGCTGCTCCCTCCCGCTCCCTCAACTCTCCCGCTCCGCGCCTGCCTCCCCGGGCGCTCCCCCCTGCCGTGCCGCGCGCCCCTCCTGACTTGGCATCCCTCTTCTGCCTAAACATGTGTCACGTCCCGTCCCGTCCCCGTCCCCGTCCCCCCCCCCGTCCCTGCCCGGGCAAGCGCCCCCGCCCTGTGCTCCCCTCTCCCCTCTCCAGCGCACCTGTCGGGCAGGTTCTTGTCCATGTAGAAGGAGCTGATGATGGGCGCCGGGTTGGCCAGCCCCGTCGTCTCAATCACCACGTGGTCAAACTCCTTGCGCCGCTCGTACTGCAAATGTGGGCACGCCAGGCGGGCGCGGCCAGCAAGCAGTGTGCCTTGAGCGTCCTGAGCAGTGTGCCTTGGGCACCCGGTAACCGCTGGCGTGCGCAGCGTGGTGGTGCTGCTGTGATGAGGCTCACCAGGCGGTTGAGGGCGGCGATGAGGTCGTCGCGCACGGTGCAGCACAGGCAGCCGTTGCTGAGCTGCACGATGGTGTCGCGCGTGCCCTCCAGCACCTCCTGCTTGGCCACCAGCTCGCTGTCAATGTCGATCTCGCCGAACTGCAAAGCGAGCAGTGTGGTGGGGTGCGTTCCTGGCCAGCGGTGGCGCGACGTGCGCAGTCGCCGCGCCGGGCTGCGCACGCACCTCGTTCTCGATGACGGCGATGCGGCGGCCGTGGTTGTGGGTCAGCAGGTTGTTGAGCAGCGTCTGCACGTGAGCGAGCGGAGGGGAGGCCACCACCACACGCGCCGGGCGATGAGGTGGCGGCGGCCCGCGTGCAGCAACCCGTGTTGTGCTGCCTCCAACGCGACTGCACCATCAGCACCATCAGCATCTCACCGTCTTGCCAGCGCCCAGGAAGCCGGTGATCACCTGCGCCCACAAGAGCGGAAGATTGGGAACGCGCCGGTGGGACTCCCACAGGCACGCACGACGCGTGGCGACGATGCCACGGAGCATCTCATGACGGAATACTCACCGTGACAGGCACGCGGTCGTCGACCTTCTGGTCCTCCGCGGTGGCCGCCGCGCGCATCCTGGTAGAGAGCATCCTGCGCCTCCCAGCGGCGTCCGCCACGCGGGGCGCCCATCCGTAGCCGCTGCGCAGCGGCGTCGGCGCCTGCAGTGACGGTGCCGCCTGGTGCTGCGCGCTGGTGGCCACCGCGCGCGGGAGGCTGCGACCGCACGGCGGCATCGCAATGCTGGCCGCCTGCGCCAGCCGCTGACAGGCGCCGCGCTGCTGCACCATGGAGGTCCTCATGGCGCTAAACGAGGGGAAGGCCGTGTGCGGATCGGTGGTGGGTGCAGCCGCGTGTGTGTGCACCGCTCCTTGCGCTGCCAATGCCTCTGTTGTTGCTCTTGCTGGCGCGCTGCACTTGCACTTGCAGCGAAGCGTGTGTGCTTCGTCACAGGTGTTGCGTGTGCAGCAGGCCAGCGTTTGCGGACCGTATCGAGGTTCGCAAACCTCATGCCGCCGCCCCGGCCGCTCGCCTGCCCTGCAGCGCCTGCAGCATGCGCAGCTGCTCCGCCGGCGGCACCGAAGCCAGGAAGGCCGCCAGCCGCCGGCCCACGTGCTCCCACCGTCGCTCCCGGTCCTCCATCACCCGCTCGCGCTCCTCGGAGCTCACGTCCCCAGCCAGCCGTCCAAACAGCAGCTCCTCGTGCTGCTGCTCCTCGGCAGGGGAGTGGTGGAGCAGCGGCACCAGCTCCCACACCTGCGGGCAGCACGTTGCGTCGCGCCTCTCCGCACCTTGCGGCCAAGGCGACCACGGGGTGGCGCACACTTCGTTCGCCGTGCGCCACGCGTGCACTGACCCTTGCCCAACCGCACCTGCCGGTCGCTGAACGCCTCTGCGTTGTCCAGCAGCGCCCACTCCACTCTGAACCGCACCTGCACCACCCACACGCGCGCGCACACGTGCACCCTGTCAAGCTCCGAGTCCCCAAGCCCCAGCCGCACAGGCGTCGCGTGATTCTCACGGCGAGGCCCCGCGAGCCAGCGCACCCGCAGCGACGGCGCCGTGCCCAGCAAGGCGTAGCCCTGCAGCAGCTCCAGCAGCTGCTGCGCCTCGGCAAACAGCCCGGCGGCGCTCGCCCTCCTGCGGCAGCACCCGCGCAGTGGCACGCCACACCTCACTGCCCAAGAGCTTCTTGCACCGCGTCACCTGAGGCGGTGGGTGGGTGGGCCGCCTCACCTGGGCGTGGGCAAGTGCAGCCGCAGCTCGGCGTCGCGCAGCCAGGCGTGGTCGGCGTACCGCCGCAGCCGCAGCTCTCTCCCCTGCAAGACGCCGCGCATCAGGAACGCGCACACAAGGGGTGCGCAGGTGTGGCAGCCACTGGCTTAGCCTGGGTAAGCCATGCTCGTGGAGGGATGTCCCAAACAGGCAATGAGCACCACGTGCGCGCACGCCTGCGGCGGGCACCTTGGCGGCGGCGGGCGCAGACGCGTCGCCATGCAGCTGGTGCGCCATGACGCGGATGGCCCGGCCCAGGTCCGAGGGCGCCAGCCACGTGCCCGAGTGGAACGGCACGCTGGGCATGCGCCGCACCCAGCCCTTGACCTGCAAACCGTCACCATGCGCCAGGGAGCAAGGGCCACTTGCTCAAGCCGAGGCGTTCGCATGAGGTGAGTGGGCGTGCGAAGGGCAGGTGCAGGTGCGCAGAGGGCGGCTGTGGGGGAGCGGGGCGCACCAGGGGCCACAGGCTGTCGCGCGGTCCGCCGGCGGCGGCCAGCATCTGCAGCGCGCGCAGCCCCCGCGTCGCGAGTTGCCACGTCATCACGTACTGGTCCCGCGCGCTCTGGCGCATCTGCGGCGGCAGCGGCAGCACACAAGTTGAGCAGCTCCCTCACCCAAGCACCCTCAGGCGTGCCTGCTTGAACTGCCGCTCTTTCCACCCTTCTCCTCACCAACGCGCACGGACCTGCCAGAGCTCCTCCTCGGGGCAGTGCAGGTTCATGCCCATTTGCCTCCGCAGCTCCCGGCACAGCCGCGCCACCGCCGGCCCGCCCACCAGCCGCCGCCGCGCCTCCTGCGGCGCGCCCGCCAGCAGCGCGCCGCGCGCCAGCCGCGCCACGCCAAACAGCGCGTCCGTCAGGACGGGAAGCGACCACACGGCTACCGGCCGGCCGCCGCCGCCGCTCCCAGCCATGGTGGACAGCGCCTGGGAGAGTAGGGCCGACAGCACCTCGGGGTCGCCCACGCTGGCTGGCGGGGCGCTGAGGTCCCCATGACCACCGCCACCACCCGCTGAGGACGGCTCGGCCTGCTGCCGCCGCTCCACCAACTCCGCAAGCGGCAGCATGAGCTGCGCCGCCTGCGGCGTGAGCACGCGGGGAGGCGCGCACGCGGGAAGGCGCATTGCAGGAGGACGTGCGCGGAGCAGAGCACTACGCCGCCCTGCATACAGGATCGCCGCACTCCCTGGCTAAAGCAGCACTTGTTTGCGTGCCCTTGGGCGCCTGTGTGAACGCATCCTCCCGCATAGACTGCGCCCTGACCTGTCGTGGCCGGGCGGCGGGCAAGGTGCGGCGCACGGCGGCCAGGCACGCCGACAGCCACGCGCCGCCCAGGTCCCACCCGCTCGCGTGCACCTGCGCGCCACGACGCGGCGGCACGCGGCGCGCTTTGCCGCCAGTTGCTGCGGCGGCGCTGCTCAGGGCGCGCGGAGGAGAGCTGGCGCAGGGGGCCCCGGGCAAGCTCCGGGCTTTGCGCCGCGCACCTGCCTGACTAGCTCCGCCACCTCGTCCAGGGATGCGCCCGGCAGCATGGCGGCGGTGGCATCTGCCACGTGCCGCAGCCACGCGCCGCTGGGCTCAAACGTGACGCCCCGGTTGCCGTACCTGCGTGTACGCTCTCCATACGCGCGCGCGATAGCGCGGCACAGGCCATCATGCCACAGTACAGATCGCGCTCATTGGCGCTGCGTGCGCTGGCAAGCCAAGGGACGAGGCGCAGGGCGTGACGCGCCAACCACCTGGCGCGGCGCCTGCGCCGCCGTGCGTGCAACGACAGGCGCGCCGCGCACCTGTCATGGGCGCTGCGTGCGCTGGCAAGCAAAGGGACGCGGCGCAGGGCGCGCCGCGCCCACCGCCTGGCGCGGCGCCTGCGCCGCCATGCGTGCAACGACACGCGCCGCGCACCTGTCACGCATGGCGTTGCAGGACCGGAGCAGCTCGGTGGCCTCGCCCAGCCCTCCGCTCGCCGTGGACAGCTTGGCCGCCGAGTGCTCCACCACCTGCCTCGTGCGCGTGGGTCAAGCGCCAGCGACGCCGATGCCTGGGCATTGTGCTCCACACGGCGCTCCACATGGCGTTCCAAACGGCAAGCATCCTGGCGCCTTCAAGGATCTTCCAGCCCATCACGCGCACCGTGACGATGGATCGCCTGAGCGCGATGAAGTCCTGCTTGATGAGCGTCGTGTTCCACAGGCACCGCTCCGTGAGCATGTCCAGCCACCTGCGGCGTGCCCAGACGATCACCCAGCGTCGTGGCCGCCTGGCGTGCTCCTCGGTACCACTCAGGTGCAGCACAGCGACTGCGCGCACCTCAGCGCCTGCCTGAGCGTGGTGGTCGGCCGCGGCACCTCTCGCCGCGCCGCCCGGTGCAGCGCGCACAGCACGCTGCGCTGGAACCGCAGCTGCGGCGCCAGCGCCAGCACGCCCTCCTCGTCATAGCCGCCGCCGCCGCCGCCGCCGCCGCCCTGCGCCACCGAGCCGGCGCCCTCCTCGGCCGGCGCCTCCACCAGCATGCGCCGCGCCCTAGGCAAGGGCTCTGACTGCACGAACGCGTCGTCGTCGTCGTCCGCGCGCGCGCGCCCGCCGCCCTGTGCTAGGGCGTCGTGGGAGGGCGGCAGCAGGATGGTGGGCGGCAGCGCCGCCAGGAAGCGGTCCAGGGCGTCGACGCAGTGCTCCTGGGCCGCGTCCGCCGCCGCCGCGCCCGCGCCCGCGCCTCCTGCCGCCGCCGCCGCCACGCTGGCCCACTTGCGCCGCAGCGTGCCCATGGTCTCGATGGTGGCGAGCGCCCAGCAGGGGTCGGGGTGCTGCGGCGCGCGCTGCGTGGCCAGGTCGCACAGCGCGCACGTGGCGTCGGCCAGCTGCTGCAGGGCGGCGGCGCGCTCGTCGTCCGGCGGCGCGTCGCGGGCGGCCAGGTCGTCCACGCTGAGGCCCATGCTCTCGAGCCCCGACTGCACGTGGCGCAGCGCCATGCTGCCGGCGTACCTGCCGAGCACCTCGTGCCACTGCTCGGGCGCGTGCCTGCAGCTGCTGAGCCGGGCAAAGAGCTCCTCGTCGCTGACAGGAGGCCTCGAGGCGCGGCTGAGGCCTTGCAGGAGCCAAGACACAACGCCCTGGCCGGCGTCACGCCCGCCGCTGTAGCTGCATGCCGTGCTCAGCCTCTGGGGTGCTGGGGGAGGGGGTGGCCGAACAACCCCGGTCTGCGAGCAGGTACGACGCACGCGCCCGACAACCACGCTGCCACTAGGATGCCACTGGCATGGCTGTGTGAGCCGCATTGGCGCTGCTGCCATCATCTCCAGGGTCCACAGCTCCTTCTGCTCTCCCCTTGTGGAGGTTTGCATTCGAAAAGTCGGGCATTCCTGAAGCGCCTGCCTGCGCAATCAGAACACGATGTCGAGGACAGCGCTGGTATTGTCAGCCGCGGTGTGCGTGGCCGCGCTGGCGCTCGCGCCGGCGCGCTCGCTCGCCTTCAGCAGCCCCGCGGAGCTGGACCTCGAGCGGTGGATCGTCGCCAATGGCGGCTCGGTGAGCGTGTGCAGCACGCTGGAGGGTCGGGCGTGGAGTGCAGGTGGGCGTGGGTGCCTTGATCTACCTGCCAGACGGACGGCGCGTGCGTGCGTCCGTGCGTGCGTGCGGCGCTTGCAGCTCGAGGACGTGACCATTGGGCGCAACAAGGACGGCGTCCGCGGGCTGTTCATCAAGCGGGACGCCAAGGCCGGCACGCACGTGGCCACGATCCCCAGCTCCACCATGCTCAACGCCGGCAGCCTCGACTCCTCCATCGTGGTGGGCACCCGTCAACTGCGCCCCCCGTTCGCTCGCACGCCGCCCTCCGAACGCTGCCTCCGCGCCAGCCCGCGCCCGACGCATCATGCATGCTGCGAAATTGGACCGCCGCGCGTCAACGGTCTCTGTCTGCGCGCCTGCAGGCGGGCACGGTGGTGGTGCTGCGGGAGCTCTTCGACCCGCAGTCACGCTTCAAGCCATATATCAACGTGCGTCTCCACGGTCTCTTTCCTGCTCAGTTGAGGCCTCCGGCTTCAACTTGCACCGCCGGCGTCTGCAGCGCACCGTCCCGCTGTCGGCACGCAGCCAGGATGCGCACCACCAGCAACCCAGAACTGCCACACTCTTCCAATTGGCACGACGCAGGTGTGGCCCAAGCGCGGCGAGGTGATCAACCAGTGCAACTTCCCCCGCAAGTACCTCTACATGCTGGACAGCCCCTACTGTGAGCGAACTCGCCCTCGCTCGTCACCCTGAGGGCTTCATGCTTCCTGCCCGCCCAAAGCCCTGACAAGGCGTCAGTGTCCAGCGTGTGACGACACGTGGGAAAAGCGCGTGAGGCGGTGCTGCTGCGCACGCAGGGGAGCGCATCGTCAACACGACGCAGGACTACCTGGACCTGGTGCTGGTGGGCAAGAACAACCACGAGCTCGAGTGGACAGTCAAGGAGATGGTTGGCAACGCGCCCGTCACCATTGAGGACCTGCAGTACGCCTGCGCTGTGGTGCGTGGGGGGCGGCGGTGCCGGTGCAGCGTTTGGCACCACACGTAGGTGAGGCGTAGGCCGATGAGCAGCGCACCTCACTCTCGGCCGTGTTGCTACGTCCATCTGCCTGCCTGCATCGCAGTCGTCCACGCGCTACGTGACGATTGAGATGCGCAGGTGCGGGGCGTCCTGCCCTGTGCCGCACGTCGCCCTTGCTTCCGCCCCAGGCTCTCCGTTGGCGTGGAGTGGCTTGCGTCGCAGCGCTGGCCGTTCAACCACGCACCGCTGTGCCTGGGGTGATGATGCGCAGGCGCTTGATGATGATCCCGGTGTTTGATTTTGAGAACCACAAGCGCACCTGCCCGCACACCACCACGCCGCTGGACGCCGGGGACTCGGTCAGCATCGTGCTGGGCGACGACGTCAAGGCCGGCGAGGAGGTGCGCGCACGCACACACACGTGGTGCACGTGACGCTTGCACAGCAGGACGCAGCCGCCACTATGTCTTGCCTTTACCTCTCTGTGCGCCTTGACTGTATCCGCGCCGCAGCTGTGCTACTCGTACAACGACGCCATGCGCGACGACTACGCGGTGAGTTCCCGGGGTGTGCGTGGCGTAAGAGCTGACTGCCGGGTTCACGACGCACCCACAGCGTCACCGTGCCGCATGCGTTCTCGTTGACCTGCCTGGTGTGCAGGTGGTTAACTACGGCTTCTTGCCGGATGAGGAGGACCCGCCGCGCCTGCTCAAGGTGGACCACCCGTACTTCCGTGACGATCAGGAGACGGACCTGTCCGAGGACAGCTTCACAGGCGCGCCTTCTTAAGTTTGGCAGGCGCTGTGTCCTCGTGCTGCGGACCACGCGGCAGCGTGCCGCGTCGGGGTGAGCCGTTTGCAGGCTCGGGTGGACCTTGGTTGCTGCACGCGGGTGTGGTGGCGTCATGTGCTTGCAGGCAGCAAGGAGCAGGTGGTGGCCGAGGTGGAGCGCCTGCGGGCCATCCAGGAGAGCCTCAAGGCCGCCGACGCCAAGCGGCCGCCAGGGCCCAGGCCGGGCACCGACTGGGTGTACGACATGCTGGTGCAGCTGCAGAAGCGGCGGCGCAACGCCATCGCGTGAGTGGTCCCGGCTGTGCGCGGCTGGCTGGCGTTGCGCGCAAGGTGTGCGTCACCGCTAACGTGCGCTTGTGCTGCGCTGCGCCGTGCACGCAGGTACGAGATCGCCCGCCTGCAGGAGGACATCGCGTCGCACGACGAGTTCCACGCCAGCGAGTTCTGAAACCCAGCGAGCGGACGCACGATTCATCGCTGTGCGGGCGCTGTGTGTGCCCCTCCTGCTGTGGAAATGCAACGCGACCGGACGAATGCGGGGCGGTGGCGTTGCCCGGCGGGGACCGTGACGCGCGCATGTGGGCGGGACGCCACGCATCTCGATTGCTGCATGCTCGTGCCAGCAGCCACAGCTGCAGAACACACGCACGCATGGATGCAGCAGCGGCGCAGAAGCAGCAGCAAAGCCAGCAGCTTGATGGCACGAGCCCGCCCGCTCCGCAGCCTCCTGCAGCGCCAGACAGCGCCGCGCCGAACGGGATGCAGATGGCGTGCTGGGCTTGCCGCGTCACGGTGGAGGTGCCGCTGATCGGCGAGCCGCCCGCGCTCGCGCCTGTCTTCAAGGCGCGCAGCAGCTGGAGCGCACACCTCGAGTAGAGCGCCGTGCAGAGTGCGGAGCGCAGAACGCAATCGCACAACCTCTTGCCTGCGTGCAGTGTGGGTGGTGCGGCGCCATCAACGAGACCTTTGCGTGGCGGCAGAAGCAGGCCGAGCTCCGCGCGCAGCGCAACCGCACGTGCTGGGCACGGCTCATGCGCGCGCTGACCAGCATGCAGTTCCTGGTCGTCGTCATCGTCGTGCTCCTCATAAGCAGCATCATCCTGCTGGGCGTGGCCTACGTGCTGCCCCACACGTGCGCCAGCTCCCAGCTGCTCTTCCTGTTCAACCAGGACATCACCGCCTCCTTCACCTTCCTCATCCTCTACAACTACGCGGCGTGTGCGTGTGTTCCGTGGTCCTCCACGGCCTTGCAGTGGGCGCGCTCTGCGGGGCCACGACGCACCGCGATCGCCCCGCTCCCGTCAAGCGGCCACACGCTGCCCCGCTCTCTCTCTCGCGCGCAGGCATGCTGCTGACGCCGGGCACGGTGCACGAGTGCTTCAAGCTCCCGGTGGAGGTGGGGCAGCCCATCCCGCAGGGCGCGTACGACGGCATGCGCTTCTGCGCCATCTGCAATGTGCGTGTGCGGTTGCTGTCGGGGGCGGGGCGCTGCTGCATCAGGTGGCCGTCCCCATCTGACGCTCAGCCTGCGTGCTGCTGCGCTGCGCAGGGGCCCAAGCCAGGGGAGGCGCACCACTGCAGGACCTGGTGCGTTGTGGGACTTTCTGGGTGTGATGATGGCATGGCTGTGTGCGTGCGGAGGAGCAAGCCTGCCACGGCTCCTGCGACCCTTGACGCGCGTGTGGCGTGCCCTGCGCAGCAACGTGTGCGTGGTGGACATGGACCACCACTGCCCCTTTGTGGCCAACTGCGTGGGCCGCGCCAACATGCGCAACTTCCTGCACTTCACGGGCTGGGTCACGCTGGCCATGGTCTACTGCTGCCTGCACACGGGCGTCCTCCTCACCGGAGAGTCCCCGTGAGTCGCGTTGGTTTTCCTTCGGTCAGCGAGGAGCAGCTGCATGCCTGCGAGACAGCGGTGTTGGCATGGCTGTAGGGGCCGCGCCAGAGGAGGCACCGGGGCGCACTCCGCCGCACACCGCTGACGGTCGCGGCCGCAACGGCCGCTCTGCTTGGCCGCGGCAGGCGCATCATCACGGACGCGCGGCGCGCGTGGCGCGTGGCGAGCCGCAACCGCGACGTGCTGCTTTGGCTGGGCATGTTCATCCAGCTGTGCACGGGCAAGGTGCTGGCCGCCATCTACATCCTGGTGGCCTCCATCATGGTGTTTGGCGGCGTGGGCGCGCTGCTGTTATCCACCGTCAGGTGCGGAGACCTTTCCCTGGTCTGGCAGGCAGTGCGGCGTCTGCAAGCTTCGCAGTGCTGGCAAGAGACTGCAGGCGCGCAAAACTGTCTTGTTGCTCTGCACGCAGGCACCTAGAGTTCCCTGGGACCTGTGATGGCCACCATCACGGCGGCGCGGCGGCGCACCACCACCACCATGCTCACGATGGGGACGACGTGCAGCCGGCGGGGCCCGTGCGGGTGGTGCGGGCGCGGACGGGGCTCAGCGCGTGGTGGACGGCGCAGGTGCTGGCGTGGCGGAGAGCGCGGCGGAACGTCAGCGCAGTCATGGGAGGGCCCACGCTGCTGGACTGGGTTCGGCCCATCTGGGGCCCGCCGCCCGGGGTAATCGTCGCACCTCGCCCTCACGCCATTGGAGCGGCGGCCAACGGCCACGAGTCAGCGGCGGCCGGCGGGGGGAGTAGTAGATGGGGCAAGTCCAAACGTGCCTGACGCTGTCCTGCGCTTGCTTCCTGCTTGCTTCTGTGAGGGCTCATATGATCAGGGCCCGGCGGGCGCGAGCGGTGCGTGCAGCGAAGTCGCGCAGAGCAGAGCCGTGACGATGGGACGCGGCGACGCGATGGCATCAGGGGACTCCCCTCCCGCGTTAGGAGGCGTGCGGAGGCGCAGGTTCATCGCGCTGGCGTGCAGCATCGCGTTGGCCTTGGCGGTGCTCGGCGCGAGAGCCGTGCGGGCGGACCCGACGGCCAACCCAGACGACATCGCCAAGAGTGCGTGATCAGCGATCGTCGACGCGCTGCGCATCGTGTGGTGGGGTGGCACGGTGCTGGGGTGGCAATGTATGCCTTGGCCCCTCGCTCGCCCCTCTTCTGCGCGCAGTCTGCCGCATCGCGGTGGAGGTGCACGACCCGGTGTGCAAGAACGGCGGCTACCTGCGCGCCGAGAACCAGACCGCAGAGCCCACGAGCTGCGCGGACTGCATTTGCCCCCCGCAGTGGACGGGCATCGACTGTGGCCGTGAGTGCCGTGGCCGGCCCAGCCCGCGGAGCAGCAGCAACTCAGCGCAGGCGCAGCTGAGTCACAAGGACCGCTGTTGGCTTGCGCGATTGCAGTGTGCACGGCGGCAGAGTCATGCCCACCCAAGGAGCTGCCGGACGGCTCCCGCCTTCCAGCGTCAGCGTGCCTCCGCACCAACGTCATGCCCGTGGAGGAGGAGCGCGTCACGGGTGAGCAGCGCTGATGCAGCCGACGTGCGCCAACGCCCTTGCTGGGCCGCGTGGCTGGAGCTGGCGCCCCGTTGTATTGGAGCTGGCGTGCGTGGCGCCGCATCGCGCGATCACCTCCCAGCCAGCACCGCCCACAGCATGCTTCTGCACGGCTGCACGGCTTTCACGTCCACGGCCACAACTGAGCAGCCATACTGCCTACAGCACAAGGCCATGACGTGCCCATGACGATCGCCTTGCGCCGCCGCCGCTGGCCCCCCCCACCTCCCACGCAGGCAAGAACCTGCAGTGCGAGTGCGGCGGCGACGACGCGTCCACCCAGTTCCTGTGCGACCAGCAGCCCATGACCAACTGGGACATCTTCCTCTTCCCGCACAACGCGACGTACGACTGGGACAAGGGCCTGGCGCTCGCCACCGTCAACGAGCGCGCCGGCACCTACTCTGCGGTGAGGACGCGACAGGACAGAGACTAGACGGAAAACATTTCAGAGGGGAGGTGGCAGGCGCGGCGTGTGCTTTGGCCGGCTGGGCAGAGGCGGCGGCCGTGCCTGCTGGCCAGGGATGGCTCGCTGCGGCAGCCCGGGTCGGTGGCTGACAGTGCGAGCTTCGCTGCGCGTGCGTCGCCACGCGGCTCCGCAGGACAACGCGCCGGAGCAGCCGTGCAAGGCGGGCGGCGAGTGCTTCACGCGCGAGCGCTGGAAGTGAGTCGCCGCTCCCTCCGCCCGCCGGCCCACCCCCACGCTGGGAGAGGCGCAGCGCTGCCCACCCTCTTCACCACCAGCGCGCAGCCTCTCGCCGACGTGCTCAGCAGCAGGAAAGACAGTGCGTGCGTTGGCGTGGCGTGGCGTGTATGACGCAGGTACGCATACCCGGGCGTGTGGGACGGCGTGTTCAAGGCCTGCTCATGGACCATCGGCGAGTGCATCTCGCCGCTGGACGGCGACGACTGCATCGTCTTCACGTGCAAGGACAGCGCCGTCAACTGCCCCTCCAGCTGTGAGTAGCGGCCGCCTCGGCAGGGCCAGCAACCCTGCGGCGGCCACAATCACCTCGCAAAGCTTCGGCGCAGTGCGAGGAGGCGCGCTGCTGCGTGAGGCGCCATGCCTGCGCACGGCAGCTGGCCTGGCTCTGGCTGTCGGTGCCGGTGGGCTGTGCCCCCAGCGCTGCGCCCCCGCGCGCACGGCGCAGCGCCGTTCCGCGCTCGTCGCGGCGTGGCGGCCGGCCCCTTGCACGTGGAGCGAGGGTGAGAGGTGGCCTCGTGCCTCGCTTGCGCGCAGACGCGGAGAAGTGCCCGGGCTGGACGCCGGTCTCGTGCGCCAACGAGCCAGGGGGCAACCGCCCCTTCTGGACGCACCACTGCCTGCCAGGTGAGGCGGCGAGCGAGCGGGCCCGGGCTCCGCGGGCGGCGCGCTGCTGCCTGCTGGGGGCCCTGCTCGCGGCGCCGACGCGCGG
>VFQP010002351.1_pt1 | contig 21369 bp, 22 predicted proteins | sample 3512351 | NCBI WGS metagenome assembly VFQP01 (sample SAMN10412372, study PRJNA504923) | tailings metagenome | isolation source: Relicate 1 Philex TSF1 revegetated site | place: Philippines: Tuba, Benguet | collected 2017-08-29
TCGGCATGGAAGGCAAGTGGGCGATCCATCCTTCGCAGATCGAGCTCGCCAACGAGATCTACTCGCCGACGGCCAAGGAAGTCGAGCGCGCCGAGCGCATCCTCGTTGCTCTCAAGGAAGCCGAGGCTCAGGGCAAGGGCGCTGCTTCGCTCGATGGCAAGATGATCGACGCCGCTTCCGAGAAGATGGCGAAGAACCTCATCGCGACGGCAGCAGCCATCAAGGCTGGCGAGGCCGCACGGGCGAAATAAGAAAAACAAACGCCCAGAGGAAACACCAGTCCCCCAAGGAGGACCAAGATGGACATTCACGAGTATCAGGCGAAAGAGCTTCTTTCGAAGTTCGGCGTGCCCATCCCGCGTGGTGGGCTCGCCTACAGCCCCGAGCAAGCTGTCTACCGGGCTCATGAGCTCGGTGGCAGCAAGTGGGTGGTGAAGGCGCAGATCCACGCGGGCGCCCGCGGCAAGGCTGGCGGCATCAAGGTGTGCAGCTCGGAAGAGGAGGTCGAGTCGGCCTCCGAGGGCCTGCTCGGCAAGAAACTCGTGACGATCCAAACCGGTCCTGCCGGCAAGCTCGTCTCGCGTCTTTACGTCGAGGAGGCCACGGACATCGACAAGGAGATCTATCTCTCCTTCGTGATGGACCGCGCGGCCGAGCGTATCGTCGTCGTCTCGTCGGCGGCAGGCGGCATGGATATCGAGGAAATCTCGCATAGCCAGCCCGACACGATCATCAAGGTCGTGGTCGATCCCGCCGTCGGCATGCAGGCCTTCCAGGCCCGTGAGGTTGCGTTCGGTCTCGGCGCAGAGCCTGAGATCATCAGCAAGCTCGAGCGTGTCATCCTTGGCTGCTACCGTGCATTCCGCGACCTCGACTCGTCGATTCTCGAAATCAACCCGCTCGTCATCACCAAGCAGAAGCAGGTGGTGGCGCTCGATGCGAAGATGAGCTTCGACGAGAATGCCCTGTTCCGCCGCCCGCAGATCGCGGAGCTGCGCGAAAAGAGCCAGGAAGATCCGCGCGAAACCTATGCCAACGATCGCGGTCTCTCTTATGTCGGCCTGGATGGCGATATCGGCTGCATCGTGAACGGCGCGGGCCTCGCCATGGCGACGCTGGACATGATCAAGCTCGCGGGCGGTGAGCCCGCGAACTTCCTCGACATCGGCGGCGGCGCTTCTCCAGAACGCGTCACCAAGTCGTTCAAGGCGGTTCTGCGCGACAAGAACGTGAAGGCGATCCTCGTCAACGTATTCGCCGGCATTAACCGCTGCGACTGGGTCGCCAAGGGCGTCGTGGACGCGATCAAGGAACTCGATATCAAGGTTCCGATCGTCGTGCGCCTCGCGGGCACCAACGTCGAAGAGGGACGCAAGATCATCGATCAGAGCGGCCTCACCATGATCAGTGCCGAAACACTGGCAGACGCGGCAAACAAGGCCGTGGCCGCGGCCAAGAAGGCTGCGTAAGGAGGAAACCAATGGCTATCTTCATCAACGAGAATACGCCGATCCTCGTGCAGGGCTTCACCGGCCGCATCGGCACGTTCCACGCACAAGAAATGATCGACTACGGCACCAACGTGGTCGGCGGCGTGACGCCCGGCAAGGGCGGCTCCACGCATCTCGGCCGCCCTGTGTTCAACACCATGAAGGGCGCCGTCGACGAGACAAAGGCGGAAGCCTCGATCGTGTTCGTGCCGCCGCCTTTCGCGGCCGACGCGATCATGGAAGCGGCCGATGCCGGGATCAAATACTGCGTCTGCATCACGGATGGCATTCCGACCCAGGACATGATCCGCGTGAAGCGCTACATGCGCCGCTACAAGAAAGAGGGCCGCATGGTTCTTACCGGCCCGAACTGCGCCGGCACCATCTCGCCCGGCAAAGCGATGCTCGGCATCATGCCGGGCCACATCTACATGCCGGGCCGCGTCGGCATCGTCGGCCGCTCGGGCACGCTCGGCTACGAAGCCGCGTCGCAGCTCAAGGGTCTCGGCATCGGCGTATCGACCTCGGTCGGCATCGGCGGCGACCCGATCAACGGCTCCTCGTTCAAGGACGTTCTCGAGCACTTCGCAGAGGATCCCGAGACTGACGCCGTGATGATGATCGGCGAGATCGGCGGACCGCAGGAAGCCGAGGCCGGCGAGTACATTCGCGACCACTTCAAGAAGCCGGTTGTCGCCTACATCGCAGGTCTTTCGGCCCCGAAGGGCCGGCGCATGGGCCACGCCGGCGCCATCGTGTCGGCATTCGGCGAGTCGGCCTCCGAGAAGGTCGACATCCTGCAGAACTGCGGCGTCACCATCGCTCCCACTCCGTCGGAGATGGGCGCGACCCTTCAGAAGGTCCTGGCAGCCCGCAAGGCCGCCTAGATCACGAATTGCGTGCGCTCGCGAGAAGCGGTTCCCACTTTTCGCGAAGCACTCTAGGTCTGAATCGGCCTGCGCCCGATGGCAGTGCCGGCTCGACGACCCGGCGATCTCCGGATCGCCGGGCACCTCTCTGCCTGGGACTCACGTGACGCGAGCCCCGAAATCTCCGGGGCGGCCGAGGAGAATAAGATGTCTAATATGCCGTCGCCCGGCAGAACGAAGCTCGACGAGAAGGCGCTGCGCGCCGAACTCAAGTCGCTCCGGTCGCAAATCCCCGACCAGCCGACGCTGAACCCCATTCTCGCTATCGCGTTCGACCTGTCGCGCAGGCTGGAAGCCGGCGACATCAGTTTCGATGACGTGAAAGCGCTGTCCGTGCGCCTCATGGACAGTGCCTTCGTGCATCGCGCGATGCTGCTCAAGGAGCAGATCGGCGTCGAGAGCGAAGCTGCGACTCGCAAGGAGTTTGCAAACTTCATTCAGGACCACATCACCGGCAAGGATGACGCCGACTTCGAGGCGTTCAAGGCGCGCTTCTCGCGCCCGCGCAACGGCATCGTTTTCACGGCGCATCCGACATTCGGTCTTTCGGAAAAGCTTTCCGACCGGATTGCCGAAATCGCGCTTGCCGGCAGCGACGCAGGCAAGCCTATCGGCCTGCCGCATCGTCCGGATGCACCTCTGACGCTGGACTATGAGCACCGCCGCGTGCAGAGCGCGATCCGCAATCTGCGTGACGCATATTGCGATCTGCTGGGCGACTTCTTTGCGGCGGCCCACAAGACATTCGGCGACAGGGCGTTCACCGCCGACCCGCAGCTCTGCACGTTCGCATCCTGGGTCGGCTACGACCTCGACGGCCGTACGGACATCAAGTGGACCTTCTCTTTCATCATCCGGTTGCGCGAGAAGATGGACGCGCTGTCGGACATTCGCGAGCGCTTCCTCGCGATCAAGGATCAGCTCGGCGATACGGCTGAGATGGTGCGCCTCGTGCGTCAGGTGACGGGCAAGCTGGATCTCGCGATCGCTGCCGTCGAGAAGCACATGAAGGCGCTCGAGGCGGTCGGCAAAGACGGGTTCACGCTGGCGCAGGCAGCAAACGTCATCACGCAGGGCGACGGGCACAACCTCACCAGCGCCCAGCCCGTGCTGGCGCTTCTAGACCAGGTTCGCGACGCGGCACCGGATACGAAAGGCAAGATCGCGGTTGCGACGATTGCCGGCCTGCTCCGGGCGACGGGGCTCGGCATGTCGCACATCCACGTGCGCGTCAACGCCGTGCAGATCAACAACGCATTCCGCGCGTTCGTGCACGAGAGCTGGACGCGCAATCTCACCGAACGGCAGGCCACGGCACGCATCGTCGACATGATCGACGCGGCGAAGCCTGAGACCGTCAACTTCGAGACGCTCGATCTCGAAAACGCCACGGCCATCCGTCAATTCGCGATGGTGGCGCAGATCGCCAAGCATATCGATGCAGATACGCCGGTGCGCTACCTGATTGCCGAGTGCGAAAGCCCGGCGACGATCCTGATCGCAGTTTATTTCGCCAAGCTGTTCGGTGTTTCGGAAATCGTCGACATCTCGCCGCTGTTCGAAACGCCGGAAGCGCTCGAGACCGGTCCGCGGCTGGTCGAGCGCCTTCTTGCCGAGCGTGCCTACCGCGAATACGTGACGAAGCGTGGCCGCCTCGCCGTCCAGACAGGCTATTCGGATGCCGGCCGCTTCATCGGCCAGATCGCTGCGGGCCTCATGCACGAGCGCCTGCATCACGGGCTCGCGGAAGTTGTCCGTCGCGCGAAGATCAAGGGTGTCGAAACGCTCATCTTCTCGACGCATGGCGAGAGCATGGGGCGCGGTGCGCACCCCGGCCCGCTGCGGCGGCGGCTGCGTTACGTCTTCCCGGGCGAGTCGCGCTGGCGCTTCTTCCGCTACGACCTGCCGGTGAAGCATGAAACAAGCTTCCAAGGCGGCGACGGCTACCTCTATTTTGCGAACCGCGAGTTTTCGCAGCGCGCCCTCGCAACGATCATCATGAGTGGCAAGGATCCCGGCGAAGGCGAGGATCCGTTTTATACGGACACCAACTTCGCCCTCGACTTCCAACTGCGGCTTAGGGACTACCAGCAGGAGCTGTTCGCGCATCCGGGTTACCGGGCGCTGCTCGGCGCTTTCGGTGCGAACCTATTGTTCAAGACCGGCTCGCGACCGGTAAAGCGGCAAGGCGATCATCATTCCGATCGTGGCGATCCGGCGCGCATGCGGGCCATTCCGAACAATGCGATCCTCCAGCAATTCGGATACGTGGCCAACGTGGTGGCCGGCCTCGGCGCCGCGGTGGCCTCCGAGCGCGATCGCTTCATCGAGTTGTCGAAGAAGTCTCAACGGCTGCGGCCCTTGGTCGAGATGATCGCGCGCGCGAAGCAGCTTTCGAGCCTCAATGCCGTCGGCGCCAATGCGATCATCTTTGATGCCGGATTCTGGGCTCAGCGCGCCTCTTGGGCGCGTGAACCGAAACTCGACGATGCGTTCAAGTTCCTGGCAGGAAAGCTGCTCGACGATGACCGGTCGCAAAAAATTGCGGGCTTGGCGCATTATCTCCGGCTCGACGCCATCGAGCTGCACAACATCCTCGAAGAGATCGGGTTCGAAGGCGGCAAGATTCCCGACGATCACCGCATGGAACTCGACCTGCTCCAGGCGATCCGCGCGGCGCTGATCATGCGCATATTCATCCTGACCGCGCTGCTGCCGCGTTTCACACCCACCAACGAAGCGTCACACGACGAGATCGTGCGGAAAGCGCTCAGTCTCGACATCCCGGAGGTCATTCGCGTCGTACGAGAAGCGTTCCCGCGCCGACCTGCCGTGGCGCACGACGACGCGGCGTTCCAGGAATCGGCGACTTACCTGCCGAAAGGCATCGATGATTACGGTCGCATCGAGACCGAGATCCTTGAACCGATGGAGCAAGCCTACGAGTTGGTGCGCGAGATCGGCACCGGCATCTCGCACCACTGGGGCGCCTTCGGCTGATCAATCGCAGATCGCCGTCAGAAGTACGGCCTCTTCCCGCAAACGCGGGGAGAGGCCTTTTCACATCATGCCGAGCCAGCGCGGTAGAGCAAGCGACAGCTCCGGCCAGTAGGTCACCACCATCAGGAACGCCAGCATGGTGAGCAGCCACGGCGTCACGGCGCGAGACATCGTTGTCAGGCCCAATCGAGATACGCCGCTTGCCACATAGAGATTGAGGCCGACCGGCGGTGTCAACATGCCGATCTCCATGTTGACGACCATTATGATGCCGAAGTGCACAGGGTCGACGCCCAGCGCGGCCGCCACCGGAAACAGGATCGGCGCCAGGATGAGCGTGACCGAGGCGGGCTCCATGAAGCAGCCGGCCACCAGCAGCACGATGTTCACCACGGCGAGGAACGCGATCTTCCCGAAGCCCTGGTGCACGAGCCAATCGGCGATTGCCTGCGGGATCTGCTCGTGAGTGAGCAGGAATGAAAAAAGGACCGCGTTGGTGATGATGTAGAGGAGCATCGCGCTCATGCTCGCCGAAGCGAGCAGCACGCGAGGAACGGCCGAAAGCGGGAGATCGCGATAAATGTAAACCGCGACGACAAAAGCATAAACCGCGCTGACGGCCGCGGCCTCCGTCGGCGTAAACACGCCGCCGTAGATGCCGCCCATAACGATGACGATCAGTGCGAGGCCCCAAAAGCAATCGGCCAAAGCAGTGAGCCGTTCGGACCACGGATGCCGCTCGGTTCTCGGATACCCTCGGCTCCAGGCGATCCAAAATGTCGTCAAACCCATGAGAGTCGCCAGCACAATGCCGGGGACGACGCCCGCCATGAAGAGGTCGTCGACCGACGCTGCATGCACACGTTCGCCGTTCGGGCCTTTCACGTGCATGCCTGCGGTCGCGACGGAGTAGAGCACCATCACAATCGACGGCGGGATGAGGATTCCGAGCGCGCCGGACGACGCCACGACGCCCGCGCCAAAGCTCTTCGGATAGCCGCGGGAGACCATGGCGGGGATCATGATCGAGCCGATCGCCACCACGGTCGCGGGCGATGACCCCGATACGGCCGCGAAGATAGCGCAGGCGACGACTGCCGCGAGAGCGAGGCCTCCGGGCCAGTGCCCGGTCATGGCGGTCGCGAAGCGGATCATGCGTTTCGCCACACCGCCGTGTGTCATGAAATTGCCGGCGAGGATGAAGAACGGCACGCACATCAGCTCGAAGCTCTCGATGCCGGTGAAGAGCTTGAGCGCCACAGCATCGAGGGGGACGTCGGTCAGAAAAAAGAGGATCGTGAGGACCGTCAGGCCCAATGCAATCGAGACCGGCATCCCGACGAGCAGAAAGGCGATGAGGATGAGGAAAATTAGGGCTGCGGTCATCGCGCGCCCTCCGTACTCGCGGCCGGCTCGATGCCTTCCACGGCGCCGGGATCATGGTGGGGCCGTTCGCCGGTCTTCCAGAAGTGCCAAGCGACTTCCAGAAAGCGATAGCACATGAGGTAAGAGCCCAACGGAACGGCGAGGTAGACGAGCCACATAGGCAGTTCGAGCACGGCGGATGTCTGCCCGGTGTCGTAGATGTGCCAAACGAGATGCGCCCCGAGCGTCCCAATGATGACCGTGAAGAGTGCGCCGGCCAGCAGGCCCGCCACGATAAGCACGCGCTGGCGCGTACCGGTGAGCCACTCAACCAGGATGTCGACGCCGACGTGGATGCCGGTGCGTACGCCATAGGCGGCACCGAACTTCGCCATCCAGACGACCATGAAGATACAAAGCTCTTGCGCCCAGGTGAGACGCACATAAGCGATCGCGAAGAACAGATTTTTGGTCAGGCTCGTCAGCCAAGGAAGATCCTCGGCGCGTGACCACCTGTAGACCGACGCGACGCCCGACAGCCCATAGCGCTGTGCGACGGCCACGAAGATCAGCAGGGTCGCCGCCGCAAGCAGCGACGCGACGATGATTTCCTCGAGGTGATCGAGGATACGAGCAGCTTTCGCTCTCACTTCCCCCATTGGCGTCCCCCTGCGGCCGAGTGATCGATGCACGCGGCTCTTGTCAGATCGCTATCGCACGCGAGCATTGCGCAGTCACATGTTTGTTCCGCACCCCTACGTATTTCGCACGCACTGGCGATCGCTCTCGTCAGCCCCTAAGTTGGGGCCGAAGGAAAGAAAATCGAAAGCGGAAGGAACGCGCTATGGCTTATGTAGACGGCTTTCTCCTGATCGTTCCGAAGGACAACGTGGAGGATTACCGGAAGATCTCAAAGAAGGCCGGCAAGGTCTGGCGCGAATACGGAGCGCTCGAATATCGCGAGTGCGTGGGCGACGATCTCGACATCCAATTCGGACGTCCATTTCCGAAGCTTCTAAAGCTCAAGCCGGACGAGACGGCGGTGTTTTCGTGGATCGTCTACAAATCGAAGGCGCAGCGGAACCGGGTCAACGCCAAGGTGATGAAAGACGAGCGCCTTAACAGCATGATGGACCCGAAGGCGATGCCGTTCGACATGAAGAAGATGTCGATGGGCGGGTTCACGGTAATCGTGGACGAGTAAACCGTCCTACTGCGTGGCCGGTTTGTGCCCCGTAACCGCATAGATGCGATCGATCAGGTCGCGTCCCACCCGGTTCGCCATCTCGTCGTGGACCGGCAGCAAAGCGTTTCTCCACGCTGCCATTTCCTCGGGCGTCGGTTCGTGAAACACCGTGCGGCCCGAGGCCTTCATCTCAGCCATAGCGGAATCGTTTTCATCGCGCGCGAGCTTGTTGGCGACAGGCGTGGTTTCAGCGATCGCGCGCTCGAGAGCAGCACGGATGTCGGGTGGTAATCCCTTCCAGAACTTGGCGTTCGAAATCACCGCGTAGCCGAGATAGCCGTGATTGGTCAGAGTTGCGTGCTTCTGAACCTCGAACATTTTCTGGTTGTACATGTTCGCAGGCGTGTTCTCGGTTCCATCGACCACACCGGACGAAAGCGCCTGATAGGCCTCCGAGAACGCCATGACCTGGGGTAGCGCGCCGAGCGCCCACATCTGCGCCTCGATAACCTTCGAAGCCTGGATGCGCATCTTGAGGCCGAGCACATCGTCTGGCCCGAGAAGCGGGGCATTGGCCGACAAGATCTTGAATCCGTTGTTCCAGTAGGCAAGACCGACCAAACCCTTCGATTCAAGCCTGTTGAGAAGGTCGCGGCCGACCTCTCCTTCGGTCACCTTCGCCAAGTCGTCGTAGCCTGCGAAGATGTAAGGCAGGTCGAAAACTTCGAAGGCCTTGATGCCGAGCGGGCCGAACTTCGACACGGAAGGCGCGAGCATCTGCACGGCACCGAGCTGCAGCGCCTCCAGTTCTTCCTTGTCCTTATAGAGCTGCGAGTTCGGGTAGAGCTCGATCTTAACGCGACCGTTCGTATATTCCTCGGCGAGCTTCTTGAAGTGCTCGGTCGCCAGGCTCTTGTGCGCCTGGGGCGCCGCGACGTGACTGAACTTGATGATGATCTGCGGCTCGGCTGCGAGACCCTGGGCTGCCGACATAGCAAGAGCGGCCATGGCCATCAGGATTGCGCGCATCTCTGCTCCCTCCGCCTAGACCCGGCTCAGCTTTGGCTGTCGGGCTTTTCATTCTCGCGGCGCTCTTTCTCCCAAGCACGCGACACAGCCCGCGTGAGGCGAAAAACGCGTCTGGCGCGGCGGCGATCCTCGCTCGGAATGCAAATGCAGCAGCAGCAGAACCCCGGCTTCCTCGCAACTTTCAGCATCAATTCGCGATGCTTCCAAGCTACATCCTGCGGCACCGGGTCCTGGTAGGTCATTCACGCCTCGTCAGTCATTTTCTAATTGGCGGAGAGCCTCGGCGGAAAGCGCGAAAACCTCCCCCTCACTTTGCTCCGTATCCAGCCAAAGAAACGGCAAATCAGGATATTCGGTTTCAAGCGTATCACGCGCCATACCGACTTCGACCACCAGCATCCCCTCAGGATTCAGATGAACGGCCGCGTCACTCAGAATGCGGCGCACGAGATCCATGCCGTCCGCGCCGCCAAGATGGGCCAGCTCGGGCTCGGCGCGATATTCAGGTGGGAACGCCGCCACAGCGGCGGCCGTGACATAGGGCGGGTTCGAAATGATGAGGTCGTAGGTTTTGCCGCCGAGCCCGGACATCAGGTCGGACTGGTGGAGCGCTAAGCGATCAGCGAGGTTGTAGTCGGCGACATTGCGCGCCGCGACCTCGAGGGCGTCCGGCGAAACATCGACAGCGTCCACGGTAGCATGCGGGAAGGCAAGCGCCGCCAGGATGGCGAGGCAGCCGGAACCCGTGCAGAGATCCAGAACACTTCCGACGGCTTCCGGCTCGGGCACGACGGCCGAAAGGCCATCCTCCATGAGCTCGCCAATGTAGGAGCGCGGCACGATGGTGCGCTCGTCGACATAGAACTTGTGTCCTTTGATCCATGCGGCGTTAACGAGATATGGCGCGGGCTTTCGCGTCTCGATGCGGGCGTCAAACAGGGATGCGAGTTTGGCCCGTTCGAAGCGGGTCAGACGGGCGTCGAGCCAAGGCTCGAGTTGGTCGATCGGCAGATGAAGCGCCGAAAGGATCAGGAAAGCGGCTTCGTCGAGTGCCGTTTCGGTGCCGTGGCCAAAAACGAGGCCGGCTTCCGTAAACCGGCTCGTGCCAAAGCGGAGCCAGTCGCGAATTGTCGCAAGATCGTCAAGTGCGGTCGGGTCGGTCGTTTTACTCATAGGGTGTCCCTAGCCGAAGCTCCAACCAATGCCAACAGGCGCTGGCCGCAGTTGCGGAGGCAATTGCAGACAGATTCACTTCCAGTAAATACCGCACCTGCGAAAGGCATTTGCCTAGCGGCATCATGTCTATTTTTTTATGACCCGCTTGGCGTTAGGCACGCAAACCGCCAATATCGCCGCCAGCTCAGGCCCATCCAATTGGCCTGACCACAGAAACGACCATTCGGAGGGACACCCGTGACGGTGAAATCAGATATCGAGATCGCGCGCGAAGCCAAAATGAAGCCGATCACCGAGGTGGCGGCCAAACTTGGTGTTCCCGCCGATGCGATCATCCCTTACGGGACGACGAAGGCGAAGATTTCCTTCGATTTCATCGACGCTCTCAAATCGCGCCCTGACGGAAAGCTGATCCTTGTCACGGCCATCAGCCCGACGCCTGCCGGCGAGGGCAAGACGACCACCACCGTCGGACTTACGGACGGCCTCAACCGCATCGGCAAAAAGGCCATGTGCTGCCTGCGCGAGCCCTCGCTCGGACCGTGCTTCGGCGTGAAGGGCGGCGCTGCCGGGGGCGGATACGCCCAGGTCGTGCCCATGGAGGACATCAACCTCCACTTCACCGGCGACTTCCACGCCATCACGAGCGCCCACAACCTGCTCTCGGCGCTGATCGATAACCATATCTATTGGGGCAATGCCGTCGGCCTCGACAGCCGCCGCGTCGAGTGGCGTCGCGTCCTCGACATGAACGACCGCGCGCTGCGCTCGATCGTCAATTCGCTCGGCGGTGTCTCGAACGGTTTCCCGCGCGAGGATGGCTTCGACATCACCGTCGCCTCCGAAGTCATGGCCATCCTGTGCCTCGCCTCGGACCTCAAGGACCTCGAAACGCGGCTCGGCAACATCATCGTCGGCTATACGCGTGACAAGAAGCCCGTGCGCGCCCGCGACGTGAAGGGCGACGGCGCGATGACGGTGCTGCTCAAGGACGCGCTGATGCCGAACATGGTGCAGACGCTCGAGAACAACCCCGTGTTTATCCATGGCGGTCCGTTCGCCAACATCGCGCACGGCTGCAACTCCGTGCTCGCAACAAAGAGCGCGCTCAAGGTTTCCGACTATGTCGTGACGGAAGCCGGCTTCGGCGCCGACCTCGGCGCGGAGAAGTTCTTCGACATCAAGTGCCGCAAGGCGGGACTGCAGCCGGCGGCTGCGGTCATCGTGGCAACGGTTCGCGCGCTGAAGATGCACGGCGGCGTCGCCAAAGACGAACTCAAGCACGAAAACGTCGCGGCCGTCGCCAAGGGCTGCGAGAACCTCAAGCGCCACATCGAGAACGTGGGCAAGTTCGGCGTGCCGGCCGTGGTGGCGATCAACCGCTTCATCACCGACACGGAAGCCGAGATCCAGGAAGTGATGAAGGCGGCCGAAAGCATGGGCACGCGCGCGTTTATGTGCACGCACTGGGCCGATGGCGGCCGCGGCACGGAAGCGCTGGCGAACCACGTCGTCGAAGTCGCGAACTCGGGCAAGGCGCAGTTCAAGCCGCTCTATCCGGACTCGATGCCGCTGCGCGACAAGGTCAAGGCCATCGCAACGGAGATCTACCGGGCCGCAGACATCTCCTGCACCATCGCCACGGAGATCTACCGGGCCGCGGACATCTCGTGCGATTCTGCAATCGAGACCCGGTTCAAGGAGCTCGAGGCGATGGGCTTCGGGCACCTGCCGGTTTGCATGGCCAAGACGCAGTACTCATTCTCGACCGATCCGGCGAAGCGCGGCGCACCCACGGGCCACATCGTTCCGGTCCGCGAACTGCGTCTCTCGGCCGGCGCCGAGTTCATCGTCGTCATCACGGGCGAGATCATGACCATGCCGGGCCTGCCGAAGGTGCCGAGCGCCGACTCGATCCGCCTCAATGCTCAGGGGCAGATCGAAGGTCTGTTCTAAGACGACGGGACTTCGCAAAAAGATGGGGCGCCGGATCGCGGGATCCGGCGCCCTTATTCTTTGGTTGGCGTTTTTCGCTAAACCGGCTTGCCGGGCTCTTCCGATGTTGCCGGAGCCGTGGTGGTTTCCACCGGCTTTTCGCCGGCGGCGGAAGGGCGCCGCTGGGTTCGACGAATGTCACGCAGCTTCTGCTCCAGCCGCGGACGCCTGACGAAGATCAGGAATGCGTGAAGGGCGATGCCGAGCCCCCAACCGAGCACGACCCACTGGATCCAGAAGCTGTCTCCGGAGACGAGGTTGACGAGCGCCAATGCAGCAATGACGGCTAGAAAGATGATGAAGTGCGTGTAGAAGCCGTTGATCGCCTTATCACGCTCACTCTCCATGAGGTGTTCGAAGAGGTCATCCATGGCGAGCCTCCTGAGTTGCTGGCCCATATCCTGGAGGGACACTCTACACCCATTAGGCGGCGATGACATGCTTCATACGGAACAGTTTAAAATTGTGCTTCCGGCTAAGCTGCAAGGTCGAGGGCTTGGGTGGCGGGACGCATGTCCTCAAACCCTTGAGCCACAAGCCTTCCTTCTGATGCATCGGAAACCATCACGACCCGCGTGGTGGGGTTCAAAACCGGCGGAGCGAGCCACGAAAAGTCCGGAACGATCTCGGGCATGACGCGGTGCATCAACGATGCACGCTCCGCGCTGTGGTTACCCCGCGAGCGGCCGCGCCAGCCCGGCGCCTCCCAATGATTGGCCGCCACGTTGGGGCCAACGTGAACGCGCGCGTCGGTTTCGGTGCGCTCGATGACGACTGTTTCGCTCGCCCTGAGCCCGGCGAGAGAAAAAATGGCCGGCGTGGAGATCGGCTCGTGCGTCAGTCGCTCGCGAGCTTCGGCGAAATCGGCTGCGCTTTCGAACACCGAGCGGAGCAGATGTGCGGGTGTCGGATGGGGCATGCTCCAGACACGCCTGCGGCTCACCGCCCAGTCGAGGACGTAAAAGCCGATCGCCTTCCGCATCGGAGCCTGATTCAGCGCCGCCGAAAACCTGCCGGGCGCCATGCCCGTCAAGACGCCCGTGTAGCCCGGCCACGTGAGCGTGACGAAGCGCCCACGCGGACTCTGAACGCGAGCCGCGATGACGTGCCGGCCGAGCCCCGGCGTGCGCCAGTCAAGCACACGTACAAGACGCGCGCTTTTGCGAGTCGGTCCCGGCGCGACGCGGCACGTACAGGCCCACTCATAATTCACGGACAGAAAGTATGCACCGGGCCGCGCGAGGCGCGCGGCGATCGCATCAATTTCAGGCAGATGCGTATTTTTCCACTTCGCGAGCCAGCGCCGCGAGACCTTATCGAGTTGCCGAAGTGCTGCTGAAGGGAGCGGGCCCGTCGCCTGATCCAACAGCGCGTGTGCTTTTGCCTCGTGTGCCAGGAGCGTTTCCATGGCGAACGAGGGTCCTGTGTCGAGAACCGGAATCGCCTCGAGCCGCGAACAAGCAATCGGGGGAGAAAGCATGAAGCGGCGGCCCTCCAGCCGCAGTTCGGTCTCAGCACACGGAGCCTACACGTAAGACGAAATTCCGCCGCGTCAAGCTGCGCAGCTATGAGTCGACGCGGCAAGATACGTAGTGATCCGTGATTGCAGCGTCGCGGCTGGTGGCTTACGTGGCATGAATATTGAGTGTCGCACGAACACGCGTTCGATCTCGCAAATCCCGGTAGCGATGGACCGCCGCACATTTCTGATATCCGGATGCTCAGCCCTCGCTTTGCTGCGATCGGTCGAGCAAACTGCTGCGGGCGCACCGCGCGCCGTGCCAGCTCTGCAAGACATACAGAAAAGCCCGACCGCAAATTACGTACGCAGGCTCGCGCAGCGGCTCGCGCGTAGATCGTACGTTGCTCCGTCCGAGATTCCCGCGAGCGGGCTCGGCGCACTCGACTACGACGGTTACCGGCATATCCGCTTCCGGGCCGACAAAGCGATCTGGCGCAAGGAGGATCTCGGGTTCGAGCTGCAGATGTTTCCCTGCGGTTACCTCTACAGAACGCCAGTCGAGATCTTTCTGGTAGAATCCGGGACCGTGCGCAGATTGCAGGCTGTTCCTTCGCTGTTCGAGTTCGGCGAAGTAAAAGACCAGTTGGCGCCCGGCGCGCGCGTCGCTTTTTCTGGATTTCGCATCCACGCACCTCTCAACCGTCGCGACTTTTACGACGAGTTCATGGTGTTCCAGGGCGCGAGCTATTTCCGCGGTTTGGGAAAGAACCACCGATACGGCCTCTCGGCGCGCGCGCTCGCGCTCAATACGGCGGGTCCGGAGCCGGAGGAGTTTCCGATCTTCCGGAGCTTCTGGATCGAAAAGCCGGACAAGCCGCAGGCGATTACCGTCCACGCATTGCTCGACAGCCCGTCCGTCACCGGCGCCTATACGTTTGTCATCGAACCGGGCCGGCAAACGGCCATGAAGACGAGTGCCGTCCTGTTTCCGCGGCGCGATCTTGCCAACGTCGCGATCGCACCGCTGACAAGCATGTTCCTCAAGACGGCGCACGACCCTGGCGGCCCGTTGGACTTCCGGCCGTCGGTGCATGACTCCGATGGTCTCGCTGTTTGGAACGGACGCGACGAGCACGTGTGGCGACCACTTCTCAGCCCTTCCACGTTCCAGGCCAGCTACTTCGGAGACAGAGATCCAAAGGGGTTCGGTCTCGTTCAGCGCGAGCGCAGTTTCGAGGATTACCAGGACCTGGAAGCCAACTACGAATTGCGCCCCAGCGCGTGGGTCGAACCAAAGACCGAATGGGGGCCGGGCGCGGTCGAACTTGTCGAGATCCCCACCGACGTCGAATACGTCGACAACATCGTCGCGGGATGGCGGCCGGATGCCCCGCTCCTGGCAGGCGGCACCTACGACTACGCGTACGATATCCGCTGGTGTGACGACGCCCCTGTTCCGCAACTCGCGCGCGTGCACAAGACGCGAATCGGTGCCGGATCGCGAGCGAATATGCTCCGCTTTGTTATCGACTTCCGGGATCCGGACCGCTCGGCCGAAAAGCTTGCCGGCAATACCGCCATCATAGCCGACGCTCCTGCTGCGCCAGTCCCCAGCGCCGAACTCACTACGAACGGCGGCAGCGTCACAACGCCGGGACTGCAGCCGAACCCCCACTTGATCGGAACTCGCGTGACGTTCGAACTCGATCCCGGCGAGGCGCGAGATGTCGAACTTCGCCTCGTGCTGACATCCGACGGCGAGAGGATGTCAGAAGTCTGGCTCTATCGCTGGAGTGCGTGATCAATTACTCGCAAAAACGTACGTAAACGCATGTTTACCGTTCGTTTACCCTGCCGCCGTTAACTTTCACGCAAGTGATGTAATTGCGCTCGGGGACGCACATGAGCAATGCGGTGGCGCCGGATGTAAGTAGGGCGCGCGGTCGGATTGGTTCACTTCCCGTGAGACATGCAGGACGAATTCGCGTCGGCATGATCTTCGAAGCTCCGCTGGATGCGCTGAGGCCAACGCAAATGGCCGTCGGCATGCGCTCCGTGACGCGCAAACTTCACAAGATCGAAAAGCGCGCCGACAAGCCGAAGAAGCTCGAGAAGACGCTTTCCAAGCGTCCGATCCCTGCCGTGTACGGCCCGGGCGGCAGCCTCTTCATGGTCGATCATCATCACTTCGGCATGGCGTTGTGCCTTGCCGATCTTGAATGCGCATACGTGCGCGTCGTCGCGGACGCGTCCGACTTTTCACGTGCAGCGTTCTGGAAGCGGATGGAGACGGACGGACGTCTCTATCCTTACGATGAATTCGGAGAACGCATCCCGGCATGGCGCCTGCCGAGATCACTCAGCGGCCTTCGCCACGATCCATTCCGCGATCTCGCCTGGGACGTGCGCGAAGCGGACGGGTTCAGTAAAGTGGCGGAGCCCTACGCCGAGTTCCAATGGGCGAACTACTTCCGCAAGCACATTTCGACTTCCATGCTGCGGCGTGATCCCAAGTCGGCGCTGCGCGAAGCGCTCAAGTTGTGCCGCTCGCGCGACGCTTCCCGGTTGCCGGGCTACGCGCATTGACAGACACCGTCGTCTAACAGTCGCTGGGTGGCGTGCGATCGTCGAACAGCGCTCTCATCCATTCATAGGCGGCATAGGCGCCGTCGCGTCCGGCCGTTAGGTGGGACACCCCGTCCATCATGTGCACCTTTACTCTTGCGCCCCCCTCGCAGATCAACTTGGCGTAGGCGCGCGTGATCGCGGGACGCACGAGGTCATCGGCCGTTCCCTGCGCAATAAACACCGGAATGCCGTGCGGTAGCTGACCGGCCGAGTTTTTCTCCATGATGGACCGCACGCGTGCATTCTTCGATGGATCGCCGGCGAGGAAGTGACGCTCGAGCGCCTTTTCGTCATCGTCCTCCTTGAAGAAGTCCTGCAGATCCTCAATGCAATCGTTGGCCAGACGGTCGAAGCCGCGCTCGGCTGCGGGCACGACGAACTCCGATAGCGAGAGACCGAACACGCGAGACCAGGAGTAGAGCGCCATCACGGTGAGGCTGCGGCCGCTGCTCGTATTTCGATCGGCGTCGAACAGCTCGATAAGGTTGGTGGCGGGCGCGGCCGCCGCAACACCAAGAAGCTTGAGTTCGGGCGCATACGATGCAGCTTCCATACCCGTGAAAAGCGCGGCATGGCCGCCCTGGGAATGGCCCCACACGACATAGCGGTCTCCGGCATGCGCATCGCTCAACGTACGCGCGGCCCGCACGGAGTCGATCACGGTCCTCGCTGCGCTCTGGCCAACAAGATAGGGATGCGCGCCCGGTGCACCCAGGCCTGCGTAATCGGCGGCGACGACGACATATCCTGCGTCTGTGAATTGATCGAGGCCCTGAATGGACGTCGAGAGATTGGGCATCAGTGTCGGCGCACAGCGCGTCACAACGCCTGACGTGGGATGCGCCCAAGCCACCACTGGTCTTGGCCCCGATCCTGCTTTGGTTGGAAAGATTACAGCCCCCGACGCGGCGATCGGCTCACCATTCATGCCGGTGGACCGGTAAAGAATACGGTAGCCCTTGTAGCCCGCGTGCACACCGCCTTCGAGCGGCCAGATGCGGAAGATCGTGCCCGGCTTGGCCGCATTCAACGTCGACCCCGCCACCTCCTCGGCAGCGCCGGCGGGGGCGGTCGGAACTGTCAGCGCCATCAAAATCGCGGCTGCGAGGGCCATTAATGCGCTACGCGCGCGGCACCCGCAGTCTCTCCGTTGCGTCATCAAGATTCCTGCCACCCCGTATCGAGCCGATGTCACAACGTTATCCGTGCCGGACACCGGCGCAAGTGCGCCTTCAAGCTCGCGCAGCAAAAACGGGCGGCTTGGTGCCACCCGTTTCAATTCCGAAGTGCGAAGCAGCCCGTGATCAGCTTTCCAGAGGCATCACGAGCCACAGGATCAGGTAGGTCAGGATGCCGGGAAAGCCGATAGAGGCGACCGTGGCGACGACGTAGAGCAGCCGCACGATCGTCGGATCCCATCCGAGCCAGCGCGCCAAGCCACCACAAACACCCGCGATCATGGCACCGTTGCGCACGCGCTGCAGCGGCTGCGATGAGTTGGAAAGCATGGGTTCAGCCATTTCAACGTGATCCGTAAAGTTCATGACCAACCGCATCAACGCGCGGCAAGACTTTCCGTTCCGATACCACGGAGGCCCATCGCCGCAAACGAAACGAACGCGGACAGAAGCCCGCGCTCGCCGTTGAAAATCCGGGGTTCGGCTCGCGAAGTCTATTCGCAGGGCACTGAGACCGTCACGCCAGCGGTCGGGATGAACTTCTTGCAGCCGAGATCGGCGACCTTCTTTTCGGTCTCGACGGGTGCGGCTGCAGGTTCAGACTTGATCTTGCCGGTCTCGAGCAGGGTTGCCGTGGAAATGGATTTCGGTTCGCTCACGGTCTCGACCGGGGCGGCCTTCGCGGTTTCGAGCTTCTTCGGAGCGATGTCGACCTTCTTGGCGACAGGCTCGGCCTTGGGGATCGACTGCTTCTTGACCGCGGCGCGGGCGGGAAGCTCCTTCGCCGCGATGTAGACGCGCTTCTTTTCCACGCGCTTCGCAGCGAACGACTTGCCACCGACCGGCGTGTGAACGACCTCCGGGACGTATTCGCAGGAAATGCAGGCCTGGGCAGCGGAGCCAAAAAACGTGCTGGCCGAAAGGGCGGCTGCGGCGATCGTGAGGATGGTGCGGTTCATGTGTGCCTCCCGGCGATTGAGTTGTCGGCTCGGTGTCTAACCCCTGAACCGATCATGCTGCGGGAAGGCGGTCCTCGCTGTTCCTGCCGGAACAGGCCGGTTTTTCTTCCGACTTGGACCTCATATGGCGTGTGCCAGTGCCAATGGGAGGCGGGCCTGGGCTCCCGCTGCGCCGGCTTCCAGCTCCAGCAGGTACTCCTTGCGTTCGAGACCGCCGGCGAAGCCCGTGAGATCTCCGGTCGCGCCGATTACTCGATGGCAGGGAGCGATGATGGAGATTGGGTTCCGGCCATTCGCAGCGCCTACCGCGCGGACGGCGTTTGGGCTGCCGATCTGGCGGGCGATCTGACCGTAGGAACGCGTTTCGCCGTAGGGAATGGTGAGGAGGGCGCCCCAGACCGTTTTCTGAAAGCCGGTCCCGGCGAAATCCAACGGAAGCTCAAAGATCCTGCGCTTGCCGGCAAAGTACTCGCTGAGCTGACGCTCCGCCTCCACCAGCACGGGATGACCTTCGTCCTCGGCCAAGACGCCCACGCTTACCCGGCCGGGCCTATCGTTCTCCCACAGGACGGCTGCCAGCCCGTCGTCGGACGCGATAAGCTTGAGTTCGCCCACCGGGGACTGCATCTGCTTGGAGAAATAGGCTTTGCGAGCGGAGCGGGACGTCGGACGCATGGGAGATCCTCCTTCGATCCAGTATGCCGGTCCATTGCTGGCAGATCAAAACAGGGCCCGCACTCCGTTGCTTGCTCTCGAATTCGAACCTTCAGCTTTTGCCGACTTGCAGGGATTCGAGCGCTCTTTGCCGGGCCAGCCCGCGATCGCGGTCGGCAACGTGAATGAGGCCCGCGATCTGGCGCAGCAGCGCGTCTTCGTAGGGGTCGAGAACGCCGTCCGCATAGGCCACCTTCCAGAGCATCTCGAGGATCTCGACGCGTTCCTCCCGGCTCAGGCGATTGCAGATTTCGCGTGTAAACGGATAATATTGGGCTGACTGATGAACCCGCTGCTCGGCGGCCTCCACCAGGCTCGTGACAGCTTCGGGCGCGAGGCCGAAGCGTGCGGCCAACAATCGATCGATGGCCGCGCGCTCGGCCGCATCGAAATTGTCGTCCATGCGACCTGCTTCGATGAGGAGCGCGGCCACAGCGAACTGGATATCGTCGGCCTGGTCAGCGGCGCGGGGGGTTTCGAGGCCCGAAAGGAAACCCAGCAAGCGGTCGATCATCGTTTATCCTTCGATGTCTCAGGCAGATGCGTGCCCTTATTTAGGAGGGGCCCGCTCAGCCCCCAACAGATTGACTTTCAAGGGGATCTCAATCATAAGGACCCGATCGCCGTGGGCTTTTGGGTCCGCGGCGTTAAGAGCGCTGCCCGAGGCTCAGGTTGCATTTGAAGCAACCCATTGAAAGTCCGCGATAATCGCGGCGCCACAGGGCGCGGTGAGACCCAAAGCGCTACAAGCGCGGAAAGAGGCCAGACCCATGTACGCTGTCATCAAGACCGGCGGCAAGCAGTATCGCGTCGCCAAAGACGACGTGATCACCGTCGAGAAGCTCGACGGAGACGCCGGAGCCAACATCGAATTCACCGAAGTGCTGCTGATGGGCAGCGGCGGGGACATCAAAGTCGGCAAGTCGCTGCCTTCGGGCGCGAAAGTTACGGCCGAGCTCGTCGAGCAGACGCGCGGCCCCAAGCTCATCGCTTTCAAGAAGCGCCGCCGCAAGAATTCGCGCCGCAAGCGCGGTCATCGTCAGGATCTGACGACGATCCGCATCACGGGCATCACGGGCTAAGGATCAACGCGAGCGCGTTTCGAACGCTGCTCCGAGAAGAAGGATTTCCCCTCATGGCACAAAAGAAAGCCGGCGGTTCAACGAAGAACGGCCGCGATTCACATTCGAAGCGCCTCGGCATCAAGCGCTACGGCGGCGAACACGTCATCCCCGGCAACATCCTCTGCCGCCAGCGCGGCACGCAGTGGCACCCGGGCGCCAACGTTGGCATCGGCACCGACCACACGATCTTCGCAGTCGTTGAAGGCACGGTCGAGTTCGAGACCAAGCGCAACGGCCGCACCTATATTTCCGTGCGCCGTGAAAAGCTCACGGCGGCGGAGTAAGACACTCCGGCCTCGACCAGTCTCAAAGGGGGGATGGGCATCATCCCCCCTTTTGCTTTCCAGTGGCCTCTTTATGCTGAACGCGACAAATCCTCGGATCTCCATGCCGAAGCCGATAAAGACCCGGCGGCTTGTGCTGCGCGAGCTCGTGGACAGCGACGTGCCGCAACTGGCCCTCCTGGCCGGTGACTGGGACGTTGCGCGCATGACCGCGCGCATTCCGTTTCCGTATTCGGAAGCGCTGGCGCGCGAGTGGATGGATACGATCGGACCCGGTGAATTCGTGCGCGCGATCACATACGAAGGCACGCTTGTGGGCGCAGTCGGCTACGTCCAGAATGACGACGGCTCGGCTGAAATCGGCTATTGGATCGGAAAGCCCTGGTGGGGCCGTGGCTTCGCGACCGAAGCCGCCCGCGCGCTCGTGCGCTACTGTTTCACGACCGCCGGCTTCAAGCGGCTCACGTGCTGCCACTTCGAGGACAACCCCGCCTCGGAACGCGTCATTCGCAAGCTGGGCTTCCAGCCGAACGGAGAAACGTCCGCTTGGTGCGATGCGCGGCAAGCCGACGTCCCGACGCGCTCCTACCATCGTAACCGGCCCGTGACCGCAGTGTTCTGGAGGCGCTCGGCATGAAATTCCTCGATCTCGCGAAGATTTACGTCAAGGCTGGCGACGGTGGCACCGGATGTGTCGGCTTCCGGCGCGAGAAGTTCATCGAGTTCGGCGGGCCGGACGGCGGTGACGGCGGCAACGGCGGCGACGTCGTGATTGCCTGCGTCGAGAACCTCAACACGCTCATCGACTACCGCTATCAGCAGCACTTCAAGGCCGAGCGCGGCATCAACG
>VFQP010002352.1_pt1 | contig 21365 bp, 21 predicted proteins | sample 3512351 | NCBI WGS metagenome assembly VFQP01 (sample SAMN10412372, study PRJNA504923) | tailings metagenome | isolation source: Relicate 1 Philex TSF1 revegetated site | place: Philippines: Tuba, Benguet | collected 2017-08-29
AATACTGAGTTTGAACCGTAATGAATCTGAGATAAAACTTTTTATCCCAAGATTTATAAGCGCCTGGTTGGCATCTGAAGCACCAGTACCTCCATTAGCAACTGCAACTATACCCGTAATATTACCAGCGTTACCAGAAATATCGCCTCTTACCTTTCTTCCACTCAAATCTGCTATTTTACTCCCAGCAATACTCGAGTCACCCAGGGTTGAAACACTACCATCGGCCATCAGGTATTGTGCAGATGTTCCTCCTGCTCTTACTACAATGCCTGCACGGAGTGTATCACTTAATCTCACAGTAGTACCGTTTATAGCACCAGATACGTTACCTCCCGTTTGTGGCAGGTAAGCTGTTGCTAAATCGGAGCCCTGGATCTTGGTACTTGTTTTACGATATGGCAATAACATAGCCGCAGTATCTGTTGTATTCAGCTTAACCCGAATTGAATCAGACAGGTTGGCTATACCAAGATTCACTCTCGCCTGAGCCGCTGTACTTGCACCTGTTCCTCCATTGGCAATAGCAACTATGCCTGTAACATTAACTGCATTCCCGGGTATATCACCCCTTACCTTTCTTCCACTCAGCCCTGCTATTTTACTATCAGCAATACTTGAGTCACCCAGAGTTGAAACACTACCATCGGCCATCAGGTATTGTGCAGATGTTCCTCCTGCTCTTACTACAATGCCTGCACGGAGTGTATCACTTAATCTTACAGTAGTGCCATTCATAGCACCAGATAAACTACCACCAGTTAATGGCAGATAAGCTGTAGCAAGATCATTAGTTTCTATTTTGCTGCTTGTTCTACGATAAGGGAGTAGCATGGATGCTGTGTCGGATATGTTCAGTTTAAAACGTAATGAATCTGAGTTATTACTAATACCCAGGTTAATCCTCGCCTGTGCAGCGGTAGAAGCTCCCGTACCACCATTGGCTATGGCAACGATGCCTGTTACGTTACCAGCATTGCCGGCAATATCACCCGTAACTTTAGCACCACTTACGCCAGCAATTTTACTATCTGTAACACTCAGATCTCCGAGTTTAGAAGTGAGAATTGCTTTATCTGCAATAACTGGATTGGGATAATTACCACTTAGGTCACCACCTGCTGCCCCCGTTGGTGCGGCTGTGAGTGCCGATAATGCATAAGGCACACTCAATAACTGTGTAGTTCCCAGGTTAACAAAAGCCGATCCACCATCAGGATCCAGCTCAAGCTCCATAAACATGGCTCCCTGATTCCAGTTTACTCCAGCCAGTGTATTGGTGTAGGAAGAAGCTCCGGTGCTACCAATTTGTACAGAGAATAATCCGTAGTTATTGGTTTTGGTGAGCCTGGTTTCAGAATAGGCAATTTGGCCTGTAGCAGAACCCACCCTGATATTTACCCGCAACGCAAGGTTTTGGTTCAGTAAGGGTACACCTGCCGCATTTCGGGCCACACCCTGATAATTCAGTAAGGCCGGGGCCTGGGCGCCAGACTGGTATGCACAAAACAGCAACAAGCATACAATAAAAAACCTGTAACGCAGTAGTACAGTTAGTTTGCTCATAGGTATCGAATAATGGATTAGTGGTTCTTGTTATTTAACCTTGATAATAGGAAATACGCCCTTTTTAATGACTTCATTGGTGGCAGCATTATACTGCTGAACAGAGAGAAAATAGGTACCCGGCGTTAATGCCCGAACATTCAACTGCTCTGTAGTGGTAATGCCAAAATAAATAAACTGCTTGCTGTGCAATAGCTGACCGGATTGACTATAGAGCTGATATTGTACCCTGCCTGCAGTCCTGCTCAAAAAGTTAATGCTCACGAAATCACGAGCAGGATTGGGGTATAACTTTATTTCATCAGACAATGGCGCTGTTGCACTAATAGCAGGCTGTACCGCTACAGATGTTTGTAATACCCCACTGGTCAGTGCTAAAGAACCTTTTGTTAGTGTTGTGATGGAGGTTGACTCCCCGATACTGATTTCCACCTGAAAATCTCTCGAAGTGCCAAACTGCCCGGTAACATTGATGGTGGAAGGATAAATGAGTTGCGCTTCGCCCGGGAGCGCGCGCAATAGCATGAACGCTATGAGCAGCAGATGTTTTGGATGCATTGGATTTTGTATATGGTTTTTCAAGCAACGCTATCAGGCTCTTAACGAACAAACAACGTAAATTGTTGACGATTTGTTATGTAGCTCATCTGGCTATGCTCAAAATTTTCGGTAATAATACCGATTAAATGAACAGGAATTAGACTTTGTTCTATGACAAACAACAAAATTCTACTTCTAAACAGGCTTTTTCAACTTGTAAAAAATTAGCGACCTTGATTGATTAAATTTTCATTAAACCAATTATTGCATGGAGAGGGAAGATTGGGAAATGGTCGAGGCGAAGGTATAGGGTAACTTTTGGAAAGTTCCACCACCTTCCAAAAGTTGAAGCTGAAGATGTATAGGATAATCTGTTATTTCCGCATCATCAGGTCTAAGAAAACATGAATATCTGGCACCGGTTTTTGTTGTTGACCAGATAAAAGATCAACCGGATTGGGCTTATAATTAATTTTCCATAACTGATGCGATATACTCACCTTGGCCGTAATATGACTGGTTTTAGCTTTTGTATCGATGTTAGCTGCAAACTCAATTGGATGGGTAATGCCTTTAATAGTAAGATCACCTACCACTGTATAGTTAAGTGATGAGCCGATTCGGGTGACCTTTTTTACAACCATACTGGCAAGCGGATACTGGTTGGAAGCAAAAAATGAATTGTCGCGCAAACTGGCATCTGTTTTCTTCCTGCCGGCCTCATTTGGATTATCAGTGCTACGAATACTATTCATATCCATATAAAAAACACCGCTTACAGGTTCATTGGCAGCGGTAAACTGCATACTGCCCGACTGAAACAAGAAATAACCAACATGGCCACCCATCATGTTACCGGTATTCCAGGTTACTTTACTTTTTGAGGTATCAAGCTGCCAATCGGACTGTTGCTGCTGGATACAGGCCGTTAACTGAAAGAAAAAAACTAATACAAGAATGGTAGCTGGTTTGTGTATCATAGCGTATAAATTTGAGGTGCTAAGCTAGCGTCACCCCCTGTTGCCGATGCTATCAATATTGTAAATTGAATTGTAAACACTGTAAATTCTATACCATGGCCACCCAGAAAAGCACCCAAAGGCATGTAAACAGGTGTTATCTACTAACCCTGCTCCTGTTACTGGCTGGCACCACTGTGACCATTTTGGGATTTACAGGCAACGGCGATTATGACCTGGCGAAACAACAGATTCTGCTGCGGAATATTGGCCATGAAGTACTCCTGCATAGCGGCGACAGTACATCGCGGGTATTACCGGTGCGTGAAATAGCTCCGCACGAATACCAGATTCGGTTTGAACATGAATGGACATTCCAACCAGACTCTTTAGTAGAAATTATCCGCCAGTCGCTGAAAAAAGATCAGTTGGCCGATGAATACATCGTGAATGTCATTAACTGTACCAGCAACGAAGTGTTATTTGGGTATGCTATTTCAGGGAATGAGCAGAACAATATTGTTCCCTGCAAAGGAAGAAAACAACCTACTGCCTGTTACCTTATTAATATTCGCTTTAATCATGCCAGTGTGGCCCCCATTCCAAAAAGCTATTGGGTAGCAGGGATTTCGCTTTTCGCCTTTATAGGTTTACTGGCTGTGCGTCCGTTTTGGCTGAAAAAGCCAGGAATGGCAATACCCACTGCCAATGAGCAGGTACTGCAGATGGGCAATACCCAATTTGAACCCGGTAAAAGAAAGCTCACTGCTGCTGGCATCACAGTAGAACTTACCCCTAAAGAAAATAAGATCCTGAACATATTATTCAGTGCAACTGGTGAGCTGATTGAAAGAAACCGCTTACAAAAAGAAATATGGGAAGATGAGGGCGTGATTGTAGGAAGAAGTCTGGATGTGTTTATCTCGAAACTGAGAAAGAAACTGGAAAACGACCCTTCTATCGTGCTGGTGAATGTACATGGTAAAGGGTATCGTTTGCAGATCAACAGCTCTCTGCAAGACACAGAGAATGCCTAATCAAAATAGGCGCAACAGATGAGGTATCCGAAAAAAAACCAACATTACTAAATTACAGAGATCAGGATGAAAAAAATAGTATGGCTTTCGCTGATCGGCCTTGTATTCATGGCTTGTAATCGTTCCTTGAAAGAAGGCGAATCATTTTTACCCGTGAGGGAAGGGAAAATATGGTATAAGGTAATCGGTAAGGGCCAACAAACACCTATCCTGATGCTGCATGGCGGACCAGGTTTTCCAAGCTATTACCTCACACCACTATTCGAACTCGGTAATGAGCGGCCAGTGATTGTGTACGACCAACTGGGTTGCGGTCGTTCCAGTGCATTGGAAGATACTTCCCGCATGACCATTCAGGCGCAGATAGCTGATCTGGAAGCATTGATCAGCCATTTACAACTGAAAGAATTTTATCTGTTCGCGCATTCATATGGAACCATGCTGGCTATGGAATATTACTTCACCGACAAAAGCAAGATCAAAGGCATGATACTGGCGAGCCCGTGTTTGAGTGTAAAAAAATGGGAGCAAGATGGTGATACACTAATCAGTCGTTTGGATACTGCTTATCAGCGGGTACTAAAGGCATCAAAACAGGGCATCATCACCGACTCGGCCCTGTTCAACCAGGCATTTGAAACTTATTTTGCCAACTACTATAATAAAACCATGAATGCCTACCTTGACTCTTCGATGAAGTATGCGGGTGATAAATTATATGCGCATATGTGGGGGCAGTATGATTATTATCCTACCGGCCTATTAAAAGACTATGACAGAACAGCAGACTTACATAAAGTAAATACCCCCACCCTATTAACCTGTGGTGAGTTTGATGCAGCAAGGCCATCTACAGTACAATATTATCAGCGCCTGATGCCTCAAGCACAATTTGTTCTTATCAGGAATGCGGCACATTCTACCATGAATGATCAGCCAGCAGAGAATATACGGGTGATCCGTACTTTTCTTTCGAGCCTGGACCAAGATAAATAGGGTTATGGTTTCCCATGTATTACGATCCCTGCGTGAGGGATAGAAACGGAAAGCCCGGAGCCACGAGGTACGAGTGGCGAGGACTTGGAGTGGATAGCCCGACCCGAAGGGGCACGCCCTGATTTGTTGTTTAATTCAGCAAGCAAGAATGGTTATGGATACAGCAGGTACTTTTTGCGCATTTCCTTATACTGGCTTAAGCCTGGCTCCCAGCTTTTGCGAATTTCTTCTTCCGATACGCCATTCATGACCTGTTGCCTGAATTCACTCACGCCAATTTGTATTTCGATCCTGTTCATCTCTTTACTCAGATTGGAATCGAAGAACTTCTCTTTGTATGGATGTGCCTTGTACAATTCAATGATCCAGCTGATATTGATTTGTTTAGATTTTCGGAGTTTTTCTACATCATAGTTACGCAGGTCCAGTCCATAACATTCCTGGTTCATGAACAAGGGTGTTGCCGACATACCTTTAATACTTACGGGTGTATAGGAAAATGAATAGATGCCTTTCAGTTCCGGACTGCCTAACACAGTGAAGGGGAAATAGGTACCACGACCATGATTGAGATAGGTAGCTTCGAACATACAGGTAGATGGATAGAGCATGATGGCCTGTTGTGTATTGAGATTGGGCGATGGCTTTACGGGTAATACATAGGGCATCTCATGGTCGTAGTTGGCTACCGGTATAATGTTCAGCTTACATACTGCCTTATCCTTTAGCCATCCCTCCCCTATTGCCATACGGGCAAACTCACCAACCGTAAGTCCGTGCGACATGGGTATCGGGAACATACCAATACCTGATTTATGTTTCATATCGAGAATAGGTCCATCAATGAGGTAGGCATTGGGATTGGGTCGGTCGAGGATGAGCATTTCCTTGTCGTTCTCGACACAGGCATCCATGAGGCGAACCAATGCGTTGATATTGGTATAATACCGAACCCCAACATCCTGTAGGTCATAAATAAGTATATCAACATCGGCCATATCTTCCTTGCTGGGCTTGTTCTTCGCACCATACAGGGAAACCAGAGGAATACCGGTTGCCGGATCTGTTTCATCGGCTACATGTTCCCCTGCGCCCGCATTACCCCGGAAACCATGCTCCGGACCAAATACCTTAACGATTTGTATACCGAGTTTGTGCAAACTGTCTACCAAATGTGTTGTACCAATAATGGTGGTTGGATTGGCCATGATGGCTACCCGCTTGCCTTTGAGGAGGGGGAGGTATTTTTCGGTTTGTTCGGCTCCGGTGCGGATGGTACCGGTTGATGATGCCTTAAGTACAAGTGCGAACAATACAGTACTGATACAAAGTAAGAATTTATCCATGTCTTAGCGTTCAGCAATAAATATACCTATTTCAAGATTAACACCTGAATCACTGCAATATTTCAACCGAATTGCTTAGATTCAATTAGAATATTAGCTTAAAACAAATATCGATGTACATTTCTGACAATCTAATCACCCATCAGAAATTTAACACAACATAGCCCTGAACAATGATAGAGATATTAGAACGTCATCTTATTAACAGACTGGGAAAAGATGTTGCGCATTTAGATAAGGTTCTCGCCAACTTCAAGCAGCTATCCGTTAAAAGAAACCAGGAGCTTTTACGGCAGGGAGAAATATGTAAACAGGTATACTTTGTTGTGAGCGGGTGTTTGCAGGTATATGTGCATGATAAAGATTTTAATGAAACAACAAGGGATATTGTTCTGGAAGACAGCTGGTGCTCTGAATTAATCAGTTTTGGCACTGGTAACCCTGCAAACGAAAATATTAGAACCATTGAACCCTGTAAGCTACTCGCTATTGATAAGCAGGGCTTTCAGCATATGATCGAAACGGTACCTCAATTCGATAAAGTGTACAAACAAATACTGGAAGCTTCCTATGCCAATTCAGTATACAGGATCAATAGCTTTGTATCAATGAGTGCATTGGATCGCATTAAGTGGCTAATGGAATACAGGCCTGCCCTGATGACTCGCGTTTCCAGTAAGATACTCGCTTCCTACCTCGGCATTCATAAAGATGTTTTTAGCCGACTAAAGGCGCAATTATAAAATATAGACTTTTGTCATCGTCTGTAGAAAATGGATGGTAGAATTTTACCACATTATTCACCATCAAATCACTCTACAATGACAACCTACTTATTGCTTTTCCGCAATGCGAGTGGAGAAAATGATTATCTCTCAACATCGCAAGAAATGGCCGAAGATATGCCCAAATGGCAATCATGGATCGGTAATATTGCATTACAGGGCAAGTTAATACACACGGCACCTATGCGGTATGATGCGACCATTGTTAACCGTATTGGCATCACGACCGGGCCATACAAAAGCCCCGATACGGTTGTAGTATCAGGCTTCCTGATCTGTCAATCAGATAAACTTGAAGAGGTACAGGAATGGAGCAAAACCTGTCCAATTCTATCATATCCCAATAGTTCTGTTGAGATTCGTCCGCTCATTCCATTTCCCACCAACTAAAGCAAATAATATGGATAAAATACTACAATCGGGAAAATTCATTTTCCCCTTATCTTTTTTGTTGTACGTGGGACTACATATTGGTAAACCAACTGTTGGTGCATCGTTTGTACCCGATTATATACCCTTTCCTTATTTTTGGAATTACTTCACACTACTATGTATCCTGCTCTTTATCACCAGTGCCATCATTGGAAAGTATGACAAACTTGCTTATGCCCTAATGGCATTATATGTACTACTGATGGCTTTTTTAGTGCATTTACCAAGGGCCGTAGGACAAGAAACTGGTATGGAAAATATGACTGCAGATTTGACTAAGGCCAGGGAATTGGAAATGATTAATGTTTTCCGAAACATTATGGTCGCAGGTGCACTATTAGGCTTTGCAAAATATATAGCTAAGGATAAAAGGGTGATTGGCTGACATCTGTGTGATACATTGACAATCATATATGTACTTGAATTCTGGTTTCAGGATGGTTGCCCAAATGCTGTACCATCTTGAAACCTGATTCATTAGCAGCATAAAATAATTTTATAAATTCAGATAATTTAACTATATTCATTAAAAAAACTAGATGCGCTCATTTATAAATAACAAACTAACGCTATTAGTTTTTTTTCTGTCTATCCTATTAACAGGATGCAGCAAAAATGACGACGATTCAATAAAAAGCACCTGCCAATTCACAAACTATTATTACACAGCTGGCACCAAAGAAATAATTGGCAATTATATTAATAATTACATTCTGGTAAGCTTTGATTCGCTTGCCACAGAAAGTCAAATCAGACAGAAAATAGCTGCAACCAAAGAATTTGACCAAAATTATCGCTACTACTATACTACTGAGAAAAATATTCCCCTTCGATTAAGCCAGACAAAAAGCTGCGATGAAATGGCTGATTTTATGGCTAGCTTGGAAAAAGATCCTATTGTTAACTATACCAGCTATTGCATGACAAGCAGTTGTGGTAACGTATTGGGATACCAATTCATGAATAGCAATTTTTGTATTGGAAGTAGTTCTGATCAATTTAATGTAAAAGTTATAGATCAGCATAACCTGACAGATCTGAACAGGCTGGCTGCGGAAACCAATACCGAGATCATCAGCCAAAATAGCTTCATGCCAACCATTTTTACTTTAAGAACCAACAAAAAGTCTAAAGGATCTGCCATGCAAATGGCGAACTACTTTTATGAAACAGGAAAGTTTATCAGTTCTCAGGCAGCTATATTCTTTATTCCGGTTGAATGAACTAGCCAAACATATCAGCAGAAGTACATATTAACATGTTTACAGGTATTGCCAGAATAACCATTAGATAGTGTAATGAAACCCGTTTTCCAAAAAATCTAACGCTCCCGATAAATCCGGATTAATAAGTAGATAGATGTGAAGGAAACTAGTATAGAAAGTATATTAACAAATAAACACTGATACCCTATTGGCAATAACTTAGTATCAGGTGTTTGATTATTTTGCAAACTAAGATCATTGAATGCAAGCTGAAAAGTAGTTGCATATTCAGGTAATACTAAAAAGATAAAATAGTCAAATAAGTAGAACATCAAAAAAGATCCCACTACCAAAATAAAAGCATGAAATGGCTTTCTTTTCGTTTTATCTGCGGAAGATTGCGACAGATATAAACTGATAGATACCAATGGCATGACCACGCATAACAATAAAGGCTCAAACAATACAAAACGAGCAGCATCCTTATAGCTGAAGTTATCCTGTTGTAGTATCAGAAACAAAATATAAATTAAGATAATAGCGATAAGCCCTGTTATTACTGATATTAGCAGATTCTTTTTCAGCATTCTATTTTACCACATTGGCTTTTAGTGTGATAGAATAATATTCCTGATCTGTATCATCGGTAACAATGATCAATTTTCTTTCAATATTTCCAGTGATACCTTTGGTATTAAACTCAACCTTGATTTCTCCTTTTTGACCGGATTGTATCAGCTTGGTAAAGGATGGAATGGTACAGGAACAAGAAGATGATACAGATAAAATTGTTACTACCCTTTTACTATTATTCCGAACTTCGAAAGACTTTATTAATACTTTACCCTCTTTTACTGTTCCAAAATCATGTATTTGGGCACTGAAATTCAGATTAGCAAATAGAAAAAGAGCTATAATACTAGACATATACAATATTTTAATCTAATAGAATACGATAAACTACGACTTTGCCACCCTCCTCATTAAAAAGTTTAGCTGCCAAAATCTGATTTTCGTGTATACCTGCTACCGCTGCTCCAGTAGGTAGTAATATATCTTTCTTATAATTTCCATTCTCATACACTTGTACCCTGTTCTGACATGGCTGTTCATTGATCACCCCAGTTTGATAAACCCTCAGTACATATGCTCCATCATCACTAATCATCAAAGCAGTATTCCTTCCAAACTTTTTTCGTTGTTCACTCATAAGTTGTGCATCAAACGCCACGGCGATCTTATTCGTAACTGGATAATTATCAGAAAAATATATAGGACGATTACCAAAGCTTGCTTGTAATTGAAAGTTCTCGTCATAGACATAAATCAAAGAATCGGCTTCATAGGTGATCATGGTTTTTTTATTTGCCTGCTGATAACCAATAAGAGCTGAATGAAAAAAAGGGATAAAGCTCTTTTTTAAATAAATGCCTTTTCTTTTAGCGATCAATTTCGTAACCCTATTCCTTTTTAAATCTACCTGCGCCACTGAAAATCCATTACTATAGAAATTAAAGCTGGTATAAGCATTAAAATAAGGATGTTCGGCTGTGATATTAATCAATGCGGCAGAGTCATTTATTATAATAAATGATGGCGTAATATAGTCAGGCTCATACACAGCTGGATTATTGGGCGAAGGTTCCGTTTCTAGCAAATAGCCCGATTGTGTTGCAGGAAAAGTAAAAGCATGTTCTTTTTGGATAGAAGCACCTGCATTTCCGAAATTCCATATTGTATAATTCGAGAGTCCATAGTATACCCCTTTACTGATATTGCCAGCCAGGATGGTTTTTTGGTATAACAAACTATCTTTTATACCCAACCTTGACCTTCCAAAAGATAACTTACTAATATTAGAAGTGGCAATTGTACAAAAATGTTCATCGAAGTAAACCAGACTGTCTTTCTTTAATAAAAAACAACCTTTCCCGGAATGATTCAGTGGCAACACTGTACTATCAATGGGTAGTTCATTGATATATATAGTTGTGACATTGCTACTACCATGACCAGAACAGGCTGAAAAGCATACCCAACAAATGAATATGATTAGTATTTTATTAATCATTCGAATAGTGACAAATATGGATGATTCAATAGATCTTTTCTCAGTTGCTGATAGTTAAAACTTGGCGGATTATAAGATTTCCAGAAGGAAGCATTCTCTGTTAACTGCACCGGTGTTGCCCCACAAAACCGTCTTTCTTTTGAATAGTTGGAAGAACCGAATTGCTTCAACATACCTTTCCCTTCCATAATAGTCAAATAATATTTCTTTTTTAACTCTTCATCTGAATATTGCTTTTGCTGTACATCTAAAAAATAGGCTTCACTTATTTCTACAAACTGAATATCCTTATTCTTTACAGCAGCTACATTTCTTTTTTCACCGGCGTAGGTTAATACCAAATAGTCTCCCTGCTTCCTGAAACGAAATTCCATTTCACTTCTGTTAAGCATGAATTTTTGAAACCACCCCACTTCTCCTACTGACTCCTGCACAATACTAATGGCTGATATAGTTGTATCATTGAGATTGATGAAATAGCGTCGCTTAGACTTGAATATATTACCATACTTCAGGCTTACCTTATTCCCGGCGCGAACCAGTTCACGATTAGACAAATCAGGTTCCAGATCAATCACTAATATATCTTCCTCTCCCTTGAAAGATCGGTTGATCTTCTTTTTGTACAACTGATGACTGAATGGGAATACGTATCGAAGAAAATAATTCAGGAAAGTAAAATTCTCACCCATATTCGGGTAATAGGTTTTTTCTGCCTCCTCCGCATTGAATCCAGTAGATCTTACTTCGGTAAGATATTTACAGGTATGGCTAACCCTTGAACCCACAAACATCTGCAGGCTAAGTCCTGTTTCATAACGTTTACCAACTCCCTCAAATAAACCAGTATAAGTTGATCCGTTCTGGCGTGCTATTCTGTAAAAAACAGAAGCTTCCTGTGATGGGAGATATTTATTGAAAGAATGCTCAAGTGCTGCTTCGAGTAATTTTGACAGATCCACTTTAGCGAGTGTCACTTCCGGCAATTCGTGAATCACTGGTCGCAAGCGCACCACAAAGGTATCACCTAAAAAAGAGGAAATAGCCTTGAATGTAAAACCATAAGGCTGATAACCAACACAGGAAACCAGAAAACTATCAGTTGGCGCATGATAGTACTCCTGAATATTGAAGGAGGTCAGCCCCTCACTGTTACCAATTAGTATAGCTTCTCTGTGGGCAATGCTTACACTAAAGAAGGAAATAGATTGATTCGTAGACTCGTCTATTACCTTAATCTGTTTTCGCTGTGCCTGAGCACTACAGAGAATACAGAGCAAGATAGAAAGAAGGGATATTGGCTTTTGCATCATCATCAATATATTTAAAGTGTAGCTTATACCTGTTTACTACAATTGATACTGATTATTACTGCACAAAAGAACAGTGACAATGAGGCATAAACATATTATGCCTCATTGTTAAGATGGCACCCGGTTAAGAGTCGCCACAAGGTTGCCCTAACTTATCGGGAGGGCATGCTTTTCTGAAACTGATACAAGCGCCAGTTTGACAATAGCCACCTTTACACCTGTTCTGCGGAGTTTCAGGACAGAAGAGATCTCCAACCACTTCCAGAACGGTCAGTACTTCTTTAGGTCCTACCTGAGCAGTAGCCTTGTTCTGAAATGAAGAGGTACCGAAATCAAGAAAGCTGGTGAGTGCAAGAATAACTGCACAAAGAAGGATTCTTTTCTTCATAGCATTTGATTTTTGGTGATCTATGTGTTACGTATAACCTAAAAAAAGGTTCAGTATTTTTATAAAAAAATATTATTTTTTTATAAATTATTGATTTCCAATAATTATTTTTCTAAACCAAAAGTTACTTGCCAGGGGATCGTGATAATTAGACGTTACAAAGTAGTTATTGCCTGAAAAAAATGCAATAGAAAGGAGAAAAAAATTTAGATCAATATAAATATCAGATAATCAATTTTTTAACCCCAACTTTATCTCCAAGAACCTACAGTCTTATTCTATCATTCAAATGAATATTACATTGATAGCTAATAATTAAGCGTATCAAATAGCCAACATAACAAATTGACAGACAGTTAACTATTCAGCAGATGGATAAGTCCTATATTTATTGTTAGAGGCACAACACATAAACTATGTTAACTATTGCACGAAAGATTAGCATTTATGGAAGTTTTTACAGGAATTTCCTAAATGTATCCCTCTTCATCAATCTTATTTGCAGCCGATTGACCTTTTTGTATGGACTAAGTAGTTTAACTGTTATTCTAGGATTGAAAACAGTTGCAGATATATTGATATTCTATTTTGTACACAACTTCAAAAGGAGAGAATATCATTATTATATGAACCTTGGCATATCTGTAAGGCGGCTCTGGCTATTTACATTACTTTTCGACTCATTTCTGTTGCTGCTATTTCTCATAATCAGCTTTCAGTTCCGATGAAACAATCCCTAGAAGTAGATGGTTTACAGATTCAATTTAACAACCGACTGGTATTGAGTGATGTATACCTAAATATAGAAACTGGTAAGGTTACAGGTTTATTGGGCAGGAACGGAGAAGGTAAAAGTTGTTTATTACAAGCCATACATGGCAGTTTATACAGCGAGGGATCCGTTCGCATCAACCAACAATCTGTCAGACAACCAGGTGACAGATTCAGAATGATCAAGTATTTACCCCAATTCCATTTTATTCCCGGATCATGTACAATTAAAAGAGCATTGGCTGATTATGCGCTGAGCGAGTCCTCATTTGTGCAAGCTTTTCCAGAATACACAGAAAAACTTACCTCCGCTATCAAACAACTTTCAGGGGGAGAGCGGCGATTAATTGAGCTGTATATTGTTTTACGATCGAATGCGCCATTTATACTGCTTGATGAGCCATTTACCATGCTTAGTCCATTACAAATTGAGCAGGTGATTTCATTAATTGAGGAGGAGAAAGAAGAAAAGGGAATTTTGATGACTGATCATTTGTATGAATATGTTATCAATCATTGTGAGCAGTTGTATGTGCTATCGGGTGGGAAAATACATATGATAAAGACAGATGAAGACATTGAACGTTTAGGATATTATAATGCAACAAATAACGGCTATCCCCTACTGTAGAGATCAACTGAACACATAAAGTAAGTATAAAAGTTAACTTTTTAAGGGTTCTAGAGTAATTATCAAGCTACGGTTATCCGTAATAATATAATTTATTTAAAAGGTATTTTTAAAAATACCAATTAAAATTAACTTATGAGCTTAACCAAAAAAGTACGTACGCTACTATTTATTACATTAATCTTTATGCAATCATGTGCAGTGATGTTCCAGGGATCAAAAAAGGATGTGACAGTTAAGAGTATGACGCCTGGTGCATCAATCTGGATAAACGGGAATAAGGTTGGAGAAGATGCGGTTACGCAAAGATTAGCAAGAAAAACAGATCACATGATTTTGGTGAAGAAAGAAGGATGCGAAACCAAACAAATTGATGTTAGAAAAAAAACACAGGTTGGATGGGTAATTTTTGATGCCTTATTTAACTGGCTGGCATTTGCAACCGATGCTCCTACTGGTGCATGGAATACATTCCAACAATCGGATTTTACTGTTGAGCTGGATTGTTCAAAGCCGTCTGTAAAAAACTAGCAGCAAGAGGGAGAGAGAGGCTATAACCTTTCTCTCTTTCTTGTTAATACTTTTGCATTTCAAGCTTTCAAGTGCTGCCAACAATATTTCTGCCCACTTTTAGCAGTCCTACTACATTGTTTTCCTTTTTTTGTTATTGCCTGGCACTGTAATGCTCTCTTTTGAGTAGTACGTGATGTTTCAGGCTTTCTACTACCACATATCCCACAAGTCCCCCCAGAATTACACCAATTACAACTACTACAATTACTGCAAGCTTTACAGGGAGAACTACCCACACAACGGGCATATACCAAGCCTGAATCTGTACTTCGGGCAACGGCTGGTATGACCAGATCTGCCTTACTCCCTGTACCTGGTATTAAACCAGAGGAATCACTATTTATACGTCCTGAAGTACCAACAGTTTTAATTATATAAACACTGGCCAGAACCAGTAATACCGTTAGAGCGACAAGGGATAGTCTTCTATGTTGTACCAGCAACAAATCTTGTATTACCAATAATCTATTCTTTTGGGAAGACGACTCGACCTTTTTCTGTTCCTTCTGATCGTCTGTAATAACGGATTCTTCTACCGTTTCATGCTTACCATCAGAAACAGCAGCCACTGGGCTGGTATATTTTTCAGGGTTGTATGGTCTATCCGGGAAATCGATTAGCCAGGCTAATAACTCTATATTTAAATCGTCTGTTTTAGTATTTTGTTGTAAAAATTTTTGCAGGGGTCTGAAGCGGCTAATTTCTATCTGTTTTATTGCCCGGTGAATCTTGGCCTTGTCATTTTCAACCCGGAAAAAAGCCGATAAATTCCTTCCATCAGTTTCCCGATATCTCGACTCGAATACCGCCATACACTCATCCTTGATACTTGCCGGAGTAGGAATAATTAAACGCTGCGGCAAATTCCCGCTTTTCTGCATTGCCTGATAATAGGCTACAATGTCATCAAGATAAGAAATATACATGTAAGGTTTATTTTATGATCTGCATGGACATGCCAGTTCTGTACAAAGCCAAACACATAAAAGCTGGTATCTATCCAAATAATTAAGCTATACACTTAAAAGCAGCTACATGCAACCTCAACATGCAGGCTTTGTTTTATTCCTGTGGCATTTGGTATAATTGGGGGAAAGACAAGATGATCATTTTTACCGAAAAACACAAGCCTTCCAAAATGTAATCAAACTCAGAAAAGACAATCGATTGATTATTAGGCCTATGTATCGCCAAATACTGAATCAGCCCAACTATTTCCGGATCTTCTACACCAGTTTCACGATTCTTGCTCATACCCAAGCTTATTCCTATACATACAACCCATTCGGATATGCTATATATTCTAAGAATACAGTAAAATTACGTTGTACACTTTCACCGGCCTTTACGGTTTCCCGTAAAGGCCGGTGAAAGTGTAATCATAAAAAGACATTGATTAACAAACGCTGTAGTACTAAATGATGCCCATATCCCGACAAAAAATTACCAGTTGCTCATTTTTGTATATCTGCAATTTCTCACGAATGAGCTTTAGTCTTTTTTCTACACTGCTCAAACCAGCGGGATGAATATTGTTTTTCTGGAGATAATACGGAATATTCTTTTGTGGTATTCCGTTTGCCAGTAAAGAAATGAGGGTAATATCATATTGAGTGAAATCATAGGTATGATCGGATTCTGACGGGGCAAGTTTTCTTGGATAATACCGCTGATGATGCGCAATTTCTGTAATCGCTGTTTTGAGTTCTTTGGCATCATTTCTGGCTTTGCGCACATACCCATCTATCTCATGCAGTTGAAACAACATATCAATCAGGGAGGGTTTATTTTCGGCTGAAAAAACCAGCACCTTCAGATCAGGTTGAATTTTTTTAACGGCTGCAATCAGGGATACACCTCCATTCAATACCTGCACGCGGTGGTCTTTTTCGAAATACAAGTCTGTAATCATCAAATCATAAGAATGTCCGGAAAGCAGTCTGTTTTCTACCTTTTGTAAAGCATCATCACAGTAATATACCACGTCAACATCATCAATACCTAATTCGCCGAGGGTTTTCTGTAAGGATATATTGACCGTTTCATGGTCTTCAACTATCAGTACTTTTTGTATCATGTAATGCTTATGGGTATCGTTATTTTAATAGAAGCCCCTGAGGCTGATTCAGCTGCTAAAATAAATTCACCTCCTATTCTATGAATACGGTTTCCCGTACTGATCAACCCGTTTCCTGGCTGTAAATTTTCAGGAAATCCTATTCCATCATCACGATAGTTCATGACAAAATATCCATTTTCCATATAAAACCTGATAACCACATGGTTGGCCTGACTATGCTTGGCCATATTCACCATCAATTCATTCAAAACATATTCCAACTCCTTCAACACATCTTCAGTAATCTGCTGCCATAACACTTCCTCGTTGCCTACCAGAGATATCTTTCTACCCTCCCTTGCAAATGAGTTAGTAATCTGTTTAATTCGCTCTTGCGGAGATTGAATCTGACTATTGGGTTCATAAGAAATATCACGTGAACGCTCATACAATTGCTCTACCTTATCCAATAATTCTTCCTTATTCAACCCCTCCTTATATTGAATTTCACTCATGATCCGGTACAAACCATTAGCTACCGTATCATGTACTTTCTGGGAAGTTCTTAGTTCATGCTCCCTGATCTTAGCCTGTGAGGTCCACCTAAGTTGCTGCTGCTTACGTTTGAATTGCCAAATGAGTATAATAAAAACTATAGCAGCAGTGCCCAACAGCCCCCACATCCAAACCCGCTGTCGGAATATTTTTAGCTGCTTTTGTGAATTCTCTTTTTGAAGCAGCAGATTCTCTGCTTTATTCCGTTCTGCCTGGTATTTTATTAATGCAAATTGATTCTTTGCCTGATTTCTGGCTGTTATGATGCTATCGCTGAGTTGTTGATACTGTTTAAAATACTGCTTCGACTCATAACCGGTCGCCAGTGAAACAAGTTTTTTGAGTGCATCCAGCTTTTGATCTGCACTATTAACAAGCTTAGCTAACCCATACATATCACGGGCATATAAAAAAGCTGAATCAGGATAATGGGATAAATAGTAATCAGATAAATGATTATAGCTTGATGCTATTCCTATGTTATATCCTTCCTTTTTTCTGATACGTAAGGCTTCCATAAATTCTGGTACCGGATAATAAGAAGGATCGGCAAACCAACGGGCACTAGCCAGGTTAGTTAATGCCCTTGCAAAAGACAAGGGATCACCCTTTTGCTTTTCCAATAATGACTGAAGAATTTGAATAGCCTGCCGATAATTACCACTAAGTTTACAGGCTACCGCCTTATTATTGAGAAAAATATTCCGATACATTTCTTCCTGCTGAAAACGAATAGCCTGATCATAATACTCTATAGCCAACTGATACTGTTTTAATCCGGCATTACTTACGCCTAATTCATTATAAACAGATGCGATACAATATACATGTTGCTGATCCTTTTCATTTAAATGACGTAAAGCTTCTAAACCACTCTCCTGTCCACCAAAGTAATCTCCTGCATCATTCTGTATCATTGCCATATAATTATATGACATAGCAATGAGCAAACTATCTTTTGAATTTTCAGTAACCCGGGTAAAATAGAAAAAAGCAGAATCCTTTTTCTGATTCGAGTTGAATAACTCTTCCCCTCGTTGAAAATCAGCAGAAGCAGGTGCTTTCTCTTTAACCAAATCTTTATTAGTACTGGATCTGCAAGAAACTATACAGTACATGACAATAAATAAAATAGACCAGACCTTCACTGTTTGAACATGTTGATTGGGTCATAATTTAGAAAAAGTATTCAACTTTATTAAAATAAATAAAAAAAGGCAGGAATATCCTGCCTTTCATTCCTTATTCAGGAGTGGTTGAGGGTGGAGGAGGCGGTGGAGGAACAGGAGGCTTTGGCGGAACATGCCCAGTATCACCTGGATCATCCATAGTAGTCACTTGCGTATGCTGGCCTTGATGTTGTTGTTGCGGATTTTGGCATAACATGGCCATTAACAGAAATATAATTCCGTACATTTTTTTAAGTTTTTGAATGGTAGAATAAGCGTTGCCGGAACGGCTTCGTTACCGCACGCCAATAGTTTTGAGCGCGTCCGCTCTCAGGGAAGTGGGAGAAAACCACTGCGCAGAATACCGCTTCCCTGGCCGTATCTTCCTTACAGTGATCATTACTCCTTGTGAGATATCCAGCTCGTAGCTACAAGAGCGTGGCTAACTCAAAACAAAACTACCATTGCATAACTCTTTGATTATCATAGAATTACATTAAATCCATGATTTCCATTTTTTCCTTGACCGTAGATAGAGAAGGGTTAATTTTTCCAATAATGCAGTTGAGAAATCCATGTTATACTGCATTCACTTGTAGCAGGTGACACATTGTTTGATAATTTTTTCCAGCATTTTATCCATTGATACAGCCATCAGAGCAATTAGAAAAAAATCTATAAATGGTATAGATAATTTTAGATTAATGGAAAAGAATAGGGTCGCATTCGTTTCATACCTTATATTTAATAAAAACATCTTTTGTGTCTAATACCATCACCATCTCCCCTGCTTTCAAAAAACAGGTTTCCTCAACCATTCGTGCTATTATCAGTTTCATTATAGTGTACCTGATACTTGTGCTACTGGCACTGGCTTTCGCCGGAGCATCGGCCTATGCGGGCTTTGCCATCATAGTATTAAAGCCCAGCCTCTATACCCTGTTGGCAGGTGCAGGGCTGGTGATCATGGGATTTCTTGTTTTTATTTTCCTGGTAAAGTTTCTGTTCAGCACATCAAAAACAGATACATCCGGCTTAATTCAAATCACACGAAGCGATGCACCTGAACTCTTTACATTAATTGATTCGATAGCTGAAGAAGTAGGTACGAGCAAACCCAGAAAAGTATTCCTATCGCAGGAAGTAAATGCCTATGTATTCTATGACTCCAGTTTTTGGAGCATGTTTCTACCCATCAAAAAGAACCTGACGATTGGACTTGGTTTGGTTAATAGCGTTACTGTATCGGAATTCAAAGCTATTATGGCTCATGAATTTGGCCACTTTTCACAAAAGAGTATGAAGATTGGTTCCTATACCTATCATGTCAACAAGATCTTATACAACATGCTCTATGATAATGAGGGATATAATCGAATGATTGAATTAGTGAGCAACTGGCATAGCTTCATCACCTTCTTTTCCAATATTGCCGTGCACATCGTTAATTTCTTTCAAAAGATTTTACGTGCGCTTTATAACCGGATCAATATCAGCTACATGGCACTATCCAGAGAAATGGAATTCCATGCAGATGAAGTGGCTGCTTCGGTAACTGGTTCTGCACCATTCATTAGTGGGTTACTTCGTATTGAACTGGCCGACAATGCCTTCAATACCACAGTGAACTATTACAACATGAAAATTTCCAGCAATATTCGAACCAATCAGTTCTTCAGTCGCCAAAGGACAGTACTCGAATACCTGGGTAAGGAAGGAAAACACCCGATCATCAATCAGCTACCCATTCTTCATAAGGAGGATATTTCGCGTTATAACAAATCAAAACTCATCCTGAATAACCAGTGGGCTTCTCACCCCAGCATTATTGATCGGGTTACGGCATTAGAACAACTGAATTTACCTGCGAAAGATTTAGTTACAGCACCCGCTTTTACGCTTATACCCAACACCCTGGAAGAGCGCGTTACCCAACAGCTTTTCAGTACCGTAAACTATGATCAGGAACCGCAATTGGATACCCTGGAAAGCTTTACCAATGATTTCCTCGACTCTCGTTATGGCGCTGATTTCCCAGCAGTATTTAATAAATTATACAACGAAAAACATCCTGGTATTATACCCATCAATACCATCACCCCACAATACCATGCCCCCGACCAACTCTTCGGTAACACTATCAAAGATTTGCTTCAGGAACAATTGGTACTGGCAAACGATCTGCAACTTTTACAGCAATTGCAGGAAAATCCTACTGATATTCCAAGTTTTGATTACGAAGGGAGAAAATATGCTTCCACAGATTGCGCATCACTGATCGAAGAATTGAAACAAAAACAGGAAATATACCGTCAGCAGATGGCCGAGCACGATACCTTCATTTACGCGCATTGCTTGTTCATGGAACAAGAAAAGGGATTAGCTCCTGCCCTGCATGATCATTATCAAACCTATCTGGATATTGATAAAGAAATAGATGAACAAGCCAATGCACTGCAAACCCTAAGAGAAAAACTCGAATTCATTAGTCATCAGCATCCTTATAATGAAATTGTGGAAAGACTGGAACTGGTACAAAAGCAGGAGGAGGCACAATTCAAAGAAACCCTGGGCATTCTCTTGGTTAAAGAACCGTACTGTAGTGTTTTAACGGAGAAAGAAAAGGCAGAGATCAACGAGTATCTTCAGGCGAGTGGTTCCTATTTTGAGAACAATGTTTACAACGAAGACCAATTGAAGCTACTTTTTAACGCCATCAATATCCATACCTTCCTATTATCGAGAGCATTCTATGAACAGAAAAAGCGACTACTCGATTATATGGCCTCCCTACTCAATTAACACCCCTTTGTGTTATCCTTTGTGTCCTTAGTGTCCTTTGTGGTTTAATATCTCTTTGGCATCGTGCAAGCCTGCAGAATATGCGAGCAGATGTGAAACCACAAAGGACACTAAGGACCTTTAGATTAAAATAGTCATCTAAATAATGTTAGGAGTAGTTATCAGGT
>VFQP010002353.1_pt1 | contig 21359 bp, 22 predicted proteins | sample 3512351 | NCBI WGS metagenome assembly VFQP01 (sample SAMN10412372, study PRJNA504923) | tailings metagenome | isolation source: Relicate 1 Philex TSF1 revegetated site | place: Philippines: Tuba, Benguet | collected 2017-08-29
CCAGGGGAGCGCGCACCAGCTGCGTGTGGCATGTTGAAGCAAAAAAGACTGCTTTCACTGCGCAAGCGAACAACATGGCGCGTATGGCGTCGGGGAGGCGCTCATCATCCCGAACAGTGAAGGAGTGCAGGTCATGCATTACTGCAGGCCAGAGCAGATGAGGAGGAGGCTTGTGGACACCCTGGTTCCGTGTGGCCCGTACTGCCGGTGCCCGCAGCCACCCGTTCATCGTGTCCACGTACGCGTACGACCTGGAGCCGATCGGGCCCGGCATGGGCACCCAGGGCTTGCTGCAGAGCGGCCTGAGGCTCAAGGGCATGGAGGCGGGCGGGTCCGGCGGGTCGGGGGGTTCCGGCGGCTCCAACGTGGTGCCGGCGCAGGTGCGAGGGAGGAGAAAGGAGAGCTGGTGGGCGGGGGCAGTTTAGGGGCGTGAGCAGATGGGGCGGCGGTTCCCGGCAGCTCCGACGTGGTGCCGGGGCCTGCCTCAGGCGGCGCAGGGCTGGCGTTCGTTTGTCAGTTCGTGGGGCCTTGCAGATGCCTTTTTGCAAGCAAGCGCCCAGATGCGCATCACGTTGCGTTGCGTGCGAGTGCGTCCACCCCGCTCACACACGCAGGAGTGGCGCCTGTACCTGGTGATGGAGTACTGCGACGGGGGCTGCCTCCGCGACATGATCACGCGCCGCGTGCTGCTGCTCGACCACGGCACGCCAGACATGGTGAGGGCAAAGAAACCGCCCGGCCGCAAACCCAACGCGCACGCCCTCCTGCGGCTTCTTGCGTCACAGGAAGAGGGCGCTGCCGGTGGGCCTGCATCACGGCGCTCAGCGCGGCGCAGTGGCCGTGGGCGTGAGCGAGTTTTGGTTCGCCTCGCCGCTGTCGGCGTGGCCGCAGGTGTCCATCCTGGAGATTGCCTACCAGATTGCGCAGGCGCTCATGCACCTGCACAGCAAGCACATCATCCACGGCGACCTCAAGGTGAGGGGGCGCCGTGCAGCCAGTTGCTGCTCGTGTGCCCAGATGCGCAGGCAGAGGCGCGCGCATCGCCGCAGGAGCGGTTGCGCCCGGTCAGCGCACTCGCCCCGGTAGCCCTTACCTTAATCCTCGTGACGCTGCTTGTCCACTGCGCACGACTGCGGCCGTCCAACGCGCTCCTCAAGACCAATGCAGGCGCACTCTCATCACGTTTGTCCTCCTCCCCTCGTGCTTTGCCCGCGACTTGACCGCAGCCGGAGAACGTGCTGCTCAAGAGCAGCGCCAGCAGCCCGCTGGGACTCGTGTCCAAGGTCGCCGACTTTGGCCTCAGCGTCAGCATGGGCGCCATGCAGTCGCACGTCAGCAATTGGTACCGAGGCACGCCCTTTTACGTCAGCCCAGAGGTCTGCGCCACGCGCAAGATGTCCAAGGCCAGCGACGGTGAGGGCCATGCAGTTAGGGCTTTGGCGGGGCCCATGGGATAGGGCGCGGGGCACGAGATGGTGCGGGGGACAACAGCAGCACCCCGGCGGGACCGTGCCCCATGGGGACGTTGCCCTGCCTCGCTGCACGTGCTGGCCGCTGGCCTGCCATCGCGCTGACGTGTGAGGCGGTCCCGTGGCCGCGCACACTGTGCAACTTGCAGTGTTTGCGTACGGCGTGATGCTGTGGGAGATGTACCACTCCAAGCTGGTGTGGCGGCACTGCAAGCGCGGCCAGATGGAGGTGCACGTGAGTGCGCCCCGCCCTCCTCACCCAGCCCAGCCGCCGCCGCACACACCGCCTCCTTGCCCGCCGCTACGCCGGCGCTGTGGTCGGGCAAGTGCCGCGCGGATGGCCGCGCCGCGTGCGGCCCGGCGCGCTGCGCACCTGAGAGGCGTGCTTGCATCGCGCTTGCATGGCGGCGCAGCCGGACTTCCCCTCCTTCCCGCCCGGCGCGCCGCTCGGCTACTTGCAAGTCACCTCGGCGTGCATCCAGGAGGACCCCTCGCTGCGGCCCACCTTCGAGCAGGTGCGCGCTGCCGCGGTGTGGCGTGCAAGCCCCGTGCAAGCGCGGCACGCCAGGCCTCCCCGCTCGCTCGCCTGAGCAGCGCACCTCGGCGCGTTTCGGCGGCGAAGGCAGCCCCTCCAACCCTCGCAGCACATTCCTTCCCGCTGGGTGTCGAGCTTTACATCTGGTGGAGCCATCCCTGGCAAGCAGACAATGTTGTGTGGCTCTCCTCTGCCTCCATTGCTGCGTTGCGCCGTGCGTGGCCGCAGGTCACCGAGGCGCTTCGGGAGATCTCGTACAGCATCGCGCTGGACCAGGACACGCCCTCTGCCTTTGCGCCGGCCACCCAGCTGCCCACCGCCGCCACCCCGCCCCTCCCGCCCACCCCCAACCTCGCCCTCCCTGGCGCCGCGCCGCCCGTCCTGCTGCAGCTGGCGGCGCCGGACCTGCCGCAGGGCACCGCCGCCGCCGCCTCGCAAGCCGTGGACGCGGCGGCCGCGCCGCCGCCGCCGCCGCCGCACCACCCGCCAACCCACGCCGCGGCTCTCGCCCCGCAGCTGCAGCAGCAGAGCCCGCACGCTGCCGACGGCTTAGGCCTCTCCTCAGCGCCCGCAGCGGCAGCGGCAGCGGATGCGTACGGTCGCGGCGCGCTCCCTGCGCTGACGCCGCTGGACGTGACGCCGCTCATGGAAGCTGCCCAGCAGCTGCCGCCGGCGCCGCCGCCGCACCTGGTGCTGCTGCCCCCGCCGCAGCAGGCCATGGAGGCCGGTCCGCAGCAGTTTGACGGGCCCGCGGGCGGCGCCTGGCAGGCGGACGGCGCGGTGCCGCAGCAGCAGCGGCAGCAGGTGTCGCAGCAGCAGTGGCGGCCCGCAGGAGGCGGCGGGGGCGGTGATCGAGGCGACGAAAAGGGTACCTGGCTCTTGCCGCAGCAGCAGGAACTGCCAGGTGGTGGTGGCCAGGGGGCCATGTGGACGGGTGGGCAGCCGGCGCAGCCTCCAGCAGCGCAGCCGCAGCCGCAGCTGGCGCCGTCGCCGCCCCGCCACCCGCCTTGGGCGGTGGCGCGCCCCGCGCCGCCGCTCGCGCCGCCGCCGGCGGCGGCCCGAGACGCCGCAGCGGCGGCGGCGCCGTCGCCGCCGCGGCCCCGGCCGTCGCTCCCTCCAGTGCAGGAGCACTGCGTGGGCAGCAGCCACGAGGTGCCAACAGCGCGGGCAGGCACGGCACCCGCCAGGCCGCAGCTCACCGTCGCCGTGCCCTCCTCCTCGCTCGTGGCGCCGCAAGCGCAGCCGGAGCGGCGGCCGCCGCGGCACCTGGACTCGCCGCAGCACGGCGGAGGCGGGGCGCGAAACGCCGGGCCCGACGGCTGGGACGGCGGCGGCGGCGGCGGCGGGGACGCCGCCGCGGTCGTGCTGCTCCCTTCACTGCCGACCACCCAGCTGGCCAAGGCGCTGTCGCTGCCGCCGCTGGGGCCGGGCGGAAGCTGGCAGGAACGTGGTGACGGAGGCGGGGCGCGCGCGAGCGCCGCCGGCGCGTTGGGCGGCGTGGAGGGAGGGGGCCTCGTTTCGGCGTGCTCTGCGCTGGCGCCGGCGCTGCGCCGCGGCGGGGGCGCCGCGTGAGCGGCCCTAGCCGCGCCGTGCCGCTTCTGCCTTTCCGCGCCGTCCCGCACTCGCGCCCCTGTGCGCAGCTGTGCGCAGCTGTGAAGCTGGGCAGAGCAGGGCCCGAGCGGCGGGCGGATGAGGTCCGTGGCCGGTATCCGTGTACAGCGCTGAGAGGGCGCCTGGTGTGATGAGCATTTGCTGCGGCCCCAAGTGCGCACTGCGGTGTTCGGCAAGCAAGCAGGAGGGGTCCCAAGATGCATTCGAAAGCAGGGAAACGGGGCCGTGGCCGCGAAGACCCCCGAGGATCCCCTCCCTCCCTGGCGGGGCGCTGCCCTGTGTCAGGCGCAGGCGCCGTGGTGGCGTTCGTTGAGGCACTCTTTTCTGTTGCGCCGGGGGCGGCCAAACCTGCAGCTCCCCCTCGTCCCCTGGCGCGTCCAGCCCTTTGTGCCTGCGTGCTTTGGGTTGTGGTGGCGGGGGGCGGGGGAGCGAAGCGCACGCTGCCTGGCCCCGACAGGCGGCGGGTCGCCCGCGGGCGCCACTCGAAACGCGAATGGAAACAAACCGAAACCAGCCCCAGCATGCTCACTTCGAGTGAGGGTGGCGTGGCGTATCTGGTGCGTGCCCTTTTCCCTCCTGAGGGCTTACGGTGGCTGCGGCATGCGTGCAGCGACGTGACCGGCCGGCGCAAAGGGGGGTGTCGTGTCCGCCCCGCCCGCCCTGTATCCCGCACTGTATCCCGTGCCCCTGAGCCCCCGCTCTCGTGTGTCCGGCTTGTGCTTCTTTTGCTCGCATCATCGGCCTTGGCCAAGGGGGGAATAGGCAGAGGCGCCAGCGGCGTCCTCGCAACCACTGCCCCGCCGTGGCGGGTGCGTGGGTGGCCCGCCCGCTGCCCTTGGCAGCGGCGTGGCGCGGTGCGCGCCAGGGCCCGGTGCTGGCGCGCGCATCCTCCTGGCTGCTGCGGCGGGCCAAGGGCGTCGCTGCGGACCGTCCGCGCGGCGGGGGCGTCCAGCTCTGATTGGCGGGCGTGGCTGCTGCACGGAAGGCGTGGCCTCACGCTGGCTGCTTGGCAGAGCAGGGCGGGGGCGTTTGGACCGCTAGCCAAAGCGCGGGTGCCACGCGTCGCGGCGCGTGGCGGTGTGGGGCGGTTGCGGCGGACGGGTTGGCAGATCGCAGGTGTGCTGCTGCTGCCGCGTGGCGCCGCGGCGCGCGCGGGTGTGGGGTCCCCAGGCCGCGTGGGCCGGGAGCGCGGCAGGTCGGACGCATGGTGAGGGTATGCGCAGCGTGGCTCTCGACAGGCTTGCCCGTGGGACTTGCTCCTGGGGGGGAACGACAGAGCGTGGTGCTGCCGCGAGTGCCGTGCTGCCGCGAGCGCTCTGCGGAGCCCGTCCTCGCCGCGCGACGGGGGCTGCGTCTGGCGGGCGGCGCTGCGGTGTGGCCCGCGCCTTTGCGCAAAAGGCCAGCTGCTGTGGCGTCCGTCGCCTGCTCTCTTCGCTCGCCCGTGCCGCGCCGCCCGGGTCCCCGCCTGGCGCGCCCACGGGCGGCTGCCAGTGCCTGGCGCGTGGGCACGTGGCCGGGGGCAGGGCCTCTGAGTAAGCAGGCAGGGGGAGGTGAGCGAGTGGGGCGGCACCCGCCGCCACTGCGGGGCACTGTCTGTCGCGCGTCCTACACACCAAGCGCGTGTTGCGCCGCTTCGGCGCACGCGGGCAAGCACGCAAAATGCCGCCGACCTGTGCCGGGCACCCCCCCCAGTTTCCCGGCGCGTGAGTGCCCACTCTCCCCTTTGTTTCTGCGAGCCTTTCTCTGAGAGCGCGATTCCGACGGCGGCGCGTGCGCACGCTTGGGGTTGGGGACACCAGGGCGCCCGTTCCGTGGCCTGACATACACTCGCGCCCTCTTTCTGGTCCCGCCTTCTCCCAGACTGATCTCTCTCCCCGCCCCGCGCTCTGCCGGACTGATCCCTTCCTTCCGCCATCCAACCGGACCTGCCACCTGAACCTGCACCCTGCCAAGATGCTCAGCATGGACGTCTCCCCCCTCCCCGCCAGGTTTGGTTGCCCCGCCCCTCATGAGGGTGGCGGTGCCCGCTTTGCATCGCGTTTGTGCACCTTTTCCTCTCACTTTGAGCCTCTTTTGCCGCCGTGAGATTCTCCCGCCGCGAGAGCCTCCCGCCCCGTCCCCCGGTGTCGCTGGCCACCCGCACAGGGCCCCCTGCCTCTGGCAGGCACCGCGGTTCCGTCGTCGCTTGCTTGGCAGTGCCCTTCCCCCCGCCCCCGCTCCTCGTGTACAGTCCCCACACGCTTGCCGCGCGCCGCCGATGCCGGGATGAGAGCGAAGGGCGCGATGTTTGCTCGTGAAGGCCTTGTGCACGCTGCCCCCTGCTGCAGCCGGCGCTGCATGTGCAGTGTGTGCGCTGCGTGCCGGCGTCGGGTGTGCAGCGCCGCTGCTCGTGGTTGGCGGCGCCTCTTTCTTCTCTTGCTCAGAAACGTGCCGTGAGTGCTTGGGCGCTTGCCTGGATGCAGGTTCCTGCCCCCTGCTGCTGCTGTGTCTCTCATTCGGTAACCGCCGTTGCGTGGAAGCGCAGTCACGGAGCTGGGCTGAGAGCAGAGCAAGCTTTCACGATGGCTGCAGCGCTGCAGCATGGCCAGGCAGCCGCAGCCGCAGCGGCGCTGGCCTCATCTGCAGGGCCGGACGCCGTAGCCGCGTTGCGGCGGAGAGCAGCAGCCTTCTTCACGCTCGACGTGTTGGCGCAGGACGTGACGCTGCTGCCGATCCCAAGCAGCAGCTTGCACGAGCACGGCGGTGACGGCGCGGTGGCGCTGGCGTTCCAGTTCCTCGACTATCCGCTCCTGCTGCTGTACCCCAGCGCGGATGCGTCGAGCAGCAGGTGGGCGGGGTGGGCTGCGGCCAGCGCCAGCAGCATCGAGTTCGGCGGCGGCAAGTCGTGCGTGCTCGAGGCCGACGCCGATGAGCTCGCGGACCTCGTCCACCAGGTGTGTGGTTGTTGCCGTGCATGCCTCTCGTGCGCACGACAGCAAGCCGGAGCATGCAGCGCCATCCACGCTGCGTGCTGGTGCACGCGACGCAGGTGCCGCTGTACGTGCACTTGCTCAGCACCCGCGCCGCCTCTGCCAGGCCGCACCTGCTGGCCTCGGGCGGCATCCCCCTGCTCATCAGCGCGCCGCCCCACGGCCACGCGCCCTCGCCGCACGGGCCAGGCGGCACGCTGCAGCACACGGCGCTGCGCACCGTCACGCTGCTTGCGCCGGACGGAGCGCCGGCGGCCGTGGCGCGGGTGCGCTGCCGCCTGACGCAGCACGGCAGCGCCCGGCCCCCTCCGCTCGCCAGCGTGGTACCGGCCCACGGTCCGCACACCACCACCAGGCCTCACACTGCACCACAGCCCCTGCACCACCACCACCACCACCACCCCCACCCCCACCAGCTCCAGCCCCGCAGCAGCCACCCAACGCACGCCGCGCTCACGCACCGCGACCACCATCAGCATGGCCCTCACGTACCGCCGGCGCCCGTCAAGCAGGCGTGGCCTGCAGCGGCTCCTGCAGCGCAGCCGTGGCAGGCAGGCTCAGCCAAGCCCGTCCTCTCCTCCCAGCTCAACTTCGCGGCGGGTGGACCCAAGGGTGCGCACGCGCCGGGCGCCTCCGGCAGCGGGCGGTGGGACGGGCAGCAGGCGGGCGGCGGCGGCGGAGACGGCACCTGGCACATTGCGGCGGGATGGCAGCAGGGCACGGGTGCCCTGGGCAGCGCCGGCGGGGCGAGTGCCGCCATCGCCGCATGGCCAGGGCAGGAGAACCTGGCGCCCTCGCAAACAAGCACTGCGACGCGGGGCCAGGAGGGAGTGCGCCAGGAGGCGTTCCACATGCACCGGATGTACAGCGGGGCTGCAGAGCTGACGGACAGCGTTGTCGGCGGCAGCGCGGCGGCGGAGCACGTCACCTACACGGCCGCGCCGCACGCGTCCGGCGTGGCCCTGCACGTGGAAGGTGAGGCGCTGCGAGCATGTGCGCGCTGCGCGGTGGCCCCACGAGTGAGCAGCAGGCCCTGAACGCGCGGTGTGCACGCGCTCGCGCGCGCAGGCGGAGGTGGCGGTGCGGGCGGCGAGCTCCCGCCAGGCGGCACGCTGGCGAGGGCGGAGGCGGCGGCGCGCGCGGCGCTGCAGGCGGCGCGGCAGAGCCGGGCCGACGCCGAGGCTCCGCTGCTGCACCAAGCCGCCATGCAGGGCGCGTGGGACGCCATCCAGAGCGCGGCGGCCGTCATCCTCGGCACGGCGCCCTCCAGCCCCCATGCGCCGGCCCGCAAGCCCTCGCCCCGGCCGCACTCCGCCGCGCCCACCGCCTCCAGGCGCCCAGCCGTCGCCGCTGCCACCGTTGTGGGCAAGCCCGCCCCGCCGGCCGCCCAGCCCACCCGGAAACCGGCAGCCGCCCCCAGCGCCAAGCCCTCGAGGGTTTCGCCCATGGTGGCGGCGCTGCTCAAGCACGCGGGGCAGCCGTTCCGCCACGGGCCCAACCACTCCGCCCTGCCGGGGGGCTACCACACGGCCATGCGCGCGGCGGGCCGGGCGGGGGCGCCCAAGGACGACAACGCGGGCAGGGCGGGCGGCGGCGACGACGGAGGCGGCAGCGATGACAACGAACAGCAGGGCAGGCGCAGCGGAGGAGCACAGGACGGGGATGCGCGGGGCGGCAGCCCCTCGCCGCGGCCCTGGGGGGCCCGAAGCCCGCCGCCGCGCAAGGCGGCGTACGTCCCGCCGCCACCCGTGCCGGGTGAGGCGTGGGCGCCGCTGTCCCTGGCGCAGGGCCTGCCCGCCCGCGGCGGCGGCGGCGGCGGCGCCCGGGCAGGGCCGCCCCGCGGCACTAAGCCGGGGAGGAGGAAGGGGCCGGGCGGCGGCGCGGCGCGGCAGCGCAGCGGCGGCGACGGCGCCGCTCCGCCCGCCGCGGACGTTGGCGCTGGCAGCGACGCGCAGCAGGCGCCGTACCCTGGCGAGGGTTTGCACCACGAGGGAGCGCCGCCGAGCATGCTTGTGCAGCTGGCGCAGCAGCAGCAGCAGCAGCACGGCGGCGCGGCGGCGGCTCACGATCAGCAGCTCTGGCGGCAGCCGCACCCGCCGCCGTACCCCAACCCGCACCCCCACAGCAACCCGCACGGGCACCCGGCGCCGCCGCCGCCCGGCGGCAGCGGCAGGGCCAGCGGCAGCGGCTACCCCGGGCCAGGCCCTCATCAGGGCTGGCGGCCTCATGCTGCGGCGGCGGCGCCGGGCGCCTGGGAGCTGGCAGGGCATGGCGCGCCGCAGCCGGCGCCGGCGGCGGGCGCGTTCCAAATGTCGAGCGTGCTCATGTGGGAGGTCATGTCTCTGGTGTGCATGCGCAGCGTGCTCAGCGCGGCGGTCAGCAGCATGCACAGCAGCATGGCCGGCGTGGCGCAGCAGGTGGTGACGAGCGCCTTCGCGCCGCTGGCGTCGCTGGGAGCGCAGCAGCAGTACGCCGCGCAGGCGCTCGCCGCGCTGCAGGCGGGACTGCCGGGTGAGCGACTGTCTCACGATGATGGACTTGGGCAGAGCATCGTGGAACGTGCTAGCGAGAAAGGGAGAGGGGCGCATCGCAAGCGCTGGAGCACTAGGTAGAGGTGGGCCTGTGATGGCGTGCCTGCGCAGGCGTGGCGGGTGTGCCGCTGGCGGCTGCGGCGGGAGGCGGAGGCGGCGGCGCGCAGTCGGCGTTTGCCTTTGCCGCCCCGGCCGGGTTCCCGCCGCTCGAGACGCCCGGCGCCGTGGGGCGCGGCGCGCATCCCGCAGGTAAGCATGGGACCCTACGGTGGGAACGCAGCGCCAAGTGTTGTTTGCGCGGCATGCAGAGGGCGTGGCCAGCGAAAAAGCGGCACCGCGAGTCTGCGTTCCGTTCACGCGACACCGCCTCGCTGCCGCGCACGCTCGCAGGAGCGGCGCAGCCAGGGTCGGCCCGTGCCCCCGGCGTCACGAGCTCTGGCACCTTTGCGCCGGCGCTGCTGCACATGCCCAGCGCCACGCCAAGCGAGGACGGCGCCGTGCACGTCGCCGCCGCCGCCACCCGCGCCATGCTGGCGCTGCCGCGATCCGACACCATCGCCGTGCGCGTGGGCGGCGGCGCAGGAGGAGGCGCGACTGTCCCGCCCTCGGCGCTGCGCGCCAGCCAGACGCTGGGCACCGTGCCGCAGAGCCCCAACGCCGGCGCCATGAGCCCCCGCGGGCGCGCGCCGCCCATCGCCGCGTCCTCGGCGTCGCAGCGCAACCTTTCGCCGGTGCAGTCGTCGAGCTCGGGCCGCGAGCGGGCGGGCGCGAGCGGCAGCCCTGCCGAGACGGTGCGCGAGGAGACGTACTCGCAGGACGGCTTCGCCAGCCCCGCCACGCAGTCGCCGCACGACGAGGCGCCGCCGCGCGGCCTGCAGCAGAACGCCAAGCAGCAGGCCAACAAGCCGGCGCCGGTGCAGGTGCGTCGGCCCGTCCTCGCTCGTCAGGCACGCAGCAAGAGGTCGCACGGACGCGACCGCGTGTGCGTGCGTCTGGGTGCGTGCCTGGGCGGGCGAGCAGGTGGGCTGGACGCGCAGCAGCACCTTCATGCCCGGGCGCGGCGGCGTGCAGCCCACCGAGTCACGCAGCGCCTCCGAGGTGTCGTACGAGGGGGTGAGTGCGAGGGATGAAGCGCAGGGCCCACTTGCGGCCACCTTGAGGCCACCTCGGCCAGGGCATGACGCGCCATGCCAAAGACCCTCTTGTCTGCACGTGCTCGCTCGCTCGCTCGCTCGCTCGCTCGCCGCCCAGGACTTTGAAGAGGTGCAGGGGCCGGCCACGCAGCGCATCCCGCCCCGCAGCGCCGACGGCGGCACGGCGCCCCCGCCGGCCTGGGGCGACGACGACGACGACATCCCCGAGGAGAACCTCGTGCAGGTCCGCCCCCACCCCCCCTCACGCATGACCAGGGCTGTGGTCAGGGCTCAGCGACGCTCACAAGACCCACCCACATTGACCACTGCGGCGCGCAGGAGGTGCACATCCAGCCGTCGGGCCCCTCGCGCAGCACCGGCATCCCCGCCAGCCGCCGCACGTCGGTCGACACGGCGGCGCTGCTCGCCGACACCGAGGACGAGGCCTCCACCGGCTCCAACGCCTCGACGCCGCCCGGCGCCCGGCCCCGCGCGCCCAACCCGGCGCCCGGCGCGCGCCCGGCGGCCAGCGCGGCGTCCCGCACCGGCACGCAGACGGGTGCCGCGCCCTCCACGCCCAGTGAGTGCCTCTGCTTGCTTAATCGCGCGTCGTTTCCCGGGTGCCCGCAGCCGAGCAAGCTGGTGGCTGCCCTGTTGGGCGAAGCAGCATGACGCGGCGCGAGCCAGCGAGTCGCGCAAGCGCTGTGTGTGTGTGTGTGTGTGTGTGTGTGTGTGTGTGTGTGTGTGTGCATGTGTGTATGTGGCAGGCGCCAAGCCGGCGCTCAAGTCGCCGACCATCAAGGCCAGCTCGCGCAAGAGCCTCTCGGGCCGCACACGCCGCACGGAAAAGGGCGGCTCCTCGGCGTCGGACGAGCAGGTGAGAGGTTGGATTGGTAGAGTTGCAGGTGGAGGGCGCAGAGGCGTGGCGTGTCGCACACGTGCACTGTGCCCTACGCTCCATCTGGCGTACGCGTCTGGATCACCGCACCCGCAGGACCTGAGCACCGAGAGCAGCGACGGCCTGCCGCTGAACCAAGCGCTGAGCCCCAACCAGAAGAAGGCCGTGGGCTTCCGCGCCGCCAACAGCACGCACAGCATCAGCCGCGACGGAGGGCACGACGACGTGGACGACGACGACGAGGACGGCGGGAGCGGCTCCAGTGGCGGAGGCGGAGGCGGTGCCCTGCAGCGGCGGAGGTGCGCAACAGGGGCCTCCTTCGCGTTGCGATCCGCCGGTGGCTCGAGGCAGGCTTGAGGTGGCGACGCGTGCTCGTGCTCATGCACAAGTGCGCAGGTCGATCGCCATGTCTGAGGTGTCATTCTTCAGCTCGGTGGCGAGCTCGTTCGACGAGGATGAGGAGGCCGCGCGCCAGCAGGTGAGCTGGGGCCATCGCGGTCCCGTGGGAGCCTGGTTCAGCTGTGGAGCCGCCGCAGAGCGCAGCGGGACACATCCGTCGCGCGTCGCGTGCCACATCCTGGCAGGACGAGGACACGGAGTCGGCCGAGCTCTTCGACACACTGCGCCCGCTCCAAAAGCCCGTGCCGTCCAAGCAGCCTCCGACCGGCAAGCCGCCAGCGGGCGCCCCGGGCGCGGGCGCCAAGGCACGCGCCTCGCGCACCGGCAGCATGCGCAGCAGCAGCGGCACGCGGGGCGGGAGCGGCGGGGGAAAGCGGATTAGCAACATCAGCGGCACGATTACGTTCTCGGACGAGGACATATCGTGGGGCGACAGCGACGACGACATCAGCACGCAGCAGAGCATCAACATCGTCGGCACGTCGCCGCACGGCAACCTGCAGCAGCGCGTCAGCATGTGAGTCGGTTCGCGCAGTCGCCCACCGCCGCGGCGCCTGCGCTTCCTGCGGGCCGGGAGTCCTCCTTCGCGCGCGGCTCAGAATAACCACACCGCGCGTGCGCCTGGCCCCCCTCGCCCTGCGTGCAGGCCGCCTCCGCCGCGGCGCATGACGTCCGGCCAGCGCGACAGCAGCAAGTCCTTCTTCATCACGGCGTCCGACCTGAGCGACAGCTCCGGCTCCTCCCTCGAGTTCGACGCGGAGGAGCTCGCTTCGGGCCTCGACGACCCCGAGGTCATGATGATCGCCAAGCGGCGCTCGCACATGGGCGAGAAGCAGACCGCCGCCGCGCAGCCACCGTGAGCGTGCCGCCGCCGCCGGGCCCTTCCGTCCCGCATCGCTCGCCCCCCCCCCGCCGACCGCCCCCTCGCCCACCTGTGCGATGGTCACGTCGGCGCGCTTGCTGCGACACGGCACGCAGGCGGCCCAAGACGTCCATGGGCTGGAACAAGGCCGTGTCCAAACGCGTGCAGCAGGAGAGCGACGAGCTCGGCGAGACGGCCGACATCCTCGAGGAGATCTCCAACCTGAGCTGACCTGGCTGCGCCCCCTTCAGGGCTGCTGGCTGCTTGAGTCGCGTTGCAAGGGCTGCGTGGTGGCGGTGGCACAGCAGCCCCCCAACAACATCATGAGAAAGGTGTCCGTCAAAAGGAAGGGGGGCCACGCCCCGCAGCGTCCCACACATCAGGCCCGTGAGCTCCCAAGAACCCTGCGCTCCTCGCCGCCACCTCCTCGTCACACTGCAGGCCTTGGCGCCAGCTAGCTAGCCGGTGAGCTCCCAGTTCTGCACAAAGCGCGCAGCGGCCGCGCGGCAGAAGGCGGGTGCGGGCGTGCGCTGGCAATCTGGCCGCAGGGCAGAGGCGCAGGGAGAGGCAGGCGCGGCGGCGCGGGCCGCACCTGCACCAGCGTGGTGGGGTAAAAGTCGACGCCCGCCGACGTCTCGAGCGGGTCGCCCAGCGCCAGCAGCACCTGGTCCACCAGCCGCTCGGGGCCCTGCCACACGTCCTGGAAGAACGTCTCGTCCACCGAGTTGGGGCCCACGGCAGGGTAGCCCGCCGCCCGCAGCAGGTGCACCAGCATGGAGGACACTGCGGGGGGCGCGCGCGCGGGGCGAGGCGCCCGGTGGCCTGGTGGGTGGGTCGGGCGTGCGCCGCCGGCGATGGGCCGGGGAGGAAGAGTGCTCACGGCGCAGGGGCAGGCAGGCTGGCACGCTGGGGAGGGGCAGGAGGGGGAGGCACACGCGCACCGCTGCGCTGCCAGAAGCCCTCCTCCTCGGACCGGAGCGCGACGCCGCCCTCCAGGTCCGCCGGCCGGTGCAGCTTGACCTGCACGAGCAGGGCATGCAGGGACGTGCGGGAGCGCGAGCGCCCACCTCGCTGCGTGGTGCCTGCCAAGCGGCTGCAGCCTGAAGCAGCACGGGTCTTAAGCGCGGGCGAATGAAGCAGCAGCGCGACGTGCCTGGAAGTTGAAGCCGGGCGTGGCGGGGCTGCCGGCCAGGGGCGCCAGGCCCATGCGTGGGGCCTGCGACGTCATCCAGTCCTGGGGCCACCCGCCCGGCAGCTCTCCCCACACCAGCTGCGTGCTGCGAGCTCGTTGCACACACGTGCACAAGGGAAGCACAAGCGACGCCCGCCGTCAGCCATCCCCACTCTGCTGGTGTGCGAGGCGCGGGTGCGAGGCAGGTCCGGCGCGCATGTGTGTTGAGCTTTACATCTGGTGGAGCCATCTCTTGCAAGCAGATGATACGTGTGCTGGGGCCCCGGCATCCCGCTGCGCAGACAGGGGAGCGCAGACAGGGGAGGGGCTGACTCACGTGCAGCAGTAGCCTCCCTCCTTGAGGCGTCCCAGCAGCCCCTCCACCAGCGCCACCAGCGCCGCCTCGTCCGCCCGGCCACCTAGACGCGGGCACGCAGCAACGCCACCACCACGCGTCCCCGACGGGCGCCTGAGCACCAGCAGCGCAACAGGAACCCGACGGCGGTCGCCCTCACGCACGAAGCATCGTGCGCCGCGCAGGACGACGCACCTGGCCCCGCCCTGGCGGCCGCCGCCGCCGTCTCAAGCCCCTCGGGCCACACCTGGGCCAGCAGCTGACGGCCCGCCTCGAGGCAAAAGCGCGTGCGCGCCTCGGCGCCCGCCACGTGCCGCGCCACCACCTGCGAGCAACCCGTCGCGACACGCTGCGTCACACCCTGCAGCGACAGGGAATCCCAGCGCTGTGCCGCTCCACAGCCAGTGTGACTGCGGTGGAACACGGCCCAGGCGCATCACAAGGCACAGGGTGCTGCACTCTTCCGTTGCCTTGCCTTCCAAGCCACATAGGTGGTGAAGTTGAAGATGAGAGGGTCAGTCACGCCGGCCCCTCCGTCGCTGGCACCGCCGCCGCCTCCGTCCTCCGCGCCTGGTACGGCCGGTGCGGGCGCCCCGCCGCCGCTGGACGCACCCGTGCCTGCAAGCGCCGGTGGCGGGGCAGTGAGGCGCGCACGGGCAGCACACCTGAGGCGGCCGCGGACATCTCACGTTTGCGTGTGCTGCTTCCATGACAGGAGCGGGGTCAGCGAGGGCTGGGGGGCGGGTACCGGGCGGGCGTTCACCTTGCGGCAGCAGCAGCGTCTGGTCGCGCAGGCGTTCCCTGTTGGCCTGGGCGTTGAAGTAGTAGCGGGCCTCGCGCTGCCGCAGCAGGAAATTCTCCCGCTGGAAGTCGGCCTCGGGCATCACCTGCGGGCGTTCAGGTGGGGCGCCCGTTGCACGCTCGCCTTGCCCCTCTGACACGTGCGTGCTCAAGACATGCAGTTGGGGCGTGCCGGGGGGAAGGGGCGCGGCGCGATCCGTGCTGGGGCGCTGGCCCCGCGCGCCCGCACCCTGCCCTCCACCCCGTGAGTTCACGGCGTGGGGTCCCGCTGCGCTGCTCTTCACGGGCTTGGGGGCGCAGGTTCAATCCGATTGGCAAAAGCCCACCTGCAGCGCCACCAAAGCGTCGTACGCCGCGCCAGTAAAGGCCGTGGCCAGCGGCAGGCTGAGCAGCGGAGGGCACGCGCGCAACTGCGCTGCAGCGGGCGCTGCTGCCGCGGTGGCTTGGCCGGGCGCGCTCAGCTGGCGACCTGTGGCCCAGGCCGACGCCACGGCGACACCCAGGCTGCGCCGGCTGAGCAGCTGCTTCGGGGCATTGGCGTCGCAAGCGTGTGGCGCGTGTACTTGCTGCGTGTTGTCATCGCTGAGGCAGTGCGCCTCGTCCTGAGCTGTGGCGCGGGCACAGCAGGCGCGGACAGGTGGGCGCGTGGGCGTGCACGGCGCTGCTGGGCGGGAGCTAGCTGGTGCAGGAGCGGGGCAATGATGAGCTCTGTGGGCGTGCATGGCCAGCTGTTCTGCACGACGGTTCTGCGCACCGCGAGTGGTGGGCCGCATCGAGGGCTCCCGGCAAGGGGCCCGCTCGGCGCCTCTGTTGCAGGGCGCGCCGCAGGTGAAAGCAAGGACAAGCTATAGGGACGGGAGGAATAGAATAGAAGATTGTGGGAGTCACGCCTCGGAGGCGCCTTGTTGGTGCTGCCCATTGGCTGCGGCGGCGCCCGCCGCAGCGCCCCGGGGCACGGACTCGAGGAACTCCACCACCGCCTGCGGGCGCGCACTGGGGACAGCAAACCTCTGCCCGCCAGAGACGGCTGCAGCAGGTGGGTACTAGGTGCGCGCCCTCAGCACGCTGACCTGTTTGAAGGCGCCTGTGCAGGTGGGCACCAGGTGCGCGCCCTCGTGCCTGAGCACCTGAGCCTGGCCCAGGCACTGGAGCAGCGCCTCCGTGCGCTCCCACGGCACCTGCACACCCCAGCGGCACAGCAAGCACGACGCGTTTTGATCTTCTTCTGCAAGCGCCACTAACAGAGCGGCTTCTTGCTGGCCAACGTGTGCCTCACAGCGTGCCCCAACCCTCGTGCCAAGCAAGCGCTTCGCCCCACAGCCCCCCCGCCTAAACCCACTGCGTGCGCCCCACCACGACCCACCAGCGTGTCCTTCTCCCCGTGCACCACCATCACCAGTGAGCCCCACCACAGGCAAGCAACGACTGCACGCGCTTAAACCATAGCGTGCCCCACCACGACCCACCAGCGTGTCCTTCTCCCCGTGCACCACCAAGGTCGGCACCGCCACGTGCCGCTCCTGCATCACGGCCGCGTACGACGGGTCGCGCGGCACAAAGCCCGCCACCTGCGCGTACAGCCACCGCGTCGGGGGCGCGAGGGCCAAGCCCGCCTTCACTCCTCAGGCCCCCACGACACGCACGCCGCTGGCCGCATGTCTGCAACGTGCGGGACTGTGCGACGGCGCGTCTGTGCGACAGGGGTGACACTGAGCTGCCATCCACTGGAAGCCTCATCTCCTATGCTTCACGCGCATGGGACCGCGAGTTCCCACCCCTGGCAGAGGAAAGGCAGCCTTCCGCACGAGAGGGGCGCCGCGCCCCAAGCGGGCACAGCGCACCAGGATGGCGAAGCGCGGCAGCGGCAGGCCGGCCAGCTGCTGCTGCACCTCGGGGTCGCCCAGGTGCGACAGCATCAGCGCCGCCGCCGTGGCGCCCTGCACACACGCACGCACGTGACGCCAGGGCGCACCGCAAGTGGCATGGTGCCAGGCCTGCACCCCGACAGCACGTCCTTCAAGCCGTCGCCTGCTCTCAAGCGCGCCACCCACCTGTGAGAAGCCCAGCAAGCCGTCAGGCTGGTGCTCCTTGATGGCCTCAACCAACACCTGGGGCGTGGCGTGCGGCGTGGCAGCAGGTGACGCATGCTCTGGCGTGGGCTGGTGCCTAGTCTGCCTCGCTGCTGATCCTTCCTGGAGCACAGGGAAGCGGGACCATTCACGCCCGCCCTGTTCCACAGCGTGGTGGGTGATGCGTGCCGTGACTGCAAGCCAGTGCCAACCAGCGCCGGTCACCTGCTGCGTCTGCTCCCAGCCCGTGTACTGCGCGGCCAGCGAGGGCCGCGCCGCCGGGCCCACGTCTTTCCACGTCCACCACGAGCGGCCGCCCGTCTCCAGGCCCTGCGCCTCGTTCACCTCGGCGCCCGGCAGGCCGGTGGACTGCAGGGCGAGCGCGAGGTAGGCACACGCGTTCTGAGCATGCGCGCCGCTGCAGTGGGACTTGCCGGGACTCCACAACCGGCTGCGCCGCACATGCGTGGAGGGCCTCTCTCACCTCAAAGGGCCCGTCCACGAAGACAAACTCCACGCGGGACTTGAGGCCCTTGCGCATCGACCCGATGCGGGAGCTGAAGCTGGACGCGTTTTGCGTGTAGCCGTGCAGGCAGAGGAGCTTGAGCTTGGACGCCGACGCCATCTTGCCTCCGCCTTTGCTGCTGTTCTTGGGGGCGGGGGCGGCCGAGGTGCGAGCGAGCGTGGCGGTGGCGGCAGCTGCGCTCGCCGGCGCCAACGCTGAGCGGGCTGTCCGGCACAATATGCTCCGAGCTAGCGTGGCCGTGGTGGCTGCAGCTGCGTTCAACGCCGCACGTGACCGGCTGGTCCGAGCGCAGGTGCGGGTGGAGGTAGGCGCGCGCTGCAGGGCGGCTGGCAGTCGCCTGGCTGAGGTGGTGGAAGCGGAAGCCGCTACCCCCGCGCGCATGCCGTTGTGCGCCTGTGAGCAGGCCTGGTGCGGCACTGACGAGCTGCGGCGTTCAAGGGCTTGCACTGTGACTGCTTGAGCGGTTCACGAAGGAGGGAGGAACAGCGCTCTGCGTCGGCCGCGACTGCTGCGGCGGGTGCGAAGAATTGTTGCAGTCCAGGGAGGCACCAAGCGACGCTGAGCAAGGGGGGTCAACTCCATCAGCACATGGCGTCCAGCACGGCGGCGAGCTCGTGAGGCTGCTTGAGCGGCACGAGCGCCGCCTCCTCGGGCGTGTACTCGGCCGCCAGCAACGACGCCACCTGCGCAACTCACACCCCAAGGCACACACTGGGGTCTGTACTAGCATCGGCGTACTGCACACTGCGGCCCCGCCCAGGCGTCCAAACAGATGCAAATCTAACACACCTGACTCCAGCGAGGTTGCTGTCACCCACTGGCAGTTGCGGTTGCGGCGGCAAGACAAAACCGTTGTGCGCACCTGCCCGTGCGCCTCGGCGATGTTGCTCTTGACGGGCTTGAAGAGGATGGCGTGCGTGGAGGGGTTGGGCAGGTACTGGCGCATCTTGCCAATGGTGGCCGGCAGCGCGCCCGTCAACGCCTCGTTCACCTGCACACGCAAACACACGCGTGAGGCGCTCATTGAGGCGCTTCTCAAGCGCCGTCCTGCTTGCTGCCAACGCCCTCCTCGCTGTGATGACGCAGCGCGTGGCCGTACACCGTAGCCACAACATGCAAGTTGGCACGCCGCTCCGCCCGCCTCCGCCGTGCCAGCACCGCCAAACAGCCAACAAGACCAAGGCCACACGCAAACCAGCTGCAGCGACGCTGCTCTTCGCGATCTAAGCGCCGCCGTCCACGCGCCCGCCCCCGCGCGGCCGCACCGTGTGCCTGCCGCCCGCCTCACCTTGGCGACGACCTCTGCGACCTTTTGTGGCGCTGCGAAGGCCTGCTCCCGCAGCGGCCTCTGCTGCTGCTGCTGCGCGTGCTGCGCCTGCGCCGCCACTCGCACGGCCGTGACCTTGGTGATGAAGCTGAGCATGGGCTCCACCGCCACCTTGGTGGCGGCCATGATGAAGGCCTCGCACACGCCCTTGAGCTGCTTCTCCAGCTCCTTCTTGCTGTCCACCTGCACACAAAGGAAAGGAAAAGGAAAAGGAAAGGGCGGCAGGCCCCGACAGCGAGCGCCTCAGCGTGGCTGCGGGTGTCATGCGGCCTCTGCGCCCCCGGCTGCGATGCGCCCGCCTGCCCACACGCCCAAACCGACGCATTGTCGCGTGTGGACGCCTCGCACGGCCCACCCACAAAGCCGCCTCTCCCAAGGCCTGCAGCGTCCCTCCCCACGCACACAGGCGCACCTGGTACGTGAGCACTCGCGCCTCGTCACAACACCATCCCCGCCCCCACCATTACCCGCGCCGCCCTCCGCGCCCCACAACACGCTTCCTGGTACGTGGGCAAACGCGGGCCGCCCCATTCTCGACCCACCGGCCCCCAAAGGCGCGCACAACGCCACCTCTCCCACGCCCGCGCCGCCCCTCCCCTTCCAAAGCGCAGGCACACCTGGTACGTGAGCACGCGCGGGCCGCCCGAGCCCAGCATGCGCACGACGGCGTTGTTGGAGCCCAGCGCGAACAGGCTCGTCTCGCCGGCCATGATGCGCCGCAGGTGCTCCCGCATGTGGCTGAAGTCCAGGTCAATGTCCACGGCGCTGAAGTCCACGTCGAACGGCGCGATTTGCTCGCGGAGGAACAGCAGGTGCTTGACCATGAAGAGCTGCGCGTCCAAGGGGCCTGAGCGGCGCGCTACCTGCCGGCTCGCCTGCGGACGACGCACGAGGACGACGGCGCGGCACAGCAATCCCATGGGGAGCTCTGCTCCCGGTCCAGAGGGAGAGCCCTGGTTGGGCACGCGTTTGGTGGTGGGTGCGTGTCTCCCGTGGTGGGGCGTGCGCGCGTGCGGCGCGCGCTGCCTACAGAAGCACGGCTCCAGCCCCTCGCTGGCGTGCAGAGAGGATGGGATGGGTGGGTCCAAACCGCACCTGCTGCACCGAGAGCGTACACGCCGACACGGCCTCCTGCGCCGGCCCCCCAAACGTCTTGCTCCCCCAATACCCCCGCACACAAACGCCCCCCGCACCTGCTGCACTGAGAGCGTACACGCCGACACGGCCTCCTGCGCCAGCCCCCCAAACGTCTTGCTGTCCACCGCCCGGTACAGCTTGGACAGGCACAGCAGCGTGGCGCGCAGCGGGGGGTACAGCAGCGAGTAGGGGTCGGGCGGCGGCCGCTGCGGCGCGCCCGGCGCCTGCTGCTGGCTGCCGCCGCCTCCCTGCACACGCACGCGCCCGACCACGCCAACGCCACATCACGGTCTTGTCACCCAGAGCAGCCGGTGTTTCCGCGCAGCGTTGCGCGGCCCACGCGCGCACACGAAAGGCGGCGCGAGGCGCCACTTGGCATCGCCTTCCGAGGTGCGCGGAGGCGCGCGGCGAGCGCACCTCTGACGCGGCGCCGCCGTTGGCGTCGCCGTTGCCGTGCGCTGCCGTTGCGCCGTCGCCGCCGCCGCCGTTGCTGCTGCCCGCCGCCGCCGCCGCCGCCGCCGCCGTGGGCGTGGTGCCCTGCGGCGGCGTCTGGATGGGCCGCTCCAGCTTGGCGGGGTAGTCCACGTCCTCTGCCGTGGGCACGTACGCCGCCACCTCCTCCTTGATGAAGGCCTGCGTTTGCACATCACCGTGGCCAGGGTTACAGCTCATGCGTCCGCTCCTCGCTAAGCTTCCAAGGGAGGCTCCTCGTTGAAGGCCGGCTGTCGAGCAGGACTTCCAGGGAGGGTCTGGATCAAGGCCGTGCTGTCAGGCTTGCTGTGGTGGGCGTGGGCCGGAGGGCGGTGTGGGAGCGAGGTGGGCAGGGGCCGCGCTGCTCACCTGGCAGCGGTAGATGATGCGCCCCTGCACGTCGGCCAGCGTGCGGTCCAGCATGGGACGCAGCGCCTCGCCGCCGCCGCCGCGCTTGGACAGCTGGTCGCCCAGCACCTACGTTGCCGGCCCACATCGCATGCACGCCAATCGCACGCCAATCGCCGCGCAACGCCGCCCGCACGTCGCCACCGCCATGCGTGTGGCCGGTGGAGGGACCCCACGGGTCAGCATGGGAAAAGAGTGCAAGCCTAAGACGGAGCGCGCACCTCGTGCTTGAGCACGTCGGCCAGCTCGCACAGCTCGTCAATGTCCTGCATCACCACCACCTGTGGGGGCACGACACCGCACGCGCGCCAAGCACTCCGCTTACCGCATGCTTCCCTCCCTCCTCTGAGCACCACTTACGCACGCCCTGAGCGCACCCTTCCCATGCGTGCAAGCCCCAAGCCCTGACCTGCGGCCTCAGCACGTCGTACAGCAGCATGCACAGCGGCTCGGCCAGCGCCTGCAGCGCGTCCTGCGCCGCCTGCTGCTTGGCGCTCGTCGCCACCATGACGCCGCCGCCGGGCCGCGACGAGGGCACGACGGGCATGGGCGAGGGCATGGCCGGCGGCGGGAAAAAGTGCTCGAAGAGCTGCCACTCGAGCTGGCACACGCGCAGCAGGTGCTCGCAGCCGAGCCGCGTGGTGCGGGTGAGCGACTGGCCGGCCAGCTCGGCCTGCAAGCGCTGCG
>VFQP010002354.1_pt1 | contig 21354 bp, 23 predicted proteins | sample 3512351 | NCBI WGS metagenome assembly VFQP01 (sample SAMN10412372, study PRJNA504923) | tailings metagenome | isolation source: Relicate 1 Philex TSF1 revegetated site | place: Philippines: Tuba, Benguet | collected 2017-08-29
TTATTTATTTAAGTGAAGAGATTAAGATGATTTGTGAATTACTTAAACTCTTCATTTTTTTATATTTCAAAAATTTCTCCCAGTTTCGGTAAAACCAGTTCAATATTTTTATCAGCAAAATGCTTTACGGCGTCATCATGATTAATCTCAATAGGCGGAAAAGTATCAAAATGACATCCGATCACTTTTGGTGTTTTTAATAATTCTGCTGCTGCAAATGCTGCTTTTCTTGCACACATTGTATAGTGACCTCCAACCGGAAGAATAGACAAATCCAAATGACCGAAAAGCTTAGGAAAAAGTTCCATGTCTGCCATTACCCCTGTATCTCCTGCCAAATACACGTTTTTACCTTCAGGAAGCCTGAAAATATATCCTACAGGAACACCGCCGTACGTTCCGTCCGGAAATGAGCTTGTATGATGCGCAGGAACCATAGAAATCTTCAGGTCTCCTATTTTTGCTGATCCTCCAAGATTGATATCAATTTTATTCTGTGCATTGTCAAAATATCCACAGATTTCAGGAACAGCGATAACAGCTGCTTCAGGGTGCTCTTTTAAAACCTCTCCCACATCAGCAATATGATCTTCATGAGCATGGGTCAGGAGAATATAATCAATTTTCTGAGCAGTAATATCAAATCTTGACTGCTCCTTCTGATAGTTGTAAAAAGGATCGCAAAGAAATGTTTTTTCTTTATACGTGAATAAAAAACAGTTTTGTCCTAAGAATTGTATTTTCATTTTTTAATTTTTATTATTAGTTAAAATAATTTAATCCGACAGCCATTAAAACCGCCATCATCAAAGTCATGATTCCTACCTGCTTCAGGAAGGGATCAAGCTCTCTCGGTTCTTTTACTGCCATAATCTGACGACGGATCTTCATTAATGGCAGGAATAAAATCATCACAATAAATACTTTATAATTACCGGATTCTATAAAGCCATTTATTCCCAAAAAAACAAGAATGAGGATCAATGGAAGCTGTAGCAACACGATTTCATAAATCATTGCACTTCTGAATCCTATTCTTAAAGCCAGGCTGTTTTTCCCTGAAAGCCTGTCACTTTCTATATCCCGCATATTGTTTAGATTCAAAACAGCCATACTCATCATTCCGATTGCTGTTGCAGGGAGTAATATATCCCACGAAAAAGTTTTGGTGAAAAGAAAATAACTTCCGCCCACAGAAACCAATCCAAAAAATATAAAGACAAACAGATCTCCCAAACCCATGTAACCATAAGGTTTCTTTCCGACAGTATAGCCAATTGCCGCTAAAATGCTTGCTGCTCCCAGTCCGATGAAGATATAAAACTCATTAATATAATCCGGAATAAATGCAGTATATAAAAGTGCAACAGTTGCAACAAAAGATAAAACAGAAAAAATAATTACTGCATTTCTCATCTGTTTTGCCGTAATTTTGCCGGATGCTACTGCTCTTGCTTCTGCTTCGCCAATCCTGTTTTTATCTGTTCCTTTGATGCCGTCGCCATAATCATTGGCGTAGTTAGACAGAATCTGATACAGTAATGTCACCAGAATAGCCAGTGCAAAAATCTCCCAGTCCCAGGTTCCGCCCTGTTCCCAAAGCCTCCATTTTGCGATGAAAGATCCCATGATAATTCCGCTTAAAGAAAGTGGTAAAGTTCTCAGCCTTGCGGCTTTTATCCAGTCTGACATAAATATTTTTTAACTTTTTTCGGAAGTTTCTATTTTATAAATAATATTATTGAAAAGCTTTTTAATTTCAGAAAAATTCAGAGCTGAAATCCCGAATTTTCCGGCAGAAGTATAAAACGTGATACTTCCCAGATTACTTTTCTTTTGCCAAAAATACTGAGAAATTTTCACAGTCTGAATCTTGTCTATTTCAAAAGTTCTGTAATGAACATCCCAGAAACCGGAACGCAGCCTTATAAAGTTTTCGTTATAAAACAACCTGAGATTCAGATACGAAAAAACAATGACCGTTTCTAAGATCACAAAAACCATAATAACAACTTCCCAGTAATTAATTATTATTCTTTTGTCAATCAAAAACACTATTAAAAAAGGAAATAAAACCCAAATTAAATGATTGACAATCAACATCCTGTAATTAGGTTTAAGAAAATTATCAAACTGCGGTATCTGGTTCCATATTGAGCCGATCAAATGCTCTTTTTCTTTAAGGCTGATTCCCGGAACTGAAGAAATATTTTTTTCATTTTCATCTTTTCCTATCTGCAGAAATTTTACCAGAGACACATTCATTTTTTTCTGGATCCAATTCTGAATTTCGGTGACTACCTGAACTTTTGATTTGGTTACAATGGCATTTTTTGTGCTGAATAATCCATATTCAAAAGAATAATTCCGGTAATTTTCTTCTACTTTGAAATTAAAATACCGAATGATTGTCCTTACAGAATTTACCAAAACACCAAGGATCAAAACCACGATGATCATTCCTGATAAAATGGGTAATGAATAACTGAGTACATTTTTTTCAATTTGATTATAATCAATCTCAGCATCCAGTTCAGCCTTTTTGAGAAAGTCATTGAGCTGCGTAATTCCATAAATTACCAAACTTATCAATGCAAAAAAGCTTCGGACATAATTGGCGGTCAGTCCATATTTTAAAATACTTATATTGGAAATCCTGAACTGCTGTTTGACAGGAACTTCTGTTGCATCATCAGAATCAATATATTCATTTTGTATTTCAATATTTTTATCTTCGAGCAGATAAGTCTTTAAGTCATAAGCATTCTGTCTGGACAAAGCAGAAATAGAAACTTCTTTTTCGGAACTTCCCGGACTGTCTACTTCCAGTTTAAAAATATTAAACAGTTTATGAATAAAAGGTTGGGAAATATTAACTTCCTGAATATTCCTGATCTTTATTTTGGTATAAGATTTATTGATAATTCCTTTATGAATGATAAATTCCTCGTTCTTAGCATCAATATAATATCTGAAATTGTAATATTGTAAAACAGCAGATGTACCTAGAATAGAAAGTACAACAGAAACAATTAAAAAAACAACCCAAAGGTCAAATTTTTTATCTCGGAAAAAAAACAAGAAAATAAAAATCCACGAATTTTTAATCACTTCGCCCGTGTTATAGAGAAACAGCAAAGCAATCCCGATTTTGGACTGCCTTTGGGGAGTAAAAAAAGAATTAAATTTCTCCTCCATCTTCATTATTTTCGGATGAAATTGTATTCATAATCAGATTATTGATTCCTTCTGCTTTTTCTTCCGGCAAACCATGAATAGAAATATCACCGCTATTCACGCCTGCTGTATAAACAGAAACTGATTTTAAATTTAAAATCTTTGAAAACCATCCCTGTTCCACTTTTATATGCTGAATCCTTGCAAATGGAATGATGATGATACTTCTTTTCAGCCAGCCGTACTGATAAACGATATCGTGCTGACGCACGGCATATTTCCTGAATTTGAAACCGATAACTGAGCTAAGAAAAACATATACAATCAGAAAAAGAAACAGTGATGCAACAGCAATAATCTGCCATCCTGTAAAATTTTCACTGAGAAAATAGTAAGAAACTAAAAAAGCAGAAATGACAAATATTGAGAACAAAACATTATTAAGTAAAATGACGTTGAGATATTTCGGCGAGACAGAAGTCATCTCCAGACTTTCAAAATCTGGGATTTCTATGTCAAAAATCTGCGGGTTCTGAAAATTTTGTTCCATGTATTAGAAATTGACAATTAGTTTAGGTTTTAGCATAGTGCAATAGATCAGCATCAAAAAACCGAAAATCAGATAGTAAGATTGCCTAGGAGAATAATTGATCAGTTTATTCCAGAAATCAGCATTTGCATAATTATACTGTTCCATATTGATGTAAGTCATATAACCGGTTCCACAGGTAACATAATCTGCTTTTTCTGGATGCTTTTTATGAAGTAAATAAAAACTATTCGTTTCATCCATATCAAAACCATATATTTCCTGTTCTGTTTTCAGCATAATATTAAGCAAACCAACAATATCTGCATATTTGTTGTTATTGGAGAGCTGAAACCGTATTCCGGTTTGATCTACATTACTTTTTTTGAGTTGATTGATTTCTCTGATAAAAAATTCTTCAGTTTTCTTATCAAAGTGAGGTGCTACATTAATCGTTTTATAACTCCAGCCTTCTGTTGGAATCTTTGTATATTCCGAAATTTTTTCTCCTTTTTTGCTTTTGGCAGGAAGTCCGAGAGTTATAACTCTTAAGTCCATCTGATTATAAACAGGAGCTGCGTAATAGAGGAACAAAAGAGGAACTAAAAGCGCACTGATAAGTCCGGAAACATAATATATTTTCTTATGCTTTCTCATAATTTTAATTTGAACTTACTCATATTACAAAATAATAGGTAATGATTTACCATCCATTACCTATTACTCCTGATGTATATTTACGAGATCCACTGATCTTTTCCGAAATTCGGCTTTCTTTTTTCCAGAAAAGCATTTCTGCCTTCTTTCGCTTCTTCAGTCATGTAGGCTAAACGGGTTGCTTCGCCCGCAAAAACCTGCTGACCAACCATTCCGTCGTCCGTGAGATTCATGGCAAACTTAAGCATTCTGATGGAAGTCGGAGATTTGGCTAAAATTTCCTGTGCCCATTCATAAGCTGTGTCTTCCAACTCATCATGAGGAATTACAGCATTCACCATTCCCATTTCAAAAGCTTCCTGCGCAGAATAATTTCTTCCTAAAAAGAAAATTTCTCGGGCTTTTTTCTGTCCCACCATTTTTGCAAGATAAGCAGAACCGTAACCACCGTCAAAGCTTGTCACATCAGCATCGGTCTGTTTAAAAATTGCGTGTTCTTTACTGGCAAGCGTTAAGTCGCAAACTACGTGAAGAGAATGACCGCCTCCGACAGCCCAACCCGGAACTACCGCAATCACTGCTTTTGGCATAAAGCGGATAAGACGCTGTACTTCCAGAATATTCAGTCGGTGTCTTCCATCTTCTCCTACATATCCCTGATGTCCTCTTGCTTTCTGATCGCCTCCGCTGCAAAAAGCCCAGCCTCCGTCTTTCGGACTTGGTCCTTCACCTGATAGCAAAACCACACCAATAGAAGGATCTTCTGAAGCATCATAAAACGCATCATACAATTCTGAAGTCGTTTTTGGTCTGAATGCATTTCGCACTTCCGGTCTGTTGAATGCAATTCTTGCAACACCATTGCATTTTTTATAAGTAATATCTTCGTATTCTTTTGCGGTTTTCCACTCAATCATTTTGTTAAAATTTTCCTCAAAGATAAGGAATTGATGAGAGATTTTAACATTTTCAAAAGACTAAACTTTACAAAGATATCTTATTTCTTATCAACAAAATTTCCTCTATATCTTGTAAAGTAAAATTTTTGGCTTTCAGTAAAATTAAAAGGTGATACATCAGATCTGCCGCTTCATTTTTAAACAGGTCATCATTGCTGTCTTTGGCTTCAATAACCACCTCTACGGCTTCCTCTCCCACTTTCTGAGCCATTTTATTGATGCCTCTCTGAAACAGGGAATACGTGTAGGAACTTTCGGTTTTTTCATCAATTCTTTGGCCTATTTTTTCTTCCAGTTCATACAGAAAACCTTTAGAATCTTTATCGCCAAAACAACTGAAGCTTCCGGTGTGGCAGACAATGTTCGTAGGAATTACTTTAATTAAAATTGTATCCTGATCGCAGTCTACGGCAATATTTTTAACCTTTAAAAAATTTCCGGACTCCTCACCTTTTGTCCAAAGTCGGTTCTTGGAACGGCTGAAAAAAGTTACAACTCCTTCTTTTTTGGTTTTTTCAAAAGCTTCTTCGTTCATGTAACCCAACATTAAAACCTGTAACGTTCTGTCGTCCTGAATAATCACCGGAACCAAGCCTTCACTTTTATTAAAATCAATATTCATCGTACTGCAATTTTTTTAATTTTTAAATTATTTTTCAGATCCTGAATCTGCATTTCTCCAAAATGGAAAATACTTGCCGCCAAAGCTCCAGTTGCTTTGGTCTGATTAAAAACGGCTTCAAAATCTTCTGTTTTTCCGGCACCTCCCGAAGCAATGACGGGAATATTTACACTTTCGGAAATTAACTTCGTTATTCTGAGGTCAAAACCGTTTTTTGCACCATCGCCATCCATCGAAGTGAGAAGAATTTCTCCCGCACCCAGTTCTTCTGCTTTCTTTGCCCAGTCTGATGTCTTCAGATCCGTTATTTCTCTTCCTCCTTTCACATGAACCCAGTCTGATCCGTTTACCAATCTTGTATCTATTGCAACCACAATACACTGGCTTCCAAATTCTTGTGACAGCTCCGAAATTAATGCCGGATTTTTTACCGCTGAAGAATTGATACTGATCTTATCTGCTCCGGCTTCCAAGAGTCTTCTTACATCTTCCACTGTTGAAATTCCGCCGCCGACTGTAAAAGGAATACTTAATTCTGCTGCAATTTTCTGTACCAGTCCGGCAAAAGTTTTCCGTTCTTCTATCGTTGCGATAATATCCAGAAAAACCAGTTCATCTGCGCCTTCTTTTTCATATCTTTTGGCAAGTTCTACAGGATCTCCCGCATTTCTCAATCCTTCAAAATTAATTCCTTTTACCGTAGTTCCGTCTTTGATATCCAGACACGGAATGATTCTTTTTTTAAGCATTATCAATAAAATTTTGGAGTTGCTGCAAACTGATTTTTCCTTCATAAATTGCCTTTCCGATAATCGTTCCGGAACAGCCGATGTTTTTCATTTGTTCAACATCTTCAATGCACGAAATTCCGCCGCTTGCAGTTAACTGAACCGCTGTTTTTTCTACAATTTCTCTGTACAATTCGTCCGATGCACCCTGAAGCATTCCGTCTTTGGAAATATCCGTACAGATCACGTTTTTAATTCCTTTATTTTTATATTTGAGAATAAAATCGATCACGTCCAATTGGCTTTGTTCCAGCCAGCCCGAAGTTTTTATCTTTCGGTTTTCACAATCGGCTCCGAGAATGATTTTATCGGAACCATATTTTTCAATCAGATCAAAACAGAAATCAGGATCCTGAACCGCAATACTTCCGATGGTAATCTGCTTTGCTCCCGAATTAAAGGCAATTTCAATGTCTTCCAGGGTTTTCAGTCCGCCCCCAAAATCAATTTCCAGAGAAGTTTCTTTCGCAATGGCTTCCAAAACTTTTTGATTAACAATATGCCTGGATTTTGCACCGTCAAGATCCACCAGATGAAGATATCGGATGCCAAAACTTTCAAATTCTTTGGCGACTTCAAGCGGATTTTCATTGTATATTTTTTGGGTATCGTAATCTCCTTTCGACAAACGGACGCATTTTCCGTCGATGATGTCTATAGCGGGAATAATTTTCATATTCAGTTTTATTGTTTTAAAAAGTTTTCCAGTAAACGGCTTCCAACATCTCCGGATTTTTCGGGGTGAAACTGCATCGCGTAAAAATTATTCTTTTGCAGAGAAGCGCTGAACGGGAGAATATAATCGCAGACCGACGTCGTATTTTCAGATAATTCGCAGTAGAAACTGTGAACAAAATACACATCGCTGTTTTCTTCAATCCCTGAAAATATTCCGGATTTAAAATCTGAAATCGTATTCCATCCCATGTGCGGAACAATATTCTTTGCAGGGAACTTTTTTACATCGATATCAAAAATTCCCATTCCGACTGTATTTCCTTCTTCATTCTTTTTACACATGAGCTGCATTCCCAGACAAACGCCTAAAACCGGCTGTTTTAAAGTAGGAATTAACTGATCCAGACCTTTTTCCTTTAGTAATTTCATGGTGGAAGATGCTTCACCCACTCCCGGAAAAATCACTTTATCGGCTTTTCTTATCAGGTCAAAATCATCGGTTACCACAGATTCTACATTTAATCTGTTCAATGAATTCTGTACGGAACTGACGTTTCCGCCGTTGTATTTGATGATCGCAATCATTATAAACTTCCTTTGGTCGATGGTAAATTAAAATTCTTATCGGTCTGTTTTACTGCCATTTTTACCGCTTTGGCAAATGCTTTAAATACAGATTCAATCTTGTGGTGTTCGTTGTCTCCTTCCACTTTAATGTTGAGATTGCATTTTGATGAATCGGTGAATGATTTAAAGAAGTGATAAAACATTTCTGTCGGAACATCGCCAATCTTTTCGCGTTTGAAATCCGCTTCCCACATTAACCACGGTCTTCCTCCGAAATCAATTGCAACCTGCGCCAAACAATCATCCATCGGAAGCAGGAAACCGTAACGTTCAATTCCTTTTTTCTTTCCCAAAGCTTTTAAAACAGCTTCACCAAGAACAATTCCTGTGTCTTCAATGGTGTGATGCTCATCAACCTGCAAATCTCCTCTGACATTAATTATAAGATCTAAATTTCCGTGTTTGGGAATCTGTTCGAGCATGTGATCAAAAAAATGTAATCCGGTCGAAATTTCAGAGGTTCCGCTTCCATCAAGATTAACTTCAACTTCAATTTCTGTTTCATTGGTTTTTCTTGAGACTTTGGCTTTTCTCGGAATATTCGTTAAAAACTGTGCGATTTCGCTCCAGCTTTCCGTAGTTAAATCAGCTTCATCATTCTGAACTTTACTGATCAATATAGATTTGGATCCTAAGTTTTTTGCCAACTGAATATCTGTAAGCCGGTCTCCGATCACAAATGAATTTTCAAGATCGTAGTCTCCGTAAATATATTTTCCCAACATTCCGGTTCTCGGTTTTCTTGTCGGCAGGTTTTCACTTTCAAAACTTCTGTCGATCAGAATATCACTGAAAACAATTCCTTCATTTTCGAAAGCTTTTAACATTTTTTCCTGTGGTTTGATGAAATCCTCATAAGGAAAACTTTCGGTTCCCAAACCATCCTGATTGGTTACCATTACCAATTCAAAATCAAGTTCTCTGGCAATTCTGGACAGATTTTGAAAAACTCCGGGATAAAATTCCAGCTTTTCAAGAGAATCAACCTGAAAATCTGTTGGCGGTTCTAAGATTAACGTTCCGTCACGGTCTATAAATAATACTTTTTTCATTTTAATTTTTACTTATTCTAACCTCACAGGTTTTAAAAATCTGTAAGATTTCAGATTAATTAAATACTTTTTAAGATGTTAATCAGCTTATTGTTTTCTTCTCTATTACCCACATTAATTCGGATACAATCCGGAATCTGCGGACTTCTTTTACTCGTCAGAATTTCATTTTCCAGTAATTTCTGGTATACATTATAAACATTTTCAAACTGAATCAGGAAGAAATTAGCTTCGGTCGGAAACACTTTTTTGATGCAATTTATTGTCACTAATTCATTTCTCAACCAGGAAATTTCATTTAAAGTATTTTCTGTATTAGATTTTATACATTCTTTATTACTAATAATTTCTGATATTTTATTTAAACTTAAAGAATTAATATTGTATGGAGATTTTACTGTATTGATCAATTGAATAATCTCTTTCGAAGCATATGCAATTCCGACTCTTGCTCCAGCCATTCCCCAAGCTTTGGAAAACGTCTGAAGAATGATAAGATTAGGAAACTTCTCCAACAATTCAATACACGATTTCTTTCCTGAAAATTCGATGTAAGCTTCATCAACCACAACAATTCCTTCAAAATTCTGAATGTAAAATTCAATGTCTTCGATTGAATTTCCGGTAGGATTATTGGGCGAACATAAAAAGAAAACTTTTGGTTTTTCCTCTTTTGATATTTTTAAAAACTCTTCTTTATCGATTTCAAAATTTTCATCCAGATTCAGTTTAACCACTTTATTTTCATTGACTGAGGCATAGAATCCGTACATCGTAAAAGAAGGATTCATCATCAGAATGGCATCTTTCTTTGGTTCACAAAAAACTTTCACGATAAGATCAATCAGTTCATCGCTTCCGTTTCCGACTGCAATTTGTTTTGGTGAAACGTTTTTAAATGCAGCCAATTTTTCTTTCAATTCTTTCTGGGTAGAATCCGGATAACGGTTCAGTTCTCCGAACGCGCTTTCATTCGCATCCAGAAAAACAGGATTTTCAAATGTATTGTTGTCCCTGAAACTCACATAAGGCTGCAGTTCCAGAATATTTTTTCGTACTAAATCTTTGATATTAAATTTTTTCATTCTGTTTTTTTTAATCTGATACTTACTGCATTTTTGTGAGCGAATAATCCTTCTGCTTCCGCCATCACTTCAATTGTTTTTCCTAAATTTTTCAATCCCTGTTCCGACAGATTCTGGAAAGTAATTTTCTTCACGAAACTGTCAAGAGAAACCCCGCTGTAATTTTTCGCAAAACCGTTCGTCGGAAGGGTGTGATTGGTTCCGCTTGCGTAATCTCCCGCACTCTCGCAGGAATAATTTCCTAAGAACACAGAACCTGCATTCTGAATTTTCGAAATATATTTTTCAAAATCATTAACGGCTAAAATCAAGTGTTCCGGAGCGTACAAATTGCTGAATTCCAAAGCTTCATCTATTGAATTCAGTAAAATAAAGTGACTGTTTTTTAAAGATCCTGCTGCCATTTCATTTCTCGGAAGTGCTTCAAGCTGTTTTTGGGTTTCCAGAATGGTTTCATTAAGAATTTTCTCGTCTGTGGACAGGAAAATCACCTGACTGTCGCTTCCGTGTTCTGCCTGAGAAAGCAAATCTGCTGCACAAAATTCTTGAACCGACTTTTCATCGGCAATCACAAGAACTTCACTCGGTCCGGCAGGCATATCAATAGCAATATTGTAGTTTTGCGCATATTCTTTAGCGGCAACAACATATTGATTTCCAGGTCCGAAAATCTTGCAGACATTTGGAATGCTTTGTGTTCCGAAAGTCATCGCCGCAATCGCCTGAGCGCCTCCTGTCTTGAAAATCTGCGTTACTCCGCACAATTTTGCTGTATATAAAATGGCAGAATTTATATTGCCATTTTTATCGGGTGGCGTACAGAGAATAATTTCTCTACAACCCGCTAACTGAGCCGGAATGGCAAGCATTAAAACTGTAGAAAACAACGGAGCTGTTCCTCCCGGAATATAAATTCCTACTTTTTCAATGGCTCGGTTTTCTCTCCAGCAAACGACTCCTTTTGTCGTTTCTATTTTTTCGACTGTCGGAATTTGTGAAGCGTGAAACTTGGTAATATTCGATTTTGCTTCCTGAATGGCTGTTTTCAGTTCTTCGCTGATCAGATTTTCAGCGGCTTTAATTTCTTCTTCAGAAATTTTAATATTGCATATTTCAGCGGAATCAAATTTTTTAGCAAATTCAATCAGCGCCTGATCTCCGTTGTTCTTTACTTCATCGAAAATTCTTGCTACGATTTCTGCTAACTGTTCCCTCTTTATTACCGGTCTTTTTGTTAATTCAGACCATTTTTCCCTTTCAGGATATCTTTCTACTTGCATATTAAATCACCATTTTATCTATTGGAATTATTAAAATATCCTGCGCTCCTTTTTCTTTCAGTTCATCAATCACTTCCCAGAAACGCGCTTCGTCTATCACAGAGTGTATACTACTCCATCCTTCTTCCGCTAACGGAATCACGGTAGGACTTTTAAGTACTGGAAGCGCTTTTGAAACTTCTCCGATCTTGTCGTTCGGAAGATTCATGAGAATATATTTTGAATTTTTTGCTTTAAGAACGGCTTTAATTCTGAAGAGAAATTTCTCAAGAATTCTGGTTTTTTCTTCATCCAGTCTGAATGTTTTTGCCAGAACAGCTTCGGAAGTAAGAATGGTAACGGTTTCTCTCAATCCGTTTTTGAAAAGGGTACTTCCTGAGCTTACGATATCGCAGATTCCGTCGGCAAGTCCAATGTTCGGAGCTATTTCTACAGAACCTGAAATGATGTGAATATCCGCTGAAATATTATTTTTATCCAAAAAGGTTTTCAGGGTATTAGGATAAGAAGTGGCAATTTTTTTTCCCTGAAAATAGATGATCTCATCGGTTTCAATTTCTTTCGGAACCGCCAGAGAAACTCTGCATTTTGAAAATCCTAAACGCTGGACAATTTCAATATTTTTCTGCTTTTCTATCAGAAGATTTTCTCCCACAATGGCAATATCTACCACTGCATCTTCCAGATACTGAGGAATATCAGAGTTTCTGAGATACATGATTTCCATCGGGAAATTTTCTACGGAAACTTTTAGCTGGTCTTTTCCGTTATTAACAAAAATACCGCAGTCTTTTAACAACTGAAGCGATTCTTCGTAAAGTCTGCCGCTTTTCTGTATGGCTATTTTTAATTTACTCATTTCACTTTTTTGTTGTGCCTGAGTAAAAGGAGGGTTTGGAAATAAATTGCCCGGGATAAATTTAGAAACAAAAAACCGCCTGTTTACTCAGACGGTTTTAATTATTTTGATTTTTAACATAAGTACATATCAATCAATTCCGTCTTAGCAGAGATGATGATAATGATGTACTGTTAAAAAATTCGGTTTCATTGTTGAAAATTGTGGTACAAATGTAGAGCTTATTTTTAAAATGCCGAAAAATTTACGAAATAATTTTTCTGTAGAGATTCATCAGATCATGGGCAATTGGTTCGTCACTGAACTTCTGGACAAACTCAAAACCCTTATCAGCACGACGTTTGCGTTCGGATTCATTGTCCCACAAAAATTTAATTTTAGACTGGATATCAAGATGATTTTTTGGATCTACGTACACAGAATCTGGACCTCCTGCTTCGGGAAGGCAACTCGTATTGCTTGTAATAACCACTGTTTTTGAAAATAAAGCTTCTATAACAGGAATTCCGAAACCTTCAAAAAAGCTTGGATAAACAAAAATATCTGCAAGCTTGTAAATTACAGCGAGTTCATCCATAGAAACTCCTTCAAGAAACTGTACACTGATTTTATGCTGCAGAACAAACTGTTCTACTTTTCTGAAATACTTGGTTTTTTTTCCGACAACAACCAACGGAATGTTGGTATCTTTTAATGCTTTAACAATATTCAGCAGATTTTTCCGGTCTTCAATGGTTCCGACATTGAGAATAAATCTTTCCGGAAGACTAAATTTTTCTCTGGTTTTCTGAATCAATTCTTGGGATTGCTGTTCTTTGAAAGACTTATGGCAACCCTGATAAATCACTTCGATTTTAGATTCGGAAATTTTTAAAAACTGAATAATATCACGCTTGGTCTGTTCCGATATGGCAATGATTTTATCTGCGGAATTTGCGGCTTTTCTAAATTTCCAAAAGTGAATTTTACGATCGAAAAAAGAATAATACTGCGGATAACGTACAAAAATAAGATCGTGAATGGTCACAATTTTTTTGATTGGTTTTTTATCCCACTTTAAAGGGAGTTCACCGGATAATCCATGAAAAATGTCGGCATTTAGTTTTTGTGCGTCCTTACCCATTTTAAGCTGTCGGGACATTGTTCCTTTAGAAGTTTCCACAAAACAAACACCGGGATTTTCTAAAATATCAGATCCTCTTTCTGACTTGTTTTTATTTAACAGAATGTATTCGTTTTCAGGAAAATATCTTGCTAAAATTCTTACCAGATCACGGGAATAGTTTCCTAAACCTGAGGTATTGTGAAAAAACCTTTTGGCATCAAATGCTATTTTCATCCTCTGGTTTTATAATGTTTTGTGTAAGCTGTTTTCTTTTCCAGTGTTCTGATTTTTTACTGTATAGAAAAAACTTCCCAAGTTTGTATTTGAACACCATTTTATTTTCGTAATGCGGTGCTAAAAAACGGTGCGGTATATCCGGGTTTTCAGAAAGACACTGTCTGATAGATTCTGTATAAACTGTTGGACCTGTAGTTTTATGTACATTATGAGGATAAGGATTATTCCTGATGTTATCAAGAATATTTTCTAAAGTTTTCTGTAAAAACGGGTGTCCGGCTTCGTAAACCAGACCCCATTGCACATAATATGTAGGCGGAATTTCATCCGTGACCAAAGCCACATCATCCTCCCGAATCAGATTTCGCAGAGGGATATTAATTCCGCTGTCTATATCAAGATAAACTCCTCCTTTTTTGTAAAGAATGGCATATCTGAAAAAATCCGCTTTGGCAGCTCCAATTGTAAGTCTGTTGTAAGATTTCAGATATTCAGGCGGAAACTCATCTTTAAAGAATGCCTGAATTCTGTTATCATCATAAAAATGATAAGTATACTCAGGGTTTTTTCTGAGCATTCTTTTAATATGAAATTTTGTAAGCCAAGGAAGCTTATCTGTTTTAAATGTCTGAAATATCTGTTTCGGAATTGCCATCTGCAAAAAATTTAAACCGCTACATTATTTTCTCTCAACGCATCGTTCAGAGAAGTTTTTTTATCGGTTGACTCTTTTCTCTTTCCTATAATCAATGCACACGGAACCTGATATTCTCCTGCAGGAAACTTTTTGGTATAACTTCCAGGGATCACCACCGAACGGGCAGGAACCCTCCCTTTGATCTCAACTGGAGTTTCGCCTGTAACATCAATAATTTTTGTAGATGCCGTTAAAACAACATTAGCTCCCAAAACAGCCTCTTTTTCCACATGAACACCTTCTACAACGATACATCTCGAACCTACAAAGCAATCATCTTCAATGATAACAGGTGCAGCCTGAAGCGGCTCCAGAACACCACCAATACCAACACCGCCACTTAAATGTACATTTTTACCGATTTGTGCACAGCTTCCTACCGTAGCCCAAGTATCTACCATCGTTCAAGAATCTACATAAGCACCAATATTTACATAAGACGGCATCATAATCACACCCGGCGCAATATAAGCTCCCTCTCTCGCGACTGCATGCGGAACTACCCTTACCCCTTTCTCAGCATATCCTTTCTTTAAAGGCATTTTATCATGAAATTCAAACGGTCCCACTTCAATAGTTTCCATTTTCTGGATCGGAAAATACATCACAACAGCTTTCTTTACCCATTCGTTTACCTGCCATCCGTTTTCTGTAGGCTCTGCTGTACGAAGTTCACCTTTATCTACCAAAGAGATTACTTCTCTAATCGCTTTCTGGCTGTCTTCGTTCTGCAATAGTTCTCTGTTATCCCAAATATTTTCAATAGTTTGCTGTAATGACATAATGATGTTTAAATTTTGTTAAAATAAATGCCCCCAAAGATACAAAAGTTTAGCTTAAAGAGAGAGTTTGCTCACAATATAAATAGAATAAGAAGATACATTAAAACAAAAAAAAGAGTCTATAAAACTCTCTGTGCATGCAAATATGCTTTGTTCCAGTAATTTTCGCTGAGAGAAGAAATGATTACTCCTTTTGAAGTGGAAGCATGAATAAATTTTATCTCTCCATCTTTTTCAATGGTATGAACAATTCCTACGTGCGAAACACGGGTTCCGCCTGATGTAGCAAAGAAAAGCAAGTCACCCGGCTTCACAGTTTCTATTTTGATAGATTTTCCTGCCAAAGCCTGATCTGCAGATCTTCTGGGAAGCTGAAAATTATTTTCCTGAAAAACTTTGACGGCAAAACCTGAGCAGTCAAATCCTTCAGAAGTATTCCCGCCAAATTTATAAGGTGCTCCTAAATATTTCTCGGCATCTTTTAAAAGTTCTTTTACTGATCCAGAAATTTTCCCTTCAAACTCTGAAAGCAACATTCTCGTATTCTCTTTTTTTACAGAACTGGTTTTGGAGTTTTTCGAAGATACTGCACTTTTAGAACTTCCACAGGAAACTAAAAAAACAGAAAACATCAGCGTAAATAATAAAAATTTGAATAAATCTTTTTTGGAAATAAACTGTCGCATATTAATTTGAAAATCAGCTATCTATTTAATAAAGCAAATATAGTTTAAAATTTTCAACTATACAATAACTATACTATAACTATATATAAACTATAATATAATAATTATTATAAATTAAATTATTCTTAGATTTGCAGGATTATATCTACTATGGCAACATACGAAAGCTTTATTAAACTTAACGGAACAATTGGAGATCTTGTTTTCTATAATCTTAACGGCAAGAATATTGTCCGCAGAAAAAGCGGTTTCAACAAAACGGCTTATAAAAAAAGTCCCAGCTATGAAAAAGTAAGACAAAACAGTTCTGAATTCGGACATTGCTCCAAAGTAGGAAAAGCAATACGCATCTGTCTTGCTGAATATATTGCAGAAGCACATGATGCTCTCCTCTATCAGAAGTTTGCAAAAACGATGACGGCCATTAAAGACTGTGATACAGTTTCAGAGAAAGGAAACCGAACCGTGAAGGCGGGTTTGAAAACCAATTCAGGAAAAAGACTATTACAGCAATTTCAGTTTGGGAATATTCCTGCAGTACCTGAAAATATACAAATTTATCTTGGCTTATGGGATAAAAACCTCAGCTTTGGCAAAGAAACAGATGCTGATGAGATGGATGTTGTAACCATAAAAATAGATTATAGTACCTATACTTCGGAATCTTTTAAGGAAAATATCAAATTACAGGAAAGTCAGTACGAAGTTAATTTTGAAAATCATTTTAATGAAGAAGAGGTTCTGCATTTTGTGTGCTTCAGAAAACACGGCAGAATCGTAAAAATGGGCTTTGCATAAAAAAATCGCCTGCAATAAATTGTCAGGCGATGAGATATATAATCAGTTTTCTATTTTTTATCTTTTGTTCCTTTCCAGGTTCCGGATCTTGCAGGAGTTGGAGATTCATTTACCCATGTTCCGGTTGCAGTTTTGTCCAGAGTTAATGTCCCTGAAAATTGTCCGTCAGCTGGTAAAACCAATTCTGCTGTCAGCTGTCCCGAATTGTTTAAAAAACCGGAAATATTGTAATTCTCATTTGTACTTTCAGAATACATGGTTCCTGTCACTTTTCCATCGCTGGCTACTACGAAATTCCAAAGTCCTTTCTGCGTTCCCTCGTACGTTCCTGACCAGGTTCCGATATAATCATAAATTGTTTCGTCGTTTGTACTACAGCCAATCAGTAAAAAAGTAGTCAAAAAAAGGAGAAAAAGTTTCTTCATAGTTTGCAATAGTTTATGAAATATGTTTAATTATTCAGTTTATTTTCAAAAACACCCGTAAAATTTTAAATATCATTTTCAAAATTCTGTCTATCTGTGCGCATTTTTGAATTGGACAAATATATCAATTTAATTTTATAGTTTTTCATTTTACTGTCAGATTTTAAAAAAATATGGTGAAAGACTTTTTTTATTAGGATTTTAATCATTTATATTAATTAATATTTTTATACCTGTTGATAATTAAGAGTTATTGACAGAAAATTTAAAAAAAATTTGCAAATCTGTGATAAATACTTACATTTGCAAAGTTGAAAAAACAGTCGGGGAATTAGCTCATCTGGCTAGAGCGTTAGACTGGCAGTCTAAAGGTGACGGGTTCGATCCCCGTATTCTCCACCAAAATTAAATCTAGAACCTTCCAAACTTTGGAAGGTTTTAATTATTTAAACTTATTTAAAAAAATCTATAATTGTTAAAATTCAGGTCTACTGATTATAAAAAACGTGTACCGAATACACGATACACGTCCTAACAAGATTGAATATATCAATAACTAACTATTTTTTATTTCCATCCGCCTCCTAAAGCCTGATACAAGTCTACCGCAGCTTTCATTTTGCTGTATTCCGCATTTGAAATATTAAGTTCGGCATTCAAAGAATTTACACTCGCATTTAGGACTTCAAGATAATTTGCCATTCCGTAATTGACAAGTTCCTGAGAAAAATCAACCGATTTTTTATAGGAATCCAGTTCTTTTTTCTTTAAATCAATGAAAGAATCCTGTACTGAGAAAACTTTGATGGCATCAGAAACCTCTTTTCCGGCATTTAAAACTGCTTTTCTGAAATTGAGATAAGCCGTTTCTTTATTTGCCTGACTCACCTCATAATTGGTCTTTATCTGTCTCCTGTTCAGAATAGGCTGCGCCAATCCTCCTACCACATTGGCAAAAAGCGAGTTTACGCTGAAGAGATGGTCAATATCAACCGACTGCACTCCTCCGCTTCCGGTAAGTCTTAAGGCAGGATAAAACTGTGCTCTTGCCGCATTGGTCAATTCGAATGCATTGATCAGATTAAATTCTGCCTGTATTACATCAGGACGGTTTGATAATAAATTGGCAGGAAAACCAACCGCCAAACTACTAGGAATTTTCTGCGCTTCTAATGAAGATCTTTCAATGGTCTGAGAAGGTATTCCCATCAAAAGACTCACTGTATTTTCGAGCAATGCAATCTGTGTATCTATATCAATAAGCAAAGATTTTGCATTATAAACCAATGCCTGACTTTGCTGTACTGCAACTTCGGTAAGAACACCTGCTTCTTTTAAAGCTTTAGTGGTTTCTAAATTATCTTCTCTTATTTTTATAGTTTCCTGAATAATTCTTTTCTGATCATCAAAAGTCAACAGCTGAAAGTAAGCTGATGCAACTGATGCTACCAAATCACTTTTTACCGCTTTATGAGCCGCCAAAGTTCCCAGATAAGCTGCAAGCTGTGCTTTCTGCTGGGATTTTAACCTTCCCCATATATCTGCTTCCCAACCAATTGTTGCTGTAATATCAAACTGATTGATATATCTACGTTCACCAATAATCTGCCCAAACTGCGTATTGATTGACTGAGTCTGAAATGTGTAATTGGGACCTACAGATAAGGTTGGCTCATACGCTGCTTTAGCCTGTTTCAGGTATGCTTCTGCAGATACAATATTTTGTACGGCGATTCTTACATCAAGATTATTCTCTAAAGCAGTGTCAATATGTTTCTGAAGAATAGGATCTGTAAAAATTTCTTTCCATGATACAGTGGCGATACTCATACTGTCCTGCGGAAGCATATCTGTACGAAAAAGCTTCTCATCAACTGCTGATCGAGGTCTTTCGTATTCTTTTCTTACCATGCAGGAAGACAAAACAGCTACTGTAAAAACCGAGAAAGCAGTTCCTTTTATTATTATAGATAAATTTTTCATTAATTAAATCTTAAAGATTTTACTCTGCTAAATTGATGTCTTCTTGTTTTATAGGCTTGATTTTCTCCTGTAGTGTCTGGAAAACCACATACAGAACAGGGATTACAAATACCCCCAATAGAGTACCTATCAACAAACCTATAGCCGCTCCGGTTGCGATGGATCTGTTTCCTACTGCACCGATTCCACTAGCCAAAACTAAAGGCAAAAGACCGAAAATAAACGCTAAAGAGGTCATCAAAATAGGTCTTAATCTCGCTTTAGCAGCGTTAATTGCAGAGGTGACAATACTTTCTCCGTGATGCCTTCTCTGTACTGCAAATTCTACAATCAAAATAGCATTTTTAGCAAGTAGTCCTACAAGCATAATTAAGGCAATCTGAAAATAAATATTGTTTTCCAATCCCATGATTTTCTGCCCGAAATATGCTCCCATAACTCCTAAAGGAAGAGAAATTACCACCGTTAAAGGAAGAATATAGCTTTCATACTGTGCAGCTAAAATAAAATAAACAAAAACAAGACTTAAAGCAAAAATAAGAGCTGTCTGTGAGCCGGAAGATAATTCTTCCCTTGATAAACCTGTAAATTCCACAGAATAATTCTGATCCAGAGTTTCTTCGGCAACCTGCTGTACAGCAGCAATAGCATCCCCTGAACTGTAACCGGGCGCATTGGCTCCTGTAATCTTTACAGATGTAAAAAGATTGTAACGTCCTACAGACTGAGGTCCATATGTCCTGTTAAGACTTACAAACTGTGAAATCGGAGCCATCTCTCCCTGCGCTGTTTTTACATAAAGCTGATTAAGGCTTTCTGCATTTTCTCTATTTTCAGGCAGAGCCTGAACCATTACCCTGAACTGCTTTCCATACTTTGTGAAATCTGCACTGTAAACCCCTCCTATATAGCCCTGCATCGTTTCTAAGATAGAATTAACAGAAACCCCTTTTTGTTTAGCCAAAGGAACATTGATTTCCATTTGATACTGAGGATATTTTGTATTAAATGAAGTTTGTGCAAATTCAATTTCCGGTCTTTTCATCAAATTCCCGATCAATTCGTTGGTCTTATTGTCCAGCTCTGCAACTTCACCTCCTGCTCTGTCTAACAGTACCATCTCAAAACCTGCGCTATTACCAAATCCCGGAACGCTCGGAGGCTGAAAAAATACAACTTTGGCATCAGGAACTTTACCTGTAAGTCCGAAAAGTTTTTTTGTAATTTCTTCAGAAGAAAGCCCATGACCTTTTCTTTCGTCAAAAGGCTTAAGTTTCACAAATGCAAGACCGTTATTACTTCCGTTCCCTGAAAGCAATCCCCTTCCTGTAGAAATAGTTACATTTTGTATTCCCGGAATCTTAAGTGCATCTGCCTGTAAGGTTTTCAATACATTGTAAGTTCTTTCCATAGATGCACCCGGAGGAAGTTGTACATCAGTAAAGATAATACCTCTGTCTTCTGTAGGTACAAAACCCTTTTTCATTGTGGCACTTGTCCAGTAAATAATTCCGGCTGTTATTCCAAAAATAACCAAAGTTACCCATTTATGCTTGATAAGAAATGTAAATCCTCTTGCATAACGCTCCGTAGCTGATTTGAAAGCAATATTAAATTTATAAAAGAACTTCTGAATAAAGTTTTTCTTTTTATAATCTTCATGGTGTGCATCATGAGGTTTTAAGAATAACGAACACAAAACCGGGCTTAAAGTAAGTGCATTAACCGCTGAAATCATGATGGCGATAATAAGCGTAATACCAAACTGCTGATAAAAAACTCCGGTAGGTCCCGTAATGAATGTAACTGGAATAAATACTGCCGCCATTACCAGTGTAATAGATATAATTGCACCTGTGATTTCGTCCATCGCTTCAATGGTAGCTTTTTTAGAACTGGAAATTCCGTTTTCCATTTTGGCATGAACAGCCTCAACGACGACAATGGCATCATCTACCACAATACCAATTGCAAGCACCAAAGCAAAAAGCGTAAGAAGATTTAATGAATATCCAAAAAGATTCAGAAAGAAAAATGTTCCCACAATAGAAACCGGAACTGCTATAGCCGGGATCAATGTAGATCTGAAATCCTGTAAAAAAATATATACTACAATAAAAACCAATATAAATGCTTCAATTAAAGTATGAATTACTTTTTCTATAGATGCATCCAAAAATTCGTTGGTATCAAAGTTAAAAGTATATTTTACCCCTTCTGGATAACTGCTTTCATTTGCTTTCAGTTGAGCTTTGATATTTTCGATAATTTCCTGAGCATTTGATCCCGGAGTCTGAAAAATACCCATACTGATTGAAGGATTATTTC
>VFQP010002355.1_pt1 | contig 21337 bp, 22 predicted proteins | sample 3512351 | NCBI WGS metagenome assembly VFQP01 (sample SAMN10412372, study PRJNA504923) | tailings metagenome | isolation source: Relicate 1 Philex TSF1 revegetated site | place: Philippines: Tuba, Benguet | collected 2017-08-29
GGTGGCGCGGGGTGGAGCAGCCCGGTAGCTCGTCAGGCTCATAACCTGAAGGTCGTCAGTTCAAATCTGGCCCCCGCAACCAACCAATTCAGCCCCGTACGGTTCTCCGTGCGGGGCTTTTTCGTGCGCGCGGCGTGGCCAGCGGACACCACGCGCGGCGTTTCGGGTGGCGCGCCGGTTGGAGGGCGGCGCATCTTGCCATTCGCCGGTGCACGACAGGCTAGTATGCGGGGCACGATGGAGGATGCGATGGCGAAGCAGGGCGAGATCCGTGTGGGCATCGGCGGCTGGACGTTCGAGCCCTGGCGCGGCGTTTTCTATCCCGACAAGCTGCCGCAGAAGAGCGAGCTCGCCTATGCCGGCAGCAAACTGACGGCGATCGAGATCAACGGCACGTTCTACGGTTCGCAGAAGCCGGAAAGCTTCCGCAAATGGGGGCAGGAAACCCCGGATGGCTTCGTCTTTTCGATGAAGGGGCCGCGCTTCGCGACGAACCGGCGCGTGCTGGCCGAAGCGGGCGATTCCGTGAAGCGCTTCCTCGACAGCGGTATCACCGAGCTCGGGCCGAAGCTCGGGCCCATCAACTGGCAGCTTGCGGCCACCAAGAAGTTCGACGCCGACGATATCGCGGCTTTCCTCAAACTGCTGCCCGCAAAGCAGGAGGGGCACGCGCTGCGCCACGTGATCGAGGTGCGCCACGCGAGCTTCATGGTGCCGGAGTTCATCGCGCTGCTGCGCGAGCATGGCGTGGCTGCGGTCTTCGCGGACGAACCGGACTATCCCTATTTTTTCGACCCGACGGCGTCCTTCGTCTATCTGCGCCTGCAATGCGCATCGGAGGGCGAGCCGGTCGGCTATGCGCCCGAGGTGCTCGATGACTGGGCCGCGCGCGCGAAGGCGTGGGCGAGCGGCAAGCGGCCGGACGGATTGCCGCGGATCGATGCCGGCTCCGACAAGGATGCGAAGCCGCTCGACGTCTTCGTCTTCATGATCAACGGCCACAAGCCGAAGGCGCCGGCGGCGGCCATGTCGCTGATCGAGCGGCTCGGCTGAGGCGTTCGCGCCGTCGCAACGCGGCAGGCGCTCGGGCGAACATTCGCTCAAGAAGAAGGTGCTGTTTCACCCTCCCCTGGAGGGGGAGGGTCGGCGGCCATTAGGCCGACGGGGTGGGGTGAGTATAGGCTCACTGGTCTTCACCCGCCCCGATCTCACTGCGCTCGATCGCCCCTTCCCCTCCAGGGGAGAGTGAAGGGCGGCGCGCATCTTGGCCGAACCCGCGCGGCGTTTTCGGCGACAGGTCAGCCTCGTGACAGACAGGCCTATTTCGTACCGAACATGCGGTCGCCGGCGTCGCCGAGACCCGGCACGATATAGCCGTGGTCGTTGAGGTGGCTGTCGATCGATGCCGTCCAGATGCCGACTTCAGGATGGTGCGCGTGAAAATTGGCGACGCCTTCCGGCGCTGCCAGCAGGCAGACGAAGCGGAGGTTGGTGACGCCGCGCTCCTTCAGCCGCTCCACCGCGGCGATCGCGGAATTGGCGGTCGCGAGCATCGGGTCGGTGATGATGACGAGACGGTCCGCCACGTCCTCCGGCGCCTTGAAGTAATACTCGACGGCTGTCAGCGTCGCCGGATCGCGGTAGAGGCCGATATGGGCGACGCGGGCGGAGGGAACCAGTTCCAGCATACCGTCGACGAAACCCAAGCCGGCGCGCAGGATCGGCGCGAAGACCAGCTTCTTGCCGCCGATCTGCGGCGCCTTCATGGGGCCCAGCGGCGTCTCGATATCGGTCTGCTCAAGGGGGAGATCGCGCGTCACCTCGTAGCAGAGCAGCATGCCGATCTCGTGGAGAAGTTGACGGAAGCCCTTGGTCGAGCGGTTCTTGTCGCGCATCAGCGTCAGCTTGTGCTGGACCAGCGGATGGTCGACCACGGTGACGTTGCTCATTTTTGCCCCTGTTATTTGCCGGCTTTGTATCTCTAGAAGACCGTACCATCGCTGACGACGCGGATCGGCGATCCGCCGTCGGCGCGACGCTCGCGCGCAAGCCTGCGGCCGGCAGACCAGGTGCCGCCCTCCAGCACACGCGCCAGCGGAAAATCATCGGCGGAGAGGCCAAGCCGCTCGCGCACCAGCGGTGCGATCCGATCGAGAAGCGCGACGGTGAGCGCTCGCCATTCAACGACGAGCGCATTGTCGACCGTGTTCTCGGCCGAGGCAGATGCCGGATCGTGCAAGGCGATGACGCTCATGTCCACGAAAAGCCCGCCGTTGCGATATTCCGGCAGGCCGGTGAGGCCGTCGACATGCGAAACCTTGAGGCCGGCCCATTCCAGTGGCTCGATCAGCGAATAGGACAGCCACTGGGAGAGCTTGTGGAACGGGACGAGCCCGTCGGTCGCGTCGCCCGATCGCATGAGCGGATGGTGCCAGCAGTCGCCGAGCGGCACGCCGCCGAGCGTCACCCGGCTCGGCCAGATCGGGCCGAGATGCGTCAGCACGGCCGCGAGGATGCTTGTCGCAGGAAGCACGCCATCCTGCGCGGCGGCCGCGAGCCGATCGAACAGGCCGCCGGGGCGGGAGCCGTTTTCGGTTCCAAAAGCCGCGTCAGATGCGGCGGCAGCCCCGAGCCGGCTAAGCAATTGTGTCCGCCCTTCCAGACCCACGAGCGGATTGGTCTCGCTGACCTGAAAGCCGCGCGCGATGTCGTCGGCCGTGATGGTCTTGAGCCGCGCGGCGTCGGCGCGCGGGCTGCGGCCGTCCGCCGCGAAGGCTCCGGTCTCGAACATGCGCAGCGACGCGATCGCGAGTCCTTCGGATTTCGACAGTTCCACGCCGGTCCCGGCATCGCGGTAGCGCCAGCCCATGCCTGCGCCGGCATCGAGCAGCACGGCGACGATGGCGAGGTCGAAGGCGGTGCGGCCGCGCTCGCCCTGATCGGCAATGGATGCCAGCAGTTCGCGGCCGAGATCGCGGCCGCCGGCCACGAAATGCCGCCAGCGGGCATGGACGGGGATGGCGAGCGAGGGATAGTTGTCGCGGATCACCGACACGACGAGATCGGCTGCCGCCGGCAGGCGGTCGAGATCGACCGTGAAGGCGGTCAGCTTTCCGTCGAGACCGAGCGCCAGCATTTTCGCCGCGCGGTCGCGCACGGCCGCGGCGGTGAGCAGGGAACGCGCGGCGCGCGGGGCATCGAGCATCGCAAAGGCCATCAGCGGGGCTCCGAGGGGCAGCAGGCGGGCTTCGCCAAGGGGAGGTCGTTGAATTGCCCCACGCTTACCCTCCCCACCCTTACCCTCCCCTCGCTTCGCGAGGAGAGGGGGACGACCGCGTAGCGCCAAACTTCTGCGGCCGGGCCTGGCACCGCCGAGAACCTTCTTGGCTTGGCATCATAGTCCCCCTCTCCTTCGAGCGGGGCGAGAAGGGGAGGGTAAGGGTGGGGCCTTGCATCGAAGGGACGTCTTGCTGCGATGCCGGCCCTATCGCCAACGGAAAGCACGCTTAGAAATCCTCGATCTTGCGGCCGACGACCTTCGAGAGGTCGCCGGGGGTTGGCGGCGTGTCGGGGGTGAAATAGCCTGCGGCCTTCTTCGCCTCCATCTCGACGGAAGCGTCGGGCGGCACGAGATCGGCGGGGATCGGCACGCGCTCGACGATGTCGATGCCCGCTTCGATCAGCGCGTCGTGCTTCATGTTCGACATGGACATGAAGCGGTCGATGCGGCGGATGCCGAGCCAGTGCATCACGTCCGGCATGAGCTGCTGGAAGCGGGCGTCCTGGACACCGGCGACGCATTCGGTGCGCTCGAAATAGGTGGCGGCCTGATCGCCGCCCTCCTGCCGCTTGCGGGCATTGTAGACGAGGAACTTGGTGACCTCGCCGAGCGCGCGGCCTTCCTTGCGGTTGTAGACGACGAAGCCGACGCCGCCCTTCTGCGCGTCGCGGGCGGCTTCCTCGATGCCGTGGACGAGATAGGGCCGGCAGGTGCAGATGTCCGAGCCGAACACGTCTGAGCCGTTGCACTCGTCGTGCAGCCGGCCGGAAATGAAGGTCTCGGGGTTGCCGAGCTTCGCCACGTCGCCGAAGAGGTAGACGGTCGTGTTGCCGATCGGCGGCAGGAACACGCTCATGTCCGGGCGCGTGACCAGTTCCGGGTACATGCCGCCGGTCTGCTCGAACAGCGTCCGGCGCAGGTTCGTCTCCGACGTGCCGAAGCGCTCGGCAATGCCGGGCAGATACCAGACGGGGTCGATGGCGATCTTCACGCAGGCGATGTCGCCGCTCTCGCGCACGATGTGCCCGTCCGGCCTCAATCGCTTGCCGATGTCGTGCTGCAGTTCGGGCAGCGTCAGCCGCGCCTTGGTGATGGCGATGGAGGGGCGGATGTCGACGCCCTCGGCAATCAGGCTGCGGAAGGCGGTGCCGACGAGATGGCCGAAGGGGTCGATGGAGACGATCCGGCCGGGTTCAGACCATTGCGGAAAGGGGCCGATCTCGACCACGGGATGGGTGTTGGTGAGGTCCGGCCGCTGGATCGGGTTGAGCGCGCCGGCGGAGACCGCGAGCGCGCGATAAAGGGCGTAGGAGCCGCCATGGGTGCCGATGGCGTTGCGGTCCGCGGCGGCATTGACGGTGGCGATCACCGGCCCGCGATCTTCCGGCGTCGCCGCGCCCCAGGCGACCTTGAAGCGCGAGGCGGTGCCGGCTCCGGGATGCGAGGTCAGCCGGATATGCCCTGACTTGTTGACGCTCATCCTGTCCTCGATGCCGTGAAGGCTCTGGCCGCGAAGGCCCTGTCGGAACGGATACGGCCCCCCGTCCGGAAATGGCGGAGGGCCGTGTTTCGAGCACCTGATGATGGCGCAGGTGGGGGCACACCGCAAGGGGAGCGGTATTCAGAGCGTGGTGCGGGAGCGAACGGCATGCTGGACGCGGCTCTCGTCGACGCCGGCCTCCTGCAATTCCTTGCGGAACACGTCGCGGCGCTCGTGCACCGAGGCGATGACGAGGCCGGCGGGCACGCCGAGGTCGAACAGCACCGCCTCGGAGAGCTGGAGGCTCGCCTCGATCGTCTCGGGAACGGCGTCGGTGACACCGAGCTTGTAGAGGCGCTTGGCGTGGTCGGCATCGCGCGCGCGGGCGATGACGGTGAGGTCCGGGTTGATCGATTTCGCCAGTGCGGCGATCTCGTCGAGCGCGCCGGCCGTATGCAGGGTGAGGACGAGGGCGGAGGCGTCCTTGATGCCGCACATTTCCAGGAAGGCGCGGTTGTTGGCATCGCCGAAATAGACGGCATGGCCTTCGCGGCGCAGCTCGGCGATCTCGCGGGCGTCCTTGTCGACCGCCACATGCGGCACCTTGTGGCGCGCCAGCATCTCGCAGACGAGCTGGCCGACCCGGCCGTAGCCGACGACGATGACGCGCTTCTCCGAAGCGGCGGGCGGAGCGACGGCCAGTTCGGGGTCCGGCGCGACCTTCGCCTGCTCGCGGCGCGCCAGCATGTCGCCGATCCGGTCGAGCCAGGGCACGGTCGCCATGGAGAAGGCCGTGAGCGTGGTGATGAAGGCGCCGGTCGCCGGGGAGACGACGCCTGAACTGGTGGCAAGGCCCATGGTGACGAAGGCGAACTCGCCGGCCGGGCCGAGCAGCAGCGCCGTGCGGATCGCCACCAGCCAGCTCTGGCCGAAGGCGCGGATGAGCGGAACCAGGATCGCGATCTTCACTGCGACGAGCAGGAAAAGCGCGAGAAAGAACAGGCCCGGTTGGGCACCGATCAGCGACAGGTCGATCGACAGGCCGACGGAGAAGAAGAAGGCGCCGAGCAGGATGCCCTTGAACGGCTCGAGTGTCGCCTCGACCGCGCGGCGATATTCGGTCTCGGCCAGCAGCAACCCCGCGACGAAGGCGCCGAGCGCCATCGAAACCCCGAACATGGCCGTCACGACGCCCGTGCCGATGGCGATCAGCACGGCGGCGGCCATGAAGACCTGCGGCTCGTCGGCCGAGGCGACGAGCCGCATGAACGGCCGCAGCACCAGCCGGCCGATGAAGACGACGAGGGCGATCGCGATCGCGCCCTGGGCGATTGCGATGAGGAGGCCGAAGGCGACGGAGCCCTCGCCGCGGGCCGCCAGCGCGCCGACCAGGAAAAGCAGCGGGATGACCGCGAGGTCCTGCATCAGCAGGATGGCGAAGCTGGTGCGGCCGGTGGTGGTGGCAAGGCGCTTCTGCTCGGCAAGCTGTTCGACCACCACGGCGGTCGAGGACAGGGCGAGCGCGCCGCCGATCAGGATGGCGGCGGCAACCGGCCGGCCGATCCACCAGGCGGCGAGCGCGATGACGGTTGTGGTCAGCACGACCTGCGCCGAGCCGAGCCCGAGCACCAGCTTCTTCATGCGCGTGAGGCGCTCGTAGGAGAGTTCGAGCCCGATCAGGAACAGCAGGAAGACCACGCCGAGCTCCGCGAAGGCGGAAATCTGCGTGCTGTCGGATACCGTCACCCAGCGCAGGAAAGGAAAGGTTTCGGACAGCCGGCCGAGCGCGGAGGGGCCGACCAGCGTGCCGATACCGAGGAACCCGAGAACCGGACTGATGCCGAAGCGGCGCAGGATCGGGACCGTAATCGCCGTGGTGCCGAGTATGATCAGCACGTCCCTGTAGGCGGCGACATCGACCGCGGCTGCCATGCCGTTGGAATCCTTGTGTATCGCGGTACCGGAGGGCGTGCGGCAGAATAGCGCGGGGGCTTTCGCATTGTCCATCGCGGACACCGCTCGGCCACGAACATGAACATTCGTTAAGCCGATGACCTGCCAAGGGAAAATTCTTGTTCCCTGCCTTGAGAAAAGGTCTTGCGCCGGGGGCGAAATCTGCTATTTACACCCCTGCCCAATTTCGCACGTGCCTGTGGTTGCGTGCCGGTTGGTGGGCATCCGGACAAGAGGCCGGACAGCCGCCCGAAGACTTGGGGATGAAACGGTTTCGACCGGGTCGTCCCAGGGGCAGCGCAAGCTGCGGGGTCTTCGATACCTAACCGGCAGCCGGAGGCAAACCGGCGAACCCTGCCCTCCGCAGGGGACGCGACTTGAAGCAACGACGATCGGGCTTTTTTGGTCTCAGCTGGTGTCCAGAGCCAGCTACCGAAGAGGCTTGTTCTTCTTGCCGGCCGTGCGGTGCGGGGGTGTCCCCAATCCAATCGAAGGCGTCTTTGTTCTCTGACGGGTGTCCAGCCCGGCTGTGGGAAAGATGTCTCGGCGAACGTCATCGGGTGGCTCACGCCAACGGTGTTCCGTCTCCACAGCGGACCCGGACAGCGAATGCCTCCCATGGGTTCAACCCTTTGCTGGTCCTCGCAAGAGAGGGCTGGGGGGACACTGACATGACCGACCGTATCCGCGAATTCCTCCGCAACCGACGCGACGATGGCCCGATCATGGTCGTCGATCTCGAAGTCGTGGCCGAGAACTTCACCAAGTTCGCCCGGGCCCTTCCCGATACGCGCGTGTTCTACGCCGTGAAGGCCAATCCGGCGCCGGAAATCCTCAACCTGCTCGCCGAGATGGGCTCGTGCTTCGACTGCGCTTCCGTGGTCGAGATCGAGCAGGCTCTGGCGACCGGCGTCTCCGCCGACCGCGTCTCCTTCGGCAACACGATCAAGAAGGAGAAGGACATCGCGCGCGCCCTTCAGTACGGGGTGCGCCTGTTCGCGGTCGATTGCGAGGCCGAGGTCGAGAAGATCGCCCGCCAGGCCGAGATCATCGGCGCCCGCGACGCGAAGGTCTTCTGCCGCTTCTTGCAGGACTGCGAGGGCGCCGAATGGCCGCTCTCCCGCAAGTTCGGCTGCGCGGCCGAGATGGCCCCGCGCGTTCTGGAGCATGCGCACCGCCTTGGCCTGCAGGCTTACGGCCTGTCGTTCCACGTCGGTTCGCAGCAGACCAATATGGGCGCCTGGGACCAGGCCCTGACGACCGCTTCCTCGATCTTCCGCACGCTCGCCGAGCGGGGCATCGAGCTGAAGATGGTCAATATGGGCGGCGGCTTCCCGACCAGGTACCTCAAGGACGTTCCGGCGGCGGAAGCCTATGGCGCGTCCATCTTCGAGGCGCTGACCAAGCATTTCGGCAACCGCATCCCGGAGACGATCATCGAGCCGGGTCGCGGCATGGTCGGCAATGCCGGCATCATCGAGTCCGAGGTCGTGCTCATCTCGAAGAAGTCGGACGAGGACGAGGTTCGCTGGGTCTATCTCGACATCGGCAAGTTCCATGGCCTCGCCGAGACCATGGACGAGGCGATCCGCTACCCGATCCGCACGGAGCGGGACGGCGACGCCATGGCGCCCTGCGTGCTGGCCGGTCCGACCTGCGATTCGGTCGACGTGATGTACGAGAAGAAGCCCTACGACCTGCCCGTGTCGCTCTCCATCGGCGACAAGGTGCTGATCGAGGCGACCGGCGCCTACACCACGACCTACTCGACGGTCGGGTTCAACGGCTTCGCGCCGCTGGCCAGCGTCTGCATCTGACGCGCGTCAGTTGAGACCTGTCCCGCCCGGTCGATCCGGGCGGGTTCACCTCCCAAAAAGTCCCGACCGGCCGGAGCATCGCGCTTCGGCACGAGGGCTGTCGTCTCTCTCGGCGCCATCTCGCTTTCCCTCGGAAACGCGAAGGCGCCGGGTTCCCAGTAGTCGCATTTTCGAACCGCAGAACCGGTTTCCGCTTCTGCTGAAAATGCTCCTGCCGAGAAGGACCGCGGCCATGACCGTGCACGTCTCCCTGAAGAACTACGTGTCCGCCCTCTCCGACGCCATCGCCGTGCGCGACGAGCGGCTGCAGGACATCGACGCGCGCGAGGCGCTGCTCGACGCAGCCTTCGGGCCGGAGCGTTTCGAGAAGACCTCCGAGCGCCTGCGCGAAGGGCGCCTGCCGGCCGACGGCCTCGCGCTGGTCGCGACCGCCGGCGAGCGCCTCGCCGGCACCGTCCGGCTGTGGAACGTGACGCTCGGGCCGTCCCGCCCCTCGCTGCTGCTCGGCCCAATCGCGGTCGACGGCACGCTGCGCTCGGCCGGCATCGGCGGCCAGCTCATGCGCGCCGCGCTGACCCGCGCGAAGGACGAGGGCCACGCTTCCGTGATCCTGGTGGGCGATGAGCCCTATTACCGCCGCTTCGGTTTCGCCGTGGCGAAGATGGACAAGCTGTGGATGCCGGGGTCGCTCGACCGCTCCCGCTTCCTCGGCCTGGAACTGGTCCCCGGCGCACTGGACGGCGCGCGGGGGCTCGTCAGCCCGACGGGTGCCGAGGCGCCGCGCTGGAGGGATGTGGAACTTCCCGGCGCCTGGCGCATTGCCGCCTGAGAAGGCCAGGGGTGCGCCGGTCACGGTTCCTCAAGACTGTGACCGGCATGCTCTCGACCGGAAGGCGACGCAAGGTTAGTCTTGGATGTCGCATCGGGAGCCCATCATGATCCGCCAGTTCGCCGCCGGCCTTGTCGCAGCCGCCGCCCTTATCGCCGTCGAGGCCGCGACCCACGAAGCCCAGGCGCAGCAGCGCCGTCGCGCCGTTCCCGAGGTGCGCGTCTCGCGCCCGAACTGGCTGGTAACGCCGAAGGCCGAATTCCCGGGCAACCGCAATTCGATGCGCCCCGACATCCTCTATGGGCCCTATACGACGACCAGCGACCTGTCGTTCCTGTCGACCAGCATGCGTGGCCCGGCAGGGCCGGATCGCTTCTGGGGAGCGCCGGGCTATGTCGTGCAGTGGCCGTGGCCGGGCGCGTTCTACGCCGGCAACTGAGCGTTCTCCCCATCCGCATTGCGCGAAGCCGGCCCTCGGGCCGGCTTTGTCGTTTCTGGACTGCCTTGCTACCTCCTGGATTAGGCAAGAATTTTCTTCCACGAGGCTCGCCAGCGATACATTGGCGCGATAAATCCTTCCCATGAAGAAAAGTCAGATGCCTGACGAGGGGCCGCGCATGGACGACACAGACCGCCGCATCCTGTCGGTGCTGCAGGCCGACGCCTCGCTCTCCATCGCCGAGGTCGCCTCACGCTCCGGCCTCTCCACGACGCCGGCCTGGAAGCGGATCCAGAAGCTGGAGGCCGAAGGCATCATCAAGGGTCGCGTCGCCCTGCTCGACCCGAAGAAACTCGGGCTCGGCCTGACTGTCTTCGTGTCGGTCGAAACGGCCGACCATTCCGAGGGCTGGCTGGCGCGCTTCGCGGACACGGTCGCGGCCATGCCGGAGGTGATGGAGTTCTACCGGATGGCCGGCGACGTGGACTACATGCTGCGCGTGGTGGTCGCCGACATGGACGCCTACGACGCCTTCTACAAGCGCCTGATCGCGCAGATGCCGCTGAAGAACGTCACCTCGCGATTCGCCATGGAGCGGATCAAACAGACCACGGCGCTGCCGATCCAGGCCGGAAAGGTCTGAGCCATGCTCGACAAGCGCACGCCCGCCGCCCTGCCCGCGCCCTTCGCGAAATATTCCCACTCGGTCATCGTGCCGGCCGGGACGCGGATGCTGTTCTGCTCCGGGCAGCTCGGCATCGATCCGCTCGGTGCGGTGCCGGAAGGTGCGGAAGAGCAGGCCGACCTCTGCTTCCGCGCCATCGGACACATGCTGGCCGATGCCGGCATGACCAGTGCCGACATCGTGCGCATCAATGCCTTCGTCACGGATCGGGCGCATATGGCGGGCTACATGGCGTCGCGCGACCGCCATGTCTCGGCTCCGCCGCCGGCCTCGACCCTGATGATCGTCACGGGCTTCACGCGGGCCGAGTTCAAGGTCGAGGTGGAGATCGTCGCCGCACGAAAGGACTAGCGCCATGCTGCCGCGCCAGCTCTGGGCCGAGATGACGACCGAGGAATTCCGCTCCTCCGACACGGGCGGCTGGATCGCCGTCCTGCCGATCGCCGCGGTGGAGCAGCATGGCCCGCATCTCGCGGTCGGCGTCGACACGGTAATTGCCGAGGGCAATGTCCAGGCGGTGCGCGATATCCTGCCGAAGAGCCTGCCGGCCACCTTCCTGCCGACCGTCTGGATGGGCAAGTCGGACGAGCATATCGGCTTTCCCGGCACGATCACCATCTCGGCGGAGACGCAGATAAGGCTGCTGACGGAGATCGGCGAGGGCGTCGCGCGCGCGGGCGTGAGGAAGCTCGTCATCGCCAATTCGCACGGTGGCAACGTGCCCGTGATGGACATTGTCGCGCGGAGCCTGCGCGTGCAGCACCGGATGCTCGTCGTCCAGTGCTCCTGGCACCGGCTGGGGTCGCCGGACGGCCTGTTTTCGGAGACCGAGACGACGCACGGCATCCACGGCGGCGAGATCGAGACCGCACAGATGCTGCACCTGCGCCGGGACCTCGTCCACATGGCGAAGGCGAAGGATTTCACCTCGGCCGCGATCATCATGGAGCAGCGCTACAAGCACCTGCGCGCGACGCAGCGCATCGCCTTCGGCTGGGCGAGCGAGGACCTGCATCCCTCGGGCGCCGTCGGCAATGCGGCGGCGGCGACGCCCGCGGCCGGCCGGCAGCAGACGGAATTCACCGCGAAGGCCTTCCTCGAACTGCTGGAGGACGTCCACGCCTTCCCGGTCGACCGGCTCGGTTCAGGCGTGCTCGCCTGAACGGGCGTTCCGGCGCTCGTCCTGCCGGCGCGTCAGTGCAGGAATGTCAGGTACTTGCCGAGGAAGCTCCCCGGCGCGAGCAGCGCGCCCGCCCAGATGAAGGCCGAGACCACGTTGGCGATCTGGAACTTCCACTGCGACATGGCCAGCATGCCGGCGACCAGCGGCACTGAGGCGCGCAGGGGACCGGAGAAGCGGCCGATGAAAATGGCCCAGACGCCCCATTTCTCGAAGAATGCATGGCCCTTGGGCAGCATGTCCGGGTGTTTGGACAGGGGCCAGACCTGGCCGATCCGGTCCTTGAAGAAATAGCCGAACCAGTAGGAGACGGCATCGCCCGCCGTCGCGCCCAGCGCGGCCGCCACGAGGATCGGCCAGAAGGGGATGCCGGCCGTGCCGATCAGCGGGCCGAAGGCGACGATCATCGCCCATGCCGGCACGATCAGCGACAGAACCGCCAGGGATTCGGCGAAGCACAGTGCGAAGATGATGGCGGGGGCCCAAGCCTGGTTGGCCTTGACGAATTCGATGACGGGACCGACGTAGGATTCCATGAAGCTCACGCTGGGGGAAAGGCGCGCAACCCAAGACGATCGCAGGGTGGCGGTCAAGGGTTTCGGCCATGCGGCGCGGGCTGGAGACACTGGTTTCTGCGCGGCCGCGCAGGCCAGTGCCAGCAATGCACCGGCGGTAATGCAATAGGCATCGGGGTGTGGTTGAAACAACCGGGCGATGTTTCACAATGTTGGCGAATGCATCACTGAGCCTAAGCAGACGGATTTCCGCATGAACCTCCATCTGGTGACCGATCCGCTGCCCCGCGAGCAGCTCGTCAAGGTCGCCTATGCAGCCTGGGCGCGTGGTGACGAGGTCGCGCTTCTGTCGCTGGTCACCGACGACTGCGAGTTCCAGCTTATCGGCAACCCGGTGCTCAATCCCCATGCCGGCCTCAGGGTCGGCAAGGCGGGCGTGCGTGAATCGGTGCGCCTGTTCCACGCCGATTTCGCCGTGCGCGAATTCCTCATCGAGAAGATCATCAGCAAGGACGACGATGCCGTCGTCCACTGGCATTCGACGCTGGAATACACCCGCACCGGGCGGATGATCGAGAGCGAGCGCTGCGACATCCTCGCCTTCGAGGGCAATCTGATCGCGCGGATCAAGTGCTTCTTCGATTCCGCATCGATGGCGGTGGCGACCGGCCGGGTGCAGACGCCCGACGCCGAGGCGCCGAGCGCGCAGGCGCGCAAGGCCTGAATGGTTCAGCCTTCGAGAACCTCTTTGCTCGCGACCGTCGTGTCGGCGTTGAGGCGATAGACCAGCGGCACGCCGGTCTTCAGTTCCAGTGTCGGAATGGTCTTCTCGTCGAGACGATCGAGCACCATGGCGAGCGCGCGCAGCGAATTGCCATGGGCAGCGACGAGCACGCGCTCGCCGCGCATGACCCGCGGCAGGATTTCCGAGACGTAGTAGGGCAGCACGCGCGCCACCGTGTCCTTCAGGCTCTCGCCGCCGGGCGGGGGCACGTCGTAGGACCGGCGCCAGACATGGACCTGATCCTCGCCGTATTTGGCGGCGGTCTCGGCCTTGTTGAGGCCGGAAAGGTCGCCGTAGTCGCGCTCGTTCAGCCGGAAGTCCCTGATCGTCTCAAGGCCCGGCTGGCCGATCTCGTCGAGGATCAGCGAAAGGGTGCGCTGGGCGCGGGAGAGATCGGACGTGTAGGCGATATCGAAGGACAAGCCGAGGCCCTTGAGCTGCCGGCCGGCGCGCTTCGCCTCCTCGACGCCCTTCTCCGTCAGGCCGGGGTCCTTCCATCCGGTGAAGAGGTTCTTCAGGTTCCACTCGCTTTCCCCATGGCGGGTGAGCACGAGAAGCCGTTCGGTCATGTCGGGTTCCTTGGGGTGGTTCAGAGGCCGAGCACATCGGCCATGGAGTAGAGGCCGGCGGGCTTCTTCCGCGCCCAGAGCGCGGCTTTCAGCGCGCCGCGGGCGAACAGCGCCCGGTCCTCGGCGAGGTGGCTCATGACGATGCGCTCGGTCGGACCGGCGAAGATCACCGAGTGCTCGCCGACGACCGTGCCGCCGCGCAGCGCGGCGAAGCCGATATGGCCGCGGTTGCGCGCGCCGGTCTGGCCGTCGCGGCCGCGCTCGGACTTCGCCGCGAGCTCGATGCCGCGGCCCTTGGCGGCCGCCTCGCCGAACATCAGCGCCGTGCCCGAGGGCGCGTCGATCTTGCGGTTGTGATGCATCTCGACGACCTCAATGTCGAAGTCCTCGTCGAGGGCTTCGGCCGCACGCTTCACCAGCGCCGCGAGCAGGTTCACGCCGAGCGAGAAATTGCCTGACTTGACGATGGTCGCGATGCGCGCCGAGGAGGCGACGGCCTCGTTCTCCGCCGCCGAGAAGCCTGTCGTGCCGCAGACATGGATCTTGCGGTGTTTCGCGGCGAGGCCGGCTATGTCCACCGAGACGGCGGGAATGGTGAAGTCGATGATGCCGTCGGCCTGCGCCAGGGCGGCATCCGTATCCGAGGTGATCTGGACAAGCGCGCGGCCAGCGCCCGCCAGCAGGCCGGCATCCTCGCCGATGGCGACATGGCCGGCCGGCTCGGTCGCGCCGCTCAGCTTCAGTCCGGGCGTCTCCTGAATCAGCCGGACCAGCACGCGGCCCATATGGCCGGCCGCTCCGGCGATGACGAGGCGCATCTCGGACATGTGTGTCTCCCGCTCGCTTCCGCCGCGCGGGTCTACCAGCGCGCGGGAGCCAAGGGAAGCGCCGGCCTATCCCTGTGCGTCATAGGCGAGGACCGCCTCCAGCAGGACCTGCGCGCCATGGCCGCAATCGGCCTGCGTGGCGCTTTCCGCCTCGTTGTGGCTGAGGCCTTCGGCGCAGGGCACGAAGATCATCGAGGTCGGGCAGACGCGCGCCGTGTACATGGCGTCGTGGCCGGCGCCGGAGGTGATCTCGCGCGCCTTCAGGCCGAGCTTCTCGGTCGCGGCGCGCACCATGGCGATGCAGATATCGTCGAAGGGCTGGGCGGGCGAGTCCTGCAGCGGGTCCACCGTGTAGGCGGCGTCGTGGCGGGTCGCCGCCTCGGCAATGGCGACCTTCGCCTTGGTGACCATGTGCTTCAGCTCGGCGTCCTGGTGATGGCGCATGTCGAGCGTGAACTTCACCTCGCCGGGGATGATGTTCGGCGAGCCGGGATGGGCCGAGACGATGCCGATGGTGGCAAGGCCGCCATGATCGAGCGCGATCTTCCGGATCTCCGTCGCAGCCTCGGCGAAGGCGGCAAGGGCATCGCGGCGATAGGCCATGGGCGTGGTGCCGGCATGGCTCTCCCGGCCGAGGATCGCGCAGGTGAACCACTTGATGCCCTGGATGCCGGTGACGATGCCGATGGTCTGGCCTTCCTCCTCGAGGATCGGCCCCTGCTCGATATGCAGTTCGAAATAGGCCTGGAAGCCGAGCGCGCCCGGTTTTTCCGGTCCGCGATAGCCGATGGCGTCGAGCGCCTGCCCTTGCGTGACACCGTCCTTATCCTTGAAACCGTCCATCTGCGCCTGGCTGTAGACGCCGGCATAGACGGCCGAGCCGACCATGGAGGGCGAGAAACGCGCGCCTTCCTCGTTGGTCCAGTTGACGAGGGCGATGGGCGAATTGGTCTCGTAGCCGGCCTGATGCAGGGTCTTGAGCACTTCCAGCCCGCCGAGAACGCCGAGAACGCCGTCGAACTTGCCCCCCGTGGGCTGGGTGTCGAGGTGACTGCCCATGGCGATGGGCTTCCTCGTGCGGTCCTTGCCGGGGCGCACCGCGACCATGTTGCCGGCGGTGTCGACATGGACGGTGCAGCCGAGCGCCTCGCATTCCCGGCGGAACCAGTCGCGCACGCGGCGGTCCTCGTCGGACAGGCTGAGGCGGCGGATGCCGCCCTTCGGCGTGCCGCCGATGGTGGCGGTTTCCATCAGCATGTCCCACAGACGGCCGCTGTCGATGGTCAGATTGGCAAGCATGGCACCCTCGAAATCGATGTGCGGACCATTCCATCCGGTCATGGGGGACGCAAGACCTGCACCGGCGAGCGAGCCATGCAACCTTTCGTTAACCATAAAGTCCGCCATATGGTCCGCCATATCTTGGCCGCGTTCGACCCGCCAAAAGGGGCGATACTCAAGTCCGGGGTTCGCCGTGTCGCCGTTCAGACTCCTTGCCCTCACGTTTGCCGCCTTCGTGTTACCCGGAGCCGGGACCGCGCTCGCCCACCCGCATGTGCAGGTCGAGACCGAGACCCGCATCGCCCACGACGCCTCGGGGCAGGTGACGGCCATCGAGCATGTCTGGACCTTCGACGAGATGTACTCGACCTATGCGACGCAGGGGCTCGACAAGAACGGCGATGGCCGGCTCAGCCGCGAGGAACTCGCCGAACTGACCACCGTGAACGTCGAGCATCTCGGGCAGCAGCGCTTCTTCACGGTGATGAAGCACGAGCGCCGCTTCGTGTCGTTCGGCGCGGTGCGCGACGCCTGGTCCGAGATGAAGAACGGCAAGCTCGTGCTGCACTTCACGGTGCCGGTGGCAACGCCGTTCGCGGCGGCGGGCAGGCCGCTGACGGTCGAGATCTACGATCCCGACTATTTCGTCGCCTTCGTGCCGGCCGATGGCGAGCCGATGCGCCTCGTGGGTGCGCCCGCCGCCTGCAAGCTGGACTTCACCCCGCCGCGCGGCGGAGGGCAGTCCGGAGTGACGCTCTCCGAGAGCTTCTTTCAGGCGCTCGGTCCCAACGCCAATTTCGGCGCGCAATTCGCCGGCCGCTATACGGTGAACTGCCAGTGAGGGCGAGGCAGGTTGCAGGCGCAGCGGCGCTGGTTGCCGCCTGCGCGGTTCTCGCCTGTGTCGGCGATGCGCTGGCGCAGGCGCCGCCCTCGGCCTTCGGCGGCGCCCGGCCGCCGGCTCCGAGCGGCCTCGTCGGCTGGATCATCGAGCAGCAGGCGGTTTTCTACCGGCAACTCTCGCTCGCCGTGCGCGGCATCCGCTCAGGCGACCGGACGGCCTTTGCGACGCTGGTCGGCGTGTCCTTCCTCTATGGCGTGTTCCATGCGGCGGGACCGGGCCACGGCAAGGCGGTGATCTCGTCCTATATCGTCGCCACCGGCGAGACGATGCGCCGGGGCCTCGTGCTGGCGGCGCTGTCCTCGCTGCTGCAGGCCTTCACGGCCATTGCGCTGGTCGGCTTTCTCGCGGCCGTTCTCGGCGCGACCGCGCGCACCATGGGACAGGTGGTCAACTGGATCGAGATCGTCGCCTATGCGCTGATCGTGGTGATCGGCCTCCGGCTGCTCTGGTCCAAGGGCAAAGCCTTCGTCGCGCGCTTCTCGTCGTGGCGCTCGGGCCGGCCGGTGGCGGGCATGGCCTGCGACGATGGTTGCGCCCATCTGCCGGCGGCCGAGCAGGTCGCGCGCATCCGCTCGTGGCGGGAGGCGCTCGCGGTGATCATCAGCGTGGGCTTAAGACCCTGCACCGGCGCGATCCTCGTTCTGGTCTTCGCGCTGTCGCAGGGCATCGTCCATGCCGGCATCGCCGCGACCTTCGCCATGGCGGTCGGGACCGCGCTGACGGTCGCTGCCATCGCCGCGCTCGCCTCCGGCGCGAAGGCGCTGGCGGTCAGACTGGCGTCCGCGCGGGCGGGCTCCATCACGCTGCTTCTGAGTGCTGTCGAGGTGGCGGCCGCGTTGCTGGTGGTGCTGTTCGGCGCGGCGCTGCTCACCGGCTATCTCGCAGTCGAGCGGATGATGCCGTTCTAGGCGGCACCGCGTTCTTCATCCTCCTCCCTCCAGGGCAGGGCGAAAGGTGGGCGCCGCCTGAGCCTTCGGTGGCTGCCGCCGCTCCGCATCAGCCAAAGAAAAAACCCTCTCCGGGGAGAGGGCTATTCTGGGGTCGAAGGATTTTCTTGTTGTGGAGGGGTTTCAGCGCCCGCCAACGGCCTTGCGGCGGCGGTCGAGGACCGGCTGATAGGCGATGCGCGCGTGGTAGCCGCAATAGGGGATGCCGGAGCCGGAGCGCGCGCCGCAATAGCGGAACTCCTCGGTGCCCGGCTCGCCGATCGGCCAGCGGCAGGAATATTCCTTCAGCTCCATGATCGTGCAGCGCTCGCCCATGGGAACGACATTGTCGATCTCAGGCAGCGGCGCGACATGGACGGCCGGCATCAGGTCGGGCGCCGGGCGCGGCTTGAAGGCAAGGTTCGAGCGCGAGGCCGGCATGGACGGGCGCGGCGGCGCCGAGGGTGCCGAGCGCGCGGGCTTGCGGGCGCGGGGGGCCGAAGAGGACGGCGCCTTGGCCCGGCCGGACAGGCCGAGCCGATGGACCTTGCCGATCACCGCGTTGCGCGTCACCTGGCCCAGCTCGCCGGCGATCTGACTGGCGCTGAGCCCGTCGTTCCAGAGCTTCTTCAGGAGCTCCACCCGCTCGTCGGTCCACTGCAACTGCTGCATGTGCCTGTCTCCCCCGGGGTTGGGCGGCGGCCATCAGAATCCGCCATCCCGCGCCGCCCCGGGAGGGGGCGTCGCTGGGACACCGATACGCCTGTGGTTAGGTCCGCCGCACGAGATGTCGTATGCCGATGGCCGGACACTACGCTATCGATTGAATCTGGCGCAAGAGTCCGGCGAATCCGCGGGCTGTTTTCCCCAGTGACTTGAGGGGTGTCCGGAATCCATCCACAGGCCGCGCGGCGGCATCGGCGCCGGATGGTTGAGTCTTACCAAGATCTTAAGGCGGGTGTTGTTTTTGAGTCACTGTGCTCCGAGGATTTTGCGTGGAGTCTGCGTGCGTTAGCATCACAACCTGAAACCGGCGGCGGGCGCGTTCATGCCGTGCCAGGGAAGGACGCTCATGGCCGTCATGGCACAGGAAACGGATGTCGCCTTCGCCGGTTCTGGCGGAGCCCCGATTGCCGGCACGCTGTGTCTGCCGGCGGCTGCGGCGGACGACCGTCGCGTGCCGGCATTCCTGCTCGTCCAGGGGTCGGGGCCGACCGACCGCAACGGCAACCAGCCGCCGGGCCACGTCACCGATCTCATGCGACAGGTGGTGGGGCTGCTCGCGGGTTTCGGCATTGCCAGCCTGCGCTGCGACAAGCGCGGCCAGCACGCGAATGCTGAGAGTCTGCCGCGTGATCTGCCGTCATTGACCGAGTTCGTGCGCTGGGAGCATGCGGTGGCGGACGCCGCGGCCGGGCTCGCGCTCCTGCGCGCGCGAGTGGAGATCGATCCGGCTCGCGTCGGATTGTTCGGTCACAGCGAAGGCGGGCTGATCGGGCTCGAACTTGGCGCCGGCGGGGAGGGCGCGCCGGCTGCGCTGGTGCTGGCCGCAACGCCGGGGCGTCCGATTGGCGCGGTGTTGCGCGACCAGCTCCACCGCCTCGGGCGGCGGCAGGGCGGCAGCGAAGAGGTGCTCGCGCCGCTGCTGGACGCGGGCGACCGCATCCTCGCCCACGTCGTCGCGACCGGCGACTATCCGCCGGATATCCCGCCGAACCTCGCCGCGCTCTTCCCGGCCTATCTGCGCAGGTTCTGGCAGTCGCTTGCCGCCCGCGACCCGGCCGCTTTCGCGCGGCGGGTCACCGGTCCAGTTCTCGCCGTCGGCGGCTCCGAGGACGTGCAGGTGCTGGCGGGGAAGGACGTGCCGGCGCTCGACGCAGCGCTTGGCTCAAGGCCCGCGGAGGCCAGCCACCGCGTCGTGATGCTGGCCGGCGCCGGCCACGCGCTGAAAGCTTCGCCGGATAACGTCGCGGGTCCCCTGCATCCGGACTTCGGCCCGGCGCTGGCGTCCTGGCTTACGGCCGTCGGCTGGCGCGGCGAATGACCCTTGCGAGCGGCGGGATTACCTTGACTTTTCGGTAGTCCGACCGCATAGCTCCACGCCGTGCCGCCCCCTCGGGGCGGCCGTTTTTTTCTGACTTTCGGGAGTATTCGACGAGGAGGTCGAAGTGATCACGCCGCTGATGCCGAACTATGCACGGTCCGAACTCGCCTTCGAGCGGGGCGAGGGTAGCTGGCTGGTGACGGCGGACGGGCGACGAGTCCTCGACTTCGGCGCAGGGATCGCGGTGAACGTGCTCGGCCACGCCCATCCCCATCTTGTCGAGGCCCTGACGGAGCAGGCCAAGAAGGTCTGGCACGTCTCCAACCTGCACAACGTGCCCGATGCCGAGCGCCTCGCGCGCCGGCTGATCGACGCGACCTTCGCGGACTCGGTGCTGTTCTGCAATTCGGGCGCGGAAGCGAACGAGGGCGCCATCAAGATGGCGCGCAAGTTCCACGCTTCGCGCGGCGAGGAGAACCGCTACCGGATCGTTACCTTCGAGGGCGCGTTCCACGGGCGGACGCTCGCGACCATCGCGGCCGGCGGCCAGAAGAAGTATCTGGAGGGCTTCGGCCCGAAGGTCGAGGGCTTCGACCAGGTGCCCTTCGGCGACCGCAAGGCGCTGGAGGCGCTGATCGGCTCCGACACGGCCGCGCTGATGATCGAGCCGATCCAGGGCGAGGGTGGCCTGCGCGAGGTTCCGACCGAGGAACTGCGCTACCTGCGCGAGCTCTGCGACAAGCATGGCATGCTGCTGATCTTCGACGAGGTGCAGACCGGCGTCGGCCGCACCGGCAAGCTGTTCGCCTATGAGTGGGCTGGCGTCGCGCCCGACATCATGTCGATCGCCAAGGGTATCGGCGGCGGCTTTCCGCTCGGCGCTGTGCTCGCGGTGGAGAAGTGCGCGGCGGTGTTCACGCCGGGCACCCACGGCACGACATTCGGCGGCAATCCGCTCGCCATGGCGGTCGGCAATGCCGTGCTCGACGTGGTGCTGGCTCCGGGCTTCCTTGAAGACGTGCAGCGCAAGTCGCTCGTCTTCAAGCAGAAGCTCGCCGGGCTCGTCGACCAGCATCCGAAGGTGTTCGAGCAGGTGCGTGGCGTCGGCCTTCTCAGCGGCCTCAAATGCGTTCTGCCCAACGGCGACGTGACGGCGGAGCTGCGCAAGGAGAACCTGCTGGTGGTGCCGGCGGGCGACAACGTCATCCGCCTCATCCCGCCGCTCAACGTCTCGGATGCCGAGATCGACCTCGCGGTCGGCATGCTGGACAAGGCCGCGCGGAACATCGAGGCCTCCCTGATCAAGGGAGCGGCCGAGTGACCAGCGCTCCGAAGCATTTCATCGACCTCGGCGACTTCGCCGGGGCCGAGCTGAAAAGCATTCTCGACCGCTCGCGCGCGCTGAAGAAGACCAGGCGCACGCCGGCGGCGGAGAAGCCGCTGGCCGGCAAAGTGCTGGCCATGATCTTCGAGCGCCCCTCGACCCGCACGCGCGTCTCGTTCGACGTCGGCATGCGCGAGCTCGGCGGCGATACGATCATGCTGACCGGGGCCGAGATGCAGCTCGGCCGCGGCGAGACCATTTCGGACACGGCGCGGGTGCTCTCGCGCTATGTCGACGCGATCATGATCCGCATGCTCGACCACAATGCCGTGCGGGAACTCGCGGCGGCTGCGACCGTGCCGGTGATCAACGGGCTGACCAAGAAGTCGCATCCCTGCCAGATCATGGCCGATATCCTCACCTTCGAGGAGAAGAAGGGCTCGATCCGCGGCAAGACGATCGCCTGGTCCGGCGACGACAACAACGTGCTGGGATCGTGGATC